>ENA-OWNT01005202-OWNT01005202.1-seawater-metagenome-genome-assembly--contig:-NODE-5202-length-10888-cov-4.855333_pt1 | contig 10888 bp, 9 predicted proteins | sample MGYA00238136_ERZ651165 | MGnify/ENA primary metagenome ERZ651165 (study PRJEB26861, sample SAMN08777766) | seawater metagenome | isolation source: coastal seawater | place: USA: Florida | collected...
TCACAGTCCATCAGCGAGAGGTTCGCCCGCCCACACTCACTCACTCACTCTCAGTCACCCACTCACTCACTCACTCATCCAGTCACCCACTGTCGCACCCACTGTCTCACTCACCCTCACCCTCACAGTCAGTCAGTCAGTCAGTGAGAGTGGACAAGTAAGGGAGTGTCGTCATCTATCTCACTCACTCACTGTCAGCCACTACATCTCAGCCACAGCCACAGTTCACAGTCATACGCACTCACACACTCCGTCACTCACTCATTCACTCACTCACACATTCACTCTCTCAGTTCGGAAGCGAAGTGAGCAGCAGTGACTGTGACTGTGACTGTGAGTGAGTGAGATGACGACACTCCCTTACTTGTCCACTCTGACTGACTGTGGGAGTGTGGGTGGGTGACTGTGGGAGTGTGGGACTGTGACTGTGGGAATGTTGGGACTGTCTGACTGTGGGAATGTTGGGACTGTCTGACTGTGGGACTGTGGGATTTGTGGGATGAATGAATGAATGTGGAAGGAAGGAAGTAAAGAATGTGCGCGGCAGTGAGGGAGTGAGTGAGGGAGAGTGGAAGAGTGGAAGAGTGGATGGAAGAGTGAATGAATGAATGGAAGAGTCTATCTTTTGCTCTTCGCCCACCCACCCCACCGTCAAACTCAGCCAGCCAGCCAGCCAGGCTTGCAAACAAGGGTCAGTCACTCACTCACTCACTTCACTCACTCTTCCCTTGCTCGCTCATTCATTCACTCATTCACATACATGGACTGTGTGTGGTTGGTTGGTTGGTCGGTGGATTGACACCGTGGTGGCTCACACACAGTCACACACAGTCACACAGTGACAGAGACTGCGACTGCGTTGTTGTCAAGCGGTGCAGCCTAGAGCCCCAACGTGAAAATGTGGTTTCACATCAATGCAATTGAGTGCACTGTGTCGACACTTTACACTACTGCATGCACTGCATTTCATTGCACTGCACTATCCATCATGCATGAGAAATGAATGCACAAACTCGGTGTCGACTCTGTGTGTGTGTGTGTGTGTGTGGGTGGGTGGGAAAGAAAAATGCCTGAGGAACGATTGGATCCTCCAATCAATCCTCCTTCTCCAACGAATGAATCAATCAATCAAAAGCGTTCTCTCTCTCTCTCACTCTCGCTCACTCTCATCCACTCTCTCTGGTCAGTCAAATCAATCATCTCATTTATCAGGCAGTGAGTGAGTGGGCAAGAAAGAAAAAAAGAAACATTGGAGAATGGAAGACAATGAGTGGGGCGGGGCGGTTTATCGTTTGTTTGTTCGTTCGTGTGTTCGTTCGTTCGTTCGTTCGTTTGTTGGTCTGTGCGTTTGTTCGTTCGTTCGTTCGTTCATTCGTTTGTTCATTCGTTCGCTCGTTTGGTCGGTTCGTTCGTTCGTTCGTTCGTTTGGTCGCTCGCTTGTTGTCGTGTTTTCTTGCTTTCTTGCTCCTTGCTCCTTGCTCGTTTGGGTGTTTGTTGCCCGTTCCTTCGTTTCTTCACTTCGTAGCAGTCGTTGACAGATGTGCCTGACTGTGAGTATGGACGTCCGGACGTGTGTGGAGTTGAACTCAGTTCGAGCTTCTTTGACGGCAGCTTGACTTGACTGAGGCCGTTTTGGAGTCAGTTGTGGCCCATCATCAAGGGTTGAGGAAGCGTTCACTGACACTTTCGGAGATTGGAGGGCATGAGACAGCGTTTGCACTCGCGTGTTCAATCGCCGATGTGCAAGACATCGGATGTGTTCGCTGACCAACGGCACACAATAAGGTGGGCAACTGGCTGCAGGAACAGGGGACCTCAAAGACGAGTCCCATACAGCATGCCTTTCCCCGTCACCGTTGGCTGTCGACGGTTCATTTTCTGCAACAGGAAACAAATGAAGGAGTTAGACTGCTCGCCAATCTGCCTGCCCCGCGCAACCAGCAACGAGCGCAACGACTTTAGTCCAGCTTACTCGTGTCACCGCTCCACGTGTGGCTCTTAGAGTGCGTCGTGTCTCGCGTCTCTCGCACGCTCTGCCTCCGGGGACCATGGCCGAGGAACATGGCTCCTACTCGTCTGCCGAGGACATTGTCGCGGACGTCATATCCATGCGGTATGCGCTACGTTTGCTGGCGGAAAAGGGCGTGGAGGACACACCTGCTCAGAGGGACTTGGTAAAGAGCATCGCGGAACGGCTTCTTCAGTGCCAAAATGCGTACCACCAGACTCTTGTCAATGACTATAGAGCTGTCGCACAATCGTATGACGCGTTCATGGAGCAACTGGAGAATGGGACGCTCGATGCCTCGGATGAACGGAGCGATCCATCGCAGTTCATCGCGCCGATCCTCGCGTTGCGCAAGGAGCTGGCTGACGAAGAAATCTCTTGGAAAGAAATCGAAGACAGTTTGGGCATCGCCATCATGTACACTGCCCCTGATACCGACGCGGAAGCACAGGAAGACGCTGACGCAGACGTGGGTGATGATGGCGATGGCAGTCCGGGCACGGCCTATGACGATGATGGCACCGACGAGGAGTCAAGCCTCGATAGTGCGGAGAAGCAAGCGCATCGTGCATACATCGAAGGCAGGCTCGCAGAACTCGCCGTTGACGATGCTGCGGGCGAACAGGATGACGCTGGCGGCGAAGAGGATTACAGTGAAGACTTCGATGACGTTGACGATGACGACAATGACGACGACGACGACGACGACGACAACGAGGATGACACGGAGTTTGAGAAAGGAATCGCGGAGGCTTTTGACATCGCTTGCCGTTGTTGCCCAGTAGATGCTTCGAAGCCGGAACAACAGAGCTTTCTGCGAAGCTTTTTCGATCGCTTCGACAGTCCCGCGCAGGGAAACTCCGAGCTGCGAGACTTGCTGGTGCAGTGGGTCATCGACGAGCTCCCGAACATTCGCCAGGACGCCAGTGGCAGCGAGGGAGGCCCGGGCAGCGCTTCTGAATACGAAAGCGACTCCGAAGCTTCTGACGGCGGCGACCAGGGTCGTAAGAGTCGATTGGCGGTGGACACCGATGCTGCGCCAGAAATTTCGCTGTCGGCGGACGGATACCCGACGATATCACCTGTGCGCCGCAAGCTGCACGCGAAGGAAATGCAGGTTTTGGACTTTGCCGAGGATCTTATTGAACCCACGGTGCACCCGGCGATATCACCACGGAGACGTGCCTCTGAAACAATTGTTGACTCCGCCATGGACCACATCGAAGACGTCGAATCAGCGTCTGAGGACGAGAACGACAACGAAGGAACCGATGGTAGTGGCGATGACGGCGCTGACGATGCCGTTTTTGGCGAGGAACTGAGCGGGGACGAAGATTCCTCCGAAATCAGTGCGGCGAGCGACCCTAACGAGCAAGTGAGCAACGATGACCTTCTGTTGAGCGATTTGCTGCAAAGGGTGTTGCGACTGATCAGACGAGGGCGCCCCGCATTCGAGTTCATGCAGCTGCTGTTGGACCGACTGGAGACCCTACCAGTCGAATCTCGCGCGCTGCACGCACCGTTGCTCAACTTCTTCGACGCGCTACAGCAAGTGTCAGACGGTGGCGAAGCAAGCGATGGCGGCGTTGCCGATGGTCGCAGCGACAGCGGCGCTGATGAATTCGACTATGGTGACGACGACTACAACGAAGACGAAGGCTCAAGCGCGCAGCCTGAACTGCCAGTTGTAATTCGTCCCAAGGTCATGGTTCACCTGCCGGAGGCAGATGCTTTTGATTACGCGGAAAGCGCGATGCCAGTGGAGCGGTCGGCAGCTGATCCGGTGTATGTTCGAGACATCGTACAAGACTACCGTGATACAGACTTCAACGATCCCGAGGTGGACTCCGAAGAAGAGGAGACGGATGCAAATGCGCGCGCCCTGGTGCCTCACGCGACAGAAGTGGCTGACGGCGACGAGGCCGACTTCCTCCGAAAGAGCCTCGCCGCCACTCAGGCCGCGAACTTCAAAATGCAGAATCACTTGATCGAACAATCAAAGGCGTTCAAGGACGAAATGAGCGAGCAAATGGGACAGCTCACTTGCACACTCAATGAGAAACTTGACGACCTGGCCAACAAGCTGTCGAGTTCGCCGCCCCCTTTGCCTCGTCCAACAGGCACTCTTGCCACATCTGCACCGACGTCATCCCCAGCTGCTGCGGCACGCGCCGCCGCAGCAGCGCACGATTCGCCAGCCAGACGACACCTCGACGACGAAGTCGCCAATTTGCGCGCGCAAATCGATGGCACGGCGAAATTGATCGAATCGCGCAGGAACCACAATGAGGATATCGTGGCGCTGGGCAGTCCGCTGCGGGCAGCGGGTGCTGGCGCCGCGGTTTCACAAGCAACACCCAGTGTTGTCCGCGCCTCGGCAGTAGCAACGGTGCTGACTGCTTCGGGCGAGGTGAAAACATACACTGTCAATGTCGACATGGGTGGAGACGCGCTGGAAGTTCCGGTACCAAAGGGAAATAAGCTCATTAATTTGACCGTCGAGTTGCCGGAACGCATTGCCCCAGCACAGGACGTTACGTATCAGGTTGCGCCAATGCCGACCAGCGGTGCCCCCAACGGTGGCGACGGAAGGTTGCGACTGCAGTTCGACGGGCAACCTCAAACCCCTCCGAAAATATTTGCCGTGAACAATGGCGGGGATGTCGATGATTGATGGTGCGATCCCACATCGGCAATGCCGACGCGCCCCAAACGATTCTGGCACGAGAAAATAGTGTACATTACTTACAATAAACCGAACCAAAGAAAATTGTTGAAATGAATTTGTAGCGTGTTACCGTGTTGCCCGCAACGATCACACCATTTGCTGACTTTTGGGTTTTGACGAACTGACTTTTGCTTGCGGGGCGGCTGCACTCTTCTTGGGTCCATAGTTGCCATACAGGTAGACGGCTACGTTAACAAAAACAACGCCGATGGCAAACTTCAATGACGGGTGGAAGTCCATAAACAACCACATGATGACGCAGGAAAGGATGATTGCAAACGAAGTCGCAAAACTTTTGATAATGTTGTCTGCATACTTGACAACAACCGCGGTGACGAGACCTCCGAACGCCTGCAAGGCAACCACGGTCCACACAATGATGTTGTATCCCGTGAAGAACCCTTCGCTGTGAACTCGGGCTGCAGCTCCCGGGCTCAGAACCACGGCTATGAGGCCGCTGACAATTCCAATGGAACCAAGCTGGATGTTGCGCTCCCAAATAGAGGCCACGGTACCTTTCAATACCTTCTCAAAGTACACTCCGGCGAGTCCAGAGCAAACGCAGGCACTAACGACAGCCACAGTTCCTTTGAATATATTGACCGTGCCGCCGCCATGGCTGGCTGTGGCCGCATCGGCGCCATGTGAGTTCATGGAATCTAATTTTGATAGCTGGACAAGGGAGATCCCGGGCATCAGCACCAGCAATGCAATCCATTGCATCCAACTGAGTTTCCTTCTCAAAATGACGACGGAGAAAATGGCGGTGGTGAGGATCTTGAGCTGGCATCCAATTTGATAGTGGGCGGCCTCCAGGTTGCTGATAGCCACGTATTGTAGGTTGTTCTGCAACACGTACAGCGACGATGGGACAACCATCTTGCAAAAGTCCTGCACACTCCCGAAGACCCGTTCTTTGAACTTGGGAACAAAGTCGCTGCCGTATTCTCGATACATCATGGCGGCGGCCACTATCGTTTTGAGAGCTTCGGCCATGACAACGGCAGTGGCCGCAATGTACTCAACACCGCCCATAGACCGGCTCAATCGCATGACAATGGCCAATGCAGTATTCTGCATGATAAGGAACAAGAGGGCAACATGCTTAACTTCGAACATCTTGTCAGCGATCGCGCCACACCGGGTCGAACTTTGGAGACGTCTCGCCTGCAGTTCTCCACGACTTCTTGGGCCGAGATATTGGTGGTATTTTCGGATCTTGGTTCTTGCTTCCAAATGAAACTGTCGCGAGAGCTGTTTCTGGCGGTGTACTGCGTGACCGTCTGTCCTTTCTCACCACGTTGAGCAAGGAAGTGCGGCATCCCAACGCGAGCAGTCACCTGTGTGTCAAACATCGCACACACACCGACACTCACTTGTGCAACCAGGAGGTTCGTGCTGTCCAATCGTCGCCGACAACACTACCTGCAGTGCACGTCGCGAAGACTTGCGACAATGAGCCAACAGTCGCTTCCAAGTCGACAAATGATATCGAACGTCGAGGCCCGACATACGACCGTGTTTGCTGACACTCGGTGTGAATGTGTGAGGATGAGGACCACAGCAGGGCACAATAAAAGCAGCACATGGTACTGATAGTGACTTCGTCGTCGACAATCAACTGTGAGCCGAATCTGCATACCGCACCACACCACCTGATGTTCAACCGTGACGCACACATGGACACGAAGGCAGAAGTTGTGGGGTTCGTTGTGGTGTTGTGGTGTTGTGGTCCACTTTCGTTGTCGAGGAAAGCAGGAAGAAAGGAAGGAAGGACGGAAGGCAGAGCAGGTAAAGGAAAGTTGAAAGTTGACAACGAAGGCGTTTGTGGTTGCGGCGTTGTGGCGAACAACAAAGCACACTTGACTTACTTCCACACACACGAACGCCAGTCACAGTCACAGTCACAGTCAGCCTCAGACAACACACACCTCAATCGCAGCAAAGCTCACTCACTCACTCACTCACTCACTCACTCACTCACCCACTTACTCACCCACCCACTCAGTCACTCACTCACAGCTCACAGCAAACAAACCGTCAGTCAGTCACTAGAGTCTACTTTTTCCCTCACGACCGTCCCTCCCACTCTCAGTCGCTCACTGCCGTCGTCATACCAGACACACAGCGAAGGGAATGTCACCCGGACTGTTGTTTGTGATTCACACAACATGTTGGGGGAAGAGGGAGTGGTGCCAGAACAGAGCACCAATCAATCAATGCGAGCTGTTTTTTGGTTCTTTCGAGTATTCCATTCCCAAGGGTTGGCCAATCAAGCATTCATCTACACACCTTTGTTGGAGTAATCCATCATCTCGTGATGTATGGACGCAGTCGATTCGCTGCGAAATATCCTACTGCACTGTAGCTCGTGTAATTTGGGTGAGCTATGTTTGTTTTAAATTAAAGCATCGCTGTCGACACGAACTCACTGCTCACATGTGCATTCAAACACCGGCTGATGTCAACATACAGAGCACGATGCAAAGTGCCTGGTCCAAGCCAGACCGACTTGGACCAGCATTGCTGGAGATCAGCGTTGTCCCCACAGGAATGTGAATATCACAAAAATCGTCGAAAAAACAACGTAGGCCATCACCGACTCGGAGTCTATGAGCATGAGGTATTCGGGAAGAGCTTCACCGTCCACGATGCGATGCACCTGCAGCGCCATAAGGGCAACTTGACTCGGGGCAAACGCGTTTGAATTCGTGGCAGCTGCCATGTCGTAGTATCGCTCTGCCAGGTGAAAGTCTTTGCGCAAACCAATGCCGTACTGGTGCATGAAGCCGATATTAAACATAGCCTGCCGCCAGGACACAAGATCACCGACAAATGAACATCCCGGACACAAAAGCGAAAAGCAGCACTTGTTTGATGAACACACTCACCTGTGCACTTCGATCCACTGTGGCGGCCTGACGATAGTAGTACGCAGCGAGTTCGAGCCGGTCGATTGCATCGCTAGTCTCTGGGCGTGAGTTGAAAGGTCCGCCGATAACGCCGCCAGTTGCAGTGTAGTATAGAATGTCGCCCAAGTATAAGTTGGCAGAATGATCGTCTTGATCTGCAGCTTGCTGCAACAGGTCTATTGCTCTCGAACTGCAAAATGGATGGAGCTCTAACGTTTGCACTGCCGCCGAGTTGTCCATGGCCCTTTCGCCCCGCAGGGCATTCACAAGGGTGGAGACGCTGTCGAGCCATCGTGCCGCCACCTCCGCAACCATTCCAACAATTGCTGCTGTGCTGTCATCCATGGCTCCAGGGCTCTGAAAGCCATCTGTGGAAGAGTCTCCGTTGGCCGGATGTTCGGTCTCAAGCGCATCGAGCACGAGTCGGCAGTGATCCTTGTACAGGGTGGCTAAGTGCACCTGTGCTATGCTGCTTCCTTGCTGAGATGCCTCGTTCGCCAACAAAATTCCTTTGCGGAAAACCTTTGCATCGCTGCTCTGAGGCGTATTTACAGCCGCCTGCACTTTGTCGTCCACAAAAAACGATTCAGCTGCAATCTTAAAATAAGTTGTTGCTGAAGAGCAACTTGGCAATGTCCCAAGGCCATGTAAGTGCATGTGCGCTAGCGCGACAAGCGATCTCACCTAAGGTGTATGTGAAAGGCATATCAAACTTGTGATTCCAGGCGCAAGCGGTTGGTCAGTATGCGTGTGGACTCACGTGGCCGTGTTTAGCTGCCTGTGAAAACATTTGGAGCGCTTTCTTGAAGTCGCGGCTGGCAGAGAAGTTTGGATCACTGCGGGGAGAACCGTGCAGATAGAATACACCAGCGTTGTACAATGCTGGGACGAAGTGATGTTCAGCCGCCTTGGCGAAGTACGTCAGCGCCTGCAAGCACGAGGAAAGGTGGTTTGGACGGTTTTTCACAGGAACGCTCAGTAGGTGGCTTGTTGCTAACCTTTCCAAACTTTTTCGATGTAACGCTTCTGTCAATACCCTCGAAATACATAATGCCAAGCCCGTTCAAGCCGCCTGCAGGTGGGAGTCAAGTGTGAGCATCATTGGTGATCGAGATTGAGATGAGGTGTTTAAGTCGAGCGCAACGGACCTGGATATCCCATTTTCGCAGACTTTGAGAAGTATTCTTTGGCTGCTGATACGTTTCGCCGAACTACGGGTGTTCCCTGCACAAGAAGTCACACGGACGCGTACTGTTAGTGCATCAACACATCGTACTCGCAAGCCGGCACATCTCCACGTCACCTGATAATACATGTGTCCTAAACCGGTATAGGCCTCTGCACTGCCGGCCTCTGCGGCCGCAACAAACAATTCGTGAGCTTGCTCAAGGTTTGCCCGGGCGTCGCCAAAAGGAGACAGTTGCTCGTCCTCGCTGACATATTGTTCAGCCAACAACGAAGCGAGTTCGGGGTCCCCTTGACTCGCAGATTCCAACTGTTCGATGGCTGTGCTGTAGAGCAATTTGCCGAGCAAATACTGTGACTCTGCGTTGCCACTTGCTGCAGAATATTGGTAGTAATCGTGCACAAGGCTCGCGTATGTGCCTGAGTTACGAGATACCCGTTTGGACTTGCGGCGCATGTTCACGTCGTGACGGGGAAACTCCGACTCAAGGTAATTGGATGACAAGAACTGACTCATGCCATCGTTGACGGCCAACTCGTAGAGAGCCGCGGCCATAGAACAGTTGGCCGCGACATCGAAGCCAAATTTGTAGCGATAAGCGAGAGCAACGGCGGCATCAGCGTTCAACGCAACGGCAGCTTGCTTTAATTGTGACAATTGCTGCACTGCGCTCCGACTTTGCAGCAAGTCGCTGTCTGCGTACGTGTCAGCAGTCAGTGTGCTTGGGATGCGGATGGGGGACAGATCGGTGGCAGCTTGGAGAGGATCCAGGACCGCCAACTTGAACAGCGCATCTGACGACCCCAAGGCCGCAGCTTTGAGATAATGATTTTGTGCCGAGTTGGCAGCAGGGGGCGTTATCTCGGCGTACTCGTAGATTTCGGCCAGCTCAAAGTTGGCCTCTCTAACTAGAACCTGGGTTGAGTTGTCATCGGCAACCTGGTTCAGCAAGGACACTGCATCACTAACAAACTCAGTGGATCCAGACTTTCCTGCGAGGAGACGAAGCGTTTTTGCTCGCTCCAATGCTGCCCACGAACGGAGCTGGCCATTAGTTTGCACGGCCTCCTCAGCGGAGCCCGTCACAACAACCGCACCAGCTAGGAACACAGACGCTACACTGAGCATTGGTGTGCGCATTGCAGTGGATGCTGTCAAAGATCAACCGGAATGTCCACCCAGTCGAACGCGATGCATGACGTCAACGTGGCGTGCGAGAACGCCAAGAATGGCTCCGAAAACTGTGAGTGATGAACTTCTTTTGTTGGATAATGCCGCGGAATCCAGCGTCGACCCTCCGCTCAACGCGCACGACGAACACAGGAGGCAGCAGGTTTGTGTTGTGTTCGACTAGCCCACTCACGGAACAAATGCTTGCGCACGGACAGCCGGAACGGAGAACACACACAACTTCCTCACGCGTTTGGGAGTTAATTGAACCGGCTCATCTTGCTGTCGTTCAGGTCCGTTGCTTGCTTGGCTCTGGCGAACAGGGTTTACGATGGTGAGTGACAGTCCGGTGGCTGGATGATTGAGTGTCGAAGTTTGCAAACGTTGTCGAGTGAAGTGATGCTTGTTCTGACTCTGCTTTCGCTATCGTGATCCACGACTACGTACTTCCTGGTCACCCTTCGTTGCTGGCGAAGAGTGTTGTTGCGTCCCGTTGCGTGCAGTGCTGTTGCGTTGAAGAACGTACGGGCCATACGTGCACTGTCGTTGTGTTGTTGTTCAGTTCCGTTCGGTTCTCTGCTGTCTGCCAACGAACGACAACGAACGAAAAACGAACGAACAAACGACACAGAACCAACCTACAAACGAACCCAGAACGAAGAGGCGAACGAACGAACGACCGTCAGCCCGCTCAGCGTGTGTGTGAGTGGGCTCAACAGCACTGAGTGCGTGCGTGAGTGCGTAAGTGAGCGAGTGAGTGAGAGAGAGGAGCGGAGGTCGACGTTGCCACACCGCTTAACTTCTTAGTGGTGCGTACAGTACAAAATCAACATTTACGTAAGGGCCGGTAGCGCTGAGTAAACCTGAAAGTTTCTCTTCAGTTT
>ENA-OWNT01005204-OWNT01005204.1-seawater-metagenome-genome-assembly--contig:-NODE-5204-length-10885-cov-3.247409_pt1 | contig 10885 bp, 6 predicted proteins | sample MGYA00238136_ERZ651165 | MGnify/ENA primary metagenome ERZ651165 (study PRJEB26861, sample SAMN08777766) | seawater metagenome | isolation source: coastal seawater | place: USA: Florida | collected...
TATCGTATGTTGCTTCAGTGGCAAATACATGTATTCCTAAAACAGGAAGATATCAGTGGTTGCTTCCTTGTTTGAGTGTTTATCCATGTATTCCTATTTCACGGTATAAAGTCGATCACTGTGATCAGTATGGCAATAGTTATCTGTAACAAGGATTAAGTAGTTTTGTGACCCACAGGACAGTTTTGGATATCGTCCCGGCGGTCGCCACTCGCCGCTGACTGACCCACAGTCAGTCGCTGCGTTCCTTCGTTCCTTCGTTCCTTCGTTTGCTCTTCGTTCGTTCAATGTTTGTTCGTTCGTTCGTTTGTTTGTTTGTTTTGTTCGAAGTCGACAGTCGACGTGAAAGTGTCCGAGGGGCCGGCGTCGAAATGAGTGAAGCAAGGTCGAGGACCGCCGTGGTCGAGTTGGACGACGTGAGGAAAGCAGCAGTAATGGAAAGGGATGTTTGCGGTTATGTATCGTTAGCCAGCGGCACGACACTGTGTCGAATCTCTCCTCTCTCCTCCACGAGTAGTTCTGCATTCGAAGGACAAACGGACGCGTCCGTGTTGAATATTGTTCGTCGTGTGTTCGTTTCGGCTGAGACTGCAGCACTTATGTGGTGGGTTGGGTGGCCGAATGGTTGGGCTGATTGACGTATTGATTGACTGAGGAGGAAGTACTAATTATGATGACGACGAACGCGATGCTGATTCTGCTGATACTCAAGTGACGCTGCATTGATGACAGTATGTTGTAGTGGTAGATATTCGCTCGCGTTCGCGACAGGCACGCACATCCAACATTGACCAGCCAAAATTTGGTGCTTGTGTTTACCTTTTGTGATATTCTTTTTTGTTTCGCCGTCGTGTGGGCGCATCTTTGTTGCCGCGACATGTGAGCAAGTAACGTCCACAACTCGGCCGTATTCAGTGCCTGTGGCTACCATGAAGAGTATCGTGGCGGCGGCCGTGGCCTGCTCACTCCTCAGCGCTCCGGCCTCGGCATTGCAGGCATCTGAGTCGACGTTTGGCACGAAAGTTTTCAACTACCACCATGCTGCTGGAAAGGCATCTCAACGAGGGCAGCACAGCGAGCACTCAGCGAGTCAAATTGCCTTGCCGCAGATGCGTTTTGCGAGCCAGCACGCCACGGTTGCGGAAGGTTCCACGCAACAACTGGCTGCTACTGCTGAAGCGCTGACCCGTGCCGCGGCCCGGTCTTCCGCGTCGGCGGAGTCGTTGTCGGAACGTACGCACGCCAAACTATCCCACTCGCATTCACGTTCGAAGGTTGGGTCGAAAGCAAAAGCTAAGGCCAAAGCAAAATCTGAAGCCTCCGCGACAGCTGAAGCCGTGCCCGGTGGCGGGGCTGCTGAAAGCGGACCCGCGACATCGCACATCAACGGCTATCCCGGAGACAATTCTGTCATTACAATGAAGCTGAGTTCTCCAATTTACGGAAGTTACACGCGCAACTACGGCTCAGTGTCGCAGCCGCTGACCGAGACCAGCGGCTACGGTGGGTTCACATCCAACGTCGACCCAACAGGTTTCAACTTCAGGCACGACGACACCACCCCCAACGGAGGCCAAAAGGGGTGGGGTGCCAGCACGCTATCAGGACACCCCTTCGGCTCCACGTATCCAGCTCGGATGAAGGTGCGACAAGCAACCTCTGTCAACGGCTTGTCGCCCCTTGGTCTTACCGCCACGATGAGTGATTCTGAATACACACTGATGGGGCCGAAGAGTCTGGGGCCGTACGGAGTCGATGGTGTGGGGACCATGAACACAGGACCAGGAGCCAACGTGGTAGGGGTCGGTCTCGCCTTGCCCCCGTTGACGGCGGGGCCCTCGTCCACGGTCATGTCGATACCGGCCGCGGCAGCTGCTGGGTCTGGTCGAAAGGCATCACCCGCGAAGTCGAAAGTTGTTGTCATCAACAAGCCCTCTACACCGCAGGTGCAGCTGGCCGGCATGGGAAATTCATTCCACGAATCGCCTGGACCACTGGCCGGCATGTCTATCAGCGAGCAGCCCCCCAGTGGCGGATCGTCCTCGAGCATCGCGCAGCTCACTGGACGACCTTTGTCCAATGGATCACCGATCAATGGCATGAGATTGACGTACGACCCAATGCTAGTCACGCAGCGCGCCTTGTACATGCAAGGCGGCATCAACACGTACGGTACTCCTGGTGTCATCAAGCAGCTTGGGGTATCGTACCCCTCTCCTGCATTCGATCGTTATGCGTCGGTGGTGCCCACGTCGAAGCTTTCGACCCAAGTGCACACCTCACCACTCTCCAATTTGCTGCTTGGAGCCAACATCAACGCAAACATGCAACGCAACCTGTGGGCACAGCGTGCGGACATGGGGCTGAATCCAATCACCGGCCTACCTGTCGTCATGGATCCCACCATGATGGGCATGTCATCTGCCATGGGCATGCCTGGCGCCATGGGTGGCACGGGTGCCATGGGCGGTGGCATGGGCGGAATGGGCGGTGGCATGGGCGCCATGGGTGGCGGCATGGGCGGAATGGGCGGCGGCATGGGCGGCATGGGCGGTATGGGTATGGGTGGCGTGTGAGCCAACCTCTATCTTTGCTTGTTCATACTTCGAACTCATCTTTGGCGATAGACTTATAACTTTTTTTCTTCGAACGAAATTTTTGTTGATGACTTATTAGTTCTTAGTTACTGGTGCCGTAGCGTCATCTTTGTGGATAAAAATTTTATCGTCACGAAACTGCTTTTATTGTGGGGTGTGTGATCCGGATTGTCACTCATCGTCTGCGTCTGCGAGTTCACGAGTGGTTGCAGCGAAGTGCTTCCACCAGTCAGCATTTTCACTCAGTTGTCGATCGAGATCGGCGAGGTCGACGTCTGCCGCGGTGGGTGGTGCGTCGTCGTATTCGACGGAATCACCACCGACACCCGCAGTATTCTGTGCTGTTGCATCCTGCACTGTGGTTGGAATGACATGGACGGTCGGCGAAGTCGCTGTGTTGCGTTGCAAAAGCATGTGGTCGCCATGCTCCACACCAAACCAGTGCTGCACTTGCGCAGGTTCGCTCTGGCGGTCTGTGCGTGAGGTATCCAGACGTTCTGTATCCGACTCGTCCAACTCAGAGTCGTTCCTGAACGACGGATCGCTGCTGTCCTGGCTTCTTGTGCTGTCCATATCATCGTCGCCTCTCGTAGATCTATCACGAAACAGCAAATCTTGGTATCTTTGCTGTCGCTCCTGGTCTTGCATGAAGGCCTGCTCAAACATTCTTTCGTCATCTGACTCGCCCTCGGCCGCATTAGACGCATCGTACTGGTCGTCTGATTCGTCGCCGGCGTGTCCAGGCGCTTGTGTCACCGACCGACCATTTCGCCTTTCGGTCTCAGACCCGCGAGCATTTAGTTCCGCCGACACATACACTGGATACTTGTGGGCAGGCTGCTCCTCAAACGCGACGCGCCTCCCGCCATCTGCAGACGCTTTGCTGACGCGGGACTTTTCAGCCCGGTTCAAACGGTCCACTTTGTCCAAGCTAGCAAGCAGCTCCATTGTCTCCGGAAGTTCGTCCCGAGCTTTGATTTTTCTGAGCGCTCCGAGACCGCGTGCCAGCGCCCTTTCGGCAGCACGCAACCGCTTTTCTGCCTCCGCCTCGTTCCTTCGCCGATTGCGTTCGCGCACTTCGCGCGCGGCTGCCATCGCATCGTGCACGGCCCCGTCACCAGTCGCCAAAGCCATCTTGGTCCGACTGTGGTTCGGACTCAAGTTCAGGTCGCTGCCGCTGTTGTTGTTGTTCCGTAATCCTTTGTTGTGAGCCACGGTGCGGACATGCATGCGACTCGACGAGAAATCTTGCATGCGGTCGCTTCCTACCGACACTTTAACGTCCCTTCCCAAAATTTCCGGACCACGTTGCTCAGACGCCGCATGTAGTTGTTGCGAACGCCTTTTCTGTCGGTTCGCCACGACACGCCACCTCTGCGCGCGTTGGCGGCCGACATGGGCGTACCGTTCGGTCACCCCTAGACGTTCTCGCTGGTGTTGCTTCAGCCGTTCGCGCTGCTCATAATGAGGCTGGCTCTTGCGAGTGTACGAGGCTTCGTGTGCTCGCTGTCGAGCCAGACTGTCAATGCACTCCCATGACTCTTGATCACGGCGGGCCTTTGCTTGGGCTTGCCGCCGGTGCCGGAGTGCATCTGCGTGGGCCTGGCCTATCCTTCGGTCAGCATTCGAGCGAAAAGCGTCCAGTCGGTGCTGCTCGGCCTCCAAGTGTTCAGCAGCAACGTGTTCTGCTCGACTGCGGACGCCTTGTTCCAAGGCCTCCTTCCGAGCACGATACTTCCGTATAGTGGCTGCAGAGGCGGCTTTCTCTTGCTTTCGGACCTGCAGTAGGCGCTGGATTCTGGCCTTCTCGCGCGCCGACATGTTGTAGTTATTCGATCGAGCCATACTGTTGCGATGGCAGTGCTCAGTTGACTTTTCCCGTTCGTGTCGAGCGAGATCGTGCACAGTATTTATTGTAGTTTTGCTGCAAGTGGGTGCACGCAAGTGGTACGGACGCTCACGCGCTGCACTCGCACACGTCGACGTTCATGGTGCGTCCGCTCTTTCAAGTTGTTGCTCTTCTTTGAATCACCTTTTTCTACCCTTACTTCAAAGTTCGACTCGGCATTTACCGATCGTGAACAGCCCTTCAACTTCCTTAACAGTACGAGTACTTTCAAACTAAGGATGCTCCCACCGTCAGTCCATCCAACCATTTGTTCGGCCCTTCCTCCAACCGTCCCACCGTCACCGCCTCCGTTCATCTGTCCGTCGTCCATCGCTTTCTCATTCCAAGCAACCATCCAAGCCCTGCCCCGCCCTGCCCTGCCGTGCATCCCTCCTTTTACCATCCCACTGCTCGTCCGCCGCCCGCCCCTTCCTCCACGCGTTCGACAGCCCGTTCGTCCATCGTCCCTCCCTTCCTCCAACCGTCCCAACGTCATTTCCGTCCGTCCATCCGTCCGTCCGTTCGTTCGTCCGTCCGTCCGTTCGTCCGTTTGTTCGTTCGTTCGTTCGTTTGTTCGTCCGTTCGTTTGTGGACAGACGGACAGTCTGCCGCTGTTGGTGGCTCGGCGCACTCACAGCGCGCAGCCGAAGTTCACTCACTGTCACGCAGTCACAGTCACAGTCACAGTCAAACTTTCAAACTTTCCACTTTCAACTTTCAAATCTTCGTCCACAGTCCACAGTCCACAGTCCACAGTCCACAGCCCACAGTGCACAACTCAGTCACTGTCAGGAGAAGAAAAGACGCCAATTTGGATATTTCTATATTCCTATTTACAGAGTGTACATTGGTTTTTCCATTTTTCATTTTGACTATGCTTTGAAAACATAGTGTGATAAAAGTGAGAAGGAGGTTTAGATTAGTAAACAATGCAAATGTACAGTACGTGATACTACATTTTACAAAACTCAAATTCTTCATTCCTTCCTTCCTTCTCCGCATTTTCGTTTTGCATTCTTCGTTCGTTCGTTCGTTCGTTCGTTCGTTCGTCGTTGGAAACTCTGATTTACAGTGTACTGGGTATTCACTATTTCACTATAAACACAGATCCTCTGTATGACCATAATATGGTAATAGTTCATAGAGCTTGTCCGCTGTGTAGCTGTGTACTATTGGTATGTGCCATTTCGGTATTATTGCGGTTATGGCGAACCATACACCGACCATTACATTCATTCGACCATTCACCAAAATGCCGAACGGAAAGAAGGAACCTCCGCGGTTCGCGGTCGTCGTTCGTCGTTCGTCGTTCGTCGTTCTCATTTTTCGTCGTTCGTCGTTCGTCGTTGTGCGGTTATTATTGTTGTTGGTGGTGGTGGTGGTAGTGGTGGTGGTGGTGGTGGTGGCGGCGGCGGTTTTGGTGTGGGGTTGTTGTTGTCGTTCTCGTTGTCGCTGTTGTTGTCGTCGTCGTGTTGCAGTCGTTGTACGTCGAGTTTTCGCCCGCAGAATGAATTTTTCGGGCCGCCGCCGTTGTTGTCAGCCCACGAGAACACGACGAACGACTTCGTCCAGACTCAGAAGTTTGAAATTTTGAGTTGGAGCCTGGACACCTCTCAAGACTTTTTGCCAAAGTTGCGTCGAACCCTCCTGCTCCAGCGCCCAAAAGCAGAGGTTTTTGTACCCGTCTCGCAACCTGTGCCAAAGATGAAAGAGGGATTTTTGCTCGCCGGACTCCTCGCGCTCGCTAACAGCGCTGTCAGCGTGGCCGGGCCAGAGAAAATCGTTATCCACACGCCATGGTGGCCTGCCGGAAGTGAACGCACTTCCGAGGCGGTTGGCATTCTGTCTCGAGGAGAGATATTCATGACCGGAATGATGGAGAGCAACCACACTCTCGATCTTCAAATCGAACAAGAACTTCTCGACGTCCGTGACATTGCGGTCGGTGGGGAGTCCGACATGAACCACGTTGTGTCGTGCTTCGTCAACTCCAAGTACGCTGGCAGCGCTGCGGCGGTTCACCAGGCAATGGCAGAACAAACGAGTGCGTTCGGTGGAGCGGCTGTTACGGTCGTCGAGTCGGCCGGGGAATGGAGCGTGTTCAACAACTCCGTCACGTGCCGCGCTGTCCAGGCATCGGCAAGCGATAAAGTCGTGCTGCACGGCGAAGAGGGGACAAATGATGTTGCCGTTGTTGCCAATAACCTTGTGCACATTAGCGTTGAAGGCACTGACATCAACGACGCTCTCAACAAAACCAGTGTATTCTTGCAAGAAGCAACCAATTCTACAACCAGCACCGCAGCTATTGTTGACTGTTTTGTTGGGGTAACGCAACTGTCGGAAGCGCCAACTGTGCGTGCTGCTTTCAACACGAGCGCAATTGTGCCGACACTCACTATTGTGCAAGTCGGATTGGTTCCCGGCGCGACTGTGGCTTTGCAATGCGTTGCCTCCTTGAACGCAACTGACGTCGTTGTTTCGCCACAGCTGCCGGCGCCGATGGATGAAGGCTTCGCGACCCCGAGGGCCGTCACCGCTGGTGGCTTTGTTTATGTCGATGGCGTTCCTGCTGCTGACATTAATGGCACAGACGGCTTGGTAAGATTGCAATTTGCGTCGCTGGTCTAGTATTCATTCCAATGCATGTTGTCTCACCCCGCCTCGTGTTTGTCAAAACTACGACAGTTGGTACTCGGCGAAGTCTTGGAATCTGCCGGTTCTAGTCTGAAGGAGGTTCTCATGTGCAATACTTTCGTCCGGTCCCTATCATATGTGAAGCCCTATTTTGGCAGTTTTTACTTGGTACGAACTCGATCTACTGTCCTCTCAGTCGTCGTTTGTCATCGGTGTGATCTTCTCTTGTGATATCCATCATCTTGTGGCAGTTTTTCAATGTCGCGAATTATCCGCCGCCCGCCCGCGCGGAGTTCACAGTCCCCAACGAATGGCCAACCGCGGAACTTGTACTGAAGTGCATCGCTGCCGTGCCTGAGACGCGATCCTCGCACTAAATGAACCTGCGCCCCGCCCCTCAGGAGCACGTCTTGTTTACCTATTGAGCACACTGTTCAGAGCGTCGATGCCGCGGGGGTTGAAAAGGATTGGAAGCTACGCTATTAAAAAATAAAATTATTGGTTTGTATTTCACTAGATGTTTGTGTCGATGCTCTTCCGTCTCGCTTTCTAAATTTTAAACTAACTTCCACTGCATCACACTGCGGTCTACACCACCGGTGCTCAGAACCCTTTTGCCGTCACTACTAAATCTCACATTTGTGACGGGCGCAGCATGACCCAAACCAACTGACACTCCGTGCCCTTCGTCCACGCACGGGAAGCGACGAAGGACCACCCGGCCGCGACTGTCTGCCGAGACCAGGAGCTTGCCATCCGGACTGCGGTCAACCGCCGCCACTGATGGCGCAGCTGGGAGGCCTGCCGCGTCTTTCCACAGCCCCTGCACCTGCCAGCCGTACACGCAGTGCTGAGAAGCCCACTCCGCGTTCTTCAGCTGCGATGGCTCAGTAATTTGTTGTCCGGCGATTGTGTCAAAAAACAACAGCTCATGCCCGTCGCAATTTGTTTGGATGTGCTTCGAATCTAGCGTGAAGTCCACGTGCTTGAGAGGTTGAGAGTGGGCTTCACAGATGGCTTGCTTGTCGAAGTCGCGACAGTCGTGGAGATACAGCTTGCTGTCGGCACTTCCGAGCGCCAGCACTTTGCCATTTGGCGCAAATCCTACAGTTGTAATTGCACGCTTCGCTGGCCTTCCTTCGTGTACCAGAGTTAAGTCCCCATCAGCTTGCAACACCATGAAGGCACCCTCTTTCTTGCCGGGCCGCTCAGCGCCGCCGAAGCCGACGACTAGCTGCGTTCCGTCAGCAGAGAAACCTGCAGCACGCATTGCGCTGTCGGCGTCCAATTTCTTCACCAACTGGCGCCGTTCCATGTCCCAAAGACGGATTGTTTTGTCATCGCCAGTCGAAACAAACATGTGGTGCTCTCGCGGATTGCATGCCAAACCCCACACTTCGCCCTCGAAATGCACTTGCACAATTTGAGTGTGACCTCGGGCGAAGAATTCGTAGATTTCGCAGCTGGCTGTGGCAACCAGCACGGTATTGGTGACTGGATCGAGGTTAACGCTCCGCACCTCCGGGTTCTTTGGTCGAGGCTGTATTTTGGTCAGATCAATGGTTTTCTTGGGCTCCAGCGTCTCGGTCCACACTTTCACCGTTCCATCTTTGGATCCAGTCAAAAATGTAGCATGATCGATGGAACATATTGTATTGATGCCGGCCGTGTGGACTTCTGCCAACGCAGAAACGCATGTTCGACCTTCCCAAATGTACAAATCCCCAGTGCTTGTCCCCGTGATCACAGTCTCTTGAATTGACACTCCACAGGTCAGGGTCTTGGGGGAAGCCGACCCGAAAAGGCCAGATTTGTACGCCAGCTGCCGACTTCCTGGAACAACTCTCCAGAACCTGCTGTGGTTGACGCCGCCTGTAACGAGATCGAAAGCCTCTGGGTCTTTGTGCTTCGTCCAAGTGCAGAACAACACCTCTTTCGTCCCGGCAGTTGCAGTAGCGACCAATGAGCCGTCCTGCCAGGACCCAGACAACGACGCAAACACTGCCAGCCTGTGATCATCGTCAATGCCTACAGATGCGAGGCGTTTGCCGTCCGGAGAAAAAGACAGAGCCCCGACACCACGGTGGTGGACGTTCTCGAACACCGCTACACTCGCACCGGACGCGGCATCCCAAACTTGAACCACAGGTTCCTCCCCAAACTGTGCTGTTGCTACGTATCGTCGAGTGGGGTCGATCACCAACGCTGTGATTTCCTGGTCGTGCACTCCCGAATTGAACACTTGCTGATGCTCTCGCTTGTCGTAGATTATTCCGACGCCTGCAGCATGATACACGATGGACCCTTCGGCATTGTAGTGAACATTGCTTCGTGCGATGCGACCGTTGAACCCATAAACAAACTCCAACTCCAGCTGAGCTTCTGGCGGACTTGGGTCCACAACAGACTCAGTCGGGACCACAACAGACTTTTCCCACGGACGCACATCTCCGGCTGCAATGGACCCGCTGCCAGACACCCTAGCTTCCTGTGCCGCCTGCTTTGTCAGGATTGTTTGAACTACCTCCTGGACGCTCAACCCAACATCCGCGCAAAGCGGAGCATCACGAATCAATGGGCTGGCGTTTTGCAGACCGACATCGGGGTCTTCAAAATTAACTTTCCATTGAAACAAACAAAGGTCTCTTCCGCCAGTTGACACAACATATTCATCATTCAACGTGAAGCGAGCATTCGATACGCGACAAGAATGCCCCTTGTATGCCTTGCACTGCGCACCCTCCTTGTCACAGGGGTAATTGAATAGTCGAAGATAGCCGAAGTCATCGCCGGACACGACAAGCATTTGATCCTTAGATCGACTAACGCAGTTAACGGTGGGTTGGGACGTCGTCCTTTGAGCTAACCCGCTCACGGGCCATCCAACATTCAATGTCCACGTCGCCCAAGGCACGTCGCGCAATGCTGTATGGTCCGCAATCTGTTTTCCGTCCGCGGCGTTGGAAAAGTATATGTCGTTCGCAATATCAGAATTTTGAATGAACTCACTGTTGGTGTCGAAGTCAAAGTGGACGATGCCACCGAGAGATTTTGTGAATGTGGCTCGTAAATTCCACTCCAGATGAACATCGTAGAGATAAATTGTCCCATCCACGGACCCGACCGCTAACGTCTCCCCGTCTGGCGAAAACTTAATATCTGAAACATACTGCAAAGTATCTTGTCCTCTGTGCACTTCTAGCAAGTTTTCGCATTTGAGAACCATGAAGAAGCCATTCATTTTGTGCTTGACACCCGGGACTCCCATGCCGACAGCAATCAACTTCGCGTCTGGGGAGTAGGCACAGCAATGCATGCCCAGCTCCATCTCGGCTTGCATCACCAGCCGAGCGTCGACGAGATCCCAGATGCGGACGGTTTTGTCGGAGCCCACGGTGCACGCTTCTTGTTCCGTTGGGTGTACGGCAAGTCCGCACACCTCTCCGGAATAGTGCCCATTCATGACCGCCCCACCTTTGTTCAAATCTGCACCAGTTTTATCGTTCAACTCGAATATCTCTGAGCCACCAGTCCCCACCAGCAGACGGTTTACTGCCGGACGCCAACACAAACTGCGCACAGACGGGTGAATACTGTCCACCTGCTTGCTCATGGAGAACTCGGCGAAGCATTCGAGATCACTATTCCACAGACGGATGGACCCGTCGGCAGCACCGGACACCAAACCCTTGCCAGAAACACTATCCATGGCAAGAATTGGTGCTTGGTGCGCTTTGACGGATGACCGCAACCGGTGTTTACG
>ENA-OWNT01005205-OWNT01005205.1-seawater-metagenome-genome-assembly--contig:-NODE-5205-length-10883-cov-3.921988_pt1 | contig 10883 bp, 8 predicted proteins | sample MGYA00238136_ERZ651165 | MGnify/ENA primary metagenome ERZ651165 (study PRJEB26861, sample SAMN08777766) | seawater metagenome | isolation source: coastal seawater | place: USA: Florida | collected...
CCCCCGCAGACGGAACGCCCCCGCAGACGAAACGCCCCAGTTCTGATGTGAGTCACTTTGCTTGTGCCGTCGTGGACATTTGACCGCGCCGCCGAGATAGTTAGCTTTCGAGTTTTTTGAATGTCGAGTTCATGGGTTTTGATATTGTTAAACATTATCGTCATTATTGTAGTTGTATTCCATGTGCAAACACGTGCCGTAGTGAATACCACGACCAGCGTTTCATGAAGACGAAAACATACTCTTGAGACTGACTTGCCGCGTCTTTCGTTTTGGCTTCTTTTTGTTTGCGGTCTTTTCGCGCTTCGTCTTCTTGAAGCGCAGTGATATACGTGCTGAGGACTTTTTGCGGCGGGCGGGCACCTCGTCTGGAAACTCGAGCGAAGAGTCCGAGTCGCTAGTAGGTGCCGCGACTTGCGTTTTCTTTCGCTTACGCGACTTCGTCGTCGAATTGCGCTTCGATTTCTTGTTCGCGCCGCGGTTGGTCAAACGCAACCTCTTCGAGGGTGGCGACGCTGTCGCTTCCCCCAGCTTTGCGGCTTTTTCCCAAAAGTCGGAGGGGATGTCATCATCGTCACCACCTCCACCATCATCACCATCACCACCATGTCCGTCATTCGGCTGCGCCTCTTTTTTGGCAGCTCTCTTTCCGGCCTGTCCACATGGTAACTCTTCCTTGACTGCGGGCTCGTGCGGCGCAGATTCTGTATTTTCACAACCGTTGTCTTCGCCATTTTGAGTTGCGGCCTCTTCCTCATCACGCCGCTTCTGCTCGAGTGCAATGTACTGCCGCTTCAACTTCGCCAGAGTGACCTGCTTAGGAATGTAAAATACTGAGTTCCAGCCTGCAAGCAAAGCAGAGTGGGAAATGGTGAGACGGAGCACAGTGGTCCGCGGAGGAAAATTCAGAACGCACCGTCATCTGCCAATTTCTTGGGGTTGAGACGCCGCTTCGCCACGATGCTCCAACTTGATGGTTTGGGAAACACAGTTCCCGTGTCAACTTCCAAAATTGTCCCGTCCTCGAGGAGGGTCCCTGGAAACTTGTGCATGACACCATCGTACTTGTAGCGGATCACCAAATTGCTTTCACCGGGTTGCACGAGTCCAGCTTCGATCATTTTCGCTAGCGACGCCTGGATTTTGCCCGTTTTAAGTTTGTTGTTACGTTTCTCTTCACGACGAAGGGCCCGCTCCTTTTCGCGTTGCTGCTTCACACCCAACATACGGAGGAGCCGGTCCTTCTTTGCTTGGGCAACTTCTTCTTGCCTGCGACGTTTCCGCTCGGCCTCCTCCTTCTTGCGTCGTCGGCGGTTCTCAATTTGCTGTTTGCGGAAAGCAATTCGCTCCTCTTCTGCCGCAGCTTTGACAACCTTCTTCAAAATGTCTTCCATGCATCGTCGAACTTTGAGCTTCCGTTTGTGCTCCTTCCTTTCCTGGGCTCGCCCGGCTTTGTATCGCACAATTACGGCTTTTGTCAGCTCGTGCACGACCTCTCTGACAATGCGCACAGTCGCAGCTTCGTCAGAAGCTTCGTCTTGCTTTTCTCCCTTGCAGACCCTGTCCACAAGTCGACCCAGGACCTTCTTGGACACATTATGGATTTTACGGTGAACGGTGTGGGCAGTTCGCCGCCATGTTCGCGATGCTGAGCCGGAAGCTTTCGTGTGCGCCAACTTGATCGACGCACAGCTCATTCGCGGAACGACAATGTCGCTAAGTAGTAGCACAGGGTGGACGCTGGAGGGTGCAGGAGTTCGTTCTTGATTCTGCACCTCAAAATGCGAAAACAGAATCGTCAAAACCTCCAAACGGCGGTTAAGGACTTTGGACACCGGGAATTCCCCGACGGCTTGTTCCACCCACTCTGCGCACTTTGCATCATCACCATTAAATAAGGCACCAATGATTTGCTGGCGGGAGCGCCGCTTCAAGAACACATCTTCGATCAGGGATCGAACATGGTCAGGCAGGAATGGCGACGGCTCATGCAACGCGCCCTTTGAGTTGGTCGCTTCCGCCAGCCGCAACTGTATCATGGTTTCCGATGTCCACGTCGACAGCAACCCGCCTCCCAGTGTGCTCGACGCGACTTTCAACACTTCGAAGTCGTGCACTTCTGGGGTCCACCACACTGGAATTTCTCGTCGAAAAAACGCTTTCAGGAACTCCTCGCCCCCAGCCCGCTGGATGCGTTGCCAAATACTCGCCAGATAATTGTGCTGCCCTTTCTTCTCCTCTTCGCGCGCCTTTGCACCGATTTGACGCAGCTGACTGATCAGGCGTGTGACACGCAGTAAATCGGCAGCGAATGAACGGCTAGCGTCCCCGTAATACCCATCTTCTTTAACAGGCAGGATCAACCACATGTCACTAGTACCCCGCACTCGTGCTTCTCGATCTCGATCCACCGGCTCCTCAGCTGTGCCGTCAGCGGCAGTCGTGGCCGCAGCCGGACTGCCCGGCTCGCCTCCTTTTTTCGGATCTGCTGCAGGCAGGGATTTGGGGACGCGTTGATTGCCCGTCGCTCCGCCCCCGTCTGATAGCGAATCACGATTGGCACAAGTACGTTGCAGTTGCAGCGCGTTCAAGGAACGACCTAAATCTAACGTCGGCGATGGTGCGTCCACGTGGTGGAATTCCTCCGCCAATTTTTGACACTGAGGTTTTACTGAATCAAACCACAGCGAGGCCAATTGCGCTGCTGACAGCGAGTCAATGTCTGCTGCTTCCTTGAGACGAGACCACGTCCACAAGTGGAAACCATCGACTTCGACCGCCTCGGCGCGAGACACGCCACTTGAGTCGCCGGTGGGGTTACCAGCTTGCTCAAGTGCACCGCCACCGTTGGGTTGCGCAGGGCTAACAGGGACCCCGAACTCACGAAGCGCAATGAAAAATCGACAAAGTTCACGCTTCTTGATACCGGCGTCACGAAGGGCCTGCTTGAACACAGAGCGTTTCTTCACACGGCCGGTGCTGTCGTCGTCGTCGTCATCATCATCATCGTCATCATCGTCCTCCTCACTAGACTCGCTAACACGGTGAGAGCGAACGCGGTAACGGCGCAACGTTTGGCCATTTTCACCCAAAAGCCAATACATGTACTTCACAAGCTGCAAATCGGAGGGCCACATCGGAATTACAGGATTCCCACTACCCCCTTCAGCTAAGGCGTTTGCAGACCGTTTCAACACAGAGCCGTCTGCTTTCACAGAGTCGCGGGCTTCTGGAAGATTTCCCTTGTCAGTGGAGTTGTGTGCAGTGGGTAGCTCAAGTTCAGCATTCTGCTGTGTTGTCGCAGTTGATTCAGTGTTCGGAGCGTCGGCCTTGACGCCATTAGGTTCATCAGCGGTGGAGTCGGCACCACTTGCTCCAGGCTTTGAAAACGCATTCGTCGCATTTAGCATTTGGTTGCGCCGCTCAAAAAATCCCCAGCGTTTGTCGGCAAATATGTCGTGGAATCGTCCAAAACCGTGAACGAAGAAGCCAAGCAGGAGACCAGCGTCGAAGTTGTGACTCCACCACAGAGCTGGGCTCGACGAAGGGTTTCGTCGACCGCGCAGCGCGACCACGAGCGTCAGGCCAAGCTTCTTTCGCAACGACTCTTCGCGCAGCAAGTGCACTTGATCCAACAAAGTGGGTGTCACAAATGGAGGCCACTCCGATGCTGCCTTTGCAGCATCCGAGCTAACAGATTGTTTGCCATTGTGCTGTGCAATCGAAACTTCAGCCAACACTTTTTGCGCTGCTGCGCGAAGTTGGGCATTTAACCGCATGAGAAGGTCGAGCCGAAGGACCATATGGGTTGCCCATTTGGGTTTTCGGCAGTGGACAACGTCTTTGTTGCTCGTATGCAGCAACTCCACAGCTTGTTTAGCTTCACTGCTCGCAGTCTCCGACTGATGTTGCAAAGTGTAATTGTCAATTGTTGTAAACAAGGAAGACGACTTCAACTTGCGATTTGCCGACAACAATTGGCGATATGCCGCCACCAATGCCGTGCTGCACAGTTCAACGGAAGCCGGGCACACCTCACGGCCAGAACTTGCGCGGATGTGCTCAGAGATCTCGAGCCATCTCCCCCACCCATAGCGAGCAAGGCCTGACTCCACATCCAACAGCAAATTCGCGACGACTTCATGATTGATGTCGCTGCGAGTGGGACTTGCCTCGGCATCCTTGGCCACAGCGGTACCGGTTGCAGCGCCAGTCCCGCCATCAGCAGACTGTTTCGCCAAAATCTGCGCCGTGGAGTCCTGTTGTAGGGCACGGGCGGCGGCAAAATCCAGCACTTCCCCGGGAGACCCAATTCCTGCATGGAAGTTGGAAAATGCCTCCCAGTCGTCGACGTCGTTTTTGCGGCGCGCACGGCGCTGCTCTGCGGTGTCATCGACAGCTTGGTCGTTGTGCTCATGGTCGTCGTCAGATTCAGATTCAGTGTCTTCGAACACATCTGCCATACTTTTGCCGACAGTATTGACCATTCCCATGCGCTGTACTTTTCGCCTTCGTCGTTGACGCGGTCGCCGTTGGCCCGCGGCGTCCTCCGCCATTATATCCTCCAAAGAGACAGGCTTTTCGAAGCCGACTGCTTTCTCCCAGAAATCAGGATCGTCAATGTCGACCTCATCGGCACCGCTAACAAAGCTGGCCTTCGAGAAAGCGTTATTCATCACAGCGCCATCGTTGCTACCTCCAGTTTTATCGTGCACTATTTTTGTTGTATTTCGTGCAAGAATACGGTCAATGTCATCTGCGAAAAACTCTTTGGATTCTGCGTCGTCCTGTTCGTTGAAGACATCGTAAGCTCCTCGTCTCAGAAGTCCATCAACTTCGTCGATGTCGATCCCACCCTGCCGAGATGATCCTTTGCCTTTTCTTCCAGCCTTGTCGACAGAGAGCACGGCTTTGTCTAGTCCAAGTTTTAACGACGCTTTGTGGAACATCTCCATTTCAAACGATTTTCGCGTCAACAGTCGATAAACATTCACGTGACGTGTCTGGCCGATTCGGTGAGCACGTGCTTGTGCCTGAAGGTCGTTCTGAGGATTCCAGTCGCTGTCATAAATGATGACGGTGTCCGCAGCCGTCAAATTGATACCAACACCACCGGCACGCGTGGACAGAAGCATGATGAACGAGTCCTCATTGTTCATGTACCTGTCGATCGACCGTTGCCTGTCGGTGCCTCGGCAGCGTCCATCAAGACGCTCAACATTAAATCCCCGCACGTGGCAGTAGTCGTGCAAAATATCGAGCATCATGACCATTTGTGAGAAAATCAAAACTTTGTGTCCAGTACTGCGAAGGCGTGGCAGTAACTTGTCGAGCAGAACGAATTTCCCAGAAACTTCCACCATGCGCTCGACAATAGCTTGGCCTCCATCAGTGACTTCTCGAGGCAGACCACGTGTCAAAATGTCTTCTGCCCCTTTGATCAAGTATGGATGATTGCAGCACTTGCGCAGTTCCATGGCAATGTTCATGAGAGAAGGTCCATTCGAAGCTTTCGCACCTTGGAAAAGGAACGATGTGTTGCGTTCCAGAAGCGCTTTGTAAAACTGTTTCTGCATGGGCATCAATGGCACCTCTATAATTGTTTCCTCTTTCGGCGGGATATCTTTCTCCACCACCTCCTTCGTGCGGCGCAGCAAATAAGGCTTCAACATTTTGTGCAGCTCCTGCACTTTATCAGCGCTGTCAACCACGCCGAATCGTTCCAAAAACGCAGTTGGGTCCCGAAAGTTTTTCGGGTCGATGAATCGAAAAAGTGACCACAATTCCTCAGTATTGTTTTGGAGAGGTGTGCCCGTCAAAAGAAGGCAGTATTCGCGTTTGAACGACGACAGCTCCACAGCCAGTTTCGAGTTGCGGTTCTTGAGGCGGTGTGCCTCGTCGACTACAATGCATTGCCAAGGTACTTTCCGAAGGACTGATGCATGGTTGGCGGCCATTTCGTAAGTGGTCACACAAACAGTGAACCGGTAGTGCGAACTCCGAGGTGAACGATTCGCAGTTGCGTACCATTCGTATTTATCGATGATGTAGCGTGTTTCGTCATTGCCGTGGAACAGCACTGTATTGGCTTCAGGCCACCACAATTCAATTTCCCGAAACCACTGCTTGAGGCACGAGAGTGGGGCGACGACTAAGCAGGGCCCACCAAGTGACTTAGTGCGAGCAATGTTGATCGTGCGAAGCAATGCAATTGTTTGAATGGTCTTTCCGAGCCCCATTTCGTCGGCAAGAATGCTTGACCGTTTTGCATTCCAATTGAAACAGAGCCATTTCACACCCTCAGTCTGATAAGGTCGCAGTTTCAGCTGTCGATCGGCCCCAAATCGCAAATCGTCTAAGTCGGCTTTGACACGCATCCAGAGCGGATCGCGTTGCGTGCGTCCGTCCAGATGTTCCAACATTTTCATCCTCGCCTCGTAGGCTTTGATCACGTTGCTTCCCAGGAGATAGTCAGATGTCTCCCACGTACATTCATTATGTTGCAGCGACGTCCATTTCACCAAGAAATATCGAATAACTTTGGAGCTTGGCTCGGCAGTGCTGTTCTCGCCGTCGTTGGCCACGGTCCCGTCACCAGCAGGCCCCGCAGAGGATTCCACATCCTGATGGGCGATCACCTTTTCCGGAGTAGTGTATATGGGATCAAAAGCTTCGTCAATTTCTTCTGGCACCATCAATGCTGGAAGGCCGGCGTTGACTCTCTTTTTGATGAACCTTCTGACGCGTTGGTCCGTGCGAGGAAATGTATGCTCCATGTCCAAGCGCTTCTCCCATGACACGTGGATGTAGGCTCGATGCTTCCACTTCACGAGAACTTCATGCGTAGAAGGATCTTTGGACTCGCCACGAATGGCCAAAATGCTCTCAATGTGCGGAACAATGGGCTCTGTAGGTGGGACAATCAATGCTGCCACGCGCTCTTTCAAAGGCAGTTTGCCGCCTTCAGCGCGAAGTTTTCGTGCCGCTTGCCGTCTGCCTCGTTGGGGTGCTCGGCTGCTGGATGGTTTGGACAACGGCTGCGGCGATCTATCAATGTAGTCATCACTGTCATCGTCATCGTCGTCGTCGTCGCCGCCGCCGCCGCCGCCGCCGTCGTCGTCGTCGTCGTCGTCGTCGTCGTTGTCGTTGTGGCCACAGCGCCACAGCGATGGCCATAAGCTGAGTTTTACACAGGCTATAGTACTGTCTGGCTCAGTAGTCGCTGAACCAGTGTTCGAGATGACTTCGACCACATCGTCGATCGTCGATGTTCGTCGTCGTCGTCGTCGTCGTTGTTGCCGTCGTCGAATTCGAAATTCATTGTTGTCGTCGTCGTCGTTGGTGGCCGTCGTCGTTGTGAAGGTGTAAGAACGAGGGTATAGTTGTCATGGTGCACTATTGGTTGTTTGTTTGTTTGTGTGTGTGTGTTTGTTTGTTGGTGGCGGCGTGGTGATGCTTGCGGGGAAGGTGGACTCTTTCTCCGCCACTCACATACGTAAAGATGTTTTTGCTGGTGAGCCAAAAACAAATTTCGTTGGAATTTTTGAACCACTCCATTAGTGGCGATCCACGAACTCACTCGTCATGAAGGAGAAGGTCTGAGAACGAGCGAGATGCGAAGTGGTTGGCCAATGTGAGCTCCCATACCCATTTGAACAATGCGGTGGTCCGGCGGTCTGGCGGCGCTGGGTCTGATCGTAGCAGTTGTTCTTGTGAGTACCTACTTTGATTTTTTGGAACACACGAAGACTCACTACTCAGTCCTTGGTGTTACCCCCACTGCCACAACATCTGAAATCAGATCCGCATATCGAAAGATGTCACTGAAGTATCACCCCGACAAGCAAGCGGGCCGCAGCCCGTCGGATGGCGTCGACACTAGCGACGTCAACTCTCAATTTTACGAAATAGTAGAAGCTTATGAAACTTTATCCGACGATCAGAGCCGCAGCAGATACGATCGAGAACTTCGAGAGAAGACTCGCAAAAACGAAGAAATGCGAAATGACTTTCGGCGTACTTGGCAACATCCCGGACAGAGAAGTAACCCAGGCAGGTCATTCACACTGAGCTGGCACCTCAGGCATCTTCTACCAATGGCACATCCATCGTTGCGATCATGGTGGTACCACATTTTATCTTTCATCAGGTTTGGACTGCGCCGATTTCATTGTATAGGGTGTCGAGGAGCAAGGGGATTGCGCACTCTGACTCTGCTTTGTTGATGTCGTGCTGTTTGTGACAGTTTTAGAACATTCTTTATGGGCCTCTTCTTCATTGGCTTAACTGCCGCTGCGCTCGACTTAGTCGTCGTGAAATTGGCAAACTGTCTCTCCACATTGACGCATAGGTGGCGAGTCCGTAAACGTCGCTTGGAGCCGTCTTTCGAACAGGACCAAGGTCCACAAGTTGTTTTTGATCCGCACGCCGCCACTGTCGTGTTCACCGCTCTGTTTGTTGTTTTTCTTGTGTCGACAGCTGAGTACCGTGCAAAAATGGCAGCTGTTCGCCAGAGTCAGCAAGCAGCTTTCATGGCACAGATGCGGCGAACAAGACGGCGAAAGCCCTATCGTACTGCATGAACGCACATTCTTTTCACGCATATATACATTAGTTAGAATTTGGCACAAAACTCCACTACTCTAGTTGTCAATGTAGTAACCAAGACCCTGTGGTCCTTTTTTGAAGTAATACCCTGGCTTCGAACCTTCGAATTTCGGAGCGGGTATGTACGTCGGGGCGTCGTCGGGAAGATCGGCGGCAGCAGCGGAACCCAGTTAGACTGTAGTTTCTGACTCGTTCACGGCCGGCGAGCTCGCGATTGGAGGAAGGAGGCCGACGTCTGACATGACATGCAACATGTCGTCCCTCAACTGCACGACGAGATCCCTGAAGTCTTCATCCTGGAACTTCAAAATGATCGCTTCGATGACCTGGATACAATGGAATCACGCAGAAGTGAGGAGGTGGATATTCGTGGACCCCGACGCGACACACGCATCAGCTGACCTTTTGATCCTCGATACCATACGTCTTCAATAACTTCTTAGTCTCCTCGGACTCTTCCTCCAGGCGCTTTTGCTCGTCTTGGATTTTCACAAGTATTTCTGGACTGTCGGCCACCTTACATTCGTTGAGGCACAGCGTACACGTCACTAACCATGTCGACAGCAATTCCAAGTCAAATAATCGAGGAACCAACCTTCGCGCGCAGGTCTTCGGCTGTGTCGATTCCATTTGCTGCCTTCACTGCTTCGACGGCTGCCACGGTCTGCTTCAGCAAGATGCCGGTGACTTGGGTGACCAAGTCTTTTGCTTGCTGGTATGTTAGATCCTCGGGGACTGCGGGCAAGGACGCCAGGCGCTTCTCGTCTTCAGCCATCATTTCTTCGACCTGCAAGCCAAAAACACATGATAACGTGTGACACACCACCACTTCAATGCGCGCTTTGCTGCGAACAACCTACCCGTCTTTCGATATCATCTGCTTGTTGCTGCATCTCAGCCTCCATTTCTTCGGTCGTCTGATAGCGTACGCTGCCCAGAGACTTTGCAAATTCAGGGTTTTCGTCCGTGATGCGTTGGAACATCTTCGTCTGCTTCTTGAGGCTGACAATACGATTGACGATCGGAGTTTCCGAACCAATTTTAAGGCCAGCATACGTCATTGTCTGCACCGAGCAAAAAGCAAGCATTGTGACTTGATGGTTCATGAATGCTGAAGCAATACTCTCGACTGTCAAAAACCAGCAACAATATTATACCCACCACGCCGTAAACAATTTCACGCGGAAGGCGCGGCAGCCTTCGAATTCCAGGTATTGGCAGCACGAACACGAATGCGACAGCCAGCGCAGCCATTGCGATGTTGTTGTCAATGCTAGGAAATCCAGAAAAGCAACCAAGCTTAATGTTGGTGTCAGGGGCGTATTTGACAAGCGCTGCCTGCAAACTGAAGTTTTCCAGCGCCGCGCCTCGGAAATTGTTGCCGCGATTGCTTTTGACCCATTCTTTGACCTCGTCCTCAGTGATAGCCAGTTGGTTCTTGATCCGGAGCCCTATCTGGTCAATATCACCAATGGCTTGGTCAGTAGTGAAGTACGCTGCGCCTCCGACCGCGATTGCTGAGACGTATGATATCCACTCTCCCCACCATGGAAGACCACTGCCACCTTCAGTTTTCGTCGCTGCGCTGGCAGCGGAAGCGGCTTGCTCGGAATATTTGTTGGTGGAGAGAAACCGCCTAGAAAAGCGGGCGAGGGGTTGTGTTTCGGTGCTTTGATTGACTCGCCGAGGCAGGTTGGTTGACAAACTGTGTCTGAACTGCAACCGCCGTGCAGTCCTTGGAGCACGCGCTACCAAATTTCGCAGCATGGAGCTCATTGTGACAGTCCACTCGTTGGTGGGTCCCAACACGAAAAATCGTTTTTTTTATTGTCAGGAATGACTTTATGCAACAAAAGCCAACGCGAAAAACATGCTTTGTGTCACTGCCAGTACAGCGAACTCGAAGTACAATCTCTCCGCCACTGCTTACAACTACTTAACGTGCCCGACCTGCCGCCATAACTCTCCGCCACTGATTACCCAACGTGACCGACCAACCTCGATATATCTCATCAAAGTAAACGCGTACAGTCCCCTCCTCCTCCTCCACGTCCTCCTCCTTCTCATTGTGATGTCCCACACTCCGATCACCTTACTTTCGCTTCCTCCCCCCCCCCCCCCCCCCCCCCCCCCCCCCACAATGTTTCGTGAGGTCCCAACGCATTTCCGCCCCTCTTTCCTCGTCACTGCTTTGCACTGCACTACCGTATTGCCACGCCAGACACTTGGACAGACCAGACCAGGAGACGGTGCTGATTCTTGAGACTTGGGCAGGC
>ENA-OWNT01005206-OWNT01005206.1-seawater-metagenome-genome-assembly--contig:-NODE-5206-length-10882-cov-5.778621_pt1 | contig 10882 bp, 6 predicted proteins | sample MGYA00238136_ERZ651165 | MGnify/ENA primary metagenome ERZ651165 (study PRJEB26861, sample SAMN08777766) | seawater metagenome | isolation source: coastal seawater | place: USA: Florida | collected...
GCACGCGGCCTGCCGGACCTGGACGCCTTCCGGGCCGCGGTGGCCGACGCCGACCGCGGCGCCGCCCTCGAGAAGGCGATCGCCGACTGCGCCGCCAGCGGATTCGCACTGCACGGCGAGCAGTACAAGCGCGTGCCGAAGCCCTATGACAAGGACCACGCCCGCGCCGATCTCCTCCGCCACAAGAGCATCTACGCAGGCGACGACACACCGCACCCGGACTCCATCGGCACGCCGGAGTTCGTCGGCTACGTGGCCGACCGCCTGCGCGGCTGCACGCCGCTCGCGCGCTGGCTCCAGGCCCTGCTGGCGTAGCCGTCAGCCCCCGCCGATCTGGACGAGGCGCGGGCCCGTGCGATCCGCGTACACCTGCTCGATCTCGCGCCCGGCGTAGGCGTCCGGGTACGGCCGCGCCCACGGCGGGAGGCCGTCCGGCGCCGCGACGTCCGGGCCGTCCAGCCCCATCCCGACCAGGAAGCCGTCGATCTGGTCCTGCGTGATGCCCGAGTAGTTCACCGAGCTCGGGATGAAGCAGCCCTGGCAGTAGGGCAGCTCGCTGTAGTCCCCGCGCGCCACCAGCTGGCGCCGGCGGTTGAGCCAGGGATTGTCGAGCCACAGGCGGCTGAAGCTGGCGTCATGCAGCGAGCCGACGACGTTGTGATAGCTGTTGTCCCGCGTGCAGACGGTGACCCGCCCATCGCTGCCGATGGTGGGCGACAGGTAGAAGCCCGAGCACGGGGTCTTCAGCTCCCGCGGGACCTCGGAGGCGATGGCCGTCTCGGCGTCCGGGTTGATGGGCGAGCGCAGCCCCAGCCGCTTCATGAGCCCGGCGTAGATCCGGTTCTGCACGTCCTGCTCGGCGGGGGTCGCGCAGTCCAGCGACTTGAGGAAGATGTAGTTCTCGGGCCCGTGCACGGGGACGTGAAAGCCGGTCGTCTCGATGGGCAGCCCGGCGTCCTCGTACGCCTTCGTCCAGAAGTCCACGAACTCGGGCGCCTCGCCCACGTTCACGTCGCTGACGATGAACTGCATGGCGAGCTTCGGCCACTTCGCCCCGCTCGCCCCCTTCCGCTGCACCATGTAGAGCGCCTGCTTCTGGCTCTTCTTCATGGCGTCCAGGCCCTTGATGACCGCGAACGTCTCCTCCTTGATGGCGTCCAGCGTCAGGTGCCAGACCTGGGGCACAGCGCAGTCGTTCAGGGCCCGATCCGCGATGTGCGGCTTGAGCGGGAACGTGTTCGTGTGGACCTCGATCTTCCTGAAGATCTCACCGTTCCCCGAGTGCTCGAGGATGAGGTCGTACATCTCCGCGAAGCGCGGGTGCGACAACGGCTCGCCGAGCCAGAACATCACGAGGTTGTCGAAGGTCAGCCCCGTCGTCCGCAGGTCCACCAGCAGCTCGCGCACCATGCCCAGCGGCATGTGCTTGATCTCGCTGTAGTGCGGATGCCCCGAGTCCGCCTCCGCCACCGCGCAGTGGCCGCACTTGAGGGGACAGCGGTTCGTCGTCTCCAGGACCATGTAGGACCCGGACAAGTTCAAGGCAGCCAGATCAATCACGGGCCTGCTCCTTGGCCCGCCGCGCCTTCGCGGCCGCGCGCCTCCGGGCCTTGGCCTGCTCGCCGCGGGCCTGGCCGGACTCCTTGATGAGGGCCGCCTCGGTGTCCACGGGAGCCGCCGCCGGCTTGATGGCGAACGGCAGGGACGTCGCCTGCTGGAACTCGTACAGGCTGTGGTTGAAGCACTGGTCCACGCAGCCCTCGTTGAAGATCTGCTCCCGGAGGGCCTGGGCGCGCTCGCTGAAGAAGAGCTGATCGAGCGGCTCGTCCAGCGCCGACCCCACCTGCAGCCCCTTCTGGTCCCAGACGCAGCACGGCACGAGCTGCCCCTCGTGGTTCACGCCGAACTGCTCGAGGAGGCCCAGGCAACGGACGTGGTCCCGGCGGCCCTCCATGTACTCGATGCCGTAGCGGTAGTAGTCCATGCGCTCGGCGACCTGCGGGGCCGTGCGGGCGATGGTGTCGATGGCGTCGAGGTAGGTCTGCCGCGCCGCGCCCTCCGTCACGTACAGGTGCGGGTAGCCGTTCACCGGCCAGAAGTCGAAGCCGATGCTCCGCTCGGTGGCGAAGTCGTAGATGCGCGTCAGATCCTGGACGTTCTTGTTCGTGACCACGAAGTAGATGTTCAGGTGGATGTCGGTCGTCGCCTGGAGCTCCTCGATGGCGGCCATCGTCTCCGTCCAGCACCCGTCCACGCCGCGCAGCACGTCGTGCGTGTCCGCGAAGCCGTCGATGCTGATGGACAGGGAGTCGACGCGGCTGGCGATGAGCCGGTCCATGTCCCGGCGCAGCAGCGTGCCGTTGGTCGTGATGTTCACGCCCAGCCCGAGGTTCTTCGCCAGCTCGATGAGCTCGAAGATCCGGGGGTGCACGAAGGGCTCGCCCCCGGTGATCACCAACGTCTTGACCCCAGCTGCCGGCGCCCGCTGCACGATGGTCGCCGCCGACTCGAACGGCATCATGTCCGTGTAGTGCCACAGGTCGCAGAAGTCGCACTTCAGGTTGCAGCGCTTGTTCAGCAGCAGAATCATCGTGCGCGGCTTCTGCCAGTCGATCTCCACGGGGATGTGCCGGGTGATCGCAGCCTCGTCGAGCTCGTGGGTGACCGCGTCGTCCTCCCAGTGCACGACGTCGGGCACCGCGCCGTCCTCGAGGAGCGCGCTGGCGTTGCCGCGACGCTCCTTGCGCAGCACCAGGTCCAGGGCCCGGGCCCGCTCCTGCTCCAGGTCCGCGGCGATGGCCGCGAGGGGACGTTGGTCCCGGTCGACGTTGGCGGCGAAGGCGGCGTTGAAGTCCGTGCCGCGCACCCGCTCCCGGTCCTGGTAGAGCGACAGGAACGCGTCGGCCACGCGGTCCCAGGCGTACGCGTCCACGAACCGCTTCGCGTTGTGGCCCATGGCGAACGCCTCGGAGCGGGCGTCCAGCAGGTGCTCGATGCGGTCGACGAAGGTGTCCCAGTCGCCGTCGTCCGTGAGGAAGATGTCGCGCCCGTCCTCCACGACGAGCCCCTCGGCCCCCTTCCGGGTGCTGACGACGGCCTTCGCGCCGGCGAAGTACTCGAGGATCTTGAGCCGGGTCCCGCCGCCGTCCATCAGCGGCACGACGCAGAGATCCGCCGCCGCGATGTGGGTGGCGAGATCGTCGACGCAGCCCGCGTAGATCAGGTCGTCGTGCTGGTAGCGATCCGGCGCCCCCATCCCCGCCGCGAGCACCGTGACCTTGCGCCCCCGATCCCTGAGGCGCGGGAGGATCTGCTCGGCGAGCATCCGGCAGGCCACGGTGTTCGGCCAGTAGTGCAGCGTCCCGTGGAAGAAGAGCAGCGCGTGGTCGCGTGGGATGCCGAAGTGCTCGCGCACGCCGGTGCCCCGCTTGCCCGCGAAGATCCCGTGCTCGACGCCGTGGGGGATCACCGTGATCTCGCCGCGCTCGAAGTCGTCCGGCAGCATCAGCTCGCGGTCGTCCGCCGAGCAGGTGATGACCTCGTCCGCCAGGTGGCAGAGCTGCAGCTCGATCCCCCGCAGACGCTCGAGGACGTCCGGCGGGATCTCGGTGGTGTCCTCCAGGCGCTTCCACTCGACGTTGTGCTGCACGACGCTGCACTTCGCCCGGAGCAGCCGCGCGGCCACCCACGCGGGAGCGCCGAAGCCCGGGAACTCCGCCTGGAACCAGTCGGTGCGGTGCCGGACGCCGACGTAGAGCGTGCGCAGCCAGAACTCGGGATCCACCAGCGGCTGGTAGAGCAGGTGTTCGTCCCGGGGGTAGCCGATGGTGTCGAGCAGCCCCTCCACCGCGCGCCAGTAGTCGGGGAGCCCGAGGCGCCGGGTGATCGAGGCGAGCCGCGGGTGCAGCCGCGTCGCCGCGATCCACCGCTTCGCATAGGGGATCAGCTCGTGCTGGCCGTCGACGTACCGGTGGTAGTGCAGGCGATCGCCGGTCACGACCGTCACCTCGGCGCCGCGCCGGGACAGCGCCTCCGCCGTGCGCACGACCTTCACCGCCGCGCCGTGCACGGCCGGGTAGAGATCGTGGCGGGTGACCAGGGTGATGTGCATGCGCCGAGCAGTATTGCCGGTCGTGGCGGGGGCTGCTGCGCGGTCAGCGCACGCGGTAGACGAAGACGCTGTCGAGCGTCTGGCTGTGCTTGCCGCCGCCCGGGGACGGGCAGTCCACCAACACCGGCCGCCAGACGGCGGCCCAGTCCTGCCAGCTGCTCACGCGCGCGCGCACGCGGTCCCAATCACTTCCGTCGTCTCCGGTGAGCGGCAAGCGGACGAAGACCACATGGCAGACGAAGCAGATCGTCTCGACGTCCGGCGCCGGCACGGGCCGGTCCCCGCCGCAGGACGGGCAGTGCACATGCGGCGTGCCCCAGTGCTTCGCCCGGGCGAGGAAGCGCCGGGCGATCCGACGAGGTCTCATGGTCCCTGCTCCATCACGCGGGCGATCTCCTCCTGCGAGGCATCCGTCTCCCCGCGCTCCCAGCGCCTCCGCGACACGGCGGCCTTGTCCCGTGCGTCCCGGGCGGCGTGCCGTGCGCGCCGACGCGCCTCCAGATCCACCCCGAGGCTCCAGGCGCGATAGCGCAGCGACAGGCCCAGGTTCCGGGCGAGCTCCACGGCCCGGAACCCGTCCGGCAGCGCCGCGTGCATCCGGGCTTCGGCGGGTCCCTCGACGTCCACCCCGAGCACCAGCCGCCCCCGGTCTCCGATGGCAGTGGGGAGCGCGTCGAGGACCGTCCGCAGCCGGTCCGGATCGCGGACCCTCCACAGGACCAGGTCCCAGGGCCCTCCGTCGAGCCCGGCCCCGAGCTCGGAGACCCCGGAGATCCCTGCGCGCCCGAGGTTCGCCGTCGCCGCCGCCACCGCGCGTGAGTCCTCTGAGCGGGCCGTCACATCCGCACCGCGCAGCCCGGCTGCGACAGCATCCAGCCCCGCGCCGCAGTCCAACACCAGGACCCGCTGACCCGGCGCCACCATCGGGCCGACCGTGCGGACGAAGAAGCGCGCGTCGCCCTCCGCGATCGGGTGCGGGACGCCCCGCGGGACCACCAGATCGATCCCGAGAACGGTGCACGCGTCGTCCCTGCGGAGCCGATGGGCGTGCCGAAGCCGACGCGCCCGTCGGCGGCCCTCACGCTCCAAAGATCGGATCAGCCCGCGGCTCATGCTGCGCAGTCTAGGGCCCTCCCTATAATGTCGCTCCGCCCTTCGGTCCTGGGAGGCTTTACGTGTCCCATCTGGGACATCTAAAGGCCGATGAGCGGCACCAACAGCGAGTACGCGCACGGGAGCAGTCATGGCGTCCGAGAACTCCGCCCTCTGGGGATCCCTGGTCAAGGCGATGACCCGCAAGATCGAAGTGCCCGGCTTCACGCCGCCGCCGCGACGCGACGGCTTCCGCCCCTCCCCCGCCAGCGTCCAGCCCGCTCACGCCCCCGGCGGCCGCCGCTCCAGCGATCAGTCCGCCCCCGCCGCTCCCGCCTCGCCCCCCGTGGCGAGCCCCGAAGCCGCCATCGAGCGGATCGCCGCCCACCTGAGCTACCTCACCCGCGCCACTGTCGAGCAGTACCTGGACGCGCACGGCAACTCGAACGGGGTGCTGGGTCGGCGACTCGCCGCCCTCGGCCTGGTGGAGTCCGGCGGCGGCGGCTGGTGGTCGGTGCTGTCGTCCGGCGTCGTGGATCCCGAGACCTTCGCCGAGCTGCTCCGCTCCTGCCCGGGCGTGCCTCAGCGCTCGGAGCGCTCCGGCCTGCTGTTCGACTTCATCCTCGACTCGGAGATCGGCTCGTACCGGGACGTGAAGGCCGCGGACAAGCAGTCGGTCGCCGAGGGCCGTCGACTCATCGACGTGCTGGTCGAGAAGGGCACCATCACCGAGGCCCGCGGCGCCGACGTGACCGCGGAGTTCTTCGGCTACCGCCGCAAGCGCGGCAAGAAGTGGGCGCCCGACGCCACGCTCGGGCACACGATCACCCCCGAGATCGGCCGCGCCTTCGAGATCGTGCCCATGACCGGCGGCGCCGGCGCCGGCGTGCACCTCGTGTCCACGTCGAACCCCGGCTCCGCCCTCATCGAGACCCTCAAGAAGATGACCGGGCACGAGGTGGAGGTGTTGATCGACACCCCCAGCGGGTTCCAGGCCTCCTTCGATGCCTGGGAGCAGGAAGTCTCCGCCTCGCAGGCCGCCCGGGCTCCGGCGAAACAGTCGACCAGCGCCTCTCGCCGCCGACGCGCCGAGCGCCGCGGCACCGGCGAGTTCCGCATCGACCAGGACAGCTTCGCCGGCATCAACTCCCCGCCCGAGATGGCGCGCGCGCTCATGGAGCGGGCCACGTCCGTCGGCGCGACGGACATCCACCTCGAGCCCCAGCGGGACGGCATGCGCGCCCGCTTCCGCCTGGACGGCATCCTGTACGACGTCGCCCGCCTGCGCGGCCTGATGGGCGAGGAGGTGCTCTCCCGCATCAAGGTGATGGCGGACATGGACATCACCGAGCGCCGCAAGCCGCAGGACGGCCACATCCGCCTCGAGCTGCTCGGCGACAACTACGACTTCCGCATCGCGACCGTCCCCACGACGCACGGCGAGCGCATGTCGATCCGCATCACGGCCGGCGCCAAGGAGGTGCCCACGCTCGAGCTGCTGAGCCTGGAGCCGCAGGAAGACAAGCTCCTTCACGACTTCACGCGGCGCAGCCACGGCATCGTGCTGGCGTGCGGGCCGGTGGGCTCCGGCAAGACGACGACGCTCTACGCGAGCCTCGGCGAGGTCGACAACGCCGCCAAGAACATCATGACGATCGAGGATCCGGTCGAGATCGCGCTCAACGACGTCTCCCAGATCAACGTCAACTACAAGATCGGGCTCGACTTCGCGACGGGTCTGCGCGCCCTGATGCGCCAGGATCCGAACATCATCCTCGTGGGTGAGATTCGCGACGAGGAGACCGCGAAGGTCGCCGTGCGCGCCTCGCTCACCGGCCTGCTGGTGTTCTCGACCATCCACGCCAACTCGGCGCCCGGCGCGATCACCACGCTCTACAACTTCAACATCCCGCCGTTCCTGCTGGCCACGTCGCTGGTCGGGGTGGTCGCGCAGCGGCTGCTCCGCACGATCTGCCCGGACTGCAAGCAGGTGCACGAGCCCGAAGCCAAGGTGCTCGAGCAGGCGGGACTCACGGACGAGTGGCTCATCGCCAACGGCTACCTCGAGGCGCCCGAGCCCGAGCCCGAGTCCGAGCCCGCGGCGGAGGGCGAAGAGAAGCCCAAGCGCCGCCGGCGCAAGAAGAAGGCGCCCGCGCGGCCCATCTTCTACAAGGGCGCAGGCTGCGACGCCTGCTTCGGCACCGGCTACCTGGGCCGCCGCGGCATCTTCGAGATCCTCGACGTGTCGGACCAGATGCGCCTGGCCATCTCGGAGCGCAAGCCCGAGTCCACGCTGCGCTCCATGGCGCTCGAGGGTGGGATGCGCCCGCTCGCCGACTCCGGCCGGCACAAGGTCGTCGGCGGCGAGACGACGTTGGATGAGTTCATTCGGGTTCTGTATCAATAGGACGGGGATGGCGTAGCGAGGGGTCGCGCACGCTGAGAGAATCACGGGGTCCGCGCGCCGGACCCACTGGGAGGAACGACGATGGCCAGGAACGCCCCTGCACCCCAGGAGCAGGATTCGGAAAACGCGGGCTCACCCTCGCTGTTCACGCGCAAGCTCGCGCCACGACACGTGTCCACCTTCTGCCGCCAGCTGGCGGTGTTGCTCGACGCGGGCATCCCGATGGTGCGCGCGCTCAAGATCCTCGGCCGACGGGCCAGCGGCGGCGGCATGCAGCAGCTGGTCGATCGCGTCACGGCGGACGTGGAAGCCGGCGGCGCGTTCTCCACCGCGCTCCAGACCCACGGTCCGGGCCTCCCGTCCATCGTGGTGCCGCTGTGCCGCGCCGGCGAGAAGGCCGGTGAGCTGAGCAACAACCTGCGGTACCTCGCGGACAACCTCGATCACGACGAGCAGGTGCGGGGCAAGGTGACGGAAGCGCTCATCTTCCCGGTGATCACGCTGCTGTTCACGTTCGGCACGCTGCTCTTCATCCTCATGGTCGTGGCCCCGCTGTTCAAGCAGATCATCGACGACGCCCCGACCGAGATCGATCTGCCGCTGTTCAGCCAGATCGTGTTCAACGCGTCGGACGCGCTGCAGTCCCCGTTCGTGCGGATCGTGCTGCTGGTGGTGTTCCTCGGCGGCGGCTTCCTGATCTGGCGCGGCGCCTCGGCCCGCAGCTACATGATCGACTTCCTCAAGCTCCGCATCCCCTACATCGGGCGGATGGTGACGATCGGCGCCATGGCGCGGTTCGGCAAGACGCTGTCGGCGCTGCTGCGCACGGGCGTCCCGGTGCTCGAGAGCCTGCGGCTCGCCCGCGGCACGGTGGACAACATGGCCATCGAAGAGGCCGTGGTGGACATGGAGAAGTCGGTGGAGAACGGTGGCCGCATGAGCGCTCCGCTCGAGCAGCACTGGTTCATCCCGGAGCTCGCCCACGACATGATCGTCATCGGCGAGGAGTCCGGCTCCATGGCCGAGATGCTGGACAACCTGTCGGAGGTGTTCCGCACGCAGGTCGATCAGATGCAGGGCCGCATCGTGGCTCTGATCCAGCCGATCCTCACCATCTTCCTCGGAATCATGGTGCTGTTCGTGCTCCTCGCGATGTTCCTGCCCTACTTCTCGATCCTGATGCAGGGCACGACCCGCTAGACCGAGATCACGTCACGAAGGCCGTCCCTCGGGGCGGCCTTCGTCGTTCTGGGCCCTCAGGGCAGGGGCGCGTGGCGCACCAGGCGGAAGCCGTAGGTCGCGAACAGAGCGTCCGGCTCGGTGCCGAAGCGCGAGGCCATGCGGCACCAGCGCTCGGGGCTCACCCAGGAGGCGCCGCGCACGGGGCGCAGGTTCGCCAGCCCGTTGAAGCTGTCGCCCGCGCACCACTCGTGCACGCCACCGGCGAGGTCGCGCACGCCGTACACGCTGACGTCGCTCGCCGCCTCCGCCCGCCGCCGGGGGTACGTCATCGCCGGATCGCTGTCGCGCATCATGCAGAACGTCGCGTCAAAGCGGTTGCCCCAGGGGAAGACGCGGCCATCGACGCCGCGGCCCGCCTTCTCGAACTGGTGCTCGGACGGCAGCGTGTGCAGCAGGCCGGTGGTGCGGGTCAGCCACGCGGCATAGGCCACCGCGTCGTCCCAGCTGACGCAGAACAGCGGCCACTCCGGGTCCCAGCGGTCGCCGTGGCGGTCGGCCTCGGGCAGGACGTACGGCGTCCCCGCGGGCGGGCGCGTCCAGTACGGCTCGCCGCCCTTGTCGGTGCGCGGCACCCGACGCCAGGCCTCCTCCGGATCCTCGGCGTGCAGGGCGTTCACCCAGTCCAGCCAGTCCGCCATGCACAGCGGCAGCTCCTGGATGAAGTAGCCGTCGACCCACGGGCGCTCGGTGGGGCCGTTGCCGTCGCCCTCGGGATCGCCGCCGCAGATGAACGGCCCGGGCGGCACGTACCGCCACCCCGCGCCGATCTGCTCCGCGGTGTACAGGGGCACGTCCACCCCGGCGTCCCAGTGCCACCCGCGGGTCAGGTGCACGGGATAGGTGGTGTCGGGTCGCCCGGGCGCGGAGAGGGTGATGACCCAGCTCCCCTGGCCGAGGGGCACGCGCTGCAGCGGCGTCCGCCCCAGCGCCCGCGGGGGGCCCAGGCTCCACACCAGGCCCTCGGTGCGGACGGGCCGCGCCACGACCTCGGCGCCCGGTGGATCCGTGCGCAGGCTGAGGGCCCCGGGCGCATCGAGCTGGCTGGACAGCCCCGTACGGTCCCAGGCCCGCACCCGGTTCGCGCAGTGGCGGGCAAAGCGGTGATCTCCTTCGGACTCGGCCTGCTGCAGCCGCGTCCACCAGGCCTCGGCCAGCAGCCGCGGCCCATCCATCCCGCTGGGATCGTGCGACAGGGCGGCCTCGCAGGCGCCCACCAGCGCGTCGAACGCGTCCTGGGCGTGGTCGTCGATCTGCCCGGCCCGCTCCTGGGCGAGCAGCAGGTCCCGCTTCTTGGGGATGGGCGTCCAGGGAGGCAGCGTCTGACGGAGCGCGTCGATCTGGGAGGCCAGCGACTCCCGCTCACGGATCAGCTCGTGCCAGCGCTCCCGGTGCCGCTTCGCCGCCTCCAGCCGCTCCGCGGCCTCCGCGCGCCGGCGTGACCCCTCCAGGAAGGCCTGCACCGCCTCGCCGAGCGCCGATGCGGTCGGGTACCGCCGGGACGCCTCCTTCCGCAGCGCCTTCATGGCGACGTAGGCGATCTCGTCGGGGATGGCTTCGTCCGGCGCCTTCTCGGCCGGGGCCGTCGGCGGACCGCTCATGAGGGCGTGCACCACGGCGAACAGGTTCGGCCCCGTGTACGCGCGCTGCAGCGTCAGGATCTCGTACAGGATGGCGCCGAGGGCGAAGACGTCGGACCGGCCGTCGAGCTTCCCCAGGTCGCCCGCCGTCTGCTCGGGGCTCATGTACCCGGGCGTGCCGACGGTGGCGCCCTCCTGGGTCGCCGCGACGGTGGATCGCTCCACGCCCTCCGTGTCGCCGGTGAAGGACTGCTCCCCGGGCGCCAGGGTCGTCGCCTGGTCCAGCGGCACCGACGGCTCGCGCCGCCCCATCAGCCCAGCCACGCCCCAGTCCATCACGAGCACCTCGCCGAAGGGCCCGAGCATGACGTTGGAGGGCTTCAGATCCCGGTGGAGGACGCCGCGATCGTGGGCGTACGCGATGGCGTTGCAGATCTGCACGAACGCGGTGAG
>ENA-OWNT01005208-OWNT01005208.1-seawater-metagenome-genome-assembly--contig:-NODE-5208-length-10879-cov-3.249769_pt1 | contig 10879 bp, 8 predicted proteins | sample MGYA00238136_ERZ651165 | MGnify/ENA primary metagenome ERZ651165 (study PRJEB26861, sample SAMN08777766) | seawater metagenome | isolation source: coastal seawater | place: USA: Florida | collected...
GATCGCCTCGCGCACCATGTACCCCACGCCGCGTTCGCCCTCGACCGGGATGCCGGTCGCCGCCATCATCGCCATGTCGCGCCACAAGTCGCGGCAGGACCTCGCGCTCGAATTCGGCGCGACCCACATCGTGACCGAGCGCGGCGAGGAAGGCATCGCCAAGATCCTTGAGCTGACGGATGGTGTCGGGGCCGATGCGGTGATGGAATGCGTGGGCACCGAAACCTCGATGAAACAGGCCATGTACGGCGCCCGTCCGGGCGGCTCCATCGGCTTCGTCGGCGTCCCCCACGGCGTCACCTTCGACGGGCAGGAGCTGTTCTTTGCCCAGCGCCAGCTGCTCGGCGGCCCCGCCCCGGTCCGCCGCTTTCTGCCCGATCTGATCGACCAGGTGCTGCGGCGCGAGATCAACCCCGGCAAGGTGTTCGACCTTCACATTCCGCTGGAGGACGTGGCCGAAGGCTATCGGGCCATGGACGAACGCCGGGCCATCAAGACGCTGCTGCGGGTCTGATCGCTGCTGGACGCAAATGCGAAAACGGTCAGGCCCGAGCGGGCCTGACCGGCAGGGAGATGGCAAGGACCACGCCCCGTCAGGCGGGGCTGGCGGCTGGTCGTGCAGCTATCCCGTGGACCCCGACGCCATTTCCCTTTTCAAGACATCGTCGCGCTCGGCGGGTTCAGTCGACAAAGGCTCCCCGTCCTCCCGGCACCCGTTGAACACTGCGGGGAAGGTCGGAAACCCGAACGAACCCCGGTCATCTGACCAGCTGGCGACGGCCCCGAGTGCCGCGAGGTGCGGATCCTCCAGCGCCTCCGACCCCTGCCAGACCGGAACGACAGGCGCCCGGCCAGAGGCGAACACCAGGATCCAGTCTTCCCGGTCGCGCGTCACGAACAGCTGGGCCAACAGCCGCGCCAGTTCCGGCTTGTCCGCATCCCGTCCCCGCCGGGTTGCATAGGTCTCAGCGCGCAGCGGATGGTCTTCGCTCGTCGCCAGCGCGACGAACTCCGCCCAGAGATGATCCTCCAATGTCGCAATGGCCACGAACCTTCCGTCCCGGCAGGGGTAGAGGGCGCTGTCCGCCATCACCTGCGGCTGGCTCGCCGGGGTCGAGTCGGGCTGCCGTTTGGAGAGCGACATCGTCAGGCTGGCGGCGGCGGTGGCGTCGAAGATCGAGGTATCGACGATCTGCCCTTCGCCGGTGCGATCCGCCTCGACAATCGCGGCCAGCGCCGCGAGGCTGGCCGCGTTCACGGTCAGTGCATCGGCAAGACGTATGTTCGGACGGACCACCTGCGGTTCCAGTTGCGAGGGAAGGCCGAAGTATCCCCCGAGACCCAGCACCGTCAGGTCATGCGCCGGATGATGGCTGTAGGGGCCGGTGGCCCCGTACCCGCTGATCGAGACGATGACGAGGCTTGGCCGGATCGCATGGAGCCAGTCCGCGCCGATCCCCAGCCGCGCCAGAACACCGGGTCGGAAGCTCTCGACCAGCACGTCCGCTCCGGCGACCATTTCCGCCAGCGCGTCCCTGCCCTCCTCGGACTTGAGGTCCAGCCGCAGGATTGCCTTGCCGCGATTGAGGCTGCGGTACGTATCCGGGAAAAGCCGCTCGGTCGGGTCGCCGGTCGGCGGCTCGATCTTCGTCACCTCTGCCCCGAAGGTTCGCAGCGTGGCGGCAGTTGCCGGGCCCGGGTAGAGAAGCGAGAGGTCGATCACCCGCTTCCCTGCAAGGGGCTTGGGAAAACCAGGCATCAGCCAGCCCGATCCAGCAGCGCCTTGGCGATGGTGTTCTTCTGGATCTCCGAGGTGCCGGTCACGATCCGGAAGGTGCGCAGGTTGCGGAAGATGAACTCGATCGGGCCGCCCTTGAGCAGGCCGACACCGCCGTGAACCTGCATCGCGCGGTCGGCGATGCGGAACCCGTTCTCAGCGCAGAACAGCTTGCACATGGAGGCCTCGGCCCGGATATCGTGCCCCGCATCCAGCCGCCGCGCCGCGTCGAACATCATCGCGCGCCCGGCGTAGAGGTCGGTCGCCATGTCGGCCAGCATATGCTGGATCGCCTGGAACGTCCCGATCGGGCGGCCGAACTGCTGGCGCGCCCCGGCCCGTTCCACCGACAGCGTCAGGGCGAGCCGGGCAAAACCCATCATGGTCGAACAATGCAGCAGCCGGTTGACCGAGATCCGCGCCATGCCGAGGCGAAAGCCGGTGCCCTCCCTGCCGATCAGGTTCTCGGCCGGGACGTGGACGTTTTCGAAGACCAGGTCGGCATGGGCGCCCTTGCCCGACAGCACTTCGTAATCCTTCCGCTTGGAGGCACCCGGCGCGTGCAGGTCGACGAAGAAGGCCGAAATGCCACCCGCTCCTGCCTCGGGATCGGTCACCGCGAGCACGATGGCGATATCGGCAAAGGAGCCGCCCGAGATGAAGCGCTTGACCCCGTTCAGCACGTAGCCGTCCGCCGTCTTGTCGGCCCGGGTCTGGATCGCGGCGGCGTCGGAGCCTGCCCCGGCCTCGGTCAGCGCAAAGCAGACGGCGAGGTCGGCGGTCTGGATCGGCCGCAGGAAGGTTTCGACCTGATGCGGGCTGGCCTGCTTGAACAGGTGACCCACGCGCGGCGGCCCCGAGAGATCGCCGAGGACATGCGCCGCGAGAACCGAGCCGGTCATCAGCGCGGCCTCGCGGACAGCGCAGATATCGGCCACGGAGAGGCCCTGCCCCCCGAGTTCCGTCGGCAGGAGGTAGGAATAGAAGCCGCGCGCCGCGGACATCTTCCAGACCTCGCGCAGCGTGTCATGCGCGACCGGCGAATCCCAGTCGATCCCGTTCTCCGCTTCGAACGCGGCGATTTCCCCGGTCAGGAAATCGATCAGCGGCTCTGCGGCAGCGCGGGCGGCCTCGCCACCGAGGAAGTCGGACATGGCACGTTCGCGGGCCCGTTGCGGGGAGTTGTCCAGCATCACACTTTCCTCTCTGCGTCGGCCCAGTACGCGTCGCGCACCTTGCGCCGGACGATCTTGCCGTTGGGGTTTCTCGGCAGCTCGCCGGTGAAATCGAAACTGCGGGGGCGTTTGAAGCCGGGCAGGTTCTCCTTGCAGAAGATGTCGAGGATATCCGGCGAGACCTCCGCGCCCTTCCGCGTCACCACAACCGCCTTGACCGCCTCGCCCCATTCGCGGTCAGGCACCCCGACCACGGCGACCTCGAACACGTCGGGATGACTGTAGAGCACCTTCTCGACCTCGGACGGGTAGACGTTGAACCCGCCCGAGATGATCATGTCCTTCTTGCGGTCCACGATGAACATGAAGTCCTCGTCGTCGCGCGTCGCGACGTCGCCGGTGTGGTAGGCGCCGTCCCTGACGACCTCGGTCGTCAACTCGGGGGCGTTCCAATAGCCCATCATGACGTCGGGCCCGCGCACGACGATCTCGCCCGCTTCGCCGAGGTCGCATTCGCTGCCGTCCTCGCGCAGGATGCGGACGTCATTGTCGAAATAGCTCCGCCCGCAGCTGGCCAGTCGCGCGCGGTCCCCGGCCAGCGCGTCCACGTGGTCCTGCGCGGTGAGGACGGTGATCGTCGATGTCGTCTCGCCCGCGCCATAGCCTTGGGACAGGATGGGCCCGAAGGCGTCCATCGCCTCTTCCACCACCGAGGGCGCCATCGGGGCGGCCCCGTAGATCACCGAACTCAGGCTCGACAGGTCGTGCTTCTCGATCAGCCCCGACGCGAGGATGCGCGACACCATGGTCGGAACCATGAAGATCCGGTTGATCCGCTCGCGCTCGATGGTCGTCAGGAATTCCTCGATATCGAAGCGGTCGAAGAGGACGTTGCAGCCCCCCATGTAGAGCGTCGGCAGGATCGACATGCCCGAGGCATGGGTGATCGGGCCGACATGGCCCATGGTCAAGCCAAGACCGCCCTCGGGGCCCGGGCGTACCAGTTGCTTGCGCAGCAGGGCGCGGCGGTTGCCATAGCTCTGCATCGCCGCCTTGAGCACGCCGGAGGAACCGGAGGTGTAGTGCAGCACCGCAAGGTCGGAGTCGCGGGTTTCGAGGCTGTCGAACCCTGTTCTGCCCAGATCCAGCAGCTCGGAATAGGTCATGTCCCCGGCATCGCCCGAAATGGCGATGATCTTCTTCAGGCGGGGCATCTGGTCGCGACGTTCGGCAAGGTCGGCCGCATGCTTCGGGCCCGCGATGATGACCTCCGCCTGGCTGTCGTTCATGACATGCACGCTTTCCTCGGCAGAGAGGCGCGCATTGACGGGGACCTTGACCATCGCGCCCTTGTAGCAGGCGATCTCGGTCGCGAGGATCTCGATGCAGTTGGCGGCCTGCATCGCGACATGCGTGCCCGGGGGAAAACCGGCCGCGACAAGGCCGGTCGCAAGGCGATCGGTCTCTGCGTTCAGCCCCTCGTGGGTCAGGCGTCGCCGCTTGTCGACCGCAGCCAGGCCATGCGGCCAGTAGCGCGCAGATCTCTGCACGACACGTCCAAGGTTCATCTGTCTCCTCCCGAGTATTTGCCCGCGAAAGCTAGATCCGGCGCTGGCTATTCTCGAAAAACAGTTTGTGTCTGGCCTCCATACGGTTTTGATATCGCAAGGGGAGGAGGCGCCATGAACTCGCGGCAGCTTCAATATTTCGATGCGGTCCTTCGGGAGGGCGGCTTCTCGGCGGCGTCGCGCAAGCTGAACGTCGCCCAGCCGGCGCTGTCCGGCCATATCGCGGCGCTCGAGGCGGAACTGGGCGTGAAGCTCTTCGAACGGACCAACAAGGGCGTGACACCAACCTCGGCGGGAATCCGGCTCGGCCGCCACGCAGAGGCGATCCTGCGCCAGCTCGAGTCCGCGAGGGCAGACATCAGCGGCGGTGACGACTCGCCAAGCGGCGAAGTCATGGTGGCACTGCCCCTCACCGCGGCTTACCTGCTGGCCGCGCCGCTCTACGCCCGGGTGACGAGTGAATTGCCGCGGGTGACCCTCCGAATTGTCGAGGGGCTGAGTTTTGAGAGCGGCGACATCATGTCGTCCGGACGCGGCGACCTCGGGCTCGTCCCCAACGCGGCGGACATTCCGAACCTCGAGGCGGTCTCCCTCTTCCACGAGAACCTCTACCTCGTGGGCAAGTGGGATGGCACGTCACCCCGGATCGGCGAGGTACCCCTGAAACAACTGCCCGACTACCCGCTGATCCAGACCCACAAGCGGGTCGTGCTGCGCCGTGCGATCGAGGAACTCGCGGCGGCCGAGGGCGTGCGGCTGACCACCAGCCACGAGATCACTGGGCTGCATGTCATGTACTCGATGCTCGAGGCCGGCCTGGGCTATGCCATCATGAACTGGGCCCTGCTGGGCAGCCGCTGGAACATGAATGTCCTCGCCGCCTGGAAGATCATCGAACCCGAGGCCCGGCGGACCATCTCGCTGACATGGCCCAAGGATCGTCCGATGACCGATGCCGTGCGCGCGGTGCGGCAGATCCTCGTCGAAGTGCTGCGCGACGTGGTCCGCGACGGGCGCTGGCCTGCCAGTGAAATCGCGCTCTGGGACAATGATTGGCTATAGCAATCCGGTATGGCCGACATTTCGAACCTGTATTTTGGTATTGTCGACTGCGGGTCCTACGCTTGCCGTCACTTGCAAGGAGGAGGCAAGACATGATCCAAACGAATTTCGCGGGTGCAGTGCGCCGTGTCGCAACCGCGCTGACCCTTGGCCTGCTGGCCACACCTGCATTCGCCGAGTTTCCCGACAAGCCCATCACGGTCCTCGTCGGCTTCGGCGCGGGCGGCGGCACCGACACGCTGGCCCGCCTGATCGCAAAGGAAGCCGAGGCGACCCTCGGGCAACCCATCGTCATCGAGAACATACCCGGCGGCGGCGGCGTCGTTGCCGCGACCAAGCTGATGAGCGCCAAGCCTGACGGCTACACCATCGGCATGGCCGTGACCTCGACCTTCTCCTACGCGCCGCTCGCGTCGGACACGGTCAAGTACGACGCCGATACCTTCGACTACCTGACATCCGCCGCCGCGCTTCAGAACGCCGTGGTGGTCGGCAAGGACTCGCCTTTCAACTCCTGGTCCGACGTGGCTGCGGCGGGCAAGGCAGGCGAGAAACTGTCCTTTGGCTCGTCCTCCCCGGCGGTGAACCTCGTCATGACCTACGTGTCCGCGCAGGACGGCTACGACATGAAGATCGTGCCGACCAAGGGCGGGGCCGAGATCATGAAAGACGTCATGGGCGGCCACATGGACATGGGCTGGAGCGCGGGTGTCCACCAGCGGTTCGGCGAGGACGTGAAGGTGCTTGTCGCGGCAGGCAAGGACCGGCTGGAAGCCTCGCCCGACGTGCCGACGTTCCATGAACTCGGCTATGACGTCGGCGACGAGACCTACTTCCTGTTCTTCGTTCCGAAGGGCATTCCCGACGACATCTTCCAAGCGCTCTACGACGCCTTCTCGCAGGGTGCGAAAAACGCCGAAGTGGTCACGATGGTCGAAGGGACGATGGGCTTTCCGTCCAGGGTACTGACCCCGGACGAGTTGAAGCAGAACGTGGCCGAGTCGACCGCGATCTACGAGCGCCTGATCGCCGCAGCCGCGGCCAACTGAGCGCTCCGATGACCCTGCGCATCTTCGAAGCACTCGTGGGGGCCGGCCTCAGCCTGCTGGCCCTCGCGATCTGGCTCTGGGGTATCCCGGCCTGGGTAGAACCGAACGACTTTGTCACCGTCGCTCCCGACCTGATGCCCCGCGTCGCGGTCGGCGCCATCGGGGTGCTGGGCGCGCTGATGTGCCTGCACCGCCTGTTCCTCGAACCGGACCGGACCACCCCCGCCCCGATCGAACCTGCCACGATCGGGCTGGCCCTGATCGTCCTCGCCCTGTTCGCGGTGTCCGTCACGCTGATGCTGACAGTCGGCTTTCTGGTCGGCGGCGTCTTCATCACCGGCGCCCTCACCGTCTTCATGGGGCAGAGAGCGTGGTGGGCGATCCTGCTGACCGCCGTTTGTCCGCCGCTCCTGCTCTGGGGGTTCTTCGAAGTCCTGCTGGGCATTCCGCTGCCCTGATCGGTCCCGCCATGCTTGAAACCGTCATCACCGCATTCTCCGACGCCCTGACCGTCCAGACGCTTGTCCTGATCGTCGCCGGCGTCTTCATCGGCCAGTTCTTCGGCGCGATCCCCGGCCTGTCGGCCCTGACCGCCATCGCGATTGCCGTTCCCCTCACCTACTACTTCACGCCGGTCGGCGCGCTCGCCTTCCTCGTCTCGATCAACAAGGGCGGCACCGTGGGGGGATCGGTCTCGGCCATCCTGATGAACACGCCCGGCACCCCCGAAGCCGCCGCGACCGCCTTTGACGGGCATCCCCTCGCGAAACAGGGCAAGGGCCTGAAGGCGCTGAAGATGGCGCTGTTCTCCTCGGTCACCGGCGATACCCTGTCGGACTTCGTGCTCTTCGCGGTCTCGGCGCCGCTTGCCCTGATCGCCATCCGGATGGGCCCGACCGAGATGCTGGCCGTCATCGTCTTTGCCCTCACCATCATCGCCAGCCTCGTCGGCAAGTCGATGTTCAAGGGCCTGATCGCCGCCTTCCTCGGCCTGCTCCTCGCGACCGTCGGCCTCGACCCCGAAGGCGGAACCAGCCGGTTCATCTTCGGCATGCCCGACCTGATGGACGGCCTTCCCATTTCGGCCGTCGGGATCGGCGTCCTCGCGATGGCAGAGGTCCTGCGACAGCTCATCGTCCTGCGCGGCGCCGCCGGGGACAGCCACCTGCCGCTCAGTTCGGAACGGCCCGAGGACAAGCGACTCAGCTGGGCCGAGTTCCGGGCCTGCCTGCGCACCATCCTGCGCTCGGCCGCCATCGGCACCGGGATCGGCGCGCTGCCCGGCATCGGCTCCAGCGCCGCCGCCTTCATCGGCTACAACGCGGCCATCCGCGCCTCGAAACACCCGGAGACCTTCGGCAAGGGCAACATCGAGGGCGTGGCCGCGACCGAGAGCGCCAACAGCTCGGTGGTCGGCGCCAACTTCATCCCGCTGCTGTCGCTCGGAATCCCCGGCAACGTGGCCGCCGCCCTGATCCTCGGCGCCTTCATCGTCCACGGGATCCAGCCCGGGCCGCACCTGATGCAGGAACAGGGCCGACTGGTCTACGCCATGTTCGCCGCGATGGTGATCGCCAACGGCACCAACCTGCTGCTGGGGTACTTCGGACTGAGGATCTTCGCCCTGGCCGCGCGCGCACCCGCCCTCGTGGTCTTCCCGACGATCGGTCTCGTCTGTCTCACCGGCGCCTTCCTGACCTCTGGCACTTTCGGCCTGCCGCTGGTCGTCGGCTTTGCCGTCATTGGCTACCTGATGCGGGCACTCGGATTTTCCTTCGTGACCTTCATCATCGGATTCGTCCTCGGCCCGAGCTTCGAGCTCTCCTTCCGCCAGACCGTCATCCTCGCCGACGGCGACCTCGGCTACCTCGTGGACCGGCCGATCGCGATGGTGATCTTCGCCCTCTCCGCCTTCGCGCTTTCCCGCACGATCTGGCGGCACGTCTCGGCATCCGGCAAACCCGTAACGCCCTGACGCGCCCCGCCAGGGCGACGTGGCGGGCCGTAGGGCCCACCGACCTCTTCCGAGATCATGGCGCCCCGCAGCCGCCCTCTGCGGCCCGGGCAGGGATTGAGAGTCGGGGCGTGCAGGTCGTCGGAATCACTGAGTCGGACCGAAAGGTAAGACGACTCCGCGTGCACCGAACACAGACCATCAGCGCGTTCCGCAATACGGGGTAAGGCGCGTTTCCCATGCCCATCGGCTGGTCAGGGCAAGCCCGGAGCCAGCATGCGGCAGCTATCATTCGGAAAGAGTGGTGAGCCGTGCAGGATTCGAACCTGCGACCCACTGATTAAAAGTCAGTTGCTCTACCAACTGAGCTAACGGCCCACTCTCTGGTCGGATCGGCTTGGCCGGTCCGCGTGCCGCTCTCTAAGCCAATTGGTCCACCGGGATCAACCACTTAAATTGCGGTCAGAAGATGCGTTCGGGGAATCCCCGTCGGCGCTTCCGGCGGCCTACGTAGAAGGGTGCGCAACTAGGGTCAAGCCCCAAAAACCGCTTTTCTTCACATGGACTGGATTCACCGCCCCGGCACGGCTATATGCCCGAGTCATGACGCAGCACCCAGACTCCGGTTTGCCCTTTATGAAGATGCATGGGCTAGGCAACGACTTTGTCGTCGTCGACGCACGTCTGCATGACCGGGCGCCCGGAGCCGAGCTGGTGACGCGAATCGCCGACCGGCACTTCGGCGTCGGTTTCGACCAGTTGGCGGTGATCACGCAGGGCACGGGCGACGCGCACCTGACCTTCTACAATTCCGACGGGTCGACCTCGGCGGCCTGCGGCAATGCCACCCGCTGCATCGCGCGCTTCCTGATGGACGAGTCGGGCAAGGACACGCTGGTGCTGACCACCGACCGCGGCGAACTGGCCGCGCGCGATGCGGGCAACGGGCTAACCTCGGTGAACATGGGCCAGCCCCAGCTCACCTGGGACGAGATCTCGCTCTCCGAAGAGATGGACACGCTGGAGCTGCCGATCGAGGGCGCGCCCACGGCAACCGGCATGGGCAACCCGCACTGCACCTTCTTCGTCGCCGATGCCGAGGCGGTGCCGCTCGACACCTTCGGGCCGCGCTACGAACACCATCCGCTCTACCCGCAGCGCACCAATGTCCAGGTGGCGCAGGTGGTGGCCCCCGATACCATCCGCATGCGCGTGTGGGAGCGCGGAGCGGGCGTGACATGGGCCTCCGGCTCGTCCTCCTGCGCGGTGGCCGTGGCCGCCGCCAGGCGCGGCCTGACGGGCCGCAGGGTCGAGATCATTGCCGATGGCGGCACCCTGCAGGTCGAATGGCGCGACGATGGCGTCTGGATGACCGGCCCCACGGCGCATGTCTTCTCGGGGACGCTCACGGCGGATTTCCTCGGATCGCCGCGATGACCCCACCCAAGTTCGCCACGCTCGGCTGCCGTCTCAACGCTTACGAGACGGAGGCCATGAAGGAACTCGCCGCTCAGGCGGGGCTCGACAACGCCGTGGTGGTGAACACCTGCGCCGTGACCTCCGAGGCGGTGCGCAAGGCCCGGCAGGAGATTCGCCGCCTGCGCCGCGAGAACCCCGACGCCCGGCTGATCGTCACCGGCTGCGCCGCCCAGACCGAGCCCGAGACCTTTGCCGCCATGTCCGAGGTGGACGTGGTGCTGGGCAACTCGGAAAAGATGCAGCCCGACAGCTGGCGCAAGATGGTGCCCGACCTGATCGGCGAGACCGAGCGCGTGCAGGTCGACGACATCATGTCGGTGACCGAGACCGCCGGGCACCTGATCGACGGCTTCGGCACCCGCTCGCGCGCCTACGTGCAGGTCCAGAACGGATGCGATCACCGCTGCACCTTCTGCATCATTCCCTATGGCCGGGGCAATTCGCGGAGCGTGCCCGCGGGCGTGGTGGTGGACCAGATCAAGCGGCTGGTCGATAAGGGCTACAACGAGGTGGTGCTGACCGGGGTCGACCTGACCTCTTGGGGTGCCGACCTGCCGGGCGAGCCGAAGCTCGGCGATCTCGTCATGCGCATCCTGCGGCTGGTGCCCGATCTGCCGCGCCTGCGGATCTCCTCGATCGATTCGATTGAGGTGGACGAGAACCTGATGCGGGCCATCGCGACCGAGCCGCGCCTGATGCCGCACCTGCACCTCAGCCTGCAGCACGGCGACGACATGATCCTCAAGCGGATGAAACGGCGGCACCTGCGCGACGACGCCATCCGCTTTGCCGAAGAGGCGCGCCGCCTGCGTCCC
>ENA-OWNT01005209-OWNT01005209.1-seawater-metagenome-genome-assembly--contig:-NODE-5209-length-10878-cov-4.560781_pt1 | contig 10878 bp, 17 predicted proteins | sample MGYA00238136_ERZ651165 | MGnify/ENA primary metagenome ERZ651165 (study PRJEB26861, sample SAMN08777766) | seawater metagenome | isolation source: coastal seawater | place: USA: Florida | collected...
GCAGCACGATGAGGGCTATATTCCACCAACAGCGTCGGTGGTGTTTGTGGAAGAAACTACTCTTAACGCCGGGTATGGTTGGGCGGCACATGTCGATACTGCGGGACGGTGTGTGATCAAATTGCCCTGATGTGTCTGTCGCAGGGGTCACGAAACTGTGCCAATGGTTGTGGAGTTCCCAGATTCTGTGGTTGGCTATCGATTTACTTCAACAAATGGGTAAGCAACATGGTCCAGTGCGCAATAACGTAGTGCACGATGGTGATTATCTTTGTCCGTTGGCAGGGATATCCGATTTTTCGTTACGTTTATTGCTGACGATGGCGAGGTGAGCAGACGCACGTGAGCTGATTGACATCCCAGACAATGAGACTGATGAGGAAAACTCTGTGTAGGAGAGGGTAATTGAAGAACCACGGCGGTACAATTCTCACGAAACAGCGGTCTCTGGGGAGCTCACTTTTGAAGAACCAGGTATCCCATTTGAGCACTTGATATCCAAGTCGATCTACGTCGCATGAACTAAACGCGACCTCAAAATACTGCAGGATCATTACGTTTTCATTGGGATAATTCGTTTTCATGGTTTCGTTCAAAAGAAGTGTCGTACTCACTTTGGATTGAGCACGGCCAAATTGCAGGCAAAAGTGAAACGAATACATCGGACAGAGCATTTTGAGCGAAAACCGCAGTCGACTGAAATTTGTAGCAGAATAAATAATAATAATCAAAGTGTCCTTCCCGGACTGGACTCACCGCTTCAGAGGATCGGATGGGTGCACAGCCCTCACTAGTGCGATGTTTCGCAACAGATTGCGGTGCTGAGCATAAATAACATTCCCCCCAAGACGAAGAGCAAAAAGAAGAACCAAACACACCACCCTAGTCCAGCAGAGTAGAAGAGAACGGCGGACCTAGTACCAAAGCATGCAGGGGTTAACAGGGTAATGTGCAAACAAAGAAGCTACAACGAATCACAACAACGCAATATTAGCGCGCAGAAACGTGTCACGCACCCGCGGTAACTTTGAATGGGCTGTTTGAACACCAGCACGCAGCCGTAAAACATCCATGCAATGAAGATGCAGAGCAAAACCGCAGACAGAATCAGCACTGCTACAACGATCACTTTGATGGGTGACGGCTGGGCTTTGTCTGAATCACCGCGCTTGTTGTCAAGCAATGGTTGCTGTTCCGAGCCATTTTCAACATCGTCTTCTTCGTCGTCGGAGCGGGATCCAGCAGAGTCCAAGATCTTCATGCTGCGACCGCAACGTCTTCCACCACACACAAGGGCCATAAGAATTACGTGCAGTACTTGTTGGATGGAGCATATAATTGACGCGACGAAAATGAACACAGCGATATCAGTCGCGCTGCCCTTTTCCTTCGTGTTGTAAATGTAGAAACACCATCCGCAGAAGGACAAAATTAGCATTTGCGCAATTACCCACGGAAATGATGTGAGGGCCGACAGAAGCATCGCAAAGGACGGTGCGCCCCACTTCATGGCTATAGTTTTCTTCAAGAACGATGCACACTAACGCATCTTGAACACTCCCAGGTTTACTGGAACACGAGTGTCACTCCTCGAAAGCTCGTCATTTGAGCAGCGACGGAGCTGAATATCAACAGGGCTCACAAACAAGAAATGCGTTTCAACAAATGAAGACGCCTAAAAAGTGGCGAGCAAGTCCACCTCCAAATCTTACTTGAGGACCTTGTATACTCGGTTGCGCGGAGATGCACTCTCACCGCAATGCAAATGTGACCTGACAACAAGCCAGCCCTACACCTTCGACCCGGCGTCGAGCCGCACGTATACCCTTTGGCTGTCACGTCACTTCACAAAATTGCATAACACAGGCACGAACGCTGCTCCGTGTAGCACTGTCAACTACCAACTACCTTGCGAAATCAGAACGACAGTGACAATGATAGCGACAATGACATCGAAACTCAATCCTTCACTCTCAAGCCAATTCATGCGTATCTCGTGTGCAGCCTTGCGCCACGTTGCCGCGTTGCATGTCATCACCGATTACTTGCTCGACAAAACAAGAAAACGAACGAACCAACCAACGAACGAACCAACCAACGAACCAACAAACCAACGAACGAAGCAACGAACGAACGAACGAACGAACGAACGAACGAACGACAACAACGACAAAGTCGAAAGACAAAAAACGACGACGCGACGGCCAACCCAAAACCAGACACACCCTTAAATCTTAATACAGGATATATGGAATTCACCTCACACGCTGTCACAAACAAGTATCGTTATTCGGCATTATCCTATTTCACGATATTCTTGTAATGGAATCTTCAAACTTTGTAATCCTATTTCAAGAGGTATCCAACTTCACTTACAGTGGGGCTTTTTTACATATCTCCAAATAGCATTACAGCGTTTCATGCTCAGACTTCTCCGAGTGTGAAAATTGTGAAATTGTATGTACTAGTACAAGTTCACTGGTGTCCACCTATGGAGTTGAGATGGTACTTTTAGTACTACTTGTGGTACTTTTGACCGACGACACGCAAACGAACTGCCAACACAACGACGACACAACGGCGACAACAACTTCTTCTACTTCTTCTTCTTCTTCTTCTTCTTGCTCTTCTTCTTGTCATGTTGTCGTCGTGAAGCCAGCCAGGACGGGAGTTTGTGATGAGGTAAAAAGACCAATGCGGAGGAAGAATGACTCTGCACTCACTCGAACAACCTCCAAAGTGTTTGGGGTTGGGAGGGAGGAAGTGGAAGAATGCGGAAGCATTAGGCTGGCGGACACGCCATTTGGATGAACGTAGAAATTGATAGTTGCGTGCGCACACGGTTTGTGCAGTGCGTACCCAGAGATTTGAGGTGTGAAAGCGAGCGATGTAATTGTGCTGGGTAATGACCGGGCGGTGACGATCCAAAAAGTCAAACACAACAAAAAAACATTGAGCAATCTTTGTCAAGGATGCGTGCCCTGCGAATGCTTTGAACAGCTCGTCGCGACTCGAGGTCGGGTACAACGTTGCTCGCTCCCCCCGTTCCCCTATTGCGCACGCACCTACGTTCCTGTGGATCTTTCTGAACAATTTTTCGACATGGGTTTCGGTAGCAAATGGTGGGACATGTCAAAGACCATGGTGCTCGTCGCAGGTGCATTGGTCTTGATTGCACATGCCGCAGTGTATGTGTGGCCGCACGAGGAAGTTAGTGGTACCGTCAAACCTCTTTTTGGGCTTTGGCCTTACGATGTGTTCATTGTCGATGGATGGCCACGATATCTTCACTTTTTGGTCATCATTGGTGCTGGGGCACTGCTTGTTGCTGTTGGTTTACCTCTTCGCCACTTCTCGCTCAAGCAAATCGAGAACCCGTTGTACCCGCGAATGAAACTCTACTGGGAATCAGCGAGCTACACCGTAGCCGGGTTCGTGCTGCAAGCTGCAGTTCCGATCCAAAGCGACTTCGACTTGGCACTGTTGGACCGCAAAGACAGGATCTATTATTTTTCTACGCGATTTCACTTCTTTTTCTTTGGTTTCTTGCTTTTCTCTCTGGTATACCATGGCTACTCCATGCTAGTGCTCATGCACTACTCGACGGCGCTCCCATGCACTCGCGAAACTGCCGAACCTTTGTTTCGTCGACGTTGCGCAATCATTGGCACTGAGCTGGTGTCTGGATTGGGTTTTCTTTATCTCCATCCTCTCAATCCTTTTTTTTCCCAACCACTCGAAGAAGTTCCCATTGAAGTGAAACTCGAAGGGACTGGACCAGCACTCAGCGCCATACAGGCCATCCCTGACACATCCGCCTTGGCGAGAAATGCGATGCTGTCGACAGTATGCCATGGGGTACGTGACGGTCGTGTGCACTGCAAACGCAAGTGGAAATGTTACTTTAAACCTTATGCGTGTTCTTGGCGTGGGTAGGTTTTCATGGTGGCATTCGTTTTACACTTGGCATCTTTTTTGCCGGAGTTCCAAATGGTCAAAGATACGATCAACCGCGACAAGCGTCGTCGCATGAAGCGTGAATCCTGAATCGTGAATCAAATGCATGGTGTCATGGTCTTATTCTGTATCATGGTGGTGATGGTGCGTTAGATCTGCTTGTTTTTTAAAAAAACGGTTTGCACCGAAAAAATAGAAAATGTGATAAGTTTAATTTTTCAAAAAGTAGCCAATTCGAGGATTGGACGTTTGATTCACGGGTACACTTCTAAGTTTACTGCTCTCCGCTTGTCAAGCACATCGGGCTGGCTGAAATGAAGTCCGTGATCAAGACGTTGGCCAGCTCTCGAGCAACTCCCTGGTTGCTTGCGTTTCCTGATTGTCTGGTCCCAGCTGTCGCTCTTGCAATTCCAAAACCTCCGTCAAATACGGTTTTGCGTCATTGTACCTGTAGTCCACGCAGGGTGAGTTGAACGTGTGATTATCGGGACAAGGAGTTCACATCAACATACATTCGCTGATTGTACAACAAAATGCCCAAATTGTAAATGATGGACATGTACTCGGCACTGTTGTTCGAGTTCATCCCGCCGTTCTAGCACACACACGCTGACAAATTACGCACTGTACTGGCGTGACCAATTGGCGCAACATATTCACTCACCACTGCAAATATCTCACGAAGGATGCCAAGTGCGCGCTGATAGTAGACGACTGCCATGTCGATTTCATCTAAACCAGCATGAATTGCACCGAGGTTGTTGCAAATCGGCACGAGCTCAGGGCTGCGCATTCCAACAAGTTTCTCAGCCAACTTCAAAGCGCGTAGCAAGTACCTATTCAAAAAGGTTGGCACAGATGTTACTCAGCAGCAAAGGCAGTCAGAAAACGCCAAATGACACCACGCACTCTTTGGCCTCGTTGAAGCGTTTCTGTTCCGTGTACAAGAAAGACAAACTTCTCAAAAGTGACACCTGCTCGTCATCAAGATCTTCGCAAATTTCGATGGCTTTAAGGAAATACGCTTCGGCTTCGTCATACCTGCCATGTACAATTGCCATGTAAAACGACCTGATGTGGTGACGCGAAGCATGCATAAAATGATCACGCACTCTTCCAAGTGCATGCATGTGTCCCCGGCGTTATCATACGCTTGGGCGAGTTGAATGCTGTCCTTATCAGGATACTTTCTCTCAAAGATATCGATGGCCTGCAATCGACGTACATGTCAAACAAGCATGGACAATACGTAGTTCGTATGGAGAAACATGCGTCGCACCCGCTTGTAGTACGTCAACGCCGACGCAAAGTCCTTGCGAGCTCCAAAAAAGTGTCCAAGGTTGCTGCAATGCACTGCGATTTTCACGTTGTCTGCAGAGAGATGTGCTTCGTCGATTGCCATTGCTCGCTTGAAATTCTGGAGAGCCAGATCCCATTCCTGTTGTTGTTGGTACAACACCGCCAAGTTGGTGCATACGGATGAGACATTTGGATGGTTCGTTCCAAATCTATGCTCGTGGATCGCCATTGCCCGCTTGTAGTAAGACAGGGCGATCTCCGCGTGGCCTGCGACATACAATTTCCTGTCAGGCGGATTGTACCAGGTGGTTCAGGTTCACAGGCAAGCATGTGTACCCACCCATGCGTCCGTGAAGAAGTCCCAGATTGTTGCAAATAAAAGCGATGTGGGCATGGTCAACACCAAGTTTCTCTTCTTGAATACGCAGAGATCTGTCGTAAAACTTCAATGCGTTTTCATCGTCCTCAAGAGCATCATATCTGTTGGAGTATCGTTACAGCTTGTTCAGGCACAGGCGCGAAGGCAGCGGTGGTTGGAAAACAACTTACACTGCGCCAAGATTGTTACATGTAATTGCCACTTTCGGGTGATCTTTCCCGTACTTCTCTTCGTCGATCGCGAGAGACTTCCGATAAAATTTGAGGGCAACGTCAGACTTTCCCATCTCACTGTACAAAGCTCCCAGGTTGTTGAGTGCCGTCGCAACAGCGGCAGATGTCTTTCCCATTGTCTCTTGGCTGATTTGAAGAGACTTCAGTCCAACAGTCAAAGCCTTTTCAAACTCGCGCGTTTTTTGGTACAGGACACCCAGATTGTTGTACGCATTTGCTGTGCGCTTATGAGTCGGACCATAGTTCTTCTCGAAAAAGTCCTTTGCCTGGATTTTTACAGCAATACGCCGAATGGAGTCGTGATTGTGATGCATAGGACTGGTATGTGAGCACATGTGGACACACCTCCTCTTGAAGCTTTGCAGCGATGTGGTAATCACCGAGCATTTGAAGGACAACGGCCACATTCCCAATCATAATCGAAACAGCAATCTCCATTTTGTTGACAGCTGGCTTGTCACTGCGGTTAGCACAAGAGCAGCAATGGAATATCATCAGGGCTCGATGTCAATGGCTTTGCAGTGTGTTTTATCTGAACAACTCACTTTTTTGCATCCTTCGAAGGAGCTTCATCGTCGCCTGTGCTGTCCAGTCCCACTTTGTGCTCCTTCTCGTTCAATGTGCCGTCGTGGAGCGCAGTGCGGACTTTGTCCAACGCCGCCACCAAAACTTGGTGAGGAACAACTTTTAGGTGTGTCTTCAAAAGACGCCAGTAATGTCCGATCTCGTACTTGGCACTTTCGTCGTCAAGCATGAAGGCCATTACATCACCCCGGCAGATAAAATGCATCAGTTCCTCCCACATTTCCACCTGTATCGTACAAGACATAGTGAGCAAAACAATTTGCGTTGCCAAACGCTTCCAAGATTCGAACCTTAATGAGGTGCACGGGCAATTCGCGTGCTTTGCGACGCAAAGCGATGATGTCACGACTGAAGCATTCCACCAATCGTTTATGAGCAGCAAGCACCATTTCCTCTTTAACTTGTTGTTCGACAGCGAGCCTGGCATATACAGGTGAGAGTGAGCCTTGCGGGATGAGAGCCATGGACTGCTAACGTAACTTACCTTGCATCGTCATGGAAAAACGTCATGAACGCCGATCGAGTGCACAACTGCTCGCGCATCGCCAACAGTAACGTCGAAAAGGCACCTGCAACAAACAGCTACGTCAGTAAGACACAGCGTATTTGAGCCTCAATGTGCGGCCAACCATACCCATTCGCGGCACTTTCATGGACCACAGTAGCTCGTCGTCGGACATGCCATCTCTCGAGGCCAGCACAAACGCCTATGTTTGAAACACGATGTCAAGAACAAACTCACAGCATTGTGGTGCTCGGCGTAGCACGAGACGAACCATTGAACGATCGACCAAATCTCGCCCACAGTCTCCAGCAAGACGGTCCAGGACCTTCCCGTACAGCTCCACGGTGTTTTGCGATTCGAGGAGAGTTGAGAGGTACTGCGTAAGCATGAAAAAGTTGCCGAAGAATCGAGCTTCGTCGAGGACAGTTCTCAAAAACAACGGATTGCCAGTTTCAGGCTTCTTGACGACCATGTCCATTTGAGCATCGTCGAACTTTTTGCCATGCACACTCAATGCAGCTCGAACCTATGAAAGTGGATCCGCACAGCCAACGATAAGTGTGTGCTTGGAGGGTCAGGAGTCAATGTATACACGTACCACTTCGCGTCGAGTACCCTCGTCCAAAGGGTCAATGTAAACTTCCTGCCACTCACGACGGCGAACAGCGCGCAGCGTGGGCCTACGGTATGCGCAGACGTGAGGTTCTGCAAGGCATCTGACAAGATCTTGCACACAACGAACCCTCCGTGCGTCGACACGATCCAGGTGACACCGTCGATCAAGTGAAGCCACGTCAATTCCCTCGCATTTTTGCGCTCAGCCAACTGAGCAACGAAAACGCACCACAACAAGTTAGGCACAACATTTGTAGTCGTTTCCAAAGGCTAGAAGCAAACCTGATTGACAGCGTCAAGAATGAGAATGATTTTACCACCTTTCTTCGATGCGGCCGTTGAAGCGGTCGACAAGAATGTTGGGAATATTTCAAACATCTTAGATTCTTCGTGAAGGGAGTCAAAGTCAAAGTCGATATCCAAAGCCTTCAATATCAGAGCAAACTCATTCTATCAGCTGCAGTCGTTTAATAGTGTGAACAAAATGCTGGCTGCGTACCTCCTTCAATCCTACCATGATTCGCCACACTAAGTGAGCATGATCAGTACTTTGAACCGTTGATCCCGTGAAATGTGTGATGATTGTGTCATTAGGGTTCTCCTTTTGGTATGTCTCCCCCCAATCAGCCAGTAATGCTGACTTCCCGCAGCTGCAAGTTCACACACACAACCAACAACCCGGTGCTTAGAGTGGTACCAAACAAACAACGTATCAAAAGACTCCATACCCAGAATCGCCGGTCACGACCAACACCGAAATTCCTCCGTCTACGTGCTCATTGATTTCTTCAACGATATCCGCCCGTGGCACGTATCCAATCGTGAGATTGCTTCCGAAAACTTTGTGCTGAAGTTGCCAGCGTCCAACCTCGGAAATGCTCTCAGGAGCGGACGGAAAGCAGACATTGATGGCGTTCTTCATGTCTTGGATGATCAGTTGACTAAGAACCTCAGTACTGTTGTACCGTTTAGGCTTGTAGCCAACTTTTTTAATTTCGTCTTTGAGCGCCGTTTGACGTTCGTTGGCGAGCGGGCTCTCCGGCATGTAATTAGGATACCTGAACAACAGATAACAAGCATAGGAAAGCGAAACTTGGTGAGGGGAATCAACTCTCGCACGATTCGTGATGGAGCAACTCACTCTTCAGGCGTAATTTTGTCTGACATGTTTTCCAGGAACTCTTCATGCTCGCGATAATAAAACAGAACACAACCACTCTGTGTGTCGCGGATATCAGGATTAAGTGCACCACCGAGGATTTCGATTTCAGTCACCGACCGATGTCGCTGCTCCGCGACCCAAGGATAGTGCTTGGCTCCGATATCAAACGTCTTCTCCAGAAGGGATTCATCGCCTTCGCCGGTTAAATGCCACCCGTAACGTTCGCCGAGCATGCAGATGAAGAAGGGCTTGCACGCCTGCACTTCGTCTAGACACAGCTTAATAACGTCACCACGGCCAGATTCTTCCGACGTGACGCCCCATCGCAAGTCAACGAAGGTGATGGTCAGCCCTTTCTTGAAGCATATTTCCCGAAGAATTGGGAGTGTCTTTGACATCATGAAATCGCGCTCGAGACCAAAATCGCGAAAAGTCGATGATACGAACACCCGAATGTTGTTACTCATGATTTTTGGCGCCTGCGCGGGCTGAGCAATGGCGCCGGCTTTCCCCGCCTTCTTGCGTTTCCTCCGCTGCGCTGCACGTGCTTTGCGGGCCGCCTTCTTGTCCAGGGACTTCTTCTTCGATCCTGCGGAAGATTTCTTCTTTCTCGGTTTCGTTTTCGTGTTGTCTGTGTACATGTCATCGATTAGTCGGTCAATTTCCAGCGCCTCTTTGATTCGCCGCCGAGGAGTCGTCATCTCTCCCGCGCTGATCGGCTGCAGTGGCGAGTACGGCTCACTGTACACAATGGCACTGGGCGGTATTTCAACCTTCGAACGGTCGGCCAGAGTTTGAATGATTGTGCCATCAGTGTTGGTCTGGAAAGCTGTGCCGTCGGGGTTGACTTGCAGAGTGGACCCATCTGTTTTCGTAAAAATTTGACAGCCGTCGGGAAAGCTCTGAATGCGACTGCCGTTCGGCTTCGCTTCGATAATCACGCCATCCGGCCGCGATTGGATTATGGAACCATTGGGGTTGAGCTGCAGACGAATACCGTCGGGGTTTATTTGAATTTGTGTGCCATCAGTCAGCTCTTGCAAAATGGTTCCGTCATCTTCACGGAAAGTCACGGCCACTCTTGACTTCTGCTCGTCCTCCGCCGACTTCTCTTCGAGAGAGACGCTTGCGGATTCCGACATTATCTGCGCGCCTAGCCCGCTGCAGCAAAGCGAAAAGTGGATCCGACTATCAACAGCCGTTCCTTGATCTTTGCAACGAATTGTTGCCCAAAAAGAAATTCACTGATGACGGACGGGCTCATAAGCCACTGACAAAAAGTAGTGAAATGAGTTGGGCTGGGACCACTGATGTGCAGCACTAACTTCTGTGTGACCCTACTTCGTCTGAGCACATGCTGGCATCTTGACGGACACCTTGACACACTGGCTTGTCCTTGTCTTGACGCTCTAAGCGTTAACGCAAAGTGAGTGTGCCTCAACAAGTGACAAACAACGAACGAACGACCTAGCCAGCCAGCACACCAACTATCGAACACAGAACCAGCAATCAACGTAGCGAACCCCACTCTTGGACGAATTCATATCAACTCGAGGTTGAACATCACCAGCAAATCACCCAACAAACAAACCTACGAACGAAACAAACACCAAAGCAACACACGACGATGATTGCTAGATCGATCGATCGCTGGATCGCTGGCTTCTGTTGGTTGCATTGTTGTACAACTCTCGAGGTTGAGTTCCTTCGTGCCTTCGTGCATTGCTTCCTTCCTTCCTTCGCTTCCATCGTCGTTCCTTCGTCGTTCCTTCGTTCCTTCCTTCGTTCCTTCCTTCGTTTGTTCGTTCCTTCCTTCGTTTGTTCGTTCGTTTGTTCGTTCCTTCGTTCGTTCGTTTGGATGATGAAACGTTCGTTGCACAACAAACGAACGAACGAACGACGACGACCACACCTCGCAGTCACTCACTCACTCACTCACTCACAGTCACTCACTCACTCGCAGTCACTCACTCACTCACTGTCAGTGAATGAATGGGTGGGTGAGTGAGTGGGCGATGGGAGGGCGGATGAGAGAGGTGAAATTGGAGTTGCTAGTTACTGTAATGCCCAGTGATGTATTGCCCGAATTAGTACTGAATGGTGACTATCATATTTGATAGTGCAATCGGCAATCGGCAATCGG
>ENA-OWNT01005210-OWNT01005210.1-seawater-metagenome-genome-assembly--contig:-NODE-5210-length-10877-cov-3.190278_pt1 | contig 10877 bp, 9 predicted proteins | sample MGYA00238136_ERZ651165 | MGnify/ENA primary metagenome ERZ651165 (study PRJEB26861, sample SAMN08777766) | seawater metagenome | isolation source: coastal seawater | place: USA: Florida | collected...
GTCGCCTTCCTCGGCCAGCAGTTCGATGATGCGCCCGGTGCCGTCGAAGGCCAGCGCGATTTGGCGGATGTCGACGTTGCCGTAGAGTCTGAGCCCGTCGCCCGGATCGGCCTCGTACTGGCGCCACCAGTACCACCCGCCGGCGGCCAGGGCTGCAATCACCAGGATGGGCAGAAACTTCTTCATGTCGGGGCTCCTGGAAAAATACGGACGCAGAAAGAGAGTCGGGCGCACGTTAAACTAAATTGAATTTAGCCTGTGCAATTGATACTGTCGAGTGATCGTTGTACGGCGGGCGCCTATGCCGCAGTCCGGCGTCGGTGCCCCCGATTGTGGCACCTGAATGGGGAAAGACGGATGTTTTGTGACGTGCGCAGAGGGTCTTGCGCTGCCCGGGCCGCTGGCTGGCCATCTGTTCGGGCGCTTCGATGACCCGAGGAGCGGAGGTAGACGTCGCATGAGCGAGAGCAGATCACCGGACAAGCGCGCGCCGCGCTCCGACGGCGCGGCGACGCGGGCGCGCATCCTGCAGGTCTCGGGCGAGATGTTCGCGGCGGCGGGCCTTGCGGACACCAGCAACAAGGACATCGCGGCGCGGGCAGGGGTGAACCCGGCCACCCTCAACTTCCATTTCGTGAACCGGGCCGGTCTCTACCAGGCCGTGCTGGCGGAGGCGCATCGGCGCATCGCCGACCGGACCGATCTGGAGCGGATCGTCGGCAGCGACCGTTCAGCTCGCGAGAGGCTGCGGGACCTGCTGGGCTTCCTGATCGGTGGTGCGGCGCGCAAGCTCGACTGGCCGATCATCCTGCTGGGCCGCGAGGTGCTGGCCCCGACCTCGCATTTCGCGACGCTGCAGGAGGAGGAGATCCTGCCGAAGCTTCAGATCGTGCTGCCGCTGCTGGGCGAAATCAGCGGCCTTCCCGCCGATGACCCGGCCCTGTTCCGGTGTCTGCCCTCCATCGCGGCACCCTGCGCCTTTGTTGCGCTGGTCGGGCGGGGGGAAACGCCGATGGCCGAGCGGCTGGGCCATGCGCCGACGGAAGAGATCGTCGACCAGATGCTCGCCTATGCGGTCGGCGGGCTTGAAGCCGTGGGGCGGTGGCACCGGGAGCGTTGATCGCGGGCTGTCAGGCGGGGGCCTTGGCCGTGCGGTCGACCCGGCCGTGCAGGACGAGGTGGTCGACGACCGCGGCAATGCGGGCGGGCAGGGTCCGTGCGGTGCCGAGGTAGATGACGTGGAATTCCTCCCATGCGGCCTTGCTGCCGGGGACCTCGAGAAGCCGCCCGTCGCGCAGGGCCTCTGCCACCACGAAGCGCCCGCTGCGCGAGATACCGCAGCCGTGTGCGGCGAGGATCGCGATGGTGTTGCCGTCGCTTGCGCGGATGCGGGGCGTGTCGTGGTTCCAGATCGGGTCGCGCCGGGCATAGGCAAAGCCCAACCTCTGCTCGGGCGCTCCGGGCGCGCGCACCTCGATCAGCTCCGACCGACCGAGCGAACGGGCGCGCAGGCTTGAATCGGGCAGCGGCCCGGCCCGCACCGCAAGGTCAACGGGCTGGCCGGAGAGGTCCGTCACCCCGTCGCCGATCAGCAGTTCGAGGTCCAGGTCCGGGTGCTGCGCCAGCAGGTCGGGCAGGATCGGCGCGAGGATGTGGTTGGCATAGGCCGAACTGGTGGCGAGGCGCACAGTGCCCGCGACCAGACCGCAGCCTGCCTCGCGTTCGGCCTGGTCGAGCTGCGCCAGTACCCGGCGGGCGGCTTCGGCAAAGCGCTGGCCCTCGTCGGTGATCTGCAGGCGGCGGGTGGTGCGCCGGATCAGGGTGGCGTTCAGCCGTGCCTCGAGCCGGGCCATCATCTTGGAGACGGCCGAGGGGCTCATGCGGCGGCGCGCTGCAGCGCCGGAAAAGCTGCCTTCCTCGACCACGGCGAGGAAGCATTCCAATTCGGCGAGGCGGTTGGTGTCGCGCATCCGGGATCTCAATTCATGAAGTGACTTCCCTAATGTTGTTACCTTTCGATAGGTTTATTCACAAGTGGCCCTGCGCCAATTTCCGGTTCCGACACTACCGGAGCCACAGACATGACATCCTATTCGCCGACCCGGGACCAAGCCGGGTCTTCCTCTGCCACATGGCCCCTGATCGCGCTGGGGATCGGCGCCTTCGGCATCGGCCTGACCGAGTTCGTGATCATGGGGCTGCTGCCCCAGGTGGCGGCCGACGTCTCGGTCTCGCTGCCCCATGCGGGGCTGCTGATCAGCGGCTACGCGCTGGGCGTGACCGTGGGCGGCCCGCTGCTGACTCTTGCCACGGCGCGGCTGCCGCACCGCAACCTGCTGCTTTTGCTTATGGTGATCTTTACCCTCGGCAACCTGCTCTGCGCCGTCTCGCCCAGCTATGGCCTGCTGCTGGCGGCGCGGGTGCTGACCGGCTTTGCCCACGGAACCTTCTTCGGCACCGGCTCGGTCGTGGCGCAGTCGCTGGTTCCGCCGCATCGCAAGGCGTCGGCCATTGCGCTTCTGTTCAGCGGGCTGACGCTCGCAACCGTGCTGGGGTTGCCCTTTGGCACCTGGCTGGGGCAGGAATTCGGCTGGCGCGCGACCTTCTGGGTGGTGTCCGGCATCGGCATCGTGGCGGCGCTGGCCATTGCCGCGCTGCTGCCGCGCACCGAGCCGGGGGCGCCGATGACTTGGCGCGATCTGGCCGGGTTCGCGCGGCCCGGCCCGCTGCGCGCGCTTGCGATGACCGTTCTCGGCTATGCGGGCGTGTTCATGGTCTTTACCTTCATCGCGCCGGTTCTGACCGAGGTCGCGGGCATCGCCGAGGCGCAGGTCTCGCCGCTGCTGCTGCTCTTCGGGCTTGGCCTCGTGATCGGCAACTTCGCCGGTGGACGGCTGGCGGACCGCAACCTCGTCGCCTCGGTCATCGGGGTGCTCGTCGCGCTCGCCGCCGGGATGCTGCTGCTGCGAGTCGGTCTGCCGGTGCCGTTGCTGGCCGCGCCGCTGATGCTGGTCTTCGGGGCGCTGGCCTTTGCCTCGGTGGCGCCGCTGCAGACCTTCATGATGCGGCAGGCCCCCGCGACCGGGGCTGCGCTGGGCGCCACCCTGAACATCTCGGCCTTCAACCTCGGCAATGCCATCGGGGCATGGCTTGGGGGGCTGGTGCTGCAGGCGGGCTTTGGCTTTGCCGCGCTGATGCCCTTTGCCGCGCTGCCGCCGCTGGCCGCGCTGGCCATCGCCCTGACCAATCGGAAGGACATGAAATGACCTCTCTCGTGACACCGGCGGCGGCGATGGGCGTGGCGCTCTCTCTGCTGGGCCAGCCCGCTGCGGCGGAGCAATGGGCACAGGCCTGGATGGCCGCGCCGCAGGCGGTCTGGACGGATACCAGCCTGTTTGCGACTGGCCTGCCGGAGCGGATCGCGGGCGCGACCATCCGGCAGCCGCTGACGCTGGGCTACTCCGCCGACCGGCTGCGCCTCGTTCTCTCGAACATCCACGGCACGCGGGCGCTCAGGGTGGAGGCGGCCTCGGTCGCCCCCAGCCTCGGCGGTGCGGAGACGGGACCGTCGGCACGGGTCAGCTTTGGCGGGCAGGACGGGGTTACCATCGCGGCGGGGGCCGAGGCGGTGTCGGACCCGGTGGCGTTTTCGGCGGTGGCCGGTGACCGGATCGCCGCTACGCTGAGGTTTGGCGCAGACGCCGAGGCGGAGGACTTCCACTGGGACGCGCGGGAGACGAGCTATGTCATCGGCGCGGACACGGAGACGCCTGAGGTGCTGTCGAAGATGCCCGCGCGGCTGACCCTGAGCGGGGTGCTGACCGACCACCAACCACGCGCGGTGGTGGTCGCGATGGGCGACTCGATCACCGATGGCAACGGGGCGCCGATGGACGGGGCGGCGCGCTGGCCCGACTACCTGTCGCGGCGGCTCGCGCCCGAGGGGGTTTCGGTGATCAACGCGGGGATCTCGGGCGGGCGCCTGCTGAGCGACGGGATGGGGCGGAGCGTGCTGGCCCGGCTTGACCGCGACCTGCTGGCGGTGCCGGGCGCGACGACGCTGGTGCTGCTGATCGGCACCAACGACATTGCCTGGCCCGGCACGCCCTTTGCTCCGGAGGAGGCGCCAATGACGCTCGACCGGATGACGGCCGGGCTGCAACAGGTGGCGGCGCAGGTCCATGCGCGGGGGATGCGGCTGGTGCTGGGCACTGTGCCGCCGTTTCGCGGTGCGCTGCCGGGAACGCCGCTGGAGGCGAGCTATTGGTCGCCGGCCAAGGACCGCCTGCGCCGGGAGTTGAATGACTGGCTGCGCGCCACAGATATCCCTGATGCGCTGGTCGACTTCGACGCCGTGCTCAGGGACCCGACCGACGACAGCCGACTGGCCGAAATCAACGACAGCGGCGACCGGCTGCACCCCGGGGCCGAGGGCAATGCGGCCATGGCCGACGCCATTCCCCTTACCATCCTGCTGGGAGACTTCCGATGAACCTCGACCTTTCCAACAAGACCGCCCTGATCACCGGCTCGACCAAGGGCATCGGGCTTGCCGCCGCGGAGGCCCTGCGCGGAGCGGGCGCGGAGGTTATCCTGCATGGCCGGGACCCGGCGCAGCTGCGCGCGCTGGAGCAGAGGCTGGGCGCGCGGGGCATAAGTGCCGATGTGGGCACGGCAGAGGGGTGCGCCGAGCTGGCCGCGGCGGCGGGGCAGGTGGATATCCTGGTCAACAACGCGGGCATCTTCGTGCCGTCGGATTTCTTCGACACGCCGGACGAGGCGTGGGACCGGCACTGGCAGGTCAACGTGATGAGCGCGGTGCGGCTGAGCCGGGCGCTGGCGCCGGGCATGGTTCAGCGGGGCTGGGGCCGGATCGTCATGCTGGGCTCGGAATCGGCGTTCAACATTCCCGCCGACATGATCCACTACGGCGTCAGCAAGACGGCCGACGTGGCGCTGGCGCGCGGGCTGGCCAAGCGTCTTGCCGGGACGGGCGTGACCGTGAACTCGGTCCTGCCGGGGCCGACGCTGAGCGACGGGCTGCGCGACATGCTGGCCGAGGAGGTCGCGCGCAGCGGCGCGCCGGTCGAGAAGGTGGCCGCCGATTTCGTGATGGCGCATCGCCCGAGTTCGATCATCCAGCGCGCGGCGACGGTGGAAGAGGTGGCGAGCATGATCCTCTATGCCTGCTCGCCTCTGGCCTCGGCCACCACGGGCGCGAGCCTGCGCGTCGACGGGGGCGTGGTGGAGACGCTGTAACCCTAGGCTAGGCCACGCGGACCGCTTGGTCCGCGTTCGGCCGCGCGGCGAAGGCGTCCACCATCTGTTCCAGCCGCACGCGGCTCTTGATCAGGTTGCGTCGCACCCGGGGGTCGACGGCGGCGTCGCGGGTGCTGAGGCCGTAGATCGGCACGCCGGGCTGCATCGCCTCGATCACGTTCAGCAGGTTGGTGCCCCCGGTCTGGATCCCGTCCCAGTCGATCAGGACGAGGTCGAAGGGGTTCTGCCGCGCGTACCACGCGGCCTCGGCCATGGTGACCGCGTGGGTGACGACCGCACGGCGGTCGAAGGCCATGCGCAGCACCTCGGCAAAGTCGCGGTCATGCTCGACGTGCAGCACCATCGGGCGGCGGGTTCCGTCGCCGATGCGCTCGATCTCGCGCTCGGCCCTTGTCGTCGGGGCGATCTCGGGCAGGCGGACCCAGAAGGTGCAACCGCCTGCGTCGTGGTTCTCGAAGCCGATCTCGCCGCCCATGCGTTCAACGATCTGGCGCGTGATGTTCAGGCCGAGGCCGGTGCCGCCCTTGGCGCGGGTCGAGGAATCGTCGGCCTGCGAGAAGGGCATGAAGATCTTCTCGCGGAACTCCGGGGCGATGCCGGGGCCGCAGTCGGTGACCGAAATCGTCACGTGACCTTCGGAGACACCGCAGCTGAGCATCACGGTGCTGCCATCGGGCGAGAACTTGGCCGCGTTTGACATCAGGTTGGACATGACCTGCTGGAAGCGTTCCACATCGACCCGCACCCATGCCTCGCGCGGGGCTTCGGACAGGGCAAAGGCCACGCCGTGTTCACGGCCGAACGGCTGGTTGGTGACTTCGGCCTGTTCCAGCAGGGTCCAGATCGGGGCCTCGGCGAGGTGAAAGCGCGACTGGCCGGAGGAGATCTTCTCCATGTCGAGGATGTCGTTCACCAGCAGGGTCAGGCGGTCGCAGTTCTTGACCGCGATGGACAGCAGCCGCTCGGTCCGCGACGGGTCGACATCGGCCATGGTGCCGCCGATCATGCCGAGCGCGCCCTTGATCGAGGTCAGGGGCGTGCGCAGCTCGTGGCTGACGGTGGCGACGAAGTTCGACTTGATGTGCTGGACCTCGCGCTGTTCGCTCACGTCCTGAAACTGGGCGACGAAGCGGGCCTGATCCTCTGCCCCGCCGGTCTCGACATGCGAGAGGTGGATCTGCGCCCAAGTGTTGCGGGTTTCCCCGGGTCCGCGCCGCAGGCGGCGTTCGATCTGGAGCAGCGAGATGCTGCGCTGTTGCAGGCGGGCGCAGTCCGCCGGGGGTAGTTCGGGCTCTCCCTCGGCCACGAGGTCTTCGAGCGCGCGCCCCATCAGTTCGGCCCGGTCACGGCCCAGCAGCTTGGCCAGCGCCCCGTTGCAGTGGACCAGACGGAAGTCGGCATCGAGCAGGGCCATCGCGGCGGGCGCGAGGTCGATCATGGCGGCGAATTCGCCCGGGCGTGCGGCGGGGGCGCGCGGCGTGACGGTCAGGGCGATCCCGGTGACGCGCTGGTCAGCGTCGCGGATCGGGAGGTACTGACCCAGGGCGGCGTGACGGCGGCCATCGGGGGTGCGCAGCACGCCCTGCCGGTTCTGCGGCTCGCCCCCGGCCAACTGCGCCCAGGGGGCAGGGCCGCTGACCTCGAAGGTCGCGTCCTTGCCCCAGAGGGCGCTGAACCCTGGCGTGGTTGTTCGCACCTGACCCGTCCGGTCGAGCCAGAGAATCGGCTGGTGTCGCTCCATCGCCCGAAGCGCGTCCCCGGGGTTGAAATCGGGGCGGTCCGTCTGTGTCGTCATGCCTTGTTCGGCCCCCTCTGCTGTTGTGCGAAGGGACACTGCTCTTGAAGTGTCCATTGGGCTGATCCCTCTCTGGGGAGCTTTGCCGAGAGTATCGTTAGCGGACGGAGGTAAGAGTTCTGCAAAGAAAATGGGGAATCTTCGGGGATTTATCGGGTCCGAACAGTCCGATTGAGGCCCGATTGCTGCCGCATTGCGCCCTTTCGGGACGGGTAGAGCGGGCGCGGCGCTCACGCGATTGTGGACCGGTTTTACCCGCGCCCCCGCTTTGCAGCCTTTGGAGCTTAGCGCATTCGCGATAGGATTGGGGCGAACTGACGGGGAAGAAACGCCCCCGGCCGTCCTTCAGCCAAGGGAACCGCATGACCATGGTTCTGATCAATCGCAGATCGCTGCTCGCCGCTGCTGGCGGGCTTGTCGTCACCGCCGCCTCCGGGTTGCGGGTGCCGGCCCGTGCCAAGGGCCTTGCGCCGACGCCTTCGATGCGGGGCGGGGCCAACAACTATCGTCCGGGCGCGCCGGTGGTCGAGCGGATCGGCGGCGGCGGGTTCTGGATGTCCGGGACCGTGCGCCGCGCGGGCGACGGGGCGCCGCTGCCCGGCCAGCGCATCCAGATCTGGGCCCATACGACCGAGGGCAGCGAGCGCGATGCGCGCAGCCACGGTGCGACGCTGACCGATGCCAATGGCGCGTTCCGGCTGGAGATGCCGCAGATCGTGCCTGCCTTCGGTCAGCCTCATGGCCACCTCGCCTATGACAGCGGCCAGTTCGAGACGGTGTTCCTGCGGCCCGTCATGCCGAGCGCGGGCGACAGGGCGCTGGAGGCGCATTTCGTGCTCCAGCCGGTCTGAACCGAATGCCATCAAACCAAGAGCGCCGGTTGCGCGCGGGCCTGGCCTGGGCCGTGCTGGTTCTGGCGATGCTGGTGCCGGTCGCGGCGGCGACCCAGAGCCCGCTGCTGGCATGGCGCGGTCCGATCTACATCCTTGCCGGTTTCGCCGGGGTCGTGGCGATGAGCCTGCTGCTGGTGCAGCCGCTGCTGGCGGCGGGTGTGCTGCCGGGGCTGGAGGGGCGGCGCGGGCGGAGGCTGCACCGCTGGGTGGGGGGCTCCATCGTCACGCTGGTCGTCCTGCATGTCGCGGCGCTCTGGGTGACCAGCCCGCCCGACGTGATCGACGTGCTGCTCTTCACCTCGCCGACTCCCTTTTCGGTCTGGGGCGTGACGGCGATGTGGGCCCTGTTCCTTGTCGCGGCCCTTGCGCTGATCCGTCGCAAGGTGTGGGCGTGGCATGTCATTCACCGGGGGCTTGCCATCGTCGTGGTGGTGGGGAGCGTGATCCATGCGGTGCTGATCGTGGGCACGATGGAGCCTGTGACAAAGGCGATCCTGTGCCTGATGGTCGTCGCGGCGACGCTGGCGGTCGCCGGGCTGGTCCGGATCCGCGCCCGCCGGAGGCTGGTTCGATGACACGGCTTTGTTCCCGCCGCGGCCGGTTCCGCCTTGACTTTGCCCCCGTGCCCTAGAAGATCGGTCTGCGAAACAATGTTTCGCAGATTAGGTGCGACGGGATGAAGGGGGAGCTTTGATCCCGGTCGCATTCAGGGAGGAAAAAGAATGAAACCAACTGAATTCGTGACGATTCTCGCGGGAGTCGCGCTGCTGGCTGCCGGACCGGTGGCGGCCCAGAGCACCACCGCGGAGCTGCCGAAACAGCTGTCCTGGACCGCCTACGATACCGGTTCGGCTGGCTACAACCAGGCTGTCGCCATCGGCGCGGCCCTGCAGGACACCGTGGGGGTGAACCTGCGCGTGCTGCCCGGCAAGAACGACGTGTCGCGGACGGAACCGCTGCGGCAGGGCAAGGTGCAGTTCTCGGCCACCGGCGTCGGCGGCAGCTTCATGGCGCAGGAAGGCGCCTTTGAATTCGGCGCGGAGAACTGGGGACCCCAGCCGATCCGCGTGCTGCTGGCCAACAACGGCGGGGCCATCAACCTTGCGGTCGGGGTCGCGGGCGATCTCGACATCAAGGAATTCTCGGACCTGAAGGGCAAGCGCGTGGCCTATATCGTCGGCGCACCGGCGCTGAACGTGAACACCGCCGCCTACCTCGCCTATGGCGGTCTGACCTGGGATGACGTGGAGCGCGTGGAATTCGGCGGCTTCGGCGCATCGTGGAAGGGCCTGATCGAGAACCAGGTGGACGCGGCCTTTGCCTCGACCAACTCGGGCATGGCCTACGAGGCGGCGTCGAGCCCGCGCGGCCTGTTCTGGCCGCCGATTGATCCGGACAACGCCGAGGGCCTCGCGCGGATGCAGGGCATCGCGCCCTTCTTCGTTCCGAACAAGGCCAAGGTGGGGGCCACCATCGACGGCACCGATGGCTATCAGGGCGCGGGCTATGCCTATCCGGTTCTGGTGGCGACGGATGCGACCGATACCGACCTGACCTACAACATGACCAAGGCGATGGTCGAACTCTTCGAAGCCTATAATGGCAAGGCGCCGGGCATCGGCGGCTGGGCGCTGGACAAGCAGGACATGACCTGGGTCGTGCCCTACCACGAGGGCGCCATCCGCTACTTCAAAGAGGCCGGGATCTGGTCCGAGGAAGCACAGACCCACAACGACAACCTGATCGCGCGTCAGGCCGCCCTCAAGGCCGCCTGGGACGAGCTGAAGGCCGAGAACCCGGAGAACTGGGACGAAGCCTGGTCGTCCAAGCGCCGTGCCGCGCTGGAAGCCGGCGGATTCAGCGTCGTTTTCTAAGCCCGACAGGGTAGCAGCGCGCTCCGCGACCGAGCGGGGCGCGTGACCGTCCGGCCTTGGGCCGGACCAATCATAATTCCATTCAGGGGAGGTGGCGCAGTGAGCCAGCAGCAGTTCGAAGCCGCGGCGGCGGACGGGTCATCGGTGACCGAACAAATCGGCGGGGCGCAGCGCATCGCCGTCATCGCGGCCACGCTATTCGGTCTTGCGCTGGTGGTGCACCAGCTGTTCAACCTGCGGGTCGGTGGCCTTGTGCTGATCGACGGGCGCTACCTGGCCCTGCTGGGCGGGCTGTTCCTGGGGGTCTCGTTCCTGACCTTCCGCATCAACGGGTCCAAGGACGGCGTGCCGTCACTGCTGGACTGGGTGCTGGCGCTGGCCGCACTGGTGGTGACGGGCTACCTCGTGGCCACGGCACAGCGGAACCTGTCCGAGGGCTGGGAATACGCGGCCCCCGATCTGGCGCGCTACTTTGCCTATGCGTTCTTTGCGCTGACGCTGGAGGCGACGCGTCGGGCAGGGGGGCTGGTGCTGTTCCTGATCGTCGCGCTCTTTGCGTTCTACCCGACCTTCGCCTCGCACGTGCCGGACCCGTTCTCGGGGTTCCAGAGCAGCCTGAGCGATACCATCGCCTATCACGTCTATTCTTCGGAGGCGTCCTTTGGCATCCCGATGAAAGCCTTCGGCGGCGTGGTGATCGGCTTCATCCTGTTCGGCGCGGTGCTGCAGCGAACCGGCGGCGGGCAGTTCTTCAACGATCTCGCGCTTGCGCTGGTGGGCGGCTACCGCGGCGGCGCGGCCAAGGTGTCGATCTTTGCGTCGGGCTTCATGGGCTCGATGTCGGGCTCGGTGATCTCCAACGTGCTGACGACCGGCGCGGTTTCGATCCCGGCGATGAAGCGCACCGGCTTCTCGGCCCGCACTGCGGCCGCGACCAAGGCCTGTGCGTCGACCGGCGGCGTTCTGATGCCGCCGATCATGGGGGCCACGGCCTTCGTCATGGCCTCGTTCCTGTCGCGGCCCTATATCGAGATC
>ENA-OWNT01005211-OWNT01005211.1-seawater-metagenome-genome-assembly--contig:-NODE-5211-length-10875-cov-3.792091_pt1 | contig 10875 bp, 10 predicted proteins | sample MGYA00238136_ERZ651165 | MGnify/ENA primary metagenome ERZ651165 (study PRJEB26861, sample SAMN08777766) | seawater metagenome | isolation source: coastal seawater | place: USA: Florida | collected...
TGGGGTAAAGGACGCAATGGGCAGCTTGGTCAAGGAGACCAAATTGCCAGTGTTGCGGCTTATCGAACACAGCCTGTTGAGATTAGCAGTGTGGGCACCCCAATCAGTATTGCGTGCGGCAAAGACCACTCTTGTATGATCGTTCAGGACGCAGAAGCATAAGTCGGGAGTCATTGTAAGTTTAAAATATATCTATGTTTGATTGAGCATGCAACGCGTCAATGCTGCACAGTCAACGTTCCATAGTGCTCAGCACTCTAGTACTGTGTCGGCATTGCTGCTCTTAACACTTCGGGTTCGCCTCGCGACTCAGCCCTCCTTGAGGGTCATTTCAAGCTGTGATACTATTTCTCTCGTTTCAACAGACTCCGTATCAGCCAGTTGTTTCTCCATGATGTAAATTTGTACCTGCACGTCTGCAAGGTGATTCCGAAGCTGCCGCTCGGCAGCTTTCAGCTTCTTCGTTTGTTCGGGAGTGAGGGGCTGCGCAGTAGGATCGTGACTGATAATTTGCGCAAGGGAGGCCTTGAATTTCGCTTTCTTTTTCAATGCTTTGGCGAGTCCCTCGCGAAGGGTCTTAAGTTCGGCGTCGCTCTTTGGCCCTTCCTTGAGAATATCACCAAGACGTTCCTTGTGATCTCGAATGGCCGCCACAACGAAGGGGTCCTTGATGACATCGCGTGTCAATGGCCTGTCAGAATGTTCTTTTGTCAGCATCCAATTGATGAGTCGTGTCAGTTCTTTATCATAAGACTCCGGAATGGGTTCTGGGTCCGCACTGGTAATTCTGGTCACCAACAATGGGAAGTTGTCCGCTGGAAATGGCACTTTTGTTGAGCAAACCTCGCTCAAAATACACCCCAAAGCCCTGCCATACACACGCAACACGATCTGTTAGCGAGCGACTTGGTTTCCAGACATCGTGGCTCTGCACGGAAACACAACTCTCGCATACGAACCAAACATCGCTTTTCTGGGTGTAGGGGTTATTAGTTGCCAGCTCTGGACTCATGTAGTACGGTGTGCCGACTCTAGTATACGCTTCTTGCAGGGTACCATCCAGTCTCTGAGTGACCCCGAAGTCACCTATCTTGACAATTCTGTTGTTCTTGGTCAAGAAAATATTCTGCGGCTTCAAATCACGATGCATGATGTGCTGGGCATGCAAATAATGAAGTCCTTGGAGCATTTGAACAAACCAATCCATTACCAAGCTTTGTTTGAAAAACTTTTCGCTTTTGCGCGCTTTTTTAATTCGCATCTTGAGGTCACCCGATTCGCAATATGCCATCACGATGCAAATGTGCCGGCCTTTGTTGAAAGCCTCCTTGTACTCCACAATGTTTGGGTGGTTGAGCGCCTTCAACATGTTAGCCTCATTCACTGCTTCTCTGATTTGACCAGACGCAGATTCTTGCGGCGCTGTACGCGCCACAATTTTCATGACGTAAAGTCTTTTGTCTTTGCCTTTCACAAGGTCCACGACCCCGTAGGACCCTTGACCGATTCGCTTTACTTTTGCGTACCACCTAAAGCGATCCTGCGTGACTTCAGGCTGCGACTCGGCCTGCTGTGCAACTGCATGCCACTCCACGGCTGTAATCGCAGACCGATCACCAGCGACACGATTCCACTCATCCTCGTCCCAGTTAGCGCCAGCCAACTCTTGAGCTCTTTCCTTGGTGACGTCAGTGTTGATGCCGACGGCGTTACCCATGGCTGCCGGTGCCGCTGGGCCGCGCTAGGGCCTGTCGTGGTCTGTGCTTGCGCACTTGTGGCCACGCGAAGTCCACGCGCGCTGACACGGGAGAGAGCCTATCAGTGTGCCGAAGAAGGCGCAGAAATTCCTCTTTAATTAAAAAGTGTATTGGTCATCATAACTGTGTTGCGACTACAAGACGTTTCCTAGAGCGACATTCGGCCCAACAGACCAGGACAGTGTCCATGTCCCACCTAACCTCCCAGAGCAAACTACTGCTTTGCACTTCCGAGTTCCATCCTTGGCCCACGTGTTCGACAGGACCCGACCGCCACCTACTTGGAAGCCGTCTCGCTCGACTCAACCGTGGAACATCAGTCGGAGAGGGGTATGGTCCACTCGCAAGTGGATACTCGCATTTCTCGGAAGAAGCTAGTTTCGTCGAAGTCGAGCCCGTCTGCCGCCCGTTGCCCCCTCTTCCTTGTGCAGCTGTCCTTTCCCGTATCCCCGCCGTGCCGTCGTTCGTATGACTCCTGGCTTTCCCTGCACTGTCCATCCTCCGTCTGTGTGTATCCATCATCATGCAGCCCGTCGCGCATCTCCGTTGTTGTCTGCGTCGTTGTTCGTTCTGTCATCGTTCCGTCGTTGTTCTGTCGTTGCATCCTCACTCAACGAACGAACGAAGGAACGAAGGAACGAAGGAACGAACGAACGAAGGAACGAAGGAACAAACGAACGAACAATCGATTTTCGAATGTTCATTGACGTTGAAGTGAGTGACTGTGAGTGAGTGAGCGAGTGGCTGTCAGTGACTGAGTGACTGTGAGTGAGAGTGCGCTGGCGTTCGGTATCGCCCGTGGCACCCTTGGTACTACTCAGTACTCTCGGTGTCGATGACTTCCAGTGACTTTGGTGTTGGTTGTGTCGGTTTTTGTTGGTGGTTTTTGTTGGTTGTTGTTGGTTGTTGTTGGTTTTTGTTTGTTGTGTTGGTTGTTGTTGGTTTTGGTTTGTTGTGTTGGTTGTGTTGATCGTAGTTGGTTGTGTTGGTTGTGTTGGTTGTTGTTTGTTGTGTTGACCGTAGTTGGTTGTGTTGGTTGTGTTGATCGTACTCGAGTAGTTGGTGCGTTGGTTGTTGTTGGTTGTTGTTGGTTTTGGTTTGTTGTTGTTGGTTGTGTTGATCGTAGTTGGTTGTGTTGGTTTTTGTTTGTTGTGTTGATCGTTGTTGGTGCGTTGGTGCGTTGGTTGTTGTTGGTTTTGTTTGTTGGTTGTTGTTGGTTTTGGTTTGTTGTGTTGGTTGTGTTGGTTGTTGTTTGTTATGTTGGTTTTTGTTGGTTGTGTTGATCGTTGTTGGTGCGTTGGTGCGTTGGTTGTTGTTGGTTGTTGTTGGTTGTGTTGTTGGTTGTGTAGGAAGTGATGTTGACTGAGACGAGATGTTGTTGTGTTGGTTGTGTTGGTGCTTGCTCTTCTCTGCTCAAGAATGCATAAACTGTGTTGGGTGGTGTTGGTTGTGTGGTGCTTGCTCTTCTCTTCTCAAGAATGCATTGAAGAGTTGAGCTTCTTCACTGCTTACTTTTCACTTCCAACGTCTGGACCTCGACTGCCGAGCTTAATTAAACATAGTTGCTTGCTCACTTGAGTTTTGAGCTTGCACGCAGCACGAACTCCCAGTGGTTTTGCAGAGTCAACAAACTGTGATGTGGTGATCTTATTGTTTATAGTTTTGTTCCTGCAGACTACTGTGCATTTGTTCGGTTTCACACTTAGTCTAGGCGAGAGTCAGCCCACGCTGACCCCAACAAAACACATCTCTTAAAATAAAATGTCCTTCACGCTAGTTGCAGCCCTTGCACGATTCTACGATTCTAGTGGCTGTGCCATCGCAATGACTGCGGAAAAGCAGAGTAGACCAACGTGGCGAATTACCATCCAGCAACGAGCAGTCACAAATAACTTGCTTGGCAGCCGTAACATTCGAACAATCATCGACACTACTTCCCGATACAAAATTCTTCGAATATCACTTCTAAAATATCTTCGACGTCAACGACTCCTGTCACTCTTCCAATGCTCGCAACAGCGCTCCGAAGCGACTCGGCTGCCAAATCCACGTCAGTGTCAGTGAACTGCACGGCTGCATCGAGTCGTCGAACACATTCCTGGAGGTGTTGTCGGTGGCGGGCTCGAGTGATGCACACGTTTTCCTCGGAGTGATGACCACTTTCGCTGTCCGCTGCCCCAGACCCGCCGTGACCCAACATTTGATGGACGTTCAAGGAGAGTGCGTCGACGAGCTCATCGATGCCACTCCCACTGCTGCACGACGTGTAGTGTACCGAAGCTTGCGGCAGAAAGGGCGAGTCCAGAGTCGGTTTCACGTCCTCAAAGTTGGGGAGGAGATCCACTTTGTTGTATACTGTGATGAACCGCTTTGACGCGTGAGCACCGCTGTCGGCTGCTGCCACCATTTGAGATGTGAACTCATCCACGAAGCTATCTGTCGGTGCTTGAGCGTTTGTTGCATCGGCTGAGTCAATGACGAAGACAATGATCTGAGACTCCTCTGCCGCGGCGACAGCGCGGGCAATGCCCTCGCGTTCAATGTCATCCTCGGTGTCGCGAAGACCGGCAGTATCTGTAGCTACCACTGGCCAGCCCCGCAAATCCAGTCGAACTTCTACCACGTCTCGAGTTGTACCCGCTGTTTCAGACACGATCGCGGCGGGGCGTCGAGCCAGCGAATTCAACAAACTGCTTTTGCCAGCATTAGGTGCACCACAAAGAGCTATTCGGACCCCAGAGCGTAATATCTCACCTCGATGACCATCATCGAGTCTCGAGTGAATATCTGACCTCACATTTCGGACCATTCCCAACACCCTTTGGTACGACGTGCTGTATTCGACGTCGTATTCGTCGTCAGAAAAATCGATGAGGGCTTCGACATGAGCAAGGCAACGCTTAATTTCGTGAGCCCATTCTTGGTACTGCTTGCTCGTGTCTCCTTCCAACTGCCTGAGCGCTTGCCGTCGCTGCTGCTCTGTTTCAGCTGCGAGAAGGTCCGCCAAACCCTCAACTTCCGTCAAATCCATCTTTCCAAGCGCGAACGCACGCCGCGTAAACTCTCCGGGCTCACTCATGCGATACCCAAGGCTAGACAGCGCATCAAACATTCCCTGCACGACAGATGGACCGCCATGAACGTGAAATTCCACCATATCCTGTCCAGTGAAACTCTTGGGTCCAGGAAAGAGCAATATAATGCCCTTGTCGATCAAGCTTCCACTGTCCGGATCTGTGAACTTTCGAAGGTGTGCTTGTCGCGGTGCTAAAGCTCGCGCGTCTGCGATGTTAGAAAGTTTTTCGGCTGCCACGAAGGCTTCATCGCCACTCACCCGAATGATCGCCACACCCGCGCGACCTGTTCCTGTTGCCAGGGCGTAAACTGTGTCGCCATACAAAGAGGAACGAGAGCTGGGATGTCCACCTCGTGACTCAGTGGAAAATTGTCGCTGTGGCAACGCGGTCAAGTTTCCGGTGTGCATACTCTCCAGCCTGCTCACATCGACACCGAAACATCGCTTGGTGCGCTGAGCCACTTTAGTACAGCACGGGCTCCGAGATGAGTGCAATGACAAAATTCTTTGCCAAGATCTTCGCATGCAACGGCGCTGCAGCCGCCCCAACATGGTGAGCGATGACAGAACAGCAATGTATGGCCTCAAACGGCAGTGTTTCGATTACCCCATACCAACGGATCTCAGCTTTTACTCATCGCCACATCCAGAATTTACCAACACAGTTTACCATAATATTTTGTTCTTGAATCAATAGGATCGATCCTTGTGAGTCGGGGGCACATACGGACACACGATTGGAGTGTCCCGGACTGTCCGGCCGAACGTGCAGGCTTTCGGCTGGCCACGTGGCCACGCTGAGTTAGTTCATCTCAAGTAAGTCGCACCTCGTGACAGCCTCGCAACAACTCTTTCTTCAGACAACGACACCATTATTTTTGGACATACCAGACCACAAAGCGCACCAACACACAACACCCCACTGAAGTCGACCGCGAAGGAACTGTCCACCGAGGAACGATGTCGTTCGTCGTCGTCGTCGTCGTTGTTGTTCGTCGTTGTTGTTCGTCGTTCGTTGTTCGTCGTTCGTTGTCGTTCGTCGTTCGTCGTTTGGTCGTTTGGAGTTTTTGGATGGAAGTTTGCGAGCCTCTCGGAGTTACATCGACAAACTGTCCACATCGTCATCCGAATTCATGAAAAGTTTCATCTCGTCAATGTGTTCAATGTGAGTGATTAAAGGCGGCTGGCAGTAGACGACTGAGTCTGGCGCATGGCGCGCCTTCGAAATAATTGCCGACGTCGCCGTTGTTGCCGCAATGCCGCAACAACAACAACCTTCCACGACGACAACGACGATGACGACGACGACGACGACGACGACGAACGATGGCCGCAAACTCCGTCGTAAAGAAGCAAAGATTGAGTGAGTGAGTGAGTGAGTGGCAACACAATGTTGCGTGCCTTTTCTTGCTGCCCTGGGATGGATGGATGGCGTGGGATGTAAGATTAGATTGCGGCGTAGTGAGTTTTTGTGTATGCGATCCGCCCGCCCGGTTGGTGGTGGACGGTGGATGGATGGCTGTAGGATGCACACGGCATTACGAAAGAGGGAGAGGTTGTGGCACTTTCAACGAGAGTCGAGAGGGAGCGAAGCCGGGCAGGACTAGGGATGGAGATGAGTGCGGAACGTGTGGTCTGTTTTCTCGTTCCGCGTGCATGTTTCTTTCCGTTTCAGAACGCGCAATTTTTTACTTCAATTCCAATTTTGGTATCGTGGCAACCTTGCCTGCAACAGTGCACAGCGAGGCCGATCTTCGCAGGCGCGATGGAAGGCCAGTTCACGCTCGACTCGAGTGAGAACAAAAAGTTGCAACTCGCTCTGCAGCAGTATGTAACCCAAAATACGCCACAGATTAAGCCGGTTGAGGCAGAAACTGATGACCCAATCACGAACCGAGAAATTCTCCCGCAAACTCACACTCTCGAATGTCGAACGTGCGGAGTGGAGTTCGAGACCCACGCCGACATGGTCACCCACTTCAAGAGTTCTAGCCACTTGGAGGCAAAAGAACTTGGCATCCAAGCGAAAAGTACGTCAGGTTCAACTGGCGACTCAAATGTGGTTTCTCGGGACGCAGCATGTGCACCCCAGCGCCCAACTATCGATGTCCACGGAGTCCGCTCGAAGAACTCCCCGAAGACCTCCCTGCGAATCCCGCTCCCACAAACAGAGTCGAACGCAACCGCCGATGTTTTCATTCGAACGTGGAAGATTTTGGTTGACGGATCGTTGAGTGCCTCGCAGAGTAGTGCTGCCAAGTCGATGACCGAGAACTTTCTGGAACTCTTGCATGACCGCGGTTCGTGGGCAGTGTTGTCACTTCAAAATGGCTTCTTCGCCGGGGCCATCTTCGACCGGCACGGCAAGCCAGTCCTTCACAAAACGTTCCAAAGGTTTGTGCGTGGAGTGTCAAAGAATCATGCTGTTGTGCAAAATCGACGTGATGACATTGGCCCAACTGTTGTTCAGGTACACAACAAGACGCAAGCAGGGCGGTTCACAGGCCAAGCATGATGGTGCAAAAGGTCACGCCAGATCTGCAGGAGCGAACCTCCGCCGCCAACAGGCGGAGGAGCTGCGGCGAGAAGTCACATCTCTGGTTACGGAATGGAGTGAAGCGCTGAGTACTTGCCGGTTCATATTTCTCTCGGTTACAAGAGAGAACCGGTCTCTGTTCTTCCAAAGCTCGCAGAAAAACAAAGGCAGTGATGCAAAGCGCAAGCAACGGCTTCTGGATAAGTCAGACCGTCGCATTCTCAATGTTCCTTTTCAGACGCATCGTCCTTCACTGAAGGAGATCAAAAGAATGTACCAGAACTTGCTGTCGTTCGAGGTGACGACGAATGATGTCGTCATTGGCACAGAAAGGAGTCTTCCGGACACAGTTCGTGCACCTACCGACGCGCAACCTGAGGAAGAAATCGACACTGCACCCGAAAGCGTCGACGCTGTGGACGACATACCATTCTGTGCAATCTGTTTGGAGCCGTTCACGAATCTCCAAACATTCACGTTGCATTGCGAGCATAAGTTCCACGCGCATTGTTGTTCACTATGGCTAGATGAAGAGGGAACTTGTCCAATTTGCAGGGAGGATGTTGGCACTGCGGCAACCATCGGGATCAAGATCCCACTCAGTGCCCTTCACATTGCAGCGTCCAGGCACGGAGTCGAGGAGGACAGCACAGCTGAGCCCAGCTCCGTTGATGCCTTGCCATTGCCGGACCTCTTGCCAAGGCTGCCGCGTCACACACTCAACCTGCGCTGTGGAGACATGTTTGAAACGGCTCTCCACTGTGCTGCCCGCAACACTTCGGAGCACTCCGCTGAAGCTGTGCGACTGCTTCTTGACTACGGCGCAGATCCGACCGTAAAGTCGCTGCCGGGTCGGCCCGCGTACACATATGCCACAAAGCTGGCGCGGATCGCGTTTCAAGAGTTTCGACGCCAGAATCCCGAGCTGTGGGACTACGACGACGCAGGTGTGCCTGAGCCAGAGTCGGAGGCTGCCATCGCGGAAAGGAAGGCGAAGTTGAGGGAGAAGCGGCGCAAAAAGCGTCAGAGGAAGAAGAAGAAGGCGGCTGCCAAGACCAACGCCCAAGCTTCCTCCAGGACCATAGCAGAAGCTGGCACTTCCAATTCCGGACGTGCAACAAACGCAGGCGCCGACGAGCCAGCCATCCAGGACGCCGAACTGTCACGAAAACTAGAAACTGTTGCCACAGAATTGAAAATGTCATCCATTCAGCTCGTGGAAATTGTGACGCGCTCCTCAGAGGACCTTGCGACATCGATACAGAGCATATACGAGTTGTTGTCCGCTGGTGTGCCCGGAGATGCCGTGTTGGAGTCTCTCACAGCTGTGCATTCGGCAACCCCTGCAGAAAATGAAGAACACGCGGAACCAAGCGCGCCCGCGAGCGCCAGCACAGACTGTGCCGTGTGTGGGTCTGCCATTCCGCCACGGGAGGAGAAGCACGCGTATCAAGACAAGGAGTTCTGCAGCCAAGGTTGTTTCCGGCAGTTCAGGCGCAAACTTCATGGTGACGCCGCCGCAGCGCGAATGAAGAAGGGCAAGAATCGTGCGTCATGAGGACATTCCAAAGTTGGCGAACGAAGGTACGCAGTCCATGGGGTCCACACATCGACACAGCAATATCTTTAACACACACATTGTCAATTTATGATTGTAAAATTATTAGTTCGCCAGATTTGGCCTGTTTTTTGTTTTGTTTTGTTTTTCAATAATACGGATTCGTTTTTTTCACACATTCTACCCAAAATTGGGAATTGGTTGCTCGAGGGCAGTGCCGAGGGTGGTGTCGCGTTGTTATACAATCCCATGTTCACACACGAGAAACTCCCTGGACGTCCACGCAATGCTTTCGCTCACGGAAAGTCTAGTGCACACCTCGCGGGGTTCGCGGGGTGCTCATCGGACTGAAGTTGAAAGCGCCCTCGTCATTCAACACTGGGGTTTCTGGGCCGGCGTGCGCTGTAGCAGGCGCGTCGGTGGTCGGTGTACGTGGTGTCCGCGGTGTCGGGTTGCGTACTTCCATTTTGGTGATGTTGCCCGAGAGTGCAAGTTTCGGTGGACGGGAGCACATTTTGTTTCCCAGTGTTGGTCGTTGAGACCAATTTTTCAGAATGTTTCGCCTGTGCTCAGCTTCAGAAGGGTCTTGGCCTCGCTCGGGGTTGAGGAAGTCGTATTGGTTGGTGGGCACAGTGGGAGGATTTGAACCATTGTTGTTGTTGTTGTTGTTGTTGTTGTTGTTGTTGTTATTATTGCTGTTGTTGTTGCCATTGTTGTTGTTGTTGTTGCCAGGCTTTGCTGGGTCTTGCGCGGCGCGGCGGCCGTTGAAAGAAGGTGCCATCGGACAGGGTTGGAGGACTCACGGAAAACCAGTCGGAGCGAGCAAAAACAGAGCAAAAAGTCTCCTGGTTTTCGAAAGTCCAGCCGTGCCAGTCGTAGGTTGAATACGGCAACCGTTTTTTGTTCGGAGAGGTCACCACGTGGTCTCTTGACCGCTTTGGCCGCGGCGATTACACGTACGCGGCCGGGAAATGGTACGGACAGGGACCTTGTCCGACGACGAAACGCATGCCTATACTCCAGCAGCGCCGCCGGTCGCCAGTCCTTCGTCGTCGATGTGGCTCCTCGTCCTCCACGAGCCGTGAGTACCCAGCTCTGCACACCCGCGCTGGACATTGATTTGCAGCCAGCCCTGTCCATCAAAGTCAACTCCAAGCCAACCCGGCACATCTTCCTTGAGACAGCGATTGTTCGTGGTTGTCGTTGTTGATAGACACACCGACAGAGTCGATTGATTGATTGCATGATAGACAGCTTTTGTCGACAGACAGCCACTCGAAAGCATGACTTTACGGTCGCAGTGTCGTACTGCCACGACACCATACCACACCAAACCGACCGATGACTCTACTTATTACTCCACCTACTACACCGCACCATCCACGTGAAACGCAAAGGCGAACACAGGGCAACAACACTGCACGGCCGCAGTCCACTTCGTTCGTTCGTTCGTTCGTTCGTTCGTTCACTTCGTTCTCTTCGTTCGTTCTTTCGTTCTCTTCGTTCGTTCGTTCGTTCGTTCGTTCGTTCGTTCGTTCTCTTCGTTCGTTCGTTCGCTCATTCTTCGTTCGTTCGTTCGTTCGTTCGTTCGTTCGTTCGTTCGTTTGTTCGAGCAGCAATCTCATTCACTCATTCAACCAGCGTGGCGTCCACGCACTCATTCCCACCTTCATTCACTACCATCACTCACTTCGCCTCCCTCATATTCACTGACTCCCACCTTCACACGTCTGACAACATCAACTGCCTGATTTGACCCAGAATACGGGACTGAGTGACTCACAAAATCGACTGATTTCATCTCACGCATCGAATGACGCTTAATTGAGTCCACAGGGTGACTGAACATCACTGCCTATAAGTGAACGACTCAATCACTACGTCGACTGAACAGCGAATGAGCACATCAGTGAGTGAGTGAGTGAGTGAGTGAGTGTGTGAGTGAGAG
>ENA-OWNT01005212-OWNT01005212.1-seawater-metagenome-genome-assembly--contig:-NODE-5212-length-10875-cov-3.045471_pt1 | contig 10875 bp, 7 predicted proteins | sample MGYA00238136_ERZ651165 | MGnify/ENA primary metagenome ERZ651165 (study PRJEB26861, sample SAMN08777766) | seawater metagenome | isolation source: coastal seawater | place: USA: Florida | collected...
CCTCCCCAATGGCGATGTCCTCGTCACGGGCGGAACCGACCAGGCCCTCACTCCCGGCGGCGCGCCCGCGCAGGCCCTCGACGTGGCCTACCGCTACGACGCCGGCAGCAACGACTGGGAGACCCTCCCCGACCTCCAGCACGCCCGCTTCGGGCACACCGCCTTCGTGCTTCCGGGGGGCCACGTCGCCATCGTGGGCGGCGTGGAGGCGATGGGCACCCTGTTCAACCCCGAGAGCGGCGACCCGGTCGACTGCGCCGAGCGCTTCTCCGTCGACACGGAGCAGTTCAGCGCGCAGCCGGGCTGCAACGGGCACTCCGCTGGCGCCTTCGGCACCGTGGCGTCCCATCCCTCGGCCGGCGCGCTGGTGTTCACGGGCTTCTACCGCGGCGCCGAGGGCGACTTCCTCGGCACCCGCAACGTCGGCTTCGCGAGGCCGATCGGGCCGCCCAACCCATGAGGGTGGCTGTCTACGGCGGCAGCTTCAATCCACCCCATGTCGGCCATGGCATGGTCGCCGCTTGGGTGCACTGGACCGGCCTGGTCGACCAGGTCTGGCTCCTTCCCAGCTACGCCCACCCCTTCCAGCGCACCCTCGCCCCCTTCGACCGGCGGGTCGCGATGTGCGAGGCGCTGGCGTCGGTGGTCGGGCCATGGGTCCGCGTCGAGACCATCGAGCGACACCTCCCCACGCCGTCCTACACCTTCGACGTGCTGGAGGCCCTGGCGGCGAAGCATCCAGGCCACGAGTTCCGCCTGGTGGTCGGCGCCGACGTGGTCCAGCAGACGGCACGCTGGCACCGCTGGGGCGACATCGCTGCGCGCTACGCGCCGATCTGCGTGGGGCGGCAGGGCTACCCCACCCCCGACGGCGCCGTGGACTTCCCCGGCGTGTCGTCCACCGAGATTCGTGCCCGCATCGCTGCGGGGCAACCGGTCCAACACCTCATCCCTCCCCCGGTGCTGGCAGAGGTGGGTACGTTGTACGAGGAGGCCCCATGATGGACACGCCCAACCAGGGTGCCCTCAAGGTGTCCGCCCTCGTCACGGTGGGCATGATGGCAGGCGCGATGGCCGGCAACGCAGCGGTCGCGCGCGTCACCGACCCCTACGAACACCTCGACCTCCTCGCACGAGTGCTCACCACCGTGCAGGAAGACTACGTCGAGCCGCTCCCCCCGGAGGCGCTGGTCGAAGCCGCCATCGAGGGCATCGCCGAGTCCCTCGACGCCCAGAGTCGCTGGCTCTCCGCCGAACAGCTGCAAGACCTCCAAGACGATGCCGAGGGCGCCCAGACGGGCATCGGGGTCGCCATCCGTCGCGACACCTCCGGCGTCGAGGTGGTGAAGGTGCTGCCTGGTTCCCCGGCCCGCCGCGACGGCGTGATGCCCGGCGACCGCATCCTCGCCATCGACGGGCAGGAGCTCGGAGGTCTCTCCCTCGACGACATCACCGACGCCTTCCATGGCCTCCGCGGCGAGAAGGCCACGCTCACGGTGCTCCGTGCGGGCGAAGACGCCCCGCTCACCATCGACACCGTGCGCGACCGCGTCGAGCGACCCGCCGTCCACGTGACCGACCTCGGCCGGGGCGTGGCCTACGCGCGCATCGAGCAGTTTCAGGATGGCGTGGCCACCGACCTCCACGACAAGGTCCTCTCGACGGTGCCGAACGTCTCCGGCCTCGTCCTCGACCTGCGCGACAACCCTGGCGGCCTCCTCTCCCAAGCCGTCGCCGTCACCGACCTCTTCCTCGACGATGGCCTGATCGTGGCGACCCGGGCCCGCCCGGGCTCGGCCCTCGACCTCGACGAGCACCACGCCACCCCCGGAGGCTTCGACGCCGATCTACCCGTCGTCGTGCTGGTGAACGGCATGAGCGCGTCGGCCTCCGAGATCGTGGCCGCCGCCCTACAGGACACCGGGCGCGGGCGCCTCGTCGGAGAGCGCACCTACGGCAAGGGCTCCGTCCAGAAGGTCTACACCCACCTCGACCCCTCCCAGCCCGACGCCGAGGCCGCGCTGAAGCTCACCGTCGGTTGGTACACCACGCCGTCCGGCCGGCCGGTGGCCTCGCGAGAGGGTCGCGAGCCCGACATTCCGGTCGCCTACCCGCGCCCCGTCCCCACCAAGCATCAGCTCCTGGCCAAGCTCGACGGCATCGACGACGCCACGCTCCAGGCCGAGCTCGTGGCCCTGGCGGAGGCGCTCCCCGACGAGCCCGCCGGGCGGCCCGTCATCCCATGGGACCGCCCCGTCGACGAGCGACTCGGCTCCGACCCACAGCTCCAGCGGGCCCTCGACGAGCTCCGCTGAGCCTCAGCCGACCACGTGCCCCACGAGGTCGTAGTCGCCCGCCTGCACGATCTTGACCCGCCGCACCTGACCGATGGTCACGTCGGCCGGCGCTTCCGCCAGGTACACCTTGCCGTCGACGTCCGGCGCTTGCGTCTGAAGCCGGCCCTCGAGGAGCAGCTCCGACTCGTCGCTCTCGCCCTCGACCAGCACGTCGAAGGTCTTGCCCACCTTCTCGGCGAGGATCTCGGCGGAGATCTGGCGCTGGAGGTCCATCAGGGCTGCCTGGCGCTCGGCCTTCACGTCGTCAGGGACCTGGTCGGGGAGCTCCGCCCCCGGTGTGCCGTCTTCGGGGAAGTAGGTGAACACGCCGACGTGATCGAAGCGCTGGACCCGCACGAAGTCCATCAGCTCGGCGAAGTCGGCGTCGGTCTCACCGGGGAAGCCGACGATGAAGGTGGTGCGCACGGCGACGTTGGGGGCGTGCTCCCGGACGCGGTCCAGGATGCGCTCCTGTCCCGCCCGGGTGACGCCCCGCCGCATGGCCTTGAGCATCGGGCCCGACGCGTGCTGCAGGGGGATGTCGAGGTAGCTGCACACCTTGGGGTTGTGGGCGAGCTGCTCGAGCAGGCCCTTGGGCAGCCCATGGGGGTACGCGTAGTGGAGCCGCACCCAGGCCACGTCGTCGATGTCGGACAGCTGCTGGAGAAGGTCGCCGAGCTGCGTGCCGTCGCGGAGGTCGCGGCCGTAGGCCGTGGAGTCCTGGCTGACGAGGTTGAGCTCCCGCACGCCCCCTGCCACGAGCTGCTTCGCCTCGGCCACGAGCGACGGGATGGTGCGCGACCGAAGCCGACCGCGGAGGGTGGGGATGATGCAGAAGCTGCAGCGATGGTCGCAGCCCTCGCTGATCTTGAGGTACGCCGAGGCCTGGCTCCAGGAGTTGACCCGAGGGGCCATCTCGTCGTGGATGTACATGGGCACATCGACGAAGGAGCGCGGTGCGTTCGGCTTCTTCAGTACGGAGGCGATGCGGTGGTACTCGCCCGTGCCGAGGAAGTGGTCGACCTCGGGGAGCTCTTCCTCGAGGGAGGTCCCGTAGCGCTGCACCATGCAGCCGGTGACCACGAGCTTGTCGCAGCTTCCCTGCTCCTTGAGCTTGGCGAGCTCCAGCACGGTCTCGATGGACTCCTCGGTGGCCGGCTGGATGAAGGAGCAGGTGTTGACGACGATGACGCTGGCGTCTGCGGGGTCGTCGACCAGCTCGTAGTCTTCCCCCTGCAGGGTGCCGACCATGACCTCGGAGTCGATGCGGTTCTTCGGGCAGCCGAGGGACACGAGGTGGACCTTGCGGCTCCCGCCCTCCCTTCCCTTCAGCACAGGCTTGGACGATGTGGTGGTCTGGCTCATCCGGATGCATCCACGACAGTGACCCCTTCGGGGGGCGTGAAGGAGAAGGTGCTCGGGTCGACATCGCCGCCGAGCTGGACCTCGGAGAAGTCGAGCGTCGTGATGCCGTCGAAGGCATCGGTGACCTGCACCGCGTCGACCTGGAGGGCGGCGTCGAGCCGCAGCTCGATGCGCTTGACCTGGGCCTTGGCGGCCTCGTCGAGGGGGGCGAGCTCGAAGCGGTGCCCATCAGCGCCCGAGGACAGCAGCTTCACGTCGAAGAGGACCTCGAGCTTGTCGAGGGACTGGAGCAGGGCGTCGGCCGCCATGCCGCCAGCCGCACCGAAGTCCTTGTAGACGATGACCTGCTTGTCGGCCGAGGAGTAGATCCACATGGTCTCGCCGTCGGTGATGAACTGCTTGCCTTCCCCTTCGAAGTCCCACCGCATCTTCTTGGGCCGCTGCAGCGTCAGGTGCCCCTCCTGGGCGGACTCACCGTAGAGCGCCGAGGTGGAGGTCTGCTTGAAGCGGGCCCGCATCACGTCGACGTCGGCGTACTTCTTCTGGACCTGGTCGAGGAGGTCGCGCTGCTGCTGACTGGTGGCGGCCGCCTCCTCAGCGGCGGGCGCCGGGTCTTGGGCCTGTGCCACACCGGATGCCAGGGCGCAGCCGCTGGCGATGATGATGCTGTGGAGCAGGGTTCGCATGCTGTCGAGCCTCCCCGTGGCCTCCGCTGGGAGGACCAGCGCGCCACGTATCGTGGTGGCCGACCTCGGGCCGACCTACGGGTCCGACGGTGGCCACGCGCGGGCAGTCGTCACCACCCGTCGCGGGCCGTCGCCCCCCATCACCGATGCGGGAGGCGACGCCGTCGTCCTCAGATGAGGACCTCGCGGGGCCGGGCGCCGTCGGCGGGACCGATGCAGCCGCGGGCCTCGAGCTGGTCGACGATGCGGGCCGCGCGGTTGTAGCCGATCTTGAGGTGACGCTGGATCATCGAGGTGCTGGCCTTCCCCGCCGCGACGCAGACCTGAAGCGCCTCGTCGAAGAGCACGTCGAGCTCCTCGTCTGCCACTTCGCTGCCCTGATCGGGCTCGGCAGTGACGGCGTCGATGTAGTGAGGCTCACCCTGTGACCGAAGGAAGTCCACCACACGCCCGACCTCGTCGTCGCTGACGAAGGCGCCATGGGCGCGGAGGATGTCGCCCGCGTTCGGCAGGTAGAGCATGTCGCCGCGACCGAGGAGCGCCTCGGCGCCCACCGTGTCGAGGATGGTGCGGCTGTCGGTGCCCGACCGGAGCTTGAAGCTGATCCGCGTCGGCAGGTTCGACTTGATGAGACCGGTCACCACGTCGACCGACGGTCGCTGGGTGGCCACGATCAGGTGGATGCCGCAGGCGCGGGCCATCTGGGTGAGCCGAGCAATCGAGCCCTCGACCTCCTTCTTGGCCACGAGCATCAGGTCGGCGAGTTCGTCGATGACGATGACGATGTAGGGCAGCTTGCGAGGCTCGAAGGGCTTGTGGTCGGGCCAGTCGTCCGGGGCGTAGCGCTGCTGCTTGGCGCGCGTCCAGTCCTCGAGCTCGCGCGTCACCTTCTTGTTGTACGAGTTGATGTTCCGCGTGTCCCAGTGGGCGAGCAGCTCGTAGCGCTCGTCCATCTCGCGGCAGGCCCACGCCAACGCCGCGGCGGCCTTGTTGGGCTCGGTCACCACGGGATGCAGCAGGTGAGGAATCTCCTCGTACATCTTGAACTCGAGCTTCTTGGGATCGACCAGCAGGAGGCGAAGCTCCTCGGGGGTCTTGGTGAACAGCAGACTCATGAGCATGCCGTTGACCCCGACCGACTTCCCAGCGCCGGTGGTGCCCCCCACCAGCAGGTGCGGCATCTTCGCGAGGTCGGCCACCACGGGGGCGCCCTCCACGTCCTTGCCGAGCACGACCGGCAGGCTGTAGTCGGCCTTCCGGAAGGTGTCGGATGCCATCAGCTCCCGGAGGTAGACGTTGAGGCGCTTCGGACTCGGGATCTCGATGCCCACACAGCCCTTTCCGGGAATGGGCGCCACGATGCGCACCGACATGGCGCACAGGCCCATGGCGAGATCGTCCGAGAGCCCGGAGACCTTCCGCACGGAGATGCCGGGCGCAGGAACGAACTCGAAGGTGGTGACGACAGGCCCCACCCGCACCTCGGTGACCTCGCCCTTCACCTTGAAGCTCTCGAGCACCTCTTCGACCTTGCATGCGAGCTGCCGCAGCTCTTCGGAGTCGAACTCTGCTTGCTGCGGCGGCACGATGTCGAGGAGCTTCAGCTTGGGCAGCTCGAACGGGTCGGAGCTGCGCTTGCGCTTGACGGAGTCGCCGTCGTCGGCGACCGCGTCGGCCACGTGTGCGGCCGCTTGCACGCGCGCACCCAGATGAGGCTGCTGGCTCCGCGGCTGCACGACGGGGGCAGGCGGCGGAGGCACCGGCGCCTCCGCCATCATCGGTGGCGGCAGATCCTCGACCTCGGGCTCATCGAGGACCACCTGGGCTTCGAGCGGCACCGCGGCCGGAACCTCGGCCCGAGGCGGCGCGGAGGGGGGCGTGAGGTCCCAGTCCTCGGAGGGGACGGTGGGCACCGGCATTCCGAGGTCCTCGCTGGGACGGGTCGGCGGATCGTGGAACACCGACCCCGGCCCGGCCGTGCTCTGCCGAGGGGTGAGCTCGGGAAACATCTGCAGCAGCTCGGACGACGGATCGACCTCCTCGGTCGGCACCCACTGCACCTCGGCGAGGGCGATGCCCCCCTCGATGGCCGTCCGCTCGATCTGCGACGCTGGCGCGAATCCGTCGGGGTCGCCGTCGAGATCTTCGAGGGCCCCGGTGGACGGCGCCACCTCCAGCTCGTCGTCCTCATCCTCCGGCTCCGGCGAGCGACCGCCCTCACCGCGGGTGAGGGAGTGCCCCATCCGACGCACCGTGCCCCAGCTCCGCTCTCCGAGGCGACGCGCCGATGACGCCGACGAAGTGCCTGCCCTGCGCACGATGCCCCACACGACGCCCTGCACGGCCGCAGCCACGCGACCCAACGCGCGCCCTGCCACGGGCAGCCACGCCTCGGCCCGATCGACCACCCGCCCGAACACGCGCGTCCACCGGATCTGGAACAGGATTGTCGACGACACGACCCCACCGCCCAGCACCACCAGCCACGCGCCCACGGTGCCGATGAATGCCTCGAGGCTCTCGGCGACGGAGGCCCCGAGCCACCCACCGGGCGGGTAAGCATCCCCGGGACGGAACAACAGATGCACCGTGGCGAGGCCCACAAGGTAGAGCGCCCCAACGAGCGCCGCTGAGCCCCACCGCCACACCCGCCGACCGGCGAGCGCGAGCACCGACAAGACCATCGCACCGAAGACGGCCCAGGCGCCATGACCCAAGGTGGCGAACAAGGCGTCGGCCAGGAGCGCGCCGAGGGGGCCGCACGGGTTGGCGACGTCGCCCGTTCCCGGGTGCAGCAGCGTGGGGTCGGTCGCCCGGTATCCGATGAGCGACACCATCGAGAACGTGCTCGTCAGGAGCGAGCCGAGCAGCAGGATCTCCCGGTGCCGCTCCGACAGGATGGTGGTCATGTTCTCGACCAGAGACGGTCGGCTGGTCGCGGTCTTGCCCACGGCCCCTCCATGGCGCGACTCTAGCACAAGTCTTGACGCGTCACACGTGGGCCTGATGTTTTACATCAGGTAGTTGCGGAACCCGCGCGTCCTCCCCTCCCCTCTCGAGCGTCGGGGCACCAAGGATCCAACGAAAGAGGCCCACCGCGGTGCGATGGGCCTCTTGCCGTTGCGACCGCGGCGCGGTCAGTAGGTGAACGTGGCGAACAGGTGGATGTTCCAGTCGTCGTATTCCACCACGTCGACGCTCGATGCGCGCTGCTGCCAGTAGACGCCCGGCGTGAGCGTCGCCCACTCGGCCATGGCGTAGCCCATGTCGGCCGAGACCTGGTTGACCAGGTCGTCGCGGGCCTGGGCATTGCCCTCGTAGCCCTCGATGCGCAGCTCGTACTTGAGCGACGGCCGGAAGTCGCCGAGGGACCCGGACAGCCCCGTGTAGATGCGGTTGATCGACACGTAGTTCGCGAAGAAGTTGTCGCGGAACTCCTTGGTGTAGCCGAGGTTCCACGAAGCGCCGCCCTGATCGCCCTCGCCCTGCACGAGCTGGTAGCGCCCCTGCATCGTGAGCAACAGCCCGTCGAGGCCCGACGCGTTGGCGCCCGTCTCGTAGAGACCGACGCCGTAGCCCGCGCCGAAGTTGAGGAAGATGCGCTCGGTGAACCGCCCGTCGAGCCCCGCCATGAAGCGGATCATCTGGTTGTCGGGGGTGGAGATCACCGAGTCGGCGACGGCCTCACCGACCTCGCCCTCCGACCACCGGTTCACCATGTAGCTGGTGTTCGCGTACAGCGACGTGCGCGGCAGGAAGGCCCACTTGGCACCGAGTGTGGGGCCGTAGCTGTGCCGGTTGTTCAGCACCCGTGAGTCGAAGGCTTCTTGCCGAGGCGCGAGGTATTGGTCGTAGGTCCACCGGGCGCCGGGGGTGATGGACAGTGCCGGGCCGGGCCGGATGGGCAAGCCGCCCGCGAGGTTGTTCCGGAACTGCGACGTGAACGGCGCCTCGGAGAACTGCGCGTCGGTGGAGTTGTTCCGGAACGCGATGTTGTCGGTGAGCGTGAACCCGACGGATTCCCTCTTGAACAAGTCGGCCCCGGCGCTCAGGCCGAAGTCGCTGAACCGATCGAAACGTGCCGCGCGCTGACCCGGCGTGAGCTCGGCTTCGGCGCCCGTGCCTTCCTGCGCGAAGAGGAACTTGCGGATCTCCCACTGGCCGCCGGCGCGGAGCGAGTGATCATCGGAGCCCACCGTGAGGTTGGCACCCGGCGCCAGACGAAGGTTGGCCCCGCCAATGGGGTCGGTCTCCGCCCGGTAGAGGTTCGTTCGGTATTCCGCTCCGACCTGCACGGACGGCACGAGCTCCGCGTCGCCAGCACGAATGTGATCGCCGGGAGCCGCCGAGGCGGTGGTCCCTGCGAGCAGGAGCATGAACGCGGTGGATGTTTGGAGCCGGCTCATCCGGACGTGACCTCTCGTGGACGGGCAGAGCCTATACCATCTGCCGGTTTCAGGCGAGTTCCAGCTGACCATTCGCACACAATTGCCCCATACGGACGTGATCAGGACACAAAACGAGGACCATGCCAGCGGACGCGCGTGGCATTGCCGGGGGGGGCCTTCCCTCTGGGTCAAATCTCCACCGGGGAACCCTCACAGAGATTGCCGGGAGATTGCCGCTAGTAGAAGGGACTCACCTGCGGCGGGTCTTGGCCGAAGTCGAGGTCGTCGAGGTCGTACTCGTCGAACACGTCTTGGTAGTCCTGAAGGAAGGACTCCCAGTCGACGATCGTGTTGTCGCCCCCCTCGCTCTCGTCGGCCGTACAGCGGTTGGCCTCGGCGCGAAGCATGCGCGTCTTCGAGACCGCCACCGCGATCTTCCGGAACTCGTGGTTGGCCTTCTCTTCGTTGCCCGCCGCCAGCGCCTCGCCCATCGCCCCCTCGGCTCGCTCGGAGACGGACAGCAGGGCGCGGACGGCCGTGAGGCGGGACAGCAGACACTCGGTGGCCTCCGTGTCGCCTTCCTTCTTGGCAGCCTCGAGCAGCTTGGAGATCTGCTTGTCGGCGTCGCGGATCTCCTGGTTGGAGACCTCGGCGTATGCCTTCTTCTCGTCAGGCGACGTGGACGCCGTGCGCTCCAGCTCGCTGGACACGCCACCGGGCGACTGAGCGAGCGCCGGGGAAGCAGTGAGTGCGCTCAGGAGCACGAGCGCGGTGAGTCGGCGAATGGCCATCGAGGCTCTCCTTCGAGTGTGCACCAGGATTACTGACAGCGCGCTGCCCTGTCAACTTCCCAGACACCACGATGACCGCGTGTCAGCCGAGGCTCACTTGGCCTGGAAGATGAACGGGTAGGTGACATCCCCTTCGAAGTCGGCCGGGAAGGACCACCGCCGGATCTTCTTCTGGATGCAGTCGGCGAGCTCGGAGTCCTTCGTGGTGTTCACGACGATCATCGGCGTGCCTTCCACCTTGCCGCCCGTCACGTACCACGACAGCTCCACGCGACCTGCGAGGCTCGGAAGCGCCTTGAGCCGCTTCTCGTAGCAGTAGTTGAGCTGACCCGCGTAGCGAGAGATGGTGGACTGGACAGCACCAGCGTCGCCGTCGATGGTGTCGATCGAGCCCGTGCCGGTGCGCACCTCGGCCTTCACCTGCACAGCGGGCCCCTCGACCGTTCCGCCTTCACCACCGCCCACGTCGGCCAGGCCATCGATGCCTACTCCCTCGTCCGTGCCCCCGTGGTTGCCACGCACGCCTGCATCCGACGCGTCGGTCGTGGCACCGCTGGTCTGCGCCAGGGCGTTGTCGATGTCGCCGAAGCCCTTGTCGTCGTCGCTCCACAGGTTGTTGGCCTGTGCATCCGACTCGCCGGTCGTTCCGATGAGCGCGAGCAACAGCTTGGACTGCTGGATCATCTCTTCCTTCTTGGCCGCGTCGGCTGCCGCCTGATCCACCTCGTCCATCGGCTTGTCTTCTTCGCCCTTCGCCTTGCCCTTCTCGGGCTCGGCTTCCTTCTTGACCGCCTCGCCCTCCGCGTCGGGGTCGGGCTCGAGCTCCTCTTCGGTGGGCTCGGGGGGCGGTGCCTTCGGCGGCACGGCGATCTTCACGAAGCGATCCGGGAGCTCCTCGAGGGTGTACTCCGTGGGCTCGGCGTTCCACACCCAGATGACGAGGATGGTGGCCAGGGCCGACCAGATCCCGAGGAAACCGAGGAACACCGGGTCGTCGTCTTCCAGCAGCCGAGGCCGGAAGTCCATCTGCTGCATCGGCTTGACGGCGTGCACCGGCGGAGGTGCGACGAACTGGAACAGCACCGTCACCGCATCGACCGAGACCTTGCCACGATCCTGCTGGGTGAGCGGAAGCTGCGCGACGCCGTTCTTCCGGGAGACCGACGGATCGGTGACCAGCTTCTGCAGCGCGACGACGGCGCCCCCGGAAGAGATCTTGCCGCGCATCTTGTCGGTGAAGTGGAGGATGTAGCCGTTGCCGCTCGCCTTGAAGAGCACGAACTCGGCCGACGGGAGGTGGGTCTTCGGG
>ENA-OWNT01005213-OWNT01005213.1-seawater-metagenome-genome-assembly--contig:-NODE-5213-length-10874-cov-4.480319_pt1 | contig 10874 bp, 13 predicted proteins | sample MGYA00238136_ERZ651165 | MGnify/ENA primary metagenome ERZ651165 (study PRJEB26861, sample SAMN08777766) | seawater metagenome | isolation source: coastal seawater | place: USA: Florida | collected...
CAGCGTGTCGTGCAAGCCAACGAATTGCAATTGGCATCACATAAACGGCATTGCAAATACCTTTTGGCATGGCGTCCCGCTTTCCGAACCGATGCTGTCCAACTTCTTCAGGAGCTGTGACAAACGTCGATGATGTACGGTGCAAACAGATCATCGGTATGAAATTTCCATGTGTTCAGCAGGTGGGAATACGTACGTCCTCCCCGTGTGTAAGTTCGCCGAAGACGACATGCTTTCCGTCCAACCTGGAGTTGCTTGGTTAGTATACACGTGGTAGGACATACAGCCACGCATCCAGGCAACCTACCAAGGCATGGGCTTGAACGAGATGAAAAACTGACTGCTGTTATGCCCCTTTCCACTTCCGTGCTTCTCATCGACTGCTCGTGCTAGAACAAGGCAGCCTCGATGATCAATCTGTAAATGTTAAGTGAATGAGTGTGTGTGTGTGAGAGAGAGGGAGAGAGGGAGAGGGAGAGCGGGTGCTCGGAGACCTGACCTGGACCTGCATGGAGACGGAGTTAAGAGTGTTTGTTGGCACTGACTGACTCACTCACTCACTTCTCGACTCTGCTGCTACGTTGCGACAACGCTACACTGCTACACCGCGACACCGCGACCTACCAACCGACCACCTATCATACGAGTACCTGCTGGCATTCTTCACACATCGCTTCGACACTACACCTTTTTCCTGGTGTTCTGTCGGACTACGACGGCGACGCACGCCCGCACGGGCTTGACGCTTCTTTTGCTTCCTCGAGGCTTGAAGCATTGTTCGTTAATGTGACCTGGATTGCTTCGCTGAGTACGCTTCGTTTGATCGCTTGGATGCTTTCGCTCTCTGCGCTTCAATCGCGCCTTTCGCGTCGTTTGCTTTGGAGGCTGTGATGACTGCTTTGGCTCCGTTCGCTTCGGTTTGTTTCACGTCCGTCGGCTAATTGGATCGGGGCTGTGAGAACCCCAGTCGCGAACCTTGAGAGAAACGAAGTCACGGTCACGAGCATGCGTTGTTGTCGACGTACACGTGTTATTCGATATCGAATCCCCATTTCGCTACGGGCTCGGTGCTCGTAAAGGGCTGCGTAACCCTAGCAAACCGCAGTTCCCCTGTGCGTGCCGACGCAGCCATCTACGGATATTTGAAAGTGCAGGAATTTCTTTGAAGAAGAGAAGGAGACATTGTGTGCCCCACGGCAACGTCAGTCCTCAAAAAGTGCCACTGCCTCCAAGGTTGTGACGCACGCGTCTTGAGGTGGCGACTCGGAGTCTTCTCGACGCATGCACGAGGTAGTCCTGGCACAGAACCTGACGAACAATTGAGTACATCGCAACATATTCCGACGTTCACTTAATTAGAGCTGTTCCTAGATCACAGGCGTCTTGCTGGTCCAACTACCAATATATACTCCAACTAATTCAAGCACCATGTTGAAGGGATTGCTTCGGCTCTCTGTCGTAGCAGTTTTGGTGCTCTCGGCTCAAATCGTGCCAGGATCGGCTGCTCGTAACGGAAAAGCAGGACGCCGTGGCAATAGACGAGTCGGCGGGGGTTACGCAACCACCGCCGAGAGTAGGAAAGGGCAAGGGACTCCGGCCAAGCCGCATTCCAGCACAGAAGTCACCATTGAAGGCGGTGGCACGAAAACTGCCAACAATGGGCAGGCCCAGAAACGTAGAATGGCTGGCGGCAAAATTGCAATTCAGAACCCTGTCACGTGCGACCCACCACAATCTGTTCTCGTTGGCGACCACTGTGAATACCATTGCCATGAGACCGCCCTTCCGTCGAATGACACGCGACACACGTGTGTTTGCGGCCCTCACCACGAGCCCGACGGCGTAGATGACTCTGGCCTTGTCGTGTGCAAGAAAGCTGGTTCGTCGCAGATGTTTGATTGCCTTGTCGCGCGAACGGTCCAATGACGCTAATTTTGTCATTCGTCCAACAATGTGTCGCAGTATATCCTGGCCGGTGCGTGAATTGGTTTGGAAGCCCCACCAAAGTCGAGTGGACCCGCATTGAGAAATTTGCCGAGGTTCGTGCGACAGTGTTGGCATGGTTGACAAACGTGCTTCATCAGCTCTGACACTGATTTCTCGTGAACATGCATTGTATTCTCAGCGTTACAGCAAAACTCCGTGGGCAATACTCACGAATGACATATGTGATAAAGATGAACTCACCGCTGCCGGTTTTGTTGCACACTGCGGTGTCCAACATGATCACAACGGGTTCTTTCGATCATGTGACGGTGGCAACTGCGAGAAGGGAGAGTGCAAGGGTCACGCCGATTTGTAGAAGTGCTGCAGCGAGAATGACTGTCGGCGAGTGCTGTCGCGAGTGTCAGCCAGCACGCAGCAACGACGAACGTATTTGATAAACCTTATTATGATTAGAGCAGTGACTTTGTGGCCGATCTGCGACAGCTCGAGTGAGAGACTAAGACCGACATGCGTGTACCTCTACGTAGTTCGTTCTCAACAGTGCACTCCTTCTTGCACGGTTGCAGTGCTTGTAATGTTGGCTTTGAGCGCAGTCGAAACGCTTCGCTATTTTGCGCCGAATTTTGCAACAAAAGCCAGATGACTAGTTCACGCTGACGCTCGTCACGACATGCAACCGCCTAGTGCTTCCGGTAGCTTCTGGAAGTTTCACCAGCAACTCACGATTAGTCTGCAGCTTCTGGCGGTATCGCCGAAATGAGGCATCCCGCGTCAACTTCACTTCTTGGCTCTGCAGTGCACTGTAGAGAATGAAGAGTTTACGTCGGGACTTTTCGCTGGTGTATACACTGAGGAAACACGAAGTATACATGATCAGCGTCGCTGCAAATATAGCACTCAACATAAAATAACCCAAACTGCTGGTGGGCATGTCATTGTATTCGGTGACCATCGCAAATGCCATGCCAAGCTTCACGACCAGGAAAATTGCTGGCACAGCAATCGCGTACACATACAAACGAAAGGGCAACCCAAGCAGCATAAGAATCACGGGCACAGTCAAGTTCTCCCAGAAAAACAAACTGTACTGAACGGCAAATTGCATGGATCCTTCTGTCGTGTCATCAGCGCGGAGAGCATTGGTTTCGATGCAGGAGTAACTTTTGTAAAATTCGGTGTTGTTCCAACAAAAGTAGCTCGGCGGAACATGTGTTCCATTTGCAGAGAATACGAGACAGCCTTTGGAGAACTCAGTGCCGTTGAAGCCATGTGTCTGCGGGTCCTCCCGGCGCGTGCTATTATCGAACCACGTCAACTCGAACTGGCCATTCGAGCGAAACTGTTCCAAGATGGACAGAGTCCCTTTCACTATGCTGCGAGTCAAGGTTATGGCTAGCAAAGTTGTATTCGAATGCTTGCGACAATGCGGAAGCCAGCCAAAACTGGCCGCGGTGCTAAAGAGGACTACGCTTATTATTGGAAAGAGGAAATCAAGTTGGCAGAAGTAATCCTCGCAATACCAATCGGCATCAATGTATATGCTTACAGCGGTGAGGACACCGTAAGCAACAGCGCACACCACAAATGGCCACTTCAGAACGGAATAGAAATCGTCGCCATGCACATACGAATCGAATTTCTGCTCCGCTTCCACGCTGTCAAAGTGAAGTCCGTACCGCATGAACAGCCGCGAGTTGCAGGAAAGGCGTCTTGTGCCGTGGGCGGCACTTTCTGGAGTGGCGAACGTAGACACACTGCTCAGCAACGACTGCTGTGTCGAGGCGCGCGATGTTCGGACTTGATGCCCGCCGTCGACGTCGAGGTGGTCGTCCAGCAAAGCCAAGTGAAGGTCCGAACGTGGAGATCCCTGCATGCGCCCGAGCGCACTTTTAGCCAATGTGCGATGAGGCACACTCTCTTGAACATGTGTATTGTTGAATGTCGATTTCTTTGGTGACCAGCGTTCAGCTTGCGAGGCGAAGCTGGCTTCAATGGCGGCAAAAGAGGGGCGTTCTCCCGGAATAAGTTTCCAACATCGACCCAACATCGAAACTAGATATTTTGGGCAAGCGTCGTGAACGCAATCTAACGACGGGAGTTCCCAAAGCGAGAGCAAAGATTGTAACGTCACCGGCACTCGTGACAGCAACGTGGTTTCGTACTGCGCCAAATTTTGGAGTTCCGCGACAGCGTCTATGCTCGCAGTCCAGTCATAGAAAAGCTCCCACAAAATAATGCCAAACGCGTACACATCGACCGCGGCGCCGACAACTTCTGCCACTGTTTGATTCAAAAAGTGTAAGAAGGCTTCAGGTGCCATGTATTCCCGCGTCCCCACTGCCGCTTCGAGCTGCTCTTCCGTGACGAGCGTGCTGGTAAAAATGGCACCGCGTTGCGAACTAACGCCGAAGTCGCAAATACGCACTGACCCATCCACTGCCAGTAGAATATTCTCCGGCTTCAGGTCACGGTGGACGATGTCACGACTGTGCAGGTACGCCATCGCAGACGCTGTTTCCGTAGCCACGCGCACAGCCTGCGGGAGCCACGCCGCATAATCGCCATAGTCCGCGCACGCCAAGAGAAATGCGCGTACATTGGAATGGCAGCACTCTTGCACAATGTACAAGGCTGTCAAGGTTGGATGTTGAGGGTGCGCCATTTTACAAATGCCAAGAAACTTGACGATGTGCGGATGTTCAAGCTGTCCCAAAAGTGCAGCCTCATGGGCAATGCCATCGATATTTCCGCCGTCCAACAATCCGTATATTTGCTTGGCTGCCACAGTCTCGTCGTTCCTGTACGTTGCCCGCCACACTTTGCCACCTCCGCCAGCTGCGATGGGAGCCTCCAACTTTAAATCTGCAGCTGGAATTGACCAAAAATCATCGTCTTGTTCTGCGCTCTGCAGTGAATCATTTTGCACTTGCTTGATCCACCTCCGCAAATTGTCAGGGTGGAAAGGGTTTGCTTCTTTTTCCAACTGACTAATGTTGATTTTGGTTCGGCGGGTCCAGAAAAACAATTCTCTTGTCGCAGCCGCCTTGCGCAGCACTGCCCACAATAGTGCGCCGGATGCCACCACGATCCCGAAGACCATTTCAAATATGATGTTAAACTGTCCACTAAACGTTGATCGGTCAGTACAGCGCTCGTACTTCGGTGTATCCAACTGGATATAAAAAGCCACGCAGCACATACCAATGAGCATCAACACATTGAACGGAATGAGTGCTGTGAGGACTCGCGCGCTCGCTATGTTCCCGATAACAAGTACTTTCTGCAAGACCCACGCCACCGCGATCAGCGTCACTGTCGGAGAACACGCACACAGCGCACATATTCTAAACGACTGACTATATTGCAGTATGTAGCTGGTTGGGCCGGTATAATGGAACTCAGTTGGAATGAAATTCTCTGCACAGACCGTGAACTCGTAGGCGTAGATGCTCATCGAACCAACGAGAAGGAAAATCGCGATCGACACGCCAGTCATCCAGATCGATGCTCCAACCAACTGGTATCGTACTCGCGGATAGCAGCGAGACAAACAAAACAGAACAAACGTCGCGATTGAAAACACTCCACCAATTGGGGACAAAGAGTAAAACGGCGCTCCACCTGCTGAGAAATTCGTGGGCAACCACACAAGTCCAGACCCCGCGTCCCAGATGACGACGATCGACAGCACGAGCGGGATGACAACTATTGAAGCTGGAGTCCTGGTGCGCATGTACTCGGCCTCCAGAGAGCGATCCTCAAACAGCAAGCTCGCTCTCTCGAACCGATCCGAGAAGCAATCGCAGCAGCTGATGCGCCATGCCGGCCCGCTTCGACAACAACTATTTTTGGTTTGCTGATCAGTCTCGTTTTCGTCGATCATTGTGATCTGTGCAATTGTACGCAAATACGAAACAAGTCAAAGCAAACTTGTCGATCAGAAGGTGCAGCCGGCAAATGCGACGGACTAACACCACACACACCGCGCAGTAGACGGTCACACATTCACTGCACCGCAGTCACAACGGTCGACACTGTCGGCATGACTTCCGCTCACATTGCCTTGAGATACTTGTAATATTTCTTTTTGTGCCACCAACACTCGGAACCGCAAGATACGTGACATACAGTTGGTCATCATCACAAAGCACCATGATTTCATTGCCTTTCAACCACCTTGACGAAAGACAAAGAACAACTACCGAGCCGATTCGAGCACGAAAGAACATACCGACAACACAAACACCACAAACACACCACAAACACCACACCACACTACAAGCAAACACCACGCCACAGACAGAGCAGCAGGCAGAGCAGCAGGCAGAGCAGCAGGCAGAGCAGCAGGCAGAGAAGCAGGCTTTAAAGCAGGCATGGAAGCAGGCATAGAAGCAGGCATAGAAGCAGGCATAGAAGCAGGCAGAGAAGCAGGCATAGAAGCAGGCATTGAAGCAGGCATTGAAGCAGGCAGAGAAGCAGGCAGATTAGGACCGACAGCCACAACACAAGACAACAGAACACTGCGAAGAGTGCGACGTCAATCAACACAATGAGAAAGAGTGCCATCGAACGAACGAACGAACACCGAACGAACGTCGAATCTTTCGCAAGAAAAAGAAAAGTCGAACCGCCGAACTGAACGAACGAACGAACGAACGAACGAACGAACGAACGAACAAACGAACGAACGAACGAACGAACGAACTTCTGCGAGCGCTTCAGCGCCACAGCGGTGGTGCCGACGTCCAAACATGTAATTACACTATTTACCTCCATAATTACACTGTAATTTCTGCTTTTTACACGTTTACGAACACCACCACGCCTTCGTTGGTAGAACATCGTATTCGTGTAATTACAGCAATTGTCAGAATAATGATGTAATTACACAGTCTTCTATAACTGAGATATATGTGTTATTGCATAGTACTAACTGTGATAATTACGCATAATGTCAGTTGTAGATATCTCCATTTCCAGATGCGGGCAGCCAATCACAGTGTGCCCTGTAATCTGCAACACCGCGAACGAACGCGCGAAAATGCTTGCGAGTGTTGGTGCAACAACGAACAGGAAACGGTGGTGAGGACGACGAAGGAAGGCAGCATGGGGCCGGCCGACGCTGCCCGCGTCGACCTCCTGTGCCCGGCGTTTGCCACTAAGAAAGCTGCTATGGTGATAGGAAACAAAGACAAGACAAAGACTGATGACGCCAACAACTCAGCAGGGCCTGCGAGTGGCTGCTCCTGTTGCTGGCATTTGAGAAACGGTGCCGACAACATGTTGTGTTCAACCTTCCCGCCCGGCGCGGGAAGGTCATTGTTCGGTCTTCTTTGTGTTCCTTCGAAAGCGCGTCAAATAAGTCACGCTACGTTGAAGAAAAGAGCAAAACAAAACCTGGGCAAATACATCAAATGTCACCGGCGAAAAGCCCGTGCATCACATCGGGGAGGACCCAACGACAAGCAGTGACCACGTCCATTGCTATTTTCCTGCACCGTAGACAATTTATTAGTTGTAGGTCTCACCTAAAAAGCCATGGGGCTCATTGCAAGCAAGCTATTCCCCAGCTGGAATGTAATGAGCATTCCAATAATTATTGTAGGCCTCAGCGGATCCGGTAAAACAACGGCACTGTACAAGATGCAAAGCGGTCAAGAGTCGAGAGTCGTGCCCTCTTGCATGGTACCTTCGGAGAAGATTTGCTACAAGAATGTGCACTTCAATGTGTGGGACGTCGGATTTCCTCAGCGTTACTGTGCGGTTGTGAGGGGAGTATTTTTTGTCGTGGATTCAAGTGACCGCGCAAGCTTGGAACTAGCATGTCGAGAACTACATCGATTACTTGCTCACGAGGAGCTCCGAGATGCCCCTGTGCTTGTGCTTGCCAACAAGCAAGACTTGCCCGGTGCCCTGACTCCTTCACAACTGGTTGAGGAATTACGACTACCCAGTACCGCGCAGAACGAGGGCGTCACACAGCCATGGTTCGTCCAGGGATGCTGTGCCATGAATGGCACGGGACTGTCCGAGGGCCTGGAGTGGATGCGCACGCAAGTTGGCGGTTGCCAAAAAGCGTAAAATGGGTGGGAGAGTTGCGACAAGGACACGCCACTGTTCGCAACACCGTGTGAGGGACGCGTTGAAAATTGCTGAACAACGAGTTTCAGAATCGTGGAGGAACACTTTGCCGAGCAAATTTTGTGCAAAAAAGTTTTCGTAACTGGTTAGGGAGTAACTACTGGCTTGGTTTGTAAGGCAACTATTTAGTTTGGCAGTGGCATCGACTGCGTTTGGGTGATGCGAGTCCTGACCTGCAGCGGACTTCTGGCTCGTGTCGCACTGACAGCTGTGCATGTGCGTGACAATGCTGAGGTCATGGAACTGCGCGCTATTGGTGTGCACGCCGAATTGCAACCAGGGATTGTTACGTGTTGAGGGGCGTTGAGGGAACGCGAACTGGCGTTTGGCTAAACTCAGGTGTGCTCTAATGAAACGTTCTGCGTCCTGTTCCGCGCGCATGTGCGCGTGCGGTGCGGTGCGGGCGCAGACTCATACTCTAATATTGGTGGCGGCCGAATCCCTGGCTGCCGCTCGCACCCGAGCCTGTCATTGAATTGCTACCAAAAGAAGCAGCTCCGGACTTCGCGAATGTGCTGCGCCGACCACTGCGGCCTCCGAGCGCGCTGCTGCCGCTGGGCTTCGTGGATGATGACACGCCAGAATATTTTGACGAACTGCCAAAGCCGGAGCTGGAATACTTGGAACTAGCAAAGGACGACGGTGCTGGGGCCGCGATTTTCGGTGCCGGAGCGGGTGCTGGGGCTGGGGCGGGTGCCGGCATCTTCTTTTGCTGCATCCGCCGCTCGGGGGCAGGTTCATTGAGCCCACGCGTCGGCGTCTCCACGCCAACCTTGAAAAACGGGTACTGCAGACACTGCGCCGCCGTTGGTCTCTTCTGAGGGTTGTAAAGCATGTTGTCCGTCATGATCTTGATGGCGTCGGCGCTGGCGTGTGGAATGAGCTGCTGCAGCGGCGTGGCCGAGAACTGCGGGAAGCGGAAGTTCATTTTGGCGGCCAGCTGCATGCCCTCTGGCCAAATGTTGCGGCTCGGAGAGCCGAGCACCGAACACACCTTGTAAATTTCGTCGGCCTCGCTGGATCCGGGGAACAGGGGGCGCAGGGTGAACATTTCTGCCATGATGCACCCCATCGCCCAGATGTCGATGGGGGAGTTGTAGTTCGTGGATCGGAGCAGCACCTCCGGAGCACGGTACCAGCGCGTGGACACGTAGTCTGTGAAGGGGGGCCGCGAGCGGATTTCGCGCGCGAGCCCAAAGTCTGCCACTTTGCAGATGTCGCCGCGGACCAGGAGGTTTTCGGGCTTGATGTCCCGGTGGAAGAAGCCGTGTTTGTGCATGTAGGCGAGGCCTTGGAATATCTGGTACATGAAGTTGCGGATTTTGTGCTCCGGCATGGGCCTCTCGAGGTCCTTGGTGTACTCGTACAAATTGCTTTCCATGTATTCGAACACAAAGAAGAGCTCGTCGTTTTCACGAATGACCTCTTTCAGTTTGATGATGTTCGGGTGGTTGAGCTTCTTCAGCGACTGCACCTCTCTCAGCTGCATGCACTCTTGCCACGTGTAAAACTTCTTCTTCATGCGCTTGACGGCGGTGATCTCGCCCGTCTGCCTGTTGACGGCGCGCAGGACGGACCCATACGTACCATCACCAAGCTTTTTGGTCACTTGGTACCGATTCATGTTGCCCACGCGAAAAGCGCTGTGGAGCCGTGGGCGCGAGGGAGGTCACCGTTCGCTTCGATGGGAAGGTCCGATTAGTGTACCGGTGGCACACGTCGCCTGTCGCACAGCCCCGCTATGCCGTCGAAGCACGCACGCGCAGGCGTTCAAGAGCTGCAAAAGACCACTCGCACGTCTCGTCGGGACGCGCTTTTTCAAAGAGAAAATGGATGCATTGTGTTTTGTTGCTGGCAGCAGGAGTCGTCGCGATGTCGTTGCGCCGCCAACTTCCACATTCCAACGAGCTTCCGCGGTCCAGCTGCGCGGTACAAGTCTGGTCGCCATTGCATGCATGCGCATGCGCGTTTCGATCCAGACATTGGTCAGGTGCGCGTCGGACATCAACGACTGTGTCTCTTCCTGGCACTCTAGTCCATGTCTGGAGCTCAGCAACGGCACGGCTTTGACACACCGTGTCGTCACGCCAACCATTTCACGCCGCGCCAACAACAACAACAACAACAACAAAGCTCAACTTTGTCGCGACGCACACAACACGACCAAAAGCACGAGCAGCAAGCACCGCGCGAGCAACAACAACAGTAGCAACGCAACGTTGCCTCGACTTATGATACATTCATTCCACAGCGTCCGTCGTCCAAAAGCAACAACGACGACGACGACGACGACAGTGACAGTGACAGTGACGGCGACAACCAACGAACGAACGAACGAACAAAACGAAAACGAAAACGAACGAAGTCAACAACAACAAACAAAGTGAAGTGAAGGCAAGCCCGAGCAAACTCCTTCCTTCCTTCCTTCCTTCCTTCCTCCTTCCTTCGTTCGTTCGTTCCTTCGTTCCTTCCTTCCTTCGTTGATTCCCGGCGCGCGCGCGTCCACGTCCACGGCGCTTTAATCAGTCAGTCCGTTGCGAAACAGCCACTCAATCATTCCACCGCGCCGGCGTCCACGCGGCTTCGCGGACCTCCAAACGAAGTTCAAAATGGAAAGCTGAGAAAGTGAGAAAGTGAGTCACGGTTGGTTGGTTTCGTCAGTGAGTGAGTGAGTGAGTGAGTGACTGTGAGTGAGTGAGTGAGTGTGAGTGTGAGTGAGTGAGCAGCTGCGTTTCTTCTTCTTCTCCCGCTGTGAATGAAACCAACAGCGAGTGAGCGAGTGAGCG
>ENA-OWNT01005214-OWNT01005214.1-seawater-metagenome-genome-assembly--contig:-NODE-5214-length-10871-cov-9.506948_pt1 | contig 10871 bp, 7 predicted proteins | sample MGYA00238136_ERZ651165 | MGnify/ENA primary metagenome ERZ651165 (study PRJEB26861, sample SAMN08777766) | seawater metagenome | isolation source: coastal seawater | place: USA: Florida | collected...
AGTGGACTACGGGCGCACAATCGAAGCGTACACCAGCTTACTCAGTGTAGATGGCCAAGAGCGTGAAGTTGATTTCTTACGCATCGGTCGCCTTGAGCTTATCTACCTTACTCGCGATGGCAAACAAGCAGGCGCTTGGGATAAAGATGCCAAGCAGTTTGTGAAGTTGGATGATTCGGCCATCAACCAAATCAACAAGGGCCTACGCATTGCCCGTAAGCAGCTAGCCCCAGACATGTTAACCCTGCCAATCCAAGCTGCGGAATAAGAGGTCTCGACGATGAAACTAGTTAAGAAATTTACTCAAGGTGCCGCATTCGTAGCATTGACGGCCATGTCTAGTGCAACACTTGCAAATGATGCAATGGATTTAGACGCGCTATTGAAAACACTTGAGCAAGGCAAAATTGCCCAGTCACAAGAAAACCAACAACGTGAAAAAGAGTTTCTTGCTCGCCAAAGTGAACAGATGCAAATGCTTCGCAGTGCAGAGCAATCTCGCAACGCAAAATTGCAAGAGTCAGAGCGCCTAGAAACCAGCTTTGAAGAAAACGAAGTCAAACTCGCGCAACTAAGTGACACTCTGCAAAACCGCATGGGTACACTGAAAGAACTGTTCGGTGTACTACAGCAAGTTGCTGGTGACAGCTCAAACAAGTTCGCAACGTCGGTGGTGTCTGCACAGCTGCAAGGCCGTGATGTGTTTATGGACGACCTCGCTCAGAAAATGGGCTCTACTTCTAAGCTTGCATCCATTGAAGACATTGAAAAAGTATGGTTTGAACTGCAACGAGAAATGACGGAGCAGGGCAAAGTGTCACGTTTTAACACCGAAGTGATTGTTGCCGGCGGCGCTAAACAAAATAAAGAAGTGGTGCGTGTTGGTGCATTTAACTTAATCGCTGATGGTAAATACCTAGAGTACACACCAGCTACAAATACAATCAGCCAGCTTACGCGTCAGCCTAGCAGCCGTTACACAGCAACTGCAGCTGATTTACAACAAGCAAACTCAGGTGTTGTACCGTTTGCACTTGACCCAACTGGCGGTTCAATCTTAGGTCTTTTAGTACAAGCACCAGATACTGAAGAGCAAGTTCACCAAGGTGGTACGGTTGGTTACATCATCTTAGGTGTTGGCTTAATCGCTTTACTAATCGCACTTGAGCGTTTTGTATCTCTAATGATTATGGGTAGCAAAATCCGTCGTCAGCTTAAAGACACAGTGGCACGTGATGACAACCCACTTGGTCGCGTAATGAAAGTGAAAGATCAGTACCCAGATGTAGCGTACGACACGCTTGAGCTTAAATTAAGCGAAGCAATCATTCGTGAAATGCCAAAAATTACTCGTAACCTGACGCTAATTAAGATTATCTCTGTGGTAGCACCACTACTTGGTCTACTAGGTACGGTAACCGGTATGATTAACACCTTCCAAGCAATTACCTTGTTTGGTACAGGTGACCCTAAACTAATGGCGGGTGGTATTTCTCAGGCACTTGTAACAACGGTACTTGGTCTGGTTGTGGCTATCCCTACAGTATTCTTATACACACTTCTTAACACGCGCTCTAAAAACATGCTATTGATTTTACAAGAGCAAAGCGCAGGTATCATCGCAGAGCGAAGCGAGAAAGGAGCATAAATCATGGTGCTATTGATTGATGCAATCAATGCTCTACGTGATTTCCTCGACACAGGTGGCCAAGTTCTCTTGGTCATCGGGGTCCTCATCTTCGCGATGTGGTTATTGATACTTGAGCGTTTTATGTATTTTTTTGGTGGCTTTAAACGCTACAAGAAAGACGTAAAAAGCACTTGGAGCAATAGAGCAGAGCGTAACAGCTGGAACGCAGAGCAAATTCGCCAAGCGATGATTTCACGCGCTGGCATGCAACTAAATAATAACCTTGCGCTAATCAACGTAATGGTTGCGTTATGTCCACTTTTAGGTCTGTTAGGTACCGTAACTGGCATGATCGAAGTATTTGATGTAATGGCAATCACAGGCACAGGCAGTGCACGTTCGATGGCATCAGGGGTGTCTAAAGCCACTATTCCAACAATGGCCGGCATGGTGGGTGCACTTTCAGGGGTTTTCGCATCAACGTTCTTACAACGTCGTGCAAAACGCGAAGTGCAATTACTTGAAGACAACATGGTCTTAGACCACTAAACGAATTTTAGGGTGATGTGAGCATCACCCACTAGGAGACTAACAATGAGAGCGCCACTAGGTAACTTATTTCAAGAAGACGACGCTGAAGAAATCAACATGACGCCAATGCTAGACGTTGTTTTCATCATGCTTATCTTCTTTATCGTAACAGCATCATTCGTAAAAGAAGCCGGTATTGATGTAAACCGCCCTGAAGCGGCAACGGCAGTGAAAAAAGAGCGTGCCAACATCTTAGTTGCTATTTCTGACAAAGGTGAAATTTGGATCAACAAACGCCAAGTAGATGTTCGTGCAGTTCAAGCAAATATCGAGCGCTTAAAAGCTGAAAACCCACAAGGTAGCGTGGTTATTCAAGCTGATAAGAAAGCCACAACCGATGTACTTATTAAAGTAATGGATGCATCGCGTGCTGCAGGCGCATTTGATGTGTCGATTGCTGCGCAAGAAGCATCATAAGGAATGTGAGCAATGCGTTATATAGTTGCATTAATCATCGCTGGTATCGTGACTGTTATGCTGTTTTTAGGCATGCAGGCACTGATCACCGGTGGTGAAGGGGCCATGTCTGAGCCCGTAAAAGGAAACGTACTTGATTTTGTTCGTCTGAAAAAAGAAGAGACAGTGCAAAAGAAAGAACGTAAACCGCAAAAGCCACCAACGCCAAAAGAGCCACCTCCGCCAATGGAATCACCGCAAATGCAAAACAGTGATCCTAACGCGAGTAATGCCAACTTTGACTTTGGTGCCAGTGTTGAAGCCGACGTTAACTTAGCTGGCGGCTTAGCCCTTGAATCAAGCGACGGTGAATACTTACCGATTGTAAAAGTAGCGCCTGTTTATCCGCGCCGAGCTTTATCGCGTGGGATCGAAGGCTATGTGATTGTTGAGTTTACAGTAACCAAGCAAGGCACAGTACGTGACCCGAAAGTTATTAAAGCTGAACCAGAGTCTTTGTTTGACCGCGCTGCGATGGATGCAGCACTTAAATTTAAATATAAACCGCGCGTTGTTAACGGTGAAGCTGTTGAAGTAGCGGGCGTACAGAACAAAATTTCTTTCCAAATTAACGGTTAGAAAAGAGGAATGCGATTATGAAACCTTTAAAAGTTGCCGTGATTTGCGCGGCTGCTTTCACAAGCAGCCTTGTAGTCCCAAGCGTTGTTAGCATGTTACCAGGTGTGACACTTGCAACAGCTTACGCTGAGGAGCAAAAAACCAAACGAGTACCTGCACTGCGTGAAAAAGTGTATAGCCAATTAGCACGAGCACAAAAGCTGGCTGATGATGGTGATGCAAAAGCAGGGCTAGAAGCACTCGATAGTATTCAAGAGCGCTCTTCAAGCATGAACTCGTATGAAATTGCCATGATGCATAATTTCTACGGTTTTATTTACTACAACGAAAACGACTTAGATAAAGCAATTGCCTCGTTTGAAAAAGTAGTAAACGAAGATGCGATTCCAGAAACATTACGTGTAAGCACCACCTTTAGCTTAGCGCAACTTGCCATGGCTAATAGCGATTACGAAAAGGTAATCAAATATTTAGCGCAGTGGGATGTGATTAACGACAAGCCTAAAACAGATGCTTATTACGTATTAAAGTCACAAGCATATTATCAGCTTAAAGATTACCAAAAAGGCATTGAGAACATTAACCTTGCTATCGCAGAAGCCGACAGCAAAGGTGAAATGCCAAAAGAAAACTGGTTAATCTTACAGCGTGCTATGTACTACTCACTTAACCAGTCTGACAAAGTGGTCGAGGTACTTGAGCGTTTAGTTAAGCTTTACAACAAGCCTGAGTACTGGGTTCAGTTAGGTGGCATGTACGGTGAAACGGGCGCAGAGAAAAAGCAATTAGCGATTTTAGAAGCGGCATATCAACAAGGTTTCATGAAATCTAAATCAGATTTACGTCAATTATCGCAAGTTTATTTATACAACGGCCTGGCTTTTAAAGCGGCGAACGTGATGAGTAAAGCTATGCAAGACGGTGTCGCTGAAAAATCAGCGAAAAACTATGCCTTTGTTGCAGAAGCAATGGTACAAGCAAAAGAGGGTGAAAAGTCACTTGCTTATTTTGCAAAAGCCGCTGATTTAGTAACGCATGGTCAGTACGAACAACGTATTGCAGAGGTAAGTATTAATCTTGAAAAATACGAAGAAGCAGCGGATGCAGCACGTAAAGCCCTAGATAAAGGCGGCTTAGAGTTTGAATCAAATGTGTATGTTGCCTTAGGTATGGCGCAGTACAATTTACAAAACTTTGATGCCTCGATTTTAGCGTTTGAGCAAGCGGAAAAACACAAAAAGTCGCAGCGTTTAGCTGAGCAATGGATCAAGTATGTGAAGCGTGAAAAAGTGCACGCCGAAACATTACGTACCGCTTTACTCTAAATCGTATTCAACAGGTAAGCGTACAAAAGAACTAATTTATAATCGCAACACCAAAGCTGCCTTCGGGCGGCTTTTTTCCGTTCCTAAAATTTACTAACTTACTCTTTTTTAAATAATTAATATTGTCATTTTATGTTTATTAAAGTGTAACTAGTTTGTCATACAGCTCCCGTAAGGTAGTCGCAGTTTAAAACTCAAGTGACCCAAAAGCATTAAGTTTTAGTGCTTTTTCGGTGACTTGAGTTTATGCGCTAACACAATAATTAAATATCTATCTTAACGGAGTGAACAATGAAATTATCTGGCTTATTCAAGGTTAGTCTTGTAGCTACAGCAATCTCTTTAGCAGGTTGTGGCGGTGGTGACATCAACATCAACGTGGACGAAACAGTTGAGCAACCAACTACACCTACTAACCCAACTACACCACCAACAACTGAAGAGTTACCAGGTGTATACAGCCAAAGCCTTTCGAATGAAGTATCTGCTGCATTAGGTCGTGATGTAACAGTTCAAGTTCTTTCAGGCGTAATTACAGAAGATACAACATTATCAACAGACGCATTCTGGGCACTTGATGGTGCAGTATTTGTTGGTAACGATAAAGCAGACAGTGCAACATTAACAATTGAAGCAGGAGCGGTCGTATTCGGTAACAGCGGCTCTGATTACCTAGTTGTTAGTCGTGACTCTAAAATTGAAGCTACAGGTACTAAAAACGACCCTATCATCTTTACTTCTAAGCAAGATGTAGTGGGTGATGAAACATCTGCAGGCCAATGGGGCGGTATGGTGCTTCTTGGTAATGGTATTTCTAATAAGTGTCCTGCTGAAGGCGATTGTGCTCTTCAAGTTGAAGGTGTTGAATCAGGTGCTGTATTTGGCGGTACGGATAACACAGATAATTCAGGTACATTAAAATATGTTGTTGTTAAAAACGCTGGTTATGAAATTGCACCAGACAACGAACTAAATGGTATTACGTTTGGTGCTGTTGGTTCTGGTACTACAGTTGAATACTTACAAGTTCACAATAATTCAGATGATGGTGTTGAATTCTTCGGTGGTGCAGTAAACCTTAAGCACGTTGTATTAACAAGCATCGATGACGATAGCATCGACTGGGACAATGGTTACCAAGGTAAAATGCAATTCGTTTATGTTGAACAAGATCCTGATTCAACAGATGCAAACCGTGGTATTGAAGCAGATAACGACGGTAGCACACCTTCTAAAGAACCAAAATCATTACCAATCATCTCTAACTTAACAATCATCGGTAACAACTTTGATGGTGAAGATGATGCTGAAGGTATCTACCTTCGTGAAGGTACAGGTTTACACCTTTATAACTCAGTGATCACTGGCTCTGATGAAATGGGTGAGTGTTTAGAGATTGAAGGTGCAGAAGACGGTGCTAGCGAAACAGTAAATAACGCTAACGATGGCACTATCTTAATGCAAAACACGTTTATGTCGTGTACTAATGGCGAAAACTTCAAAAATCCAGTTGATGGTAGCGGCAACACGTTACTTGAGCTTGAAACATGGTTTACAGCACAATCTGGTAACGTAATCAATGACAAGCCAATGCTTGGTGCAAACGGTCAACCAATTGCAGGTTCTCCATTACTAGGTGCTGGCCAAGATGTAGCAAATACTGTTGATGCGTTCTTCGATACAGTTGACTTTGTTGGTGCATTAAATGACTCAGATGACTGGCGTGAAGGTTGGGCATTTGGTTACGGTGGCGGTGAAGTCACGGCACCACCAGCTGTAGCAGGTTGTCCATCAGGTACAACGTCAATTTCTCCAGTTGATGGCAGCACAACAACATGTGAAGTGTCTGGTCGCATTACTGCAGATTTAACACTTACTGCGGGTAACTACTACGCATTAAGCGGTGCAGTATTTGTAGGTGATGATAATGCAGATTCAGCTACTTTAACAATCGAGCCTGGCGTAACAGTATATGGCCGTACAGGTGATGATTACTTAGTAATTAGCCGTGGTTCAAAAATTAATGCTAACGGTACTAAAGATGAGCCAATCTCGTTCACTTCAAGCCAAGATGTTATGGGCGGCACTACAGCAGCGGGCCAATGGGGTGGTTTAGTTCTTCTTGGTAATGCACCATCGAACAAGTGTCCAGCAGAAGGCGATTGTGCACTTCAAGTTGAAGGTGTGGAGTCAGGTGCCGTGTTCGGTGGTACTGATACAACGGACAACTCAGGTACGCTGCGTTATGTTCGTGTGATGAATGGTGGTTACGAAATCGCACCAGATAACGAATTAAACGGTATTACGTTCGGTGGTGTTGGTTCTGGTACTACTGTTGAGTATGTGCAAGTTCACCAAAACGCGGATGACGGTGTTGAATTCTTCGGTGGTAACGTACAAGCGAAGTACTTAGTACTAACAAGCATTCAAGATGACAGCATCGACTGGGACAATGGTTTCCAAGGTAAAATGCAGCATATTCTTGTTAAGCAAGCAGCTGATAACTCAGATGCAAACCGTGGTATTGAAGCAGACAACGATGGTACTACACCGTCTAAAACGCCTAAGTCAAACCCAACAATTGCTAACTTAACAATCATTGGTAATACCTTTGACGGTGAAGATGACTCAGAAGGTATGTACTTCCGTGAAGGTACGGGTGCACAAATCTATAACACAATCGTAACGGGCCCTGAAGGCATGGGCGAATGTCTTGAGATTGAAGGTGCAGCTTCTGGTGAAAGTGAAACAGTGAACAATGCTCAAGATGGCACCTTAATGATTAAATCATCAGTGATTGCATGTTCTGAAAACTTCAAAGACCCAAGTGGTGTAGATTTCAGCGTTGAGAACTGGTGGACAAACACATTAGGTAACTTAGTTGCTACAGGTCAAACGCAAGTTGTAAATGGTATCTTTACTATCGATACAACAACAGCGACAGACGTTAAAGCAATCGACGGTTTCTTCGATACAACAACGCACATTGGTGCAGTATCTGCTGATAACAACTGGACTGAAGGTTGGACGGTAGGTCTGGAATAACACAGTAAGCGAGGTGCTAAACAACGTGTTTAGCACCTTTAAACAACTTTCTGTAACTTATTTCAGATAGAGGTAAACATGAAACAATATTCAAAACAGTTCAGCTTAACAGCACTAAGCGCAGCTATCTTATGCGGCTTGAGTGTCTCAGCACACGCAGCTGAAGCAGACGAAGAAGCTGTTCTTGAAGAAGTTGTTGTTAGTGCAAGTCGTTTAAAAGGCACTGCAACAGCTGTTCTAGAAGAGCGTAAACAGCAAGCATTCGTTGCTGATATTATGGGTGCAGAGCAAATTTCACGAAGTGGTGATAGTGACGCTGCTGCAGCGCTACGCCGTGTAACAGGCTTAACACTTGTTGATGGTAAATTTATTTATGTACGTGGTCTAGGTGAACGATATTCAAGTACACAGTTAAATAATTCTGCTGTACCAAGCCCAGATCCAACGCGTTCTGTATTACCACTGGATTTATTTCCATCAGGTATTATCGAAAGCTTATCAGTACAAAAATCATATTCACCGTCAATGCCAGCATCTTTTGGTGGTGGTAACGTTGATATTCGTTTGAAATCAATTCCTGATCAATTTGTATTTGATGTGTCGGGTCAGCTTGGTTACAACACTAATAACTTTGATGATGGCCTTGAATACAACGGCGGTTCGGATGATTGGTACGGTGTTGATGATGGCACACGCGAAATTCCACGTCCTATCCTTGATGTATACCAAAGTGGTCAATCGCTTGATGATTTAACACCTGAGCAAAGCCGTGCTTTAGCCCTATCGTTAAATCGCGATTATGATCCAAAATCAGCAAAGGTTGACCCGAATACGAAGTTTACTGCCACATTAGGTAACAGCTTCGAATCAGATAAATGGCGCTACGGTTTCTTATCGTCGCTTAGCTACGATAATAAGCACGTTGTTGCAGATGAGTATCAAGGTCAAGGCTTCTTGATTGGTGAAAATTCAACAACCATGATCCGTGGTTATGACCAAGTACTAAGTACAGAGCACACGGTTAAAACATCAGGTATGGTTACGGTTGGTGTTGAGTATGACAAAGCGCATAAAGTTGACTACACAGCTTTAATCCTACGTGATACTGAAGATAAAATTTCAGATCGTTTAGGTATTGACCAAAACAACAATACCTCAGACAACAAGCGTGTACGTTCGTATGATGTTCGTTATGAAGAGCGTGAGCTGATCGTTAATCAATTAAAAGGTATGCATACTTTTGATTGGTTGAATTACGCGGGTTTTGACTGGAAGTATTCAATTGGTCGCTCAAACCGTTACGCACCAGGTAACATGGAAACTCGTTTCATTGTTACTGATGCCAATGAAGATGGGTTTTACGATACAGTAAACGAAAGCGCATTAACCAATGCAACAACAGCTGCACGTTACACTTTCCAAGATTTGGATGATGAAGTAGAGAACTACGGTTTTAACTTTACGTTGCCTATTATGCTAGATGGCGTGGATGTTGAGCTTAAATCAGGTGCTGACTTTATCTCTAAAGAGCGTTCAGCAACTAACCGTCGTTTTGATATCAATACACGTGCATTCTCAGATGTTGACTTAAACGGAAATGAGTTAAACACCATTTTATCTGATGATGTACTTACAAACGCGTCACTAACGCAGCCAATCTTAAACGACACAACGGTTTCAGGCGATGACTATAAGTCAGCGCAAAAAGTGGATGCATACTACTTCGAAGCTGATTTCTTCTTCAATAACACATGGCGTATTACCGGTGGTTTACGTTGGGAAGATTTCCGTCAAGTATCTGTTCCTCTTGACCCATTTACTGGTGGCCTTGCATCTTCAATTGATTATGATGAGTTAGATCAGCTCGCATTCCGTGAAGACGACGTTTATAGTGCACTTGCTTTAACTTATGTGCAAAACGACGAAACGCAATGGCGTTTAAGCTATGGTGAAACAGTTGTTCGTCCAGATTTACGTGAGATTTCTGATGCAACTTACATCGATCCGCTTACTGAATACCCTGTAGGTGGTACGCCTGGTTTACGTACAACGCAAATCAAAAACTATGATTTCCGCTGGGAAAACTATTTTGATACGGGCGAGAACTTCTCTGTTGGTGTGTTCTATAAAGACATGGTTGATCCTATTGAGTCTGTTCAATCACCTGCACAAGATGGTCCACCATTGGTACGTATTGCTAATGCAGAAGATGGTTATGTTGCGGGTGTTGAATTTGAATACCTGAAAGATTTTGCTTTCTTAGGTGGATTCTGGCAAGACGTGTTCATGACAGGTAACGTGACGTTAAGTGACTCAGAAATCAACATGGACCGTCAGGCGATTGTTGAACAAACAGGAGTTTCTGCAGCGGTTACAAATACAACACGTCGCATGACGGGCCATTCAAAATATGTTGTGAATATGCAGTTAGGCTATGACGCACCTAGTGGGCAGCATGCTTCAACGCTAATCTATAACGTATTTGGTGAGCGAATTATTATTCCTGGCATTGAAGGTCAAGAAGATTGGATGGAGCAACCTTTCCACTCTCTAGACTTTAACTACACCTATTTCCCTGATTTCAACTCAAGCTTGAAGTTCAAAGTGACGAATATCTTGGGCGCAAAATCTGAAATAGAGTCAGCGGGAACTTTAACTCGCTCTAAAGAGAAAGGCACTGAGTTCTCAATTGAGTACAAGTACCAGTTCTAAAACTCTGACCATGGAAGGATATAATAATAAATCCTAACATTGATTTAGCCCTGCAATAGCAGGGCTTTTTTATTTTTTTCGAGGGATTTATGTAGCAACTATTTAAGCTAACTAGCAAAGTTACCTACATCACTTTTGTAAAATCATTTTTCGGTCAGTGATTTTGTTATTGGGACGTTTTTAATAAGCTTAGGATTTAAAAGGCAGGTAAAAATTAGTGGCTAGATTGCAAATACAATTACAGGATAAGAACCCAGAAAGCACTGGGTTCTTTTCTAAACGCTAATTACCACATTTTATGCTTGCATATAGTGGGTAACACTGGTTTTTGCTCCCCGTGCTTTTTGAAACCCATGCGCTATCATACCAGTCGTATTCTGCATAAGAAGATTCATCTTCGCCACATTTTACGCTACTTCCTGTTACTTCCTCTTTATGGCCTTGCTCTTTGCAAAACTGGTTGCCAGATAATGAGCCTACGAAAAAGTTTCTATAACTATTATTTACTCTAACCACTGGGTTTAGGTAAGTTG
>ENA-OWNT01005216-OWNT01005216.1-seawater-metagenome-genome-assembly--contig:-NODE-5216-length-10869-cov-4.483784_pt1 | contig 10869 bp, 12 predicted proteins | sample MGYA00238136_ERZ651165 | MGnify/ENA primary metagenome ERZ651165 (study PRJEB26861, sample SAMN08777766) | seawater metagenome | isolation source: coastal seawater | place: USA: Florida | collected...
GAACGACGAACGACGAACGACGAACGACGAACGACGAACGACGAACGACGGACGACGAACGACGGACGACGGAAGATGACAATGAATTAGGTGACGAACGACAGTGAGTTGAGTTGGTTGGACGGATTGATGGACGGAGGGATGGATGGGTGGAGTGGAACGGAAGATAGATGGGATGGTTGTTGTCGTTGGTCGTTGTACTGGTGACGTTGTGTTTGCTTGTTCGTTCGTTCGTTCGTTCGTTCGTGTGCCTGTGTTGTTGGAAACCAACGAATTGACGATGACGACGAACACTAGGTGGTAGATGACATGGGATTTGGTGGGTTGTTGTTTTACGTGAAGCGCTGCTTGCTGACGGATGTGGCATGCGCGACTCGTGGCTGTCGAATGCTGTTTATCTAACCGTGTTGAAGCTGCCACGCCAAGCGACGAACGCAGTGTTGGGGTGGACTGTGAAGAGTGTTAGCACACGAAGAATGGCACCGCATCGCTGAATCGTGCTCTTTGAATGCCTCTTGCGAACCGCTGAACCTCAGGGGCGCCACACAGAAAATCGTGCGCTGGGTTTTTTGTTTGCGTTTGTCCGGCGCGTGGGCCCCGTGCGCTGCGTGCATTCGGCGCCAGATTGGCCGTCTATTCATCGGGGAATTGGAAATATTGTCTTCACGCGTTGGCGCGTTTGTCGTGGATCCACATTTCACCCAAGAACTCGAATTGAGAAAGGCGTTCTGTCTTTCTCTCTCTTTTCTCGCGGATAAGCAAACAGCCCCAGCCCAGGGCAAGTACCACTTCCGCGATGCAGCAACGAGCGAAGGGCAGCGTCCACCTTGACAATTTTGAGACTCAAGGTGGCGCCCCCATCGATTCCCCGCGTTCGTTGAAGGCACTCCAAATGTGCGGCTACGTGCCAAAAGACGTATATGTGCGGCCGCTGGCTTCTTTCTTGGACAAAAAAGTTGAAGATGAGGAGCTCCGCACAAATCTCGCGCAAGTGAAGTTTGAGCACATCGAAGGCAAGCGCCGCGAAAAGCTGCGCATCGTCCGCACTCAGCGCAAGAAGCTTGTTGACGCAGAAAAATCCAAGCGTGGCCGTCCCGCCTCTGCCCCGGATGACGCGGGACCAGCTTCGCCAGGGAGCCCAGTAGTCGACAAGGTGCGTTTTCAAGACCCAGATGGAGGTGCACGTAGTGATCGTGAGAGCTGGCCAACCCCTAATCCTGCCTGCGTGTGTGTGTGTGTGTGTGTGATCATCATCTACCAGGTTCGTGAGGAGATGTTAAAGGTCGAGCAAGCCCGATTTGACCGCATGCGCAAGAAGCAAGAGCGCGAAATGCAAGCAATCATGGAGTTCGAGACCAACCTCGTCAAAAAGAAGCTAGAACACGAGCAGAAGATCGAGCGTGACATGAAGCGTCTGGCGAAGCGCAATGCTGAAAAGCGAGCGCGCGAGCGCCAACTCGTCATGAAAAAGCGGCAATTGCAGTTAGAAAAGAAGAGAAAAGCCGATGAGGAGCGGGCGCGGCTCCGGGCTCAGCTCAAGGAGGATTTTGAGAAGGAGAAAGAGGAGGCCGCTGCCATCGCGGCAGAGAAAGAGGCCATTGAAATTGAGCGCAGGCGGCGGTATCAAAAGGCACTCAAGGAGAAGTTAGAGAGAGAGCACAAGAAGCGAGAGAAAGAGTTAGCAACCGCTGCTGCGCTGAACGAGAAGCTGGACGAAATGGAGGCCGAGGCCATCGCTCGCAAGCAGAAGATGGTCGAACGAAAGGCAGAAGAAGCTGCCGCCATCAAGGAAAAGCAGGCCCGTGCCAACCTCCGTATCCAGCAGGCTCTCGAGCGGGATGCGAAAATCCAGGAAAAGAAAAAGGCTGATTATCTTCGAAAGCAGAACGAAGTGAAGAAGCGGAAGGCGGAAAAGGAGGCCGAGGAAAAAGCAGCTCTCCGAAAGCACCAGCTCGACCTAGAACGAAAAGCCCAGAGGCGCAAAATGAAATACCGCGAGGCGATGGGGAAGAAGCAAGACAAGATCCGTCAGTTCAAGCTCCATGCAGAAGAGCAAGATGCCCGACTGGAGGCTATGACAAAGAAGCAGCAGCAGCAACGAGCGCTGCACAACACCCGCCGGCGCCTGGAGCTCGAAGACCGTGCCGACAATGTGGAGCGCAACGCACGACTTCGCGAGTACAAACGGCTCAAATTGCTGGAGAAAATTGAAGCCGAGGACAACCGCACCCGCAGCCTCCTCAAGGCCAAGGAGGATTTGCTGGAGCAACGCAGACGAACCGCGAAGGCGGTGCTGCAGCAAAAACACGAACTAGCCGAGCAAATGCTTGAATTGCAAATAACCAAGAAATTTCCCAAGAAAGGCGACAAGAAGCGCAAGGCCCGCAAGTATACAAGGCGGAACCACAAGCCCCAGACCAAGGCGAGCGTCGACGATGAGTTTGACTTTGAAGAAATGTTTTCGAGCAACTTCTACGCGTCTTGAGAATGTGACAGTCACTAATAGAAAACCGTCGCCGCGCGCAGCACACGTGCCCTGGCGTCGGCAAATCAACCTGCGCGGTCAGAAGTACTGGTCGTATTGTTGTATGTACTTTTTTTTGTTCTAAAAAAAAACGCATTCTATTATCAGACTGGATTATGTTTCCTGTTGCTCCAATAACAACACGTTGTCACGAGCGTGCGTTCTTGCTGGGTCGCTGGCGTCTCTGAATCCCTGTATGCCCAGCGTATTCGAGCGCGTCTCGTCGCAACAGATGAACCTGGAGTCACGTCAAAGTGTACGGAGGTTAGCGTGGCACCCGACCACGCAGCACACAGGTAGAAACAGACAGGAGAGACAAGAGACAAGACGTGCCTGTAATATTGTCTGGATTCGATCAAGCACGACGTCTGCAGCCACGTTGGCCTCCACGACAATTACGTTGCACTGGCGCTCACTAACAACAACGACGGAACAAGCATTTTGAGGGAAAGATGGCCACACACTAGCACTCAACCGTCCGAACCTGCATTGGTTGTGACGAAGGTATTCCAGAAACTTGGGCAGGTTTTGCGCATAAGTTTCGATTTTTCGCCACCTGCTCGATGCCTCGCGGTCATCGTCCATGCTAACGTAGTCGTTATCGTCGGAGACCTTTTCAAGCGTGTCTGCATCGAAGAGCTCATGATACCGCCTCCCGGTAGTTCGGCGAATGCGTCGAGACTGCATGCGTGAATCCATCACATCTTTTTTGCATCGCAGCACAACAACAAGCTCAGGCTCCAGTCCCCGTGGAGCAAAAGGCGACCGTCGGAACAGTGCCTCCAAATCGCCGTCCTGGAGCTCACCATCTGCCAGATCTAGCGCTATAACCCACCCGTCCTGTGAGCACGGCACGCGCTGCTCGAGGATATCAGAGACTTGATCCTGTGCGCTACCCAGTGTTTCCGCGTCCAGGTCCAGAAAATTGATGCGCGCAGCGCGCTCGTCTTCGACACCGACCTGCGCATCAGTCTCCGTGTCTCTGGTGAAGTCGTCGGCGTGTTGACTTTCAGTGGCCGAGACCTCACTGTCCGCGTCTGAGTCTCTGCCAATGAGGTGCACGAGCTGCAAGCTTGGGTAAACCTGCCACCGAGCAGGGTGTTTGTCGACCGCGGAGCCAACAGTCCTTTTTATGGTTCCCGGAAAGAAAAAATGTGACGTTGCCGACGTGTCTTCGCTGAGGGCGTCGCAGAGCGTGTGCTTACCAGATGCAGGGCCTCCAACGATCAAAGCGCCAGCCCACTTTCTTCGTTTGCCACTAGCGCCTGCGCGTTTTGTGCCGACGTTGTTGGCTGCGTGAACAGCAGACTGCACTTCTGCTTCGCTCGCAAACAGAGAAGCTGTGACAGTGACGTACGCACCAGCGCCCAGCAGGGACGCAGTCGCCCGTCTGATCCATGAGAGTCGTGTCATCTTTGCGTTGAGCCCTCCTTGCGGTCTGGCAGCTGCATTGTTTGGTGTTTACCAGCCGCACACCCTGCGGTGCTCCGGACGAACGCCGTGCGCTGGCAGGAAGAGAGTCTCTCTCACGTACCTCTATCAACAGAGAATAGGGTTCTGAAATACGTGGTACTTTGAGGTGGTGTCTCACAAAAACGACTGGTCTACCGAAAACCCAAAACCCTCCAGCGAGCGCGGACTACTATCCCAGACTTCGCAATGTGGGCCACGCAATATGCATCGGCGGCGATTTCCTCAACTGCATGCACAGTATGTGCGTGCAGTCCATGCCAACAAACCAACCAACCAACCAACCACATCAAGTCACCCAATCAACCACATGGGGTCAGTCAGTCACCCAGCCAACAAATCACGTCAACGCAGTCGTAGTCATGGCGAGAATTCGTTCGATTGCCGATGGCCCTTTCCACGACGACGAAAGGCGAACGACGAACAAACGACGAACGACGAACGACGAACGACGAACGACGAACGACGAACGACGCAGATCGGCAGCCACAGAGTGTCACAATTTTACTCACATGGCCGACTCTGGCATTGTTTATCAGTATTGGGTCTTCAACATTTACGGTATGTATCCCTACCACAAAGCGCTGCGTATTATGTAATCGTAGTTCATTTATTGTGGTGTTCTGTGATACTGCCATAAAGTTCACTACTTTGAGTCTCTGTACGGGCTGAGGTTGTCTTTTGAATACGTCGTCATCGTTCAGGGGTTTAACTCAGCGACTTCATATCGCACTCACTCACAAAGTCGTTCAGTCGTTGGATTTCCCATTGATTCCATATTCTCAAATGTCACTCATTTAGCCGTTCAATCAGTCATCAGTTGTGGGGTTCATTCACTTTGTAATTGTCTGGATGATGGTGGATTCAGTCGTTCGTCAATCGATCGACGACGGCCAACGCGCAGTCAGTCAGTCGCGCAGTCGTCGTCAGCGGCGACATTGTTGGTGTGGCCGCTGTCGTTGTGCCGATGGCCACAACGACGACGACGACGACGACGACGACGACGACAATGACGACGACAATGACGACGACGACAATGACAATGACGACGACGACGACGACGACGACGACGATGACGACGACGACAATGACAATGGCGACGACGACGACGACTACAATGACGACTACGACAAAGACAATGACAAAGACAATGACAATGACGACGACGACTACAAAGACAATGACGACGACAATGACAATGGCAGTGACGACGACAACGAAGACAGCGACGGCGATGACAATGGCAATGACGACGACGACAAAGACGGCAACGACGACAAAGAAGGCGATACAACCATTGTTCTTGCTCTGTTACGTCTCTGTGGATGTTGCTATTGTTTGCTTGCTGCGATGGCGGTTGATGCTTCTCGTGCTACTGCGAATGTTGCTACTTCTGCTGTTGTCCTGGACTAGGTCGTGCAACAATGCATCTTCATGCACTCGTTCGTGAATTCACTTGTGTGCGCGCCAGCATCCATGTCGTTGTTCGTTCGGGTGAGGTTGTGGTCTGGCTCCATGCAACGTGCACTGTATTGGGCCGTGTTCCAACGTGCTGCGCATTCCCCGCGCGTTACGGCACCTCTGTGCGTCCAAAGATGCCAAGCACGCCATGCACGCACTTTGGCGTGGCATAGCAGCCAGGTTAAGTTGCAACAAGTGAGCTCCCTGCTCTTATTTCAGTCCAGGTTTTCTGCACATTTTCCCGTATCAACGAACTCTGACGTCAGAAGAACAGAGTCTATTGCTCTACCTCACGCGCAGCCGGCCACGCGGGCCCGTCGCAAACCCGGGCGGAGAGAATGAGTGGCCATCAGCATCGTGGTGGGTCGCTCCGACAGAGCAACAAAGCCCACTCAGGCTACAAAGGCCACGCCAGCAAGCGGTCGTTGAAAAAGAAAACTGGAGGACGTGTGTTCTCGCAGGGCGGGCGAGGTGCCAGTAGCCATGAGCACAACAAAGCCGAACGCCGTAACCAATCGATTCAATTGCGCCGCAACAAGCGAGCACACCAGATGGCTCTGCGGAGAGCAGCAAAGTTTGGCGGCCCGCACGTGGTCGCTGTCGTTGCCCTGTCCGCCACCGCAAACCTGAAGATCGTCATCGAAGCTCTCATGAAACAGAGCAGTGGAAAATCCTTCGTCTCAGGCCTCGGAGTGCAAACTGAGTTTTCCGTTGCCGGCCGACCTGTCACTGGAGATTTCCCCGCGTACAAGAAAAGAATCACCTTCATCGAGGCCGCCCGCGACGTCACGTCTGTGCTGGACGCAGCTAAAGTTGCCGATACCGTGATCGTGGTCGTTCCCATGGACGTCGGTGACATCTTCGAGGACTGTTGCGACGACCTCGGTGTCGCCATCATCAGCACTCTGCTGAACCAAGGCGTCGTCAACATCATTGGCGTGCTGCAAGGTTTGGACAATGTTCCGTCAAAGAAAGTGGCGGACGTGCGAAAGTACGGGCAGCGTTTGGTGCACACTGAATTTGGGGACAAGGCTAAGGCGATCGACGCAGCTTCGCCGCGGATGATATTGAGAGCCATTGCGGAAACACCAGTGCAGGAGCTGGGCTGGCGCAAGCTGCGATCTTACTTCCCGGCGCAGAAAGTTACCATCGCCAATCCTTCGTCGGAAGTCAGTGACGTTGCTGTTGAAGGTTATTTGCAAGGCTCCCCACTGTCTGCGAACCAGCTCATCCATGTCACTGGGTGTGGCACGTTCCAAATCGGGAGCATCAAGGAGCTTCCTGACCCGTGTCCAAACGAGGCCCTCAAACGGCGCATGAAGCAGAGTGCTGGCGCGCCGTCGCAGGTGTTCACGCCGACGAGCACCCCAGACCTCGCAGAGATGAGAGATCCAGACGACACCATGTTTGCAGCTGAGCAGACGTGGCCCACTGCTGCCGAAATTAGCGGGGCGGGCCCTGGTGGAATATCTGACGACGAGGACGACGAGGACGATCTTTCTATCGACGACGATGATAATGCAGGCCCGAGCATTGGTTCCGGCATCCCTCGCGGCACTGGCGTAAACAGCGATGATGACGACGACGACGACAGTGATGCTGACAGTATGGGCGCGCCCGGTGGTGGACCAAAAATGTCCGTGGAAGAAGATGCATGGGGCAACGAAGTCGAAGTGGCAGCTTCCGAGAGAGTTACAGACATGGAGCAGCGGCGCCGTGAAGAGCGCGACGACCTGGAGTTCCCTGATGAGGTAATTTGCTTTAGCCTTTTGGGCGAAACCTTGTAGAAAGTGTTTTACTTTTGTTTTTTCGCCGGATGCCACCATTTTAGGTTGACGTTCCTCTGGACCAGCCAGCACGAGAGCGTTTTGCGCGGTATCGCGGTTTGGAGAGTTTCCGTACCACACCATGGGATCCCATGCAGAGCCTGCCACCGGAATACGCTGGTATCTTCCGCTTCGAAGATTTTCGGGGCGTGGAGACCAAAATTAGAGGATACATCAAGGCACTTCGTGCGCGTCATCAACGCGAACTGGTGGATCGCTTCACGTTCGCGCCGAAAAAAGCCTCTGCGAATACCGCCAGTGCTAACGACGACGTGGAAACGGAAACCATTGCTGACACTTACGCTGTAGCGGGGAAGTATGTCGCCATCATCTTGAAGGACGTTCCGGTGGCTCAAATCCAGAAGTTGCACCAAGAGCGCGCCGTGGTTCGTTGCAAACTTGAGCGTCAGATGTTTCCGGTTGCAAAACCAAAATCGGCAACCTGGATCACCGCGTGGATTACTTTGTGCGATAGGTTGTTTCCAGCCTTCTTCCTCACGAGCAGCGGCTGTCCGTTGTGCACTGCCGAGTGAAGCGTCATCCGTCGTTTGACGAACCGCTCAAGGTGCGATTGGTGTCCTGGATGGTTGCCTATTGCCGTTGCAAAATGCCTTTAGTCCTGACCACTGAGTATTTGGATAGACGAAGGACCTTGTTCACTTGCACTGTGGATTCCGGAGGCGTGTTGTGTGCCCATTGTGGAGTGAAAACAACCTCCGCTGTGATAAGCACAAAATGTACCGCTATTTCCAGGTGCGAGAAGAGTCAGCTGCGTCGGAGTGAAACAGTAGCTTCGTGTAATCACGGCTCGGATGCGTTTTGCTGTGTACAGAGTGGCGATTTCGGCATCTTGACGGCCTACTTCCCGATCACTTACTCGCCCTGCCCTGTCACAGTGTTCAAGGTATGCTCTTGTGCTTTGCGCCACGCTGACGTCCTGCTGTCGCTTATCTCATAGTGATATGACTCGATCAGGCTGAGAAAGTGGATCAGACTATCCCCGTAGCGCAGCGCCCGCCTCCGCGACTTGCTGCGACTGGAAGCGTGCACTGCACAGAACCAGATCGTATCATTCTCAAGCGCATCATGCTCACAGGATATCCCATGCGTGTGCAAGGAGTCAAGGTTTGTGTGGCCTGCTGCACTAGCTTGTGTATGGTCTTGTTTTGTTGTGCATCACTCGGGCATTTGTCCTCGGTGTGTTCTGCAGGCGGTCGCCAGAATGATGTTCTTCGACCCGGAAGATATTCGATGGTTTATGCCCGTCACTCTGCACACTAAATATGGTCTTATTGGTCACATCAAAGAGCCAATGGGTGTGCATGGATACATGAAATGCAGTTTCAACAAGCCTATCAAAAACAACGACACTATTTGCATGTCGTTGTACAAACGCATGTACCCCAAACTGGTCCCCAAAGCACTGCGACAGCAGTACGGTGAGTGAGCGCAGCAACACTCGCGAAGGCAAGAAGATCACAATAAATAGTTAGTCTGTTTTCAAAAGAGGCTTGCTCAGCTCCTCTGTTTGTAGAGCGCTCTCTTATCTGAAAATGGTGTGTGCTACCCGGGTTCTCGACGTCGTAGGATGCAGTCACTGCGAGGCCTCTGGTTTACGAACAGAGAAAAGGACAGTGTCGTACCGAGTGGCCTGCATACTGTTGGGGTTGCGATTGTAATAACACTCATGCCTCTCGTTGGTCTTGAGGAACTCAAACCCGACAGACTTGATGATATGTTCAACTTCTTCATACGAAAACTCCACGGATTGTTTGTATCGGGCGTCACCAAAGCCGTCTGACCAGTGATATAGGAGGGGGCCGTGATTCACCTATCATTATCAAGCACAGCACCGATGGTTGGCACAGTTCAATTGTCCTCGCACTATGGTGCGTCGCAGGTCATTGTCGTGCGTACCCATACGCCTCCAGGCTTCAAAATTCGCCAGATGGTTTCGATGTACTCGATGACGTTGGGTGCTGTATCTAAAAAGAAGCAGGTCACGAACACGTCCCATGCGTTGGGAGAGTTTCCAACGATATCTATCCACTCCCCTTGCGCCTGCGGTGAATCGTCACCACATACTTCGGTTAGAACATCAAGGAACCACTTTCGGAGGATGAATGAATCGCTTACCATGCTCATGTAATGGCCAGGGTTTTTAGCGAGAATTGTTAAGGTCGGTACGTCGGGCACAGAGTAGGTTTCTAGCTGATGTCGACGGCTCATGATGTTGTTTTTGTCCTCCAACCATGGTGCAATTTCGAACTCGCATGGCTTCTCGACGACGTTCAGCATGAAGTTGGATACGAGGAGCATGAAGTAGTCGAACTCGTTCCCGACCGTGCGATAACCCCTCCTTGTCATGAGTAGAAAAGCAAGATCGTCAGTCATACGAAGTGCACAGTTTTCTGGCAACAGCGGGGCATGCTTACGCGCAAAGCTCCGCCATCAAGCGGGACAGCCCTGATCCTGGAATGAACATCATCAGCTTGTTGCGGTTGTGTTCTGTGATGGGAACAACCCGTTCCAATTCTGCGTAGATCGGCCCGTAGCACTGATCTCTTTCGGTGGCACCCGCAGTTGTCCAATCCCTCACCAGTTGGCGCAACGTAGTGGACACTTTCGACATCTTGCTGCCGCTGCTTCGGAGTATCGGATCGTGCTGAGCGTCGAGAACCACTTCGTCTGGAATGTGCGGATCAAAGTCGTTGAACACGTCATCGAATAGCTTGTCCAGGGTTCGTTCTCCCACGCCGTTAGATTCGTGGCTAAAACTGTGCTGAGTGACGCAGTACGTCAAAAATTTGGCGTTGCCGCGCATGAGCCCCAACGCCTTCAGAATTGTGGCGCGCATTGCTTCAGATCCCCCGGGAAACCGTTTTTTGTGTGCCTCAGGAAGGTTCTTGAAATGGTCCCAACGCCCTCGGAATTGTTTCGAAACGTACGCTCGGTAGTCCAGAAGAGCTCGGAGGCAATCAATGAAGTGCTCACGCTCCTCGTCTTCGAAGTCAGTGGTGCTGTCCGACATTGTGTCTTGTTGGCGGCCAGCTTGGCCATGACTGGGGCCGTGGCCGTGACTGTGGCTGTGGCTGTGGCTGTGACTGTGACTGTGACTGTGACTGTCGCCGTGGCTCTGGCTCTGGCTCTGGTTCTCGCCCTGACTTTGACGTTGTTGCTCTTGCTCCTCTTGGCGTTGCTCCGTTGTCGGCGCGGACGCCGCTTTGGGGGGATCCATGGTTAGGCAACAAATCCGTCAAGTCTCTATCTTCAGGAAATTAGACCAAAAATCTTTGCACTCCCACACGCAAGTAAGTCATGCGTCATTCAATCATGCTGTCCCTGATACCAAACAGCCATCAACGAAATGGCTCTTCACTAACTTCCAGTCACACACAACACAACCCGAGAGTGTGTGCGCTTATCGAGGACGAACGACGACGACGAACGACGACCAACGACCAACGACCAACGACCAACTAACACGAACACACGAACGAACGAACGAACGAACAAACAAACGAACGAACGAACGAACGAACGAACGAACGAACGAACGAACGAACGAACGAACGAACGAACGAACGA
>ENA-OWNT01005219-OWNT01005219.1-seawater-metagenome-genome-assembly--contig:-NODE-5219-length-10868-cov-4.214994_pt1 | contig 10868 bp, 7 predicted proteins | sample MGYA00238136_ERZ651165 | MGnify/ENA primary metagenome ERZ651165 (study PRJEB26861, sample SAMN08777766) | seawater metagenome | isolation source: coastal seawater | place: USA: Florida | collected...
GCATACGAGATTTTCACGTGACTGGAGTTCAGACGTGTGCTCTTCCGATCTTGACCTCCCCGTCGACGGTCACGTCGGCCGATGCCGAGCGGTTGCCGAGCTCCTGCGTCGCCTCGATGTCGAGGAACTTCGCCCGGAGCTTGCGCACCCGCTTCAGCACGTCGACCGCATCGAGCTGCACCCGCCGGGACTCCGACGGGAAGACCTCTCCGCCGTCGTCGGTAGGGGTGAACTCACGGGAGAGCCCGTTGTAGAGCTCGTCGCGCTGGGCCTTCTTGTGCAGGGCGGACAGCTCGCTGTAGGTCCGAGACTTCACGCCCTTTCGAATGGCCACGACCTCGTGGAGCTTGAGGGTGTTCATGATGTCCTCCAATTTGATTGCAGACACATAAACCAACACCACTCAGAAAGCAAATGTCTGCATGTCGTGGGCCGCCCCCCCAGGGCGACGAGCCATGCACTACTCCTGGAGGTCTCCGCCCTCAACGACGATGGCCCGCCCGGTCCCCTCCCAAGACCGGTTGCCGATGACCAGCTCTTCGTCGCCGTCCCCATCGAGATCGCAGGCAGCGACGTCGCTGGCGACGTGTGAGCCTGGGGCGCCCACGTAGGTGAACTGGGCATCCTCTGCGGTGTAGGCACCGGCGGTGATGGGACCGGGGACGATACGAAGGGTGGCGCAGGCGGTCGCCTCGTTCCCCAGCCGCTGGACCAGCACGAGGTCCTCGTAGCCGTCGCCGTCGTGGTCGGCGACCTCCTTCACCGACAGCTCGCTGCGCTCACCGGCTTGGAGGAAGCTGACATCCGCCTCGTCGAACGTCCGCGTGGTTCCCTGAGCAAACGGGCCAAAGAACGCATGGATGAAGTCCTCGCCTTGGCCACGGTCATCCTCTTCGACACGTCTCGTGTTGACGACGAGGTCGTCCACGCCGTCCGCGTTCAGGTCGGCGACCAGGCTGAAGTGTCCCGGGCCGTCCCTCACCACACCATGCTCCATGGGCCCTTGGACCATCGCGTCGGCTTGGAGGCCCTCGCTGGCATCTACTTCGAGGAGGGGCCCGAAGGACATGGCTATGGACAGTACCCCGTCGAGAAGGAGGTGGTGCACCAGGTCCGGCTGCCCGTCGTCGTTGAGATCGCCGATGGCCGCACGATACGCACCTTGGTCACGGTCGAAACGTCGGTCAGGGGTTCGGCTCGCCATCGCCTCTGGCGCGGTCCCGCCCAGGTAGAGGTCCAGGTAGCGCTGCCCGTCGTGCACCACCGCGAAGTCGGCGACCCCGTCGCCGTCGAGGTCAGGAAGGGGGAGGAGCTGCGCCAGTTGGCCCCCGCCGCCCCACGGCCCGGTCTCACCGAGCAGGAGGAGGTCCGACTCTCCGATGTCCCTCGCCACCGGGGACTTTGTTCCCATGCTGCTCAAGAAGGCCAGGCCGTTGTTCGTGTGATCTCGGTAGGAAACGCTGGATGCGCCGAGGACGGCGGGAGCTCCATACCAGGAGAGCATGTCGATGCCACCCTCGCCGACACGATCATTCTCCCCGTCGGCGCCGTCAACGGTGTGGACCGCGTCCTCTCTTGCCAGCTCTCCGACGCCCTGAAAAACGAACACGCTCCCGCCCACCTTGCCGTCGTCATCGAACTCGGGGGCGGCGACCGCCCAAAGGCCTGTCGTGGTGCCGGGGCCGGCGTCGTCGCGGGCGAGACATGCGACAGCGTGGCCGGCCCATGCGTCGTGCCGCTCGCCGACGAAGGAGGCCTGCACCCGCTGGTCCAGGTAGACCGCAGTGCCCGAGTAGTCTGCCAGGTCGCAGCCTGGCGGGGAAGCCGTGTCCGAGGGTGGGCTCGGTGCCGGCCCTCGAGTGTCACCCGAGGGCGCCTCCCCGCCGCACGCAAGAAGAATCATGACCATCATCGGCGCACCCCGTGGTCTTCGTCGTGGTCCTCCCACTACTCGCAAGCCATCGATGCCGTCCGTTCGTTGCCTCGTCATTCTATTCCTGTGTGCTGTCGTCCAACCAGCCCAGCAGCAGCTCGTCGGGGGAGGCCCACAGCGTCTCCGCGGCACACCCCACGTCGACCCCGTTCACGTCGTGGCCGTCCACCACCAGCCCATCCAGGTGCCCGAAGACCTGCCCATCCGCCACCAACTCGACGGCGAACGGCACCTCCGCGTAGCCCAGGTCTGGGGGCAAGCGGGGGTTGGTGTACACGACCCAGGCCTCGTCGGCGTCGCAGCTCCAGCGCTCCACCCGGGCGGCCCGGGCCAGCACGTCCCGGGGAGCGGGCAGGGCCTGCACCTCGTCAGGCAGCCCCGCAGCGCTCGGCTCCAGGCTCCGCGCCTGCTTCACCACCAGCCGCGGCCCGGCGGTCGAGCCCCGCGGCCAGCCGGCGTCCATCTCCCGCATCTCCAGATCCAGGGTGAGCACCCCCCGCGCCTCCTCCGCCGGCAGGCGGTCGTTCTCCGCGGCGAGCCAGCCGTCGAGCACCTCCGTCGACTGGTCGTACAGGGCCCGCAGCTGCGCGTCCGAGAGCACCTGCTCCCCGTGGTCCACCTCGGTGGACGCCGCGACCCGCTCGATGGCCGAGGCGGTGACCACGGAGCGCTCCGGGAGCACCGCCGGGCAGGTGTTGGGTGGGTTGACGACGCTGACATCGCCGTCCTGCACGTTCACCTCGACCGTCACCGCGCCGTCGGGGCCGAGGGTGGCCACCATCACACCGTTGGAGAGCTCCTGCTCGTCGTCGAAGCGGGGGTGCACCAGCACACCCATCCGGCCTGCGAGGTGGTCGATGCCGGCGGCGGCCCGCTCCTCGTAGGCCTGGGGCCCCCAGTACGAGGCCCAGACCAGCCGGATCGCCTCCTCCACCGTGCGCGCATCGCTGGCACCGTTCCGCCAGCCGGTCGCCGAGGTGTACAGCCCCGCCCCGTTGAAGCCTTCGATGTCCTCCACCGTGCTGGAGCTGCGGAAGCGTAGGCCCTGGTCCGGGTCGAGCCAGGCGAACTGACGGTCCACCTCTGCCGCGAGGGCCGCCGCGACGGAGGCGGGCATGGGTGTGCCGGCCACCGCCCCCATCAAGCCGTCGCCGGCAGCCAGCTCCGCTGCCCACCGGCCCTCAGCGGTCGCCAGCACCGTGGCCAACGTCGCTGCCCCCTCCGGGAAGAGCGCCAGGAAGTCTTGCTCGCCCAAGAGAACCGCGGCGCGGGCCAAGGCCTCGTCATCGTCGTCGAAGGGGTACGCCGCCAGCAGGGCCGGCACATCCCCGACCATGGCCAGGTGCTCCTCGTAGCCTCGCACCGTCAGCCCCAGCGGCGTGTCCGGCGCGTCGAGACCCGGGGTCAGCAGCAGCTGCCGCATGCCCGCCGCCTTGCCCCCCACCAGGGGCCGCAGGTCGATCATGTCCCCGGCCGTGGCCAGGTCCACCGCCCAGGTCGTCGTCGACACCGGGCTGAGGGCAGGGGTGTTCTCCTGCTGCAGGTCTTGCCAGAGCAGGTAGTCCTCGTAGGTCAGGACCCGGGTGCGGAGGCCTTCGTCGGTGGCCTCCAGGGCGATGCGGGTAGTGCGGCGGCTCCAGGCGTCCCACTCCGCGTCGCTGGTGATGCCCGCCACGTACGCGTTGGGGATGCCGCGGGACTGGGCCAGCAGGGCGATGTGCGACAGCGGCGTCTGGGGCACGCTGGTCAGGAAGGCCGCGCAGGGCGGGAGTTCGTCCGGGATCTCGTCGGCGATGACGATGTCGGTGGACCGGAGAGCCTCCCAGCCCCCCTCGCCAGCGCGAATGCGCCGCACCCGGCCCGCGGTGAGCCCTGGGTGGTACACCTCCACCTCCCCGGGCTGAGCCAGCTCGCCGTAGCGGGTGACCCGGTCGGCATAGGGCAGGTCGTCGGCCTCCATCCGCTGGGCCAGCGCCTCCTGTGCCGGCGACCGCACCAGCCAGTGGACCTGGGCCAGCTCCGGGTTCCCCTGGTCCGCGAGGACCTCGAAGTAGACCACCAGGTCGTCGTAGACGATCTCGTCCGAATACTCCAGCTCGAAGCCCCAGAAGTCGGGGGCCCCGCCCTCCCCCTCCCGATGCACGATGGTGCCCACGCCGATGGCCCGGTCGTCGCCGTTGATGCCCTCGTAGAAGTAGCGGGAGAACAGGCGTTCGCCTGCGTAGGCCACCATGTGGGGATCGAAGCGGCTGTCCAGGGGGAACGACCGCGCCCACTGATCCAGCTCGGCCCAGGTACGGAAGTCTCCCTCGGCGTAGGGAGCGTACTGACCGAGCAACTCGAACGGCTCGCCGTTCAGCACCGTGAACAGGTAGTACTGGTCGTGGAGCGAGTAGAAGGTGCTGTCCATGAACCGCACGTGCCGGCGACTCGGGTCCTGGAAGTGGAAGATGTCGAACTTCACCACCGCCAGGTCCGTGCGTGGGCCGGCCAGGGCTCGGTAGCCGTCCGCATCGGTGATGCAGGGGTAGGTGTGGTCGTCGAAGGGCTGTCGCGGCGCGAAGCACGGGTCGTCCGGAAGTTCTCGCTGATTCGACGCCCCCGGGGTCGGGGGATGGGCCTCCACCCAGTCCGCGGCGCCGTCCGCCACCCGCGCCCAGCTGCGGTCGCCCGGGTTGGGCGGTACCTCCACCACGTCCACTCGTAGATCGCCCCGCCACAGCTCCAGGCGCTCGCCGTCGCGGGAGATACCGAAGTCGGCGTGGAGGGGGCCCTGCTCGGGCTGCCCGTCGGCCCAGATCAACAGGTGCTCCCCCGGGCCGAGCTCCTGCGCCGGCACCACGAAGGTGTCGCTGCCGGCCACGAGGCGCACGTCGGCCAGGGTGGTGGCGCGGGTGCCGTGATTCACGAGCTCCACGAAGTCGTCGTGCTCGGGGCACTCGGCGTTCGCGGGGTCTGTCACCACCGAGTCGTTCGCCGAGAGCACCTCGTTGATCACGAGCCCCCGCCACGGAGAGGGGGCCTCCGGGCCGGGACAGCCGAGCATCAGCCAGAGCCACATCATGGGGGCAGCCAAGCACAGGGCCGCGGCACCGTCCACCTTGCTACGCTCAGAGCATGCAGCCCCTGACTCGCCGCGCCTGGCTTCGAGGCGCCCTCGCCACCCTCGCCCTTCTCGCCGCCCGCACCGCCCGGGCAAATGACGGCGGCGGCAGCACCTTCCACCGCATCTACGACGACGAGGAGCTGCGGGAACGCTTCTTCCCCTTCCTGGTGAACGTCTTCCACCTCGTCCCCGCCGAGGCCTTCCACGAGCTCATCACCCAGGCGGTGGCCGCCCACGCCACCGACGACGCCATCTACGCGGCCATCGCGGCGGGCCTCCCCGGCATCACCCCCTTTGCCTCCACCCTCACCCACGCGATCCCTGCCCTCCGGGTGCAGAAGAGCGTGCTCGGCGACCAGACCGCGGCCCTGGTCGGCGCGGGGGCCGAGGTGAACGGCTACGTCGAGATCGGCACCTTCGGTGACTACATCGAGCCCGTGCGGAAGCGCCTGGCCCTGTCCGGCCCCGTCACGCTGCTGTCCGACGCCCCACAGACCTGGAACCCCGCCGAGATGGTCCGTCGCGGCGCCCTGCGGCCCAACGCCAGCTTCGTGCCCATGGGGGACTACGACCCCGTGACGCCGGAGGTCCTCCCCGACGCCAGCGCGGACCTGATCACCAGCTTCATCGGCTTCCACCACGCTCCCCTCGACCGGCTCGACCCCTTCGTCGAGAGCCTGGTGCGGGTCCTGCGCCCCGGGGGGCGGCTGATCGTGCGGGAGCACGACGTGCAGGACCCCACCGACGACACCCTCGTCGCTCTGGCCCACGACGTGTTCAACGTCGGTACCGAGCTCGGCTGGCAGGAGAACCAGGCGCAGCTTCGCCACTTTCGAAGCGTGGCATCGTGGACCGCCCACCTCGAAGCCTTCGGCCTCCGCCGCGACGAGGGCCATGAGCTGCAGGAGGGCGATCCCACCGACAACGCCCTCATCGCCTTCACCAAGGCGTAAGCTCCGCGGGCAGGAGGCTCGCCATGAGTACCGACAACCCCTTCGATCCAGGCGAAGGGCCCGGTGGACAGTCCCATGACCTGGATGTGACACCCGTACCGCTCGACGTCGGCCCCATCCTCTCGCGGTCGGCGGGCCTCGCCATGGCCCAGCCCGGGATCGTCATCGGCGGCATGCTCCTGGTCGCCCTCCCCTCCCTGCTCCTCGGCGGCGCCGACATGGTGCTCGAGGTCGGCATGGAGCTCATCCGCGACGAGGGCACCCAGGCCATGCTCGGGCTCGCCTCGGTCGGGGTGAACCTGCTGGACCTGGTCGTCTACCTGTTCCTCCAGCTGGGCCTGATCCGGCTCTTCCTCGGTGTGGCCTACGGGCAGCCCGTCGAGCTCGGCATGCTGGTGGGGGAGGCGCAGCACTTCCCAGGCGCCGTGGTGCAGGGCATCTTGATGACCATCGGCATCGTGTTCGCCACGCTGCTGTTCATCATCCCGGGCATCATCCTGGCCATCGACTGGCAGTTCGGCCTCATCCTCATGGTCGATCGGCGTCTCGACCCCATCTCTGCACTGAAGGCCTCGTGGGCACTCACCGAGGGGTACCGGCTGTCCATCTTCGTCGTGAACCTGGTCACGACGATCCTGCTCCTCATGCTGTCGTGCATGACCTTCGGCCTCGGCTTCCTCGTGGCGGGGCCGGCCATCGTGCTCACCCAGGTGGTGATGTACCAGTCCCTCGTAGACCTCCAGGCCTACCGCCTCGACCCCGAACTCAGCGAGCTGTAGATGCCGTTGGACAACCCCTTCGAGCCCGGCGCGGCCTCGGTCTCGCCCCAGGCCGCCCTCGACTTCAGCCCGGTGCCCCTGGAGGTGGGATCGGTGCTCCAGCGCTCGTACGCCCTCGTCCTCGCTCAGCCACGCATCGTGCTGGGGAGCATGAGCATCGTGGCCACCGTGCCCCTCGTGGCCATCGCACTCGACCTGGCCCTCGAGTTCGGGCTGGGCGTCACGGGGAGCGCCCACACGTACGCGTCGCAGGCCCCGGACATATCGGCTCGACTCCTCGCGGTGTTCCTACAGATCGGCCTGATCCGCGTCCTCCTCGCGGTGGCCCGCGGCCAACCTGCCGATGTGGGGATGCTCTTCGGAGAGACCGAGTCCTTCTTCGGCGGCGTCTGGCAGACCTTCCTGCTCATCGTCGGCGTCATCGCCGGCCTGGTGTGCTTCGTCTTCCCCGGCGTCGTCGCCGCGGTGGGGCTGCAGTTCGGACTCATCCTCCTCGTCGACCGAGGACTGGAGCCGGTTCGGGCGCTATCCGCATCGTGGGCACTCACCGAGGGCGTGCGTCTACCCATCTTTGCGATCAACCTGGTGACCGGCCTGGTGTTGACCAGCCTGGCGTGCGTGACCCTCGGCGTCGGCTTCGTCTTCATGGCGCCGGTATTGGTGCTGACACAGGTGGTGATGTACCAATCGCTCATGGCGACCCGTGGGGACGAAGCGGCGTTTCAGAGGGTAGAGCTGGAAGACCTGTAGCGGACAGGCCGTCTGCGGCAGGGCTGCCCGGAACAGGGCACTCGGCGCTCGGGGCTGCCCAGGAGACGTGACTCACACGTTCTGGGCAGCCCCCGCTCTGCGCAACATCTGCACACCGGCGCCACGAATCCCCCGCGACCGGCCCCCTACCTTGTCTCCATGCACACCCTACGCATCGCCGTCCGCCTCCTCGTCGCCCTCGCCATCCTCGCGGCCCTCGCCACCGGCGGCGCCCTCGGCGCCTGGTTCGCCACGGGACCGACCACCGAGGAGCGAGCCCACGCCCTGCTCCTACGCAGCGAGTCCCTCTGGACGGACCCCGACCGGCGCGCCCAGACGGTCCGCACGCTCCGGGCGGGGAACCCGGAGTGGGACTTCATGTGGCGCACCTTCCTGGCGCTCTCCGCCGCCGACCGCGCCCTGGCCCACCCCGACGAGGCAGACCGCTGGCTTGCCCTGATCGACGACCTCCACGCCGACACCGTGGCCCGCGAGGCGGAGGGCGGCCACGAGCACTTCCTGCTTCCCTACGCCCGCCGCCAGCCCTGGAAGGACCCGGCCGCACGCAGCGTCTTCATCGACGGCGAGCTCGCGATGCTGCTCGGCGCCCGCCGGCTGGTCCGCGACGACGACCCGACCCTGACCGCGGCCCACCGCCAACGAGTGGCCCACCTCGAGGCCGCCTTCGCCGCAGCCCCGGCCGGCCTGCCCGCGTCCTACCCCGACGAGACCTGGATGTTCTGCATCACCAACGCCCTCGTGGCCCTGCGCATGGCGGACCGACTCGACGGAACCGACCACCAGCCCCTGGTGGACCGGTTCGTGGCCGACGCCGACGGACCGCTCACCGAGCCCTCCACGGGCCTGCTCGGCAGCGACTTCACCTCCGACGGCGAGATGCTCGACGGCCCCGAAGGGTCCAGCCTCTGGCTCGTGGCGGCCAACCTGCGCCTCCTCGATGCCGACCTGGCCGACGCCCAGTACGAAGGCGCCTCCACCCACCTCTACCGCCAGCTCTTCGGGCTCGGCTGGTCCACGGAGTGGGGCCCCGACTGGCGCGGCCCCAGCGACATCGACAGCGGCCCGATGCTGCCGATCCTCGACGCCAGCCCGTCGGCCAGCGCCTTCGCCCTCCTCGCCACCCGCGCCCACGGCGACGAGGCCCGTCACCAGGCCCTGGCCCGCGCCCTGCGTGTCGCGGACCTGCTGCCCTGGGTCGACCCGCGCTATGCCGAGCTGGCGCAGCACCCCATGGGCGATGTCATCGTGCTGCACGGCCTGACCTTCGGCCCCCTCTGGGAGGCCGTCGGCCCGCCGCGCAGCTGACGCCCGCTGCCGCTACTGCAGCCGGTACAGGAAGACCGGGATGCCTTCGGCGTAGCTCGGCCACCCGGCCGCGATGCGCGAGGCGTCGTCGAGGAGCGTGACGGTGGTGCAGTCCTCCACCATCCCCGCCAGACCCCAGGTCACCTCGTCGGCGGCGATCTGGTCGAAGCTGACGTAGACCGAGAAGGAGAGCGGCGCGTAGTCATCCCAGTAGGTGACGTTGGTGGACAGCGTGTACTCGAGGTCCACCATCTCCCCGAAGGCCACGGAGACCGGCTGCGCCTCGATGATGTCGCGGACATCGGTGGTGCCGAAGATGTTCGGATCGATGCCGGTGCAGTCGGACCGACCGTTCTGGAAGTCGAAGGTCCACGCGCTGTACAGCGCCCCGCCGCTGGAGCTGGTGAGGCTGGCCGGGTCGGTCAGCAGGCCGCCGTCGGCGTTGTAGCTGACGGTGCAGAGCTCGTTGACCAGGTCGTCGTACACCGTGAAGTTGACCACGGCCGGCGTGGGGTCGAGGGTGCCGTTGCCGTCGAAGTCCGCCAGGAAGTCGGTCAGGTCGCCACCGGCGTCGGTGATGACCTGAACCTCGACCCCCAGGTACCAGGGGTCCATCAACGGGCCGCCCGGCGCGCCGGTGGGCGCCACGTCTACGTCGGCGTTGTCACAGGCGATACCGGTGAGGTTCTCCTGGGCGGTCAGCAGGTAGCCCGACCCTTCCCAGGTGCCGTCGGCCAAGGGCCGGGAGGCCGACGGCAGGCTGAAGACCCCGCCGTACGCATCCACGGGCAGGACGCCACACTCGGCCTGGTAGCCGAACGAGTAGCCCCACACGTCGGCATTGGCGCCGTCGAACGAGGCGTAGCTGGCGCCGACGAAGGGCGCCCAGTCGTTGGTCCAGTCGAGCCCGCTGGCCTCCACCGCCGCCCGCAGGCGGTTCTCGAAGTCCGGCTCGCGGCCCGGGCCGTAGGTGACGGTGAGCCCCTGGAAGAGCCCCAGCATGGACGGGGTACCCCAGTGCGCCGGGTCGATGCCGGGGCAGTCGGTGGTGCCGTCCTGCAGGGTGAGCTCGAAGGCCTCAGCCATCTGGCCGGGGGCCGTGAGGCCCTGCACGGGCACGGAGACCGCGAGGTCGGCGTCGAAGTCGACGGAGCAGAGCTGCTGCCCCACGGCGTCGAAGACCTCGATGCGGAAGGCGCTGGGCAGCTCCTCCCCGGGGCTCTGGACGCCGTTGCCGTCGACATCGATGGCCGCATCGCTGACCGCGGCGTCTTCCCAGTTGTGCAGCCAGCCGACCGACAGGAAGGTCGGCTGGAAGCGCCCGCCAGGGCTGGCAAGGGAGGTGTCGGAGACGGGAAGCACGCAGACGCCACCGTCGTCGTAGGGGTTCAAGGGGTCGGTGCCGTCGATGAGCACCTCGCGCCCGTCGTCGACCCCGCCATCGTCGGAGTCCGCGTCCAGCGGGTCCGTGCCCAGACCCAGCTCCTGGCTGTCGGACAGCAAGTCCGCGTCGGTGTCGGGGTGGTTGGGGTTCGTGCCGAGGAAGTTCACTTCCTGACCGTCGGTGAGCCCATCGCTGTCCGAGTCGTCGTCGTTCGGGTCGGTGCCGAGGGCCACCTCAGCGCCGTCGCTCAGGCCGTCGACATCGGAGTCCGACTCGGTGGGATCGGTGTCGTGGACATCCACCTCGTCCCCGTCGTCGAGGCCATCGCCGTCGGTGTCCGCCACGAGCGGGGCCGTGCCATGAACCAGCACTTCCTCCCCGTCCAGCAGGCCATCGCCGTCGGTGTCGGGGTCGTCCGGATCCGTGCCAAGGACCGCCTCCTGGGTGTCCAGCAGGCCATCCCCGTCGCGGTCGAGCGTGGGCGCTGTGCCGGTGTCGGTGTCGGTGTCCGCATCCGTGTCCGCGTCGGTGTCCGCATCCGTGTCCGCGTCGGTGTCCGCGTCCGTGTCCGAGTCGGTGTCCGCGTCCGTGTCCGAGTCGGTGTCCGCGTCCGTGTCCGAGTCGGTGTCCGCGTCCA
>ENA-OWNT01005220-OWNT01005220.1-seawater-metagenome-genome-assembly--contig:-NODE-5220-length-10867-cov-2.966450_pt1 | contig 10867 bp, 9 predicted proteins | sample MGYA00238136_ERZ651165 | MGnify/ENA primary metagenome ERZ651165 (study PRJEB26861, sample SAMN08777766) | seawater metagenome | isolation source: coastal seawater | place: USA: Florida | collected...
CTTTTATTCTCATCGCGACAAGCATATTGCGACCATCAATGAAGGTGGTATTTCATTCAGATATTATTACTAAAAAGGGTCAGCATTGCTGACCCTTTTTTATATCGCTATCGGCTTGGACTATTAAAGTACCGCTGCAATACCTTTACATAGTGGCAGCATGTTTGAACGAGTCATGCCTGCAACACTAATACGGCCAGAGCCCACAATGTAGATGCCAAACTCATCTTTTAGACGCGTTACTTGATCTTTAGATAAACCAGAGAACGAGAACATACCGTTTTGACGTTCGATGAAGCTAAAGTCTGCGTCAACACCTTGTTCTTTTAAAGTGGCAACAAACAGCTCACGCATGTCTTGGATACGGTCACGCATCTCTTTTACTTCTTGTTCCCATTCTGCGCGAAGATCAGCATCGTTTAAGATGTGAGTTACAACTGCGCTACCGTGAGCTGGTGGGTTAGAGTAGATAGAACGAATGATTGCTTTTACTTGTGAGAACGCAGTTGCCGCAACATCTTCAGATTCTGCAACAAGAGTGAAGGCACCAACACGTTCGTTGTAAAGGCCAAAGTTTTTAGAGAATGAGCTCGCAACCAAGATTTCTTGGTTGTATTTAGCGAAAATACGCAGGCCAGCCGCGTCTTCTTCCACGCCTTTCGCAAAACCTTGGTAAGCGAAGTCAAATAGCGGTAACAGTTTCTTATCAGCAACCAGTTTGGCTAGTGTTTCCCACTCTTCTAGCGTTGGATCGATACCAGTTGGGTTATGGCAGCAGCCGTGAAGCAGAACAACATCACCTTCAGACGCCTTTTCTAGGTCAGCAACCATAGCGGCGAAGTCTTTGTCTTTCGATTCTGCGTCATAGTAGCTGTATTGAGCCGTCTCGATACCAGCAGCAGTAAACACACCGTTGTGGTTAGCCCAAGTAGGGTTACTGATCCAGATTTTTACATTACCTAGCTGGCGCTTGATGAACTCTCCAGCAACACGCAATGCACCAGTACCACCAGGAGCCTGTGCCGTTTTTGCCAGTTTGTTCGCTACGATTTCTGAATCTGCGCCAAACAGTAGCTTTTGCACTGCCAAACCATACTCAGCTGTACCTTCGATGGTTAGGTAAGATTTCGTCTTCTCTGTTTCTACCAAAGCTGCTTCAGCTTTCTTAACGGTAGCTAATACAGGAGTCTCACCTTGCTCGTTTTTGTAAATACCAACACCAAGGTTGATTTTGTCAGTACGAGCGTCTTTTTTAAACTCTTCGGTAAGGCCAAGGATAGGATCTGCAGGAGCAGCTACTACTTTTTCAAACATATTGATCATCCATGTTAGTCGACGTGGGTATACCGCTATTTATACCTTTCTCGTAGTGTTGGTACAACCGTTTACGTGTACAAAAGTAAACAAATTTCAGTTGCTTTAGGTAAACATAGTCAAATGGTGCTTTATAGGAATTTAAAGTACTTAAATCTAAACGAAGCGGTTGTTATTGATGTTTTTATTTCTAGTGCTGTTTGGTGATTGTCGGTAAATGGGCAAAAAGTGTCCCATTGAACGATTAGTAAATAAAATATTCATATATGTGATTTATTTTATATGCACAAGTGATAATATTCGTCAGCGTTTATTTGCTAGGAAAATAACAATATGGATAATCTAAAACATCTTACAATCGTAGCCTCACTTTTATCACTGACTGCCTGTGGTGGTGGAGACAGTGATAACGTTAGTGGAGATACAACTTCAACACCAGATGTGCCAGTCACTTCTTCATACACCTATTCTGGCTCACTGGTTATTCCTGAAGGCGTAGCGGTTAAATCTTCACGAGCAATGTACTCAGGGTTGATCAATCCTCTTAGTACTGACTGTCCAAATGTACCAGATGGCTATGCGCCTATGGCTAACGCTAAAGTTACTCTTGAAGACTCAGCAGGGTCAGCGTTAGGTGCACAAACAACAACCGATAACTGTGGTGTGTTTACACTCACGGTTCCTCAAGCAGACGTGACGGGTCAGGCCCCTGTAATCAGTGCCTCACTTAATGGCTACAAAACACTGAAAGCCCATGCAGATAACTTTGTTCAAAAAGAAGGTGATGAGGCTTCAACGGTTATTGCGTCCACGATTCCTGCTTCAGCCAGTTACATTATTAGTGCGATCCAGAAAGCGAGTGGTGATGAGCTGATGTTCTCTGTGACTGACTCGTCAACCAACAACGCGGTAATTCAGCTAACGAAAGCGGCTTTTACTGTTAGTGTGAATGATCAACCTATCTCTATTTCTACGTTAAATTCATCGGATCAGCTTGGTGTGGCGAGTAGCAATACTTTGACGTTAGATCGAAGTGGTTCTATGGATAATGATGCTAAAGACGAAAATAATAAGGATGTGGTTGATAGTAATGGTGAGACGTATAACCTTTCGAGACTTACCGCTTTGGCTGCCCATCAGTTCGTTTCAGAAAAAAATACAGCAGATGAAGTCGCAGTGATACCTTTTGCAACGTACGTACATATGATTAATGATCTTTTTTTACAGACGTTTATGCTTTCCGATGATCAAGGTCAGTTAGTGAGCTATGCCTACTCAAAATCTGGTTTTACACAAGAACAGGCCAAATTACATTTTGCGATCGATATGTATAATCCCCATTCTGGGCTTTGGGATAACCAAATTCAATATGATCAACGACATATTGATCGCACTGATAACATAGCATCAGTTGGCCGAGCAAATCGCTGGGGATACAGTACAGCCTTGGAAAGGGCCGTTAACGAATCGCTCACGGTCCTTACTGGTCGTAATAATGCAATTAAGCGTGCATTTGTGATGACTGACGGCAAGAGTAGCTTTTACGATAGAGCTGGTGTTATTGAAACGGCGAATCAAAATTCTATCCCCGTTCACTCTATTGCTTTGGGTGCAGGCGCAGATGAAGAAGATTTAAAAGCAATTTCAGAGCAAACGGGTGGTAGTTACTATAAAGTGCTTAACCCTTCGGATATTGTAGGCATCTATTCTTCCTTACAAACAACGGTTAAGTACGCCTACCTAGCGGCGTTGAACACGCCTTTGCAAGCAGGTGACGTTGTAAAGCTTTCACTAGAAATTAACGGTGAAACGGTAACGCGTGAACTAACTATTCAATAATCCGTTTATTCAAATTAAGCGCCTAGAACTTTACTAGGCGCTTTTTCTTTATATGACCCAGCTATTATTTAACCTTTATCTTTCGCCACTGGCGCGAATCAATATCGTTTTGCTACTTTGAACGCACAAATAAGCTGCCACTTTAGTACTAACTGTATTTCGGCACGTATAATGTTCTGCCCAGTGGTAATGGCAGATAAGTACAGATATGAATCGCTACCAGCAGTTGGCAAAAGACATAAAGCAGTTAATTGAAAATGAAACATGGCGCGCTGGCGAGAAGATTCCTTCTGTACGTGTCATGAGTCGCAGTGTTTCTGTCAGTGCAGCCACCGTTTTACAAGCCTATCAGCTGCTTGAGTCCGAAGGTTGGTTAAAGGCAAAACCTCAGTCTGGGTATTTTGTTTCGCCGAAGATTGAGAGAATCAGCGTCAATACGCGAGACGATATATCACCTAGAGCCGAATACAAAGATGAGCTCTATGAATACCTGCGTCATAGCAGCGAAGTGAAAGTCCCCTTAGGACTAGCAATACCCGATCCTGAGCTTTACCCGTTTCATACTTTGACACGTCATCTTGCAAGAGCAGGGCGGCAAATGCCATTAAACAGTCCCGTGGCTGACCTACCTCCAGGAAATGAACAGCTAAGGCGTCTGATTGCGCAGCGCTATGTAAGAAATGGCATCGTCATATCACATCAGGATATAGTCATTACCTCCGGGGCGATGGAGGCGCTGAATCTTAGCCTACAAGTGGTCACTACCCCTGGCGATCATGTTGTTATTGAAGACCCTGCATTTTATGGAGCGATCGAAGCGACGCAACGAAGTCAGCTGAACGTAGTGAGTGTTACTGTCGACCCAATCAAAGGGATTGATTTGAGAAGCTTAGAAGAGGCTTTTCGGCGAAAAAGTGTGACTGCGTGTTGGCTGATGCCAAACTATCAAAACCCAACAGGGACACTTTATAGTGATAGCAGCAAAAAAAAGATAGTCGATTTGGCGAATCGATATAAGGTAAACCTGATCGAAGATGATGTTTATGCAGAACTGCATTTTTCCGACTGTAAGCCTAAGCCCCTTAAATATTGGGATGAAAACGATCGGGTGCTGCTCTGTGGTTCATTTTCTAAGTCGCTATGTCCTGGTTATCGCCTAGGCTGGGTTGTAAACAGAAAATTGAGTGAACGCCTGCAAAAGCAACAGCTATTATCGACTCTCTCAAGCAGCTTTCCTATTCAGCAAGGTGTTGCTCACTATTTGCAATATGAAAGCTACGATAACCACTTACGTAAACTGAGAAAAGAGTTGGTTTTACGTCAGCAGCAGTACATTAAGTTTATTGAAATCACCTTTCCGGAAGGTACTCAAGTGTTTGCTTCAGCCGGTGGTTATTTTCTTTGGGTGAAACTGCCTGAAGAACACCAGGCTTCGTTGCTCTATAAGCAGCTTATCGTTCAAGGCGTGTCATTTGGTTATGGGGATTTGTTTAGTGTGCAAGGCCGTTATCAAAACTGTATTCGCTTAAATATCTCTTTTGAGTTGAATGAGGACATCCAACGAGCGCTTCAGCAGATGGCAGAATTAGCAAAAAACTGAACTGTTTGGTCATTTATCACAATAACTGTACTGTAGCTGTTGTAGTGACTTGTAGTGAAATAGCTTAATTCGTTCTTAATTGGTTAATGTTATGCAAAAGCAGGGCTCGAAGCATGAATTTAGGTTAATTGTTGTTGCGATAGTCAGTGCGTTACTTGTAATTTTTGGCCACCTTATCTTGTCCAAATCATTTTCTGGAATGCCTTTGTTAGAATACACAGCGGCTGCGATTCCTTTTGCCATGTTTGCTTTGTGTATTTATGGCTTTCGTTATGCGTCTAAAGTCGATCGAGAACAATGATTAAAGCCTCCAAATAGGAGGCTTTAAAGGAACTAGGGTCTGTGTGATGTTTTCTCTGGATCTGAAGCCGAAGGGTCGGATTCAGATGGGTAGATCCCCATTAAATCTTCCGCGTTTTGTAGCCAGTCAGGATGCCAATAGTAGGGTTGGCTTCCAGATGGATGATCCCAATCCATCACTTTTTCGTGCCTGCCACAGTATGACAGGTCATCAAGTCTAAATACTTTCATAACTTGTCTCCGCACTAAACAACTTACCTTAGTGTCGTCTTTAAGTATGGCTCAATCGCTAAGACTTTGCTTGTTATGAAAGCATTGGACGATAATGACTCAAATAGAGCGAGCTAGTTCGACTGCTGTTTTTTATCGTTCAAATCGTCAACAATGGCCTGTTTCGCATGTTCGATAGTGGGGGATTCCCCTTCCTTCAGATCCAATTCTTTTCGACCATGAATGCCCATGAGATCTTCTGCTACATGTAGCCAATCAGGATGCCAATAGTAGGGCTGTTGACCTTGCGGGTGATCCCAACTGTGCACACCATCCTGAACGCCGTTGTAGTTGAGATCTTCTATCTTGAATACTTTCATTTTTACTTTCCCTAAACACTATAAACACCTTTAAAATTAGTAGATAAAGTTAGGTTGTTCCAATGAATAGAGATATAAAAAAGCCTCCAATTAAGGAGGCTTTTCTTTCAAGCTAACTGCAATTAGAAGTTTGCAGAGCGTGGTGTACGTGGGAACGGAATTACGTCACGTACGTTACCCATGCCTGTTACGTAAGAAACTAGACGTTCGAAGCCCAGACCGAAACCAGAGTGAGGCACTGTGCCGTAACGACGTAGATCGCGGTACCAGCTCATGTGCTCAGGTTCAATACCCATTTCGCGCATACGCTCATCTAGGATGTCTAGACGTTCTTCACGTTGAGAACCACCGATAATTTCGCCGATACCCGGTGCAAGGACATCCATCGCCGCAACAGTCTTACCGTCATCGTTCATACGCATGTAGAATGCTTTGATGTCTTTCGGGTAGTTCTTCACGATTACAGGTGCTTTGAAGTGTTCCTCTGCTAGGTAACGTTCGTGCTCAGAAGACATATCGATACCCCATTCAACAGGGAACTCGAACTCGCGACCAGAATCTAGAAGAATTTGGATTGCGTCCGTGTAGTCTACTTGCGCAAAATCAGAAGCAACAAACTGTTCTAGGCGAGTGATCGCTCCTTTGTCGATTCGTTGTGCAAAGAATTCTAGGTCGTCACGACGCTCTTCCAGTACCGCTTTGAACACGTACTTAAGCATATCTTCAGACAGTTTTGCTACGTCATCTAGATCTGCGAATGCAACTTCAGGTTCAACCATCCAGAATTCCGCTAGGTGGCGGCTGGTGTTTGAATTTTCAGCGCGGAAAGTCGGGCCGAACGTGTAAACCTTGCTAAGGGCACAAGCGTACGTTTCTGCGTTCAGCTGACCTGATACAGTAAGGAAAGTTTCTTTACCAAAGAAATCTTCGTTGTAATCAACTTTACCTTCTTCTGTACGTGGTAGGTTTTCCATGTCTAGCGTTGATACGCGGAACATTTCACCGGCACCTTCACAGTCAGACGCAGTGATAAGCGGTGCAGACACCCAAAAGTAGCCTTGCTCGTGGTAGAAACGGTGGATGGCTTGTGACAGACAGTTACGAACACGCGCGACTGCACCAATTACGTTAGTACGTGGACGAAGGTGAGCAACTTCACGTAAATACTCAATTGAGTGACGAGTTTTCGCCATTGGGTAAGTATCTGCATCTTCAACCCAACCAACAACTTTAACGTCAGTTGCGGCAAGCTCAAAGTCTTGACCTTTTGCTGGAGATTCAACAACTTTACCAGTCACTTCAACTGAACAACCTGTTGTCAGTTTTAGCACTTCGTCATTGTAATTATTTAAATTATTTGGGACCACGGCCTGAATCGGGTCGAAACAAGAGCCGTCATAGATGGCAAGGAAAGAAATTCCAGCTTTGGAATCACGACGTGTACGGATCCAGCCTCGAACAGTAACTTCACTGTCTACTGCCAGCTTACCGCTTAGTACGTCATTTACAGGCGCGTAAGTCATGTTTTAAATATTCTCCATTGAGTAAAAATTCAACCCAATGTTTTGTAAGGCTCACTGAATGAATAACGAGCAAACACTGGGTTGGGTAGAATTCTACATATTCAACGGAACATATTACCTTTCAATTAATATGCTTCAACCTTTAATTCTCGATTCGGCGTATAAAAACCACTCAAATCGGCTTATTTCTTCTGAGAAAGTGAGAACTGATTGATAAGTGATTCCAAATGCTCAGAAAGCTGCTCAAGATTCATACTGATGTCACGTGTTTGCGCGGCTGATTGAGAAGTGTTATCCGCATGTTGTGTGATAATTTCTACTTTGTGTTGCACATCTTGGCTAATCAAAGTGGTATTGCCCGTTTGCTGCTGGATATTTTCCGCATGCTGCAATGCTTGTTGCATTTCGCTTACCACATCTGACATCGCAGTGGATAAAGCTTCGATTTCATTTGAACGCTGGTGTGCGGTATCACAAACGTTATCGACCGATTTGAGTGATGTTTCGCTGTCTTTCTGGAATTGGGATATGATGCTCTCAATGCTTCCGGTTGCTTCAGACGTTCGGCTTGCAAGCTGGCGTACCTCATCCGCAACAACAGCAAATCCTCTGCCTTGTTCACCCGCTCGAGCTGCTTCAATGGCGGCATTCAGGGCGAGCAAGTTGGTTTGTTCTGCTATTCCTTTGATGACTTCCAAAATCGTTGATACTTCTGCTGTTTGTTGGTTAAGGTCGACGATATTGCCTTTGACCAGCTCAATGTCTGTGACTAGGTTTTTAATCTCAGAGCTGGCGTTGTGAGCTTGGCCAGCACTTTGCTCTGCGACACTGGTTGTGTGTTTAATTAAGCCTGACGCGTCTTCGGTTGCTTGCTCAACTTGCAGTTGCTGAGATTGCATCTGTTCAATGTTGGTTTGTACATCAGAGGTTTCTTTTTGTTGATTGTGCGCTGCCTGATCCGTCACCATCGCGACATTGGTTAACTGTGCTGCCGAATGAGTTAGGTCATGCGAGGTATTTTGCACTTGTTGAAGGCTATCACTGACCGTGCCCATAAAGGAGTTAATCGCGATGGCTAACTGACCAATTTCATCTTTATTGTTGTGTTCGAGTCTTTGAGACAGATCTTTACTTTCGCTCACACTCTGCATATAGCTTGAGGTTTGTTGAATTGGGCGAACAATGAACTTTCGGATCAGGAGTAGGGTAACCAGAAAACCAATTAAGCCCAATGTTGCCATGATAGACACCGCGATAAATGTGCGTTGGCTAATCATGCTGTTCACGTGCGATAAGTTGTATTCCAAACGGATAGCACCTAAAACTTCGCCTTCGGGAGCCATGTGACAAGAAACACAGTTTGTACCGCGGTAGTTTTCACTTGATTTCATCGGCAGGGCGACAACCAAGCCTTTACCCCAATCAGCTTGAATAGGTTCAATAATAAGCTCGCCGTTGAGTGCACGTCGGTCTATCTCATCAGTGGGTTTTTGGTTCTCTTGACCAGGGCCATAGAGCTTACTGACAGCGTCAGCTCGAAGGACTTTAACTTGCTCGATACCATCCTGCGCAAGTGCTTTCTGGCGCAATGTTTCTTTTTGCGCCATGGTGCCAGTTAGCATCATCATGTTGAGGCTATCAAAATAGTTACTTGCTTTGTCGTGGAGTTGTTCACTAAGAACGGAATTCATTAACTCTTTTTGTTGCCAGTATTGGTACGCTGTAGAGGAAGCCAGTACCAGAGAGAATACAGTGACGAGAGTCACCAGCAACTTCGCAGTAATCGTTGAGCTCATATGTAAATACTTAGATTTTATAATTGGAATAAACGTCAAAATGATGTCTGAATTCTAATACAACTCAAGGTGTTGAGATATGTTATGTGACCACAAGCTAAGTGTGGGTTAGGTAAATGTGACGTAAAGCGTCTGTTAACGTTTATTTGACGAAGTGACGTTTTTCCGGCGTGTTGTGGAGTTTAAAGCGCGATTACTTGGTAATTTAAGCTCTGAGATGCTTGTCACACTTAGTGTATTTCCTTAGTATTGCCTGTCTTTCTTAAAGCCCGAGAATCAAAATGAGAACTGAACTTTACAAGGAATTCATGTTTGAAGCTGCACACCGCTTGCCGCATGTTCCTGAAGGTCACAAATGTGGTCGTCTACATGGTCACTCTTTCTTAGTTCGCCTGTATGTAGAAGGTGAAGTTGATCCACACACAGGATGGGTGATCGACTTTTCTGAGATCAAAACAGCGTTTAAGCCTATTTATGACCGTCTAGACCACTATTATTTGAATGATATTGAAGGTTTAGAAAATCCAACCAGCGAAGTACTAGCAAAGTGGATTTGGCAACAGCTTAAGCCAGGCCTGCCACTGTTGAGTAAAGTGGAAATCAAAGAGACATGTACAGCTGGTTGTATTTATAAGGGCGAAGAAGAGTAAATAAACTCTTGGAATTCGAAAGCGGAGCAAAACAGCTTCGCTTTTTTTGTTTAGACAATACGAGTAACAACAACGTGAAGTAGGATTGTAAACCACTGGTTTTGTCTCGATACCCTGGTTAATAAATCTACATTAGTAAATAATTGTCAAATTTTGTCATTGCATTCCCCGAATCAATAGATAATATGATTTGGCCTCGGTTATGAGAGGTGAGTCGCACAATGTATGCTTCTCAGTTTATATGGATTATTTCACAACATCGGACAATATAATGATATTAAAAATCACCACGCCAATTATTGAACCGACCGAAGGGTCGCCACATTCAGTACTTGCTGCACAACACTTCTCTTCTATCTCTTCTGAAAGCTTATCTTTCTGCGCCTCCGCTTCTTTTCGTTCGTTTAATTTTAAAGCTCGCTGTTCGTATTTCTTTTGATTGTTAGCCATCGCGCTAGGCACACGCGCATCTCAATCTTTACTCATCAAATATAGAATTCGAAAATATGAACACAAAACTCTTAGGTAGCTCCCTAATTATTTCTGGTACAGCGCTGGGCGCTGGCATGCTCGCAATCCCGATGGTTCTGGCTCAGTTTGGGCTTTGGTACGGGGCTTTGCTGATGATTTTTATCTGCTTCGGAACAACGTACGCAGCGTTGTTATTGCTTGAAGCGACCATCAAATCAGGAGGAGGGCTAGGGCTAAACTCGATTGCACGCAAAACATTAGGTAAAGGTGGGCAGCTCGTTTCAAATGCACTCCTTTATGCGTTGCTTATTTGTCTGTTGATGGCGTACATTCTGGGCGCTGCCGATCTGGTTAACCAACTTGCGCAGAAGTTTGGTGTGGATTTAACCAACTACCAAAGTCAAATTGGATTTACTCTTCTATCAGGTATTGTAATTGCCGCTGGCACAGGGGTGATAGATAAGTTAAATCGTGCGCTATTTTTCATCATGATAGCAAGCCTTTCAGCGACGTTGCTGTTCCTTTTACCTGACTTTAGTAGCAATAATCTTGCTCGCGTCATTAATGATGACCACTTTGCACTAATTAAAACCAGTGCGGTTCTATTTACTAGTTTTGGCTTTATGGTCGTGATCCCATCACTGGTGTCTTACAACAAAGAAGCAACCGATAAGCAATTGCGTAATATGGTTATTGTTGGCTCATTGATCCCTCTTGCTTGCTACTTGTGCTGGTTATTTGCAGTGATAGGTAATTTGAATCCAGAGCAGCTGGTTGCACTAAA
>ENA-OWNT01005221-OWNT01005221.1-seawater-metagenome-genome-assembly--contig:-NODE-5221-length-10865-cov-2.499629_pt1 | contig 10865 bp, 9 predicted proteins | sample MGYA00238136_ERZ651165 | MGnify/ENA primary metagenome ERZ651165 (study PRJEB26861, sample SAMN08777766) | seawater metagenome | isolation source: coastal seawater | place: USA: Florida | collected...
CGCAATGCTTCTGCTCGGAGACCTCCCGGAACTGCTCATGGAAGACCTCACGAACATCCTACAAGCCATTGATACTAATTCAGAAATATTGGTCTGGCGCGGAACCACAGAGGACGGCAAGCCGGGGCATCCCATCGTGTTCGCCGCACCGTTGTTTCCCGCCCTCCGCGCGCTCTCCGGTGATGATGGCGGCCGCGCGGTTGTGGCCTCTGCCGGGGATCGCGTCATGCTGGTGCCTCTCCCGGGGCAGCGGGCCCGGCGCGATCTCGACACGCCCGAGGACTGGGCCGCGTGGCGATCGGAACAGCACACCCCCTGAAACGCAAAGAGGCAGGGCCTGATGACCCTGCCTCCTGACCGCGTGCCCCGAGTCACGCGAAACGAGCTGCATATTCGGGGAAGAGAGGCCCGGGCGTCTGCCCTAGAACGCCACCAGCTGGGCCTCGTGTTTCTTGAGCGAGCGCCGGGCGGCCTGGTAGCCGTCGAGGCCTTCGCGCGTCTCGAGTTCGGGGAACAGGTCGAAGATCTCGCGGCGCTGGGCGTCCGCGACACTGCCGAGCGTCTGGTCGCCGGGCTGAAAGCTCTCGGTCCAGGCGCCATCGGACAGGACGACTTCGTGCTGATCGAACATGAAATGGATGTAGGTGATGCCGCTGGTCTCGACGGTCTCGATCCCGGGCCGGCCGGTGAGGTGCTTTGCGGCGACGAGGACTTCGCTATCCTCGAAGTAAAGTGCGGTCGTTTCGTTGGCGACCAGAACCCGGTGGTTCGGGGACACCATCATGTCGCGTTCGGGCAAACCATTCCCAAGCGCGCCCTCGCGGATACGCACTGGACGTAGGTGCGTCTCACGCGATAGTCGCCCGGCGGATAGGTGCGTCTGCGAAACCCAGCGGATCGTCTGGATGCCGTTGTCACGGGTGATCACGCGGTCGCCGATTTCCAGCGCCTCGGCAGGCACCTCGCCCTTCGGCGTGGCAATCAGAGTTCCGGGCGTAAAGCATGGCGGCGGAGGCGTGTCCGGCGGGCCGTCATCGTCACAGTCGTCGTCGTGATGGTGCCCATAGCCGTGGCCGTGGCCCTTGCCATGCTCGTGGTGCGGGTCGTGCCCCTTGCCCTTTTCCGAACCGTCATCGTGGTGACCATGGCCGCCGGTCGGGTTGCCATGCTCGTCGCAGTCGTCCTTCACGTCCTTAACCATCGTTGTCTCCTGGGCGGCACCGAACCCGCCATCCGCCGAAGCGGCCACTCAAACCACACCCGTTCATCGGAACCGGACCACTGGGACGACCGGCCTTGGCATAGGGAGGCAGAAGATGTCCGGACAGGTCGTCACACCGGCGTTGGCGCTGGCAGGCACCATCGTCGTTGGAACGTCACCGGCTGCTTGGCAGCGTTGCGATCCGGAACTTCTCCTGCGCATCCTGCGATGCCGTAAAGGCTCGGTCGCCCCCGTGACCTCAGTCTTGTGCCCCCCAGTTGGGCCATTCCTGAATACCGGTGCGGAGGTCACCTCGAAAGAAAAAATTTGAGACGAATGCGAAGCGTCGACGGGCCAGTTTGCAGCTGCAACATGGTCCGACACAACCGCAGGGGTGATAACCGTTTCCATTCCGGAGATGATTTCACGAGGAATTCAAGGGGTTTCCCGACAGAATAGCGGTTTCGGACCGATACACGTCTCGAATCCATCCCTCGTTGTCGCACAACCAGAACCAGTAGAGCAGGATCACGCCGGTACGCCCTGCTTCCCGGATTTTGCCACCTCCGCCCGGTGAAAGCGCCAAAACATTCGCAACAATCTCCATATGACCAGCCGATTGATCACCAAGTTACGCGATTTCAGCCGGAATTTTGGTGCGAATCAGGTGGCAATCCGGCGTTTCAGGCACTTGCAACCCCCGGATGGAGCTATCGTTACCATCCGGGATACACTTCCCGATGCTCCTCAGATGCGGAGTGAGCTCTTCAGACCACCATCACCGGGGCGGATTGCTCGAGCGGGCGGCCCGGGCGTGCCCCGGTCTTCGCTCCATCGACCCAGACATCGCGCCCGTTCACGATGACCCGGTCAATGCCCTTCGCCGGGGCGATCGGGCTCTCGAACGTCGCGCCCTCCTCGATGGTCGCCGGATCGAAGATGACGAGGTCGGCGAAGCTGCCGACCGAAATCCGGCCACGACCCCCGAGGCCGAAACGGTCGGCAGGCATGGACGTCATCCGGCGCACCGCCTCTTCCAGCGTGAACAGACCCACGTCGCGGGCATAGCGGCCGAGAACGCGCGGGAAGGTTCCCCAGACGCGCGGATGCGGGTGGGTCCCCGAGGGGATGCCGTCCGAGCAGATCATCGTGTGCTCGTAGGACATGATCCGCTGCACGTCCTCCTCGTCCATGATGAAGAAGATACCCGTCGCAGGCAGCAGGCGCTGCATCGCATTATCGATATCGGTGTTCCACTGCCGCGCGATATCGTCGAGATCGCGGCCTGCCAGTTCGGGATAGGGCTCGCTCTCGGCCACGATGACGCGCGTGGCCTGCTTGTGCCGTCCTGAGTCCAGGATCGTCGAGGACGCAACCCAGGGCGTGGTGTCGAGCCCCACGTCCTGATGCTTCATCGCCTCGTCGATCATCCGCAGAGTGATCTCGGACTTCCCGTGGTTGGCAAGGCCCGCGCACTTGTGGTGCGACACATGCACACCGCAACCGCTCTCGCGCCCCACCTGGAAGGTCTCTTCCAGCGCTTCGATCACCCGGTCACCCTCGTCGCGCATATGGGTCACGTAGAGCTTGCGGTGCTCATGCGCGATTTTGGCGAGCGCAATCAGTTCCTCGGTCGGCGCCGCGCGGGACGGCGGATAGAACGTACCCGTCGACAGGCCGATGGCACCCTCCGCCAGCGCCTGGTCGAGGCTCCGGCACATGGCCTTTGTCTGCTCGGCATCGGCGGCTTTGCCGAGGTCCGGCACCTCGTTGATGCGAAGCGTCGAGTGCCCGATCAGGCAAGCCGCGTTGACCGCCGCAGGGGCCGAAAGCATCCGGTCGCGATAGGCGGCGTAGGTCGGAAAGGCAAAGCTCTCGTCCTCGATGATCATCCGCAGCGGACCGGGGACCGAGCCGAGGTTCTTCAGCGGCGCAATCGAGAAGCCGCAGTTGCCGTTGATCACCGTGGTGACACCCTGCGAGGTCATGAACTCCATGTCGGGCTGCGTCAGCATGGCGCCGTCATGGTGCACATGCGGGTCGATGAAACCCGGCGCGACCACCCGGCCCGCCGCATCGATCTCGCGACCCGCGCGCCAGTGCCGCAGATCACCGGTCGCGACGATCCGGTCGTCGGTCACTGCCACGTCGCCGCGGCGACGGGGGGCGCCGGTGCCGTCGATGATATCCGCACCTCGGATGATGAGATCAGCCTTCATGGGGCCTCCGCTCCTTGTATTTTACTTGGGTCAGGTCGCGTCGCGGTCCGGATCGGCCGGGCCGTCGTCACCGCACCAGCGGGCAACCAGATGGATCAGGATCAGCAGGATCATCAGCGGCACGGCCACGGCGACCCAGACGGTCGAGAACGGCAGCGCATCCGCCATGGTCCGGCTGTGTCGCAACAGGAAGCCACGGGCCGGGTTCATGCCTGGGCCGAAGAAGACGTGCCACAGGATCGGCAGCAGGTAGACCAGAACCACCAGCGACTTGACCAGTTCGGCACCGGCCCGGAGCCACAGCGGCCCGGTGGTGAATCCGTTGAACAGTGCCGGGTCGAACCGGCGCTTGAAGGACATCGAGGCGCCGATCAGGCCCGCCCAGATCATGGCATAGCGTGCCAGTTCCTCGGTCCAGATCGGTGGCTGGCTGAAGACGTAGCGGGCCACCACCTGCAGGGCGACAGCCCCCACGAGCACGACGATCGCCGCGCCAGCCAGCACCGAGGCGACCCTGTCGAGCCCCGTACTGATGCGGATGACGGTATGGGAAATGGTGCTCATGGGGACCGCCGGGATTTACTGAGCCACGGACGCCTTGGCGTCCTTCCAGGCCTGAAGCGCCGCATCGTCCAGCGACGTGCTCCACGTTGCGCGCGCCAGTTCCGCCATCTTCTCGCGCTCGCCGGGCTCCAGCTCGGTGATCGTCACACCCGCCGCCTCGTGCTTGGCGCGGACCTCGCCGGACCATGCATCGACCCAATCGCGGTTCGCCTTCAGACCGGCTTCGATCGCACCGTCGATCTGGCCTTTTTCCTCGTCGGAGAGTGCGGCGTACCAGTCTTCCGAGATCAGAACGACACGGGTCGAGGGCGTCAGGTCCACCGGCGTGAAGTGCTTGAGGAACTCCGTGTGCCCGGTCCGGATCGCCGAGTTCGGCGGGTTGAAATAGCCGTCTGCCACGCCGGTCTGCAGCGCGTTCGCCACTTCCGACCACGAGATGATCGTGCCGGTGGTCCCCAGCGCTTCTTGCAACGCAAGCTGCTCGGTGTTCAGCGCGCGGAAGCGCAGGTCGGCGAGGTCCGAGACCTTTGCGACCGGGTGCTTGGTGTTGTGGATGCCGATATCCATGCCGATATAGTTCAGCCCGACCATGCGAACGCCATTGTCGAGCAGCGGTTCGTTCACCTTGTCCATCACGTCGGTCTTGGCGACCACGGCGTCGAGTTCGTCACGGCTCTCGAAGAAGAACGGCAGCTGGATCCCCTTGGCAAAGGGCGACTGGCCGAAGGTCGTCGACAGCGCCGCGAGATCGACCTCGATCAGCCCCTGCGAAACCTGGTCATAGCGCTCCTTCTCGGAGCCCAGCGTGTCGGTCGGAAAGGCCTTCACGTCAAACCCCGTGCCCTCGAGCGCGTCTGCGAAGCCGTGCACGAAAGCAGCCTCGGCATTGGTCTTCGGGTCGTCGGCGCCGTTGAAGGCGACCTTGACCTCGGTCGCCTGTGCGGCGGCGGCGACCAGCGCCAATGCGCTTGCGGCCAGAAGCTTCGGTATCATTTTCATCTGTATTCTCCTCTGTTGGTTTTTGTATCAGGCCAGCCCCAGCCAGCGCGGCAGCGCCAGCGAGATGTCCGGCAAGTAGGTCAGCACGAAAAGCAGCAGCACCTCGGCGATGAAGAACGGCAGGGTCGCGCGGATCAGACGCCAGTAGTTCATCCGCACCGTCGTCGCGAGGATCAGCAGCACCCCACCCAGCGGCGGCGAGAGCAGGCCCGTTGTGATGTTGAAGCAGATCACGATGCCGAGGTGCACGGGGTCGATCCCCATGCTGAGCGCGACCGGCACGAAGATCGGGGCAAAGAGCGCGACGGCGGCCTTCACGTCCATCACCATGCCCGCGACAAGGAAGATCGCATTGATCAGCATGAGGTACTGGATCGGGCCCAGCCCCCAGCCCTGAACCGTGCTGGCGATGGCCTGCGGCCATTGCAGCAGCGCCGCAAGGTAGGAGAAGGTCGAGATCGCGCAGAGCAGGATGAAGAGCGCGCCCAGCATGATCGTGGTGCGCTGGATGCTGGCCAGCACGTCGGCCATCGTCATGTTTCCGTAGGCAAATCCGATGATCAGCGCGGCAATCACAGCGGCCGCCGCCGCCTCTGCCGGTGTCATGAACCCGAAGAGTGTGCCGCCAAGGATGATGACAGGCAGCAGCATCGCCGGGATCGCCTTGAACAGCGAGGGAAAGAACGGTGGCACATCGTCGCCGGAGCCGCCCGGATGGTCGTCGCGCCAGGCGTAGAAGGCGTTCATCGCCATCAGCACCGCCGCCAACAGCAGCCCCGGCACGATGCCCGCGGCGAAGAGCGCGGTGACGTTGGTCTCCATCAGCGCGCCGTAGAAGATCAGGATCGACGAGGGCGGGATGATCGGCCCGATGATCGACGAGGCCCCGGTGATCGCCGCCGCGTAGTCGAGCGAATAGCCTCGCCGCTGCATCTCGGGCACCAGCGAGTTGCCGAGCGCGGCAGCATCCGAGACGGCGGACCCCGAAACCCCGGCGAAGAAGACCGAGGTCATCACGTTCATATGACCAAGCCCGCCCTTCAGCCGACCGAGGAAGGACATACAGAAGTCGATCAGCGCGGTGGCAAGCCCACCTCGGTTCATCAGGTCGCCCGCGAAGATGAACAGCGGCATGGCAAGGAAGGCAAAGACGTCAAGCTGGCTGAACAGCCTCTGCGGCAGGGCGGCCATGAAGCCCGCGCGATCAGCGGCGAAGAAGGTGAGAATGGCCGAGGCCCCGATCACGTAGGCGATCGCCGAACCGGCGAGCAGCCCGACGACCATGAAGATCATGATGAACGGAGCCTGCATGTGACGTGGACCTCTTCCGATTGCGATGTCCCGGAGCCTGCTGGCGCTCTCGACAAAAAGAAATAGAAATGATTTCAGTATCGCATAGCATATTACTATGCCCCACAACCTGACCGGACCGACCGAGCGCCATGAAACCCCTTACACTTCAAAGACTTCAAGTCTTCTGCACGGTCTACGAGCGCCAGTCGATCACCGCGGCCGCGCGGCTCATGAAACTGTCACAACCGACTGTCAGCCGCCATTTGCGGGACTTCGAGGCGGCTCTGGGCCTCACACTTTTCGTTCTCGACAAGGGTCGCGTGCTGCCGACGGCGGAGGCGGATGCCATCTACAACGACAGCCGATTCCTCGATGACGGCATCTCGCGCCTCGAACGGCGGATCGAGTCACTCCGCAAGGGAACCGGCACGCGGCTGCCGGTCATGTCGGTCGGCCTGTTCGGTCCGCACTTCGTTCCGACCGCGCTCAAACGCACCATGGACGCCCTGCCCGGCCTTCGCATCACCGTCGACATCGGCACTGCCGAACAGCAGATGACCTATATGCGCGCCGGCATGGTCGAGGTCGGCCTCATCGTCGGCAAGTTCGCCGAGGCCGATATCGTTTCCGAACCCATAGGCAAGGGCCGTCTCGTCGTGCTGAGCCCGGAGGGCGGCCCTCTCACCCGGCTGGACCGCATTCACCTGGAGGATCTCGTCTCGGTCCCCATGCTCGGTCTGACGGCGCGCGGCCCCCTCGGGCGCGTCCTGAACGAGTCGCTGGTGGAGCGTGGCCTCAGCTACGACGACACTGTCACCGGGAATTCCCTCGTCTCGGTGCCTCATCTTGCCAAGGGCCTGAACCGGTCGGCGGTGGTCGACGAATTCACCGCCGCGTTCCACGGAGTGCAGGGCCTCGTGACGCTGCCGCTGGAGACGGACATTCCAATCGAGATCCATGCGATCACCATGGGCGCCGATGCGCAGAAGACGGCGATCCAGATCTTCGTCAGGGAGATGCGCGCCCTGCTGGACGAATGGGCCGAAGGCGCTCGGCCGTAACATCAGCGGTCAGAACACCCATTGGCTGGTAGCTGAACTGACGGCCCGGCAGAGAAACCATCCCTCTGCACAGAAACTGCACGAACCACCTGAAACTTCTGCACGAAATCCCGGGCAATCTCCGCGCACTCGCAGTGAACGGAGACCGAAACATGGCAATAGAACCAAGTATCCGCGGCGTCCCGCGCGCGCTCGCAATGGACGCGTGGTGGCTGGACACGGCGCCGCCCGGCGGTGGTGGCGGTGCGCAGGGAGGCAGGGTGCAACCCGTATCCCCCTCCTTCCTCGGGGCCGTCCTTGCACTTGTCGTGCTGGCAGACCTCCTGTTCTGGCGTCAGGCCCTCGGCATCTCCGTGGTGATCTTCGCGGCGGCCCTCTTCGCGTTTCAGGTCGCGAGGACGCGCGCCCCGGCATGGCGTCGCCCCGCCCTGCTGCTTGGCCTTGCCGCCCTTCCGGCACTGGATCATGTGCAGGCACTCTCCCTCGCGTTTCTCCTGGCCGGTCTGGCCGCATCGCTCACGTGGCTGCACCGCCCCGCCGCGCCCTCTGCCCTGCTCCTCCAGATCGCGCTCGGGTTCCTTCGCCACCTTCCCCGAAGCTGGATCAGAATGCTCAACCCGCGAGCAGCCCTGATCGGCCTCACCCTCCAGACCCCAAACTCAAGAGTTCAGACCCTTCGCGTCTTCGCCCGGTCTTGGGCGCTGCCAATTGGGGGCAGCCTTGTCTTCGCGGCGCTCCTGATGCAGGCGAACCCGGTGATCGCGCAACTGCTCGACCTGCGCCTCGATCTCTTTCGCCTCCTCCAACGGCTCCTGTTCTGGTTCGGGACGGCGATCGTCGTCTCGCCGTTCCTGATGCCGATGGCAGAGCCCGAACCTCGCGGACCGAGGACCTTCCGGTTTCCGGCTGCCCTGCTCCGCGCAACGTTCAACGCCGGTTCGGTGCTGCGCGCGCTGGTCGTCTTCAATCTCCTGATCGCCGTTCAAAGCCTGACCGACCTTTCGATCATCACCGGCGGCGCCGAACTGCCCACGGGGATGACGCTGGCCGAGTACGCCCATCGCGGCGCTTACCCGCTGCTGGCGACCGCTATCCTCGCAGGCGTCTTCGCCCTCGCCGCGCGGCCCTTCCTCGGCGAACACCACCTGATCAAGCCGCTGCTGCTCACCTGGCTCGCCCAGAATACGGTGCTCTGCGCCGCCGCAGCGCTGCGGCTCGACCTTTACATCGCGGCGTTCGGCCTGACCTACCTGCGCCTCTACGCGCTGATCTGGATGGGGCTGGTGGCTGTCGGACTGATCATGGCGCTAGTGCAGGTGCTGCGCGACAGGTCCAACGCATGGCTGTTGGTGCGCGGTGTGATCCTCGGCGTGGCAACGCTCTACCTCTGCAGCTTCGTGAACATCGCGCAGGTCATCGCGGCCCAGAACGTGACGCGCAGCGCTCCGGATCAATATTACCTCTGTTCCCTCGGCCCTCTCGCCGCCGGTCCGTTGGTCGAGAGCGGTATCGGACAGCGTCATGGAGACCGCATCTGGCTCGAGGGCTGCGCGCTGGACGTCCCCGAGGTGCAGAACTGGAGGGAATGGGGGTTTCGGACATGGGTAGCTTGTCGCTATGTTCTGCGCACCGAGAATGCGAAAGGCGAGCAATGAAGATCCTGATCGTCGACGACGACCCCCGGCTGCGCGATCTGGTTCGCCTTGCGCTGGACCGCGCCGGGCACAGTGTGATCACTGCTGCGGACGGGAGCCAGGCCCTGACCCACGCCATGCGCGACGCGCCCGACCTGATCGTGCTGGATGTCGGACTGCCCGAGATGGACGGCTTCGAGACCTGCCGTCGCATCCGCGCGCGGTCGGACGTTCCGATCCTGTTCCTGACAGCCCGCGACGACGAGATCGACCGCATCGTCGGGCTGGAGCTTGGCGCAGACGACTATGTCACCAAGCCGTTCAGCCCGCGCGAACTCGTCGCGCGGGTTGCTGCGATCCTGAAACGCACTGCCGGACCAGTCGCCCCGGCGCGGCTGGAGAATGGCAGGCTCGCGCTCGATATGTCGGCCCGCACCTGCCGCGTCGACGGTCAGGAGGTCGCCCTGACCGCCACCGAGTTCGGCCTCCTCGCGCGGCTGATGCGCGACCCGGCGCGCCTGCATTCGCGGGTAGAGCTGGTGGCGGATATCTGGGGCGCGCGCAGTTCCGTCTCGGACCGTACCCTCGACAGCCATCTCAGGAATCTCCGTCGCAAGCTCGGCGACATGGGCTGCCCCGATGCCATCGAAACCGTGCATGGTCAGGGCATGCGCATGGGGCCTTGCGGATGACCCGTCGCTGGCGGCCGTCGCTCGGCTTTGTCCTCGGGGGCGCGCTGGCCGCCACACTCGCCATGTCCTTCGCCGGGCTGGTGACGCTCCGCTACCTTGGCCCGGTCATCGGCTTCCGGCACGCGGCGATCTTGTTGGGCCTCACCATCGCGCTGGCCACTGCGGTGCTCGGCTGGCTTCTGGTGCGCCTGCTGCTGCGCCCGATTCACGCGCTGGAGGCCTACGCGGAGGCGCAGGAGCAGGGTTCGGAGCCGGCGCCGCCGCACCACTTCGGCACGCGGGAACTGCATGCGACCGCCCGCCGGGTGATCGCCATGGCCGAAGCCCTGAGGGACCGGGAGGCCACGATCCGCAGCTTCACCGATCATGTCACCCACGAGATCAAGACGCCGGTCGCGGCCATCCGCGCCGCCAGCGAGTTGCTGGAGGACGGCGGCGCGCTTTGCACCGAGGACGCCCGGCTCGTCGCCGAGATCGATGGCGCCCGCGCACAGATCGAGGCACAGCTCGTGGCCCTGCGGGACGTCGCGCGGTCGCGGGAAACCCGGTACCTGGGTCAGACCAGCCTGCAGAACCTGATGCCCGGTCTGCAGGCGGACTGGCCCACGGTGCAGCTTTCCTCCGAGGGCGGTTCGGTGCACCTGCCCATCGCAGCTGAGGGGCTGTCGATCGCCCTCGGCCACCTCCTGCGCAACGCGGCCGAGAACGGGGCGGATCATGTCACGCTGCACGCCGCAAGCGACGCGGGCGGCGCGCAGATCTCCATCGCCGACAACGGATCGGGTATCTCGCCCGGACACGCGGAGCGGATCTTCGACCCGTTCTTCACGACCCGACGCGCCGATGGTGGCACCGGCATGGGCCTGTCGGTGGTGCGAAACCTCCTCTACGCCCACCGCGCGACAATCCGGCTGGTACCCTCTACGGACGGAAGCTGCTTCCTGATCCGCTTTCCGATTGGGGAAGCGTGATAACCGGTTTGGGATGTATCTGGTCGGATGCCTGAAGGTCTGGTGCGCCGATCCTAACCAGTTGATGGTACTGCGCTAAGGGAGCGTTAAACTACCATTGTTCTGCGAAATGCGTCTCTCTGACAGACAGAAAACGTTTCACAAGAAGGGGGTAGATGGTGGGTGATAAGAGATTTGAACTCCTGACATCTTCGATGTGAACGAAGCGCTCTACCACTGAGCTAATCACCC
>ENA-OWNT01005225-OWNT01005225.1-seawater-metagenome-genome-assembly--contig:-NODE-5225-length-10855-cov-11.463537_pt1 | contig 10855 bp, 9 predicted proteins | sample MGYA00238136_ERZ651165 | MGnify/ENA primary metagenome ERZ651165 (study PRJEB26861, sample SAMN08777766) | seawater metagenome | isolation source: coastal seawater | place: USA: Florida | collected...
AGGGCGAGGTCGGCGAGGTCGCCCATGCGGTTGGGCGCGATGCCACCGATGCCGCCGAGCTGGATGCCGATGCTGGCAAAGTTGGCGAAGCCGCACAGGGCGTAGCTGGCGATGATGGACGACCGCTCGGAGATGACCGGCGTCTCAGAGGCGACCATCGCACCGAGGTTGATGTAGGCCACGAACTCGGTGAGCACGAGCTTCTGCCCGAGCAGCGTACCCACGGCGCCAGCTTCGTTCCACGGAACGCCCATCACGAAAGCGATGGGGGCGAACACCCAGCCCAGGATGCGGCTGAGGCTCAGGGGGTCGTCGCCGGGGAAGGGAACGTAGGCGAGGCCGAAGTCGACCATGGCGATGAGACCGACGAACGCGATGAGCATGCCCGCCACGTTGAGCGCCAGCTTGGTGCCTTCAGCCGCTCCGTTGGCGGCGGCTTCGAGAACGTTGCGGGCGGTCTTCGGGATGTCCATCTTCAGCTCGCCCGACGTGGCCGGAGTGCCGTCTTCGGGACACATCACCTTCGAGACCGCGAGGGCAGCGGGGGCCGACATGATGGACGCGGCCACCAGGTGACCGGCGATGCCGGGGATGTCTTTCAAGAAGCCCACGTAGGCGGCCATCACACCACCCGCGACCGTGGCGAACCCACCGGTCATGATGGCGTGGAGCTCGGAGCGGGTCATCTTCTCGATGAAGGGCTTGACCACGAGGGGGGCTTCGGTCTGGCCGACGAAGATGTTGGCCGCGGCCGACAGTGACTCGGCGCCCGACGTGCCCATGGTCCGTTGCATCACCCAGGCCACGACGTACACCAGCTTCTGCATGATGCCGAGGTGGTAGAGGATGCTCATCAGCGATGAGAAGAAGACGATGGTGGGGAGGATCCAGAAGGCGAAGGTCTTGGCGGGCGGCGAGACCCGACCGATGAACGTTTCTTCGTGACCATCGGGGAAGCTCACCTGGTGCGGCTCGACGCTCTGGAAGACGAACGTGGCGCCCGCTTCCGAGAATCCGATGAGTTCCTTCACACCGGTATCGATCACGTTGAAGAAGAACTGCTGAAGCGTGGGGCTCAGGACGATGAGCCCGAAGATGAGCTGAAGGGCGACCCCCCAGGCCACTGGCCGCCACGAAATCGCCTTGCGGTTCGTCGACAAGAGCCACGCAAGCCCGATGAGAATCGGGATGCCCAGGAGCGAGACGCCACGGTCTAGGAACGTGGTGTCGGCAGGAAGAAAGACGGCAAGCGGCAACATGCGCGGGATTCAAGCACAAGCGGGTCCCTCGCATCCACCCCCGGGGCGTGGCGAATGGGCGTCGCACACGCCGTCACCATCCATGGTCCAACCGTCGGGTTACGCGCCCCCCCTCGCAGCACACACTTCGGGTCCATGGCCCGACACACCATCGGAGACCACATGACCGCTCCGCCGCCTTCCCACACCCCACCGCCGCTCCCGGCCGAAAGCGGGCTTCCCCCCGTCGATGCCGAGATGCTGCTGGGGATGTACCGGGAGATGTTGCGCATCCGCCGCCTCGAAGAGCTGGCGGCCAAGGCCTACACGCAGCGCAAGATTCTCGGCTTCTGTCACCTCTACATCGGTCAAGAGTCCGTCGCCGTGGGCGTTGCAGCCGCCGGCCAGGACAACGACTACTGGATCGCCGCCTACCGCGAGCACGGCCACGCCATGGCCAAGGGCATCAGCGCCCGCGCCGTGATGGCGGAGATGTACGGCAAGGAAACCGGGTCGTCGAAGGGCCTCGGTGGCTCCATGCACCTCTTCGACCGCGACTCCAGGTTCCTTGGTGGACACGGCATCGTGGGCGGACACGCTCCCCTCGCCAACGGCGTGGGCTGGGCCATCCGCGCTCGAGGCGAAGACGCCGTATGTGTCTGCTACTTCGGCGATGGCGCCGCCAACCAGGGTGCCTTCTTCGAAGCGCTTTGCCTGGCGCAGCTCTACAAGCTGCCGGTGGTCTTCATCTGCGAAAACAACTTCTACGCCATGGGCACCGCGCTCCACCGCCAGTCGGCCATCACCGACATGAGCCGTCGGGCAGCCGGCGTGGGCATGGCGCACGAGAGCTTCGAGGGCTTCAACGTCGAGACCGTCCGCGAGCGCGTCGGTCGGGCTGCGGCCTACGCCCGCTCGGGTCAGGGCCCTGTGCTCCTCGAGGTCGTCACCTACCGGTACCGCGGCCACTCGATGTCCGACCCCGCGAAGTACCGTCCCAGCGGTGAGCTCGGCCACGTCAAGGAGTCCGACCCCCTCAAGATCACGCGCAAGCGCCTGGTCGACGACTTCGGCATCACCGACGACCAGTTCGCCGAAATCAAGGCGGAGGTCGAGGCCGAGTGCCAAGACGCCGCCAAGTTCGCCGAGGAGTCGCCCGTCGCCAACCCCGAGAACCTGTACGCGTACACCTACGCCCCACAGACCACCTCGATGGGTGTGGGCGACGACGCACCGGTCCACAAGTTCGAGCAGAAGGGTGAGATCGCCGTTCCCGGCTTCGAGCACCCCGCAGCACAGGTAGGTGGCTGATGGCCAAGCTCCAGATTCGCGAGGCCCTGCGACGGGCCATGGTCGAGGAGATGCGCCGCGACGACCGCATCTTCCTGATGGGCGAGGAAGTCGCCCACTACAAGGGCGCCTACAAGGTCAGCCAGGGCATGCTCGAAGAGTTCGGTCCGAGCCGGGTGGTCGACACCCCCATCTCGGAAGCCGGCTTCGCAGGCCTCGGCATCGGCGCCGCGGTGGTGGGCATGCGCCCCATCATCGAGTTCATGACCTGGAACTTCTCGCTGGTGGCCTTCGACCAGGTCATCAACAGCGCCGCGAAGTTCTACCAGATGTCCGGCGGCCAGTTTTCCGTGCCCGTGGTCTTCCGCGGCCCGAACGGCGCGGCCGAGAACCTCGCCGCACAGCACTCCACGTCGGTCGACAGCCTCTTCGCCCACTTCCCGGGCCTCAAGGTGGTCACCTACGCCGATGCCCACGACGCCTACGGCCTCCTCAAGGCTGCGCTCCGCGACGACAACCCGGTGTGCTTCCTCGAAAGTGAGCTCACCTACGGCGTGAAGGGCGAAGTCCCCGACGAAGAGTTCATCATCCCGCTCGGCAAGGCCAACGTGCGCCGCACCGGCTCCGACGTCACCCTCGTGACCTGGGGCAAGCAGGTGCTCAACTGCATGCCGGTGGTCGACGAGCTGGTGAAGAAGGGCATCGACGTCGAGTTCATCGACCTCCGCAGCCTGCGTCCCCTCGACCACAAGACCCTCTTCACCTCGGTGGCGAAGACCGGTCGGTGTGTCGTGGTCCAGGAAGGCCACCTCTTCGCTGGCGTGGGCGCCGAAATCGCCGCTCGCATCCAGGAAGCGTGCTTCGACCACCTCGAAGCCCCGGTGCTGCGCGTCACCAACCGCGACGTCCCGCAGCCCTACGCCACCAACCTCGAAAAGCTGGTCATGCCGTCGCCCGACCGCATCATGGCCGCCATCGACCGCGTCCTCGGGAGGGCCTGATGGCTGAAATCTTCGTGATGCCCCAGGCATCGCCCACCATGGAAGTGGGCACCATCCTCGCGTGGCGGAAGGCGGAGGGCGACGCGCTCGCACCGCAGGACGTCATCGCCGAGGTCGAGACCGACAAGGCCGCGATGGAGATCGAGGTCTTCGACGACGGTGTGCTCCTCAAGATTCTCGTGTCCGAAGGCGACGAGGTGCCGGCCGGCGCCCCCATCGCCATCATCGGCACCAGCGCCGACGAAGACATCTCCGCACTCATCGCACAGGCCGCCTCCGCATCTGCTGCACCTGCAGCCGCACCCGCGGCCGAAGCCCCTGCTCCCGAAGCCACCCCGGCTCCGGCGGCACCCAAGGCCCCCAAGGCCACGGGCAAGGTGGGCCTCACCGCTCCGGCCTGGAACGGGGCGCCCGTGCACGAAGCCATCATGGAGATGCCCGAGTTCGTCTACGAGGCACCCGAGGCCGAGGTGGCCGACCTTCCCCGGTCGGTGCGCGCGGCTCCGGCGGCTCGTCGGGCAGCGCGCGAGCTGGGCGTCGACCTCACCGCCGTCTCCGGCACTGGCCCCCGTGGTCGTGTGCTCCGCGAAGACGTCGAGAAGGCCCACGCCACGCCTGCTGCACCTGCAGTCCCGGCCGGCCCCGCCGACGAGGTGGTGCGCAACTCTCAGATGCGCAAGACCATCGCCCGTCGCCTGAAGGCCGTGTGGCTCGACGCTCCGGTGTTCTACCTCACCGCGCGCTTCAACTGCGACAACATGGTGGCCTTCCGCAGCCAGCTCAAGGCCGCCGGCGTGAAGGTCTCCTACAACGACCTCGTGGTGAAGGCCTGCGCCAAGGCTCTGCGCGACGTCCCCGCGGTGAACGCATCCTGGGCCGAAGACGCCATCACGCGCCACGGCTCGGTGCACATCGGCGTGGCAGTCGCCCTCCCCGACGGCCTCATCACGCCCGTGGTGCGCAACGCCGACCAGAAGGGCCTGGCCACCATCTCGGCCGAGACCCGCGACCTCGCCACCCGTGCCCGCGACCGCAAGCTCGGCCCCGACGAATACCAGGGCAGCACGTTCACCATCTCCAACCTGGGGATGATGGGCATCGAGCAGTTCACCGCCATCATCAACCCGCCCGAGGCGGTCATCCTGGCTGTGGGCGGCATGCAGCAGGAGCCTGTGGTGGTCGACGGTCAGCTGTCTGTTGGCTGGCGGATGAAGGTCACGCTCACCTGCGACCACCGCGTGGTTGATGGTGCGCTGGGTGCCGAATTCCTCCAGGCCGTGCGCAAGTACATCGAGACCCCGGCCCTCCTGGCCGCTTGATGCTTCGCCTCCTCGACGCCGGGCCCTTTGTGGTCCGGCGTTTTGCCGTCTTGGAGTGACCATGCGCATCGCCATCGTGTGCAGCGCCCACGGCTTTGGCCACCTCACCCGCCAGCTCGAAGTCGCCCGACGCCTCCGAGAACGTGGCGTCACCCCCATCTTGTTCACCGCCGCCCCCCGGCAGGTAGTGGACGAGTGGCTGCCCGACCCCATCCTGGTGCCGTGGGTGGCCGACGTGGGGCTCGTGCAGTCCGACAGCCTCACCGAGGACATCCCTGCAACGCGCGCGCGACTGTCGGAGCGGTGCAGCGATGCCGCCGTCGACCGGCTCGCCGAAGCGCTCACCCAATGGCAGGCCGACCTGGTTGTCGCCGACACACCGCCCACCGCACTCGAAGCGGCCCGACGCGCGGGCATTCCCACCATCGCTGTCGGCAACTTCACGTGGCCGTGGATCTACAGCCACTACCCTCGACTGCAGGACTGGGCCGAGCGCCTCGCCGCCTGGCAGGCTCCGCATGACGCGGTGTCGCTCTGGCCCGGCCCTGGCGTGCCCGGCTTCCGAAGCGTGACCCCGTTCCGGCTCGTCGGACGACGCGCCGAGGTGGTCCCGCAGTGGCCCCCCGGGCATGTCCTGGTGAGCTTCGGCGGTCTTGGCCTCGACGACCTGAACGCCCGCCTACCGGTCATTCCCGGCGTCACGTGGGTGCTTGCCCCACCCATGGCCCGCCTCGACCGACCCGACTGTGTCTTCATCGAGGCCCAGTCCTACCCGGCGATGGTGGCTGCGGCAGACGTTGTGGTGACCAAGCCCGGCTACGGCATCCTGGCCGAGACCGCCCGCGCCGGAACGAAGCTGGTGTGGGTGCCGCGCGGGAAGTTCCCCGAGGCCCGCTTCATCACCGACGTCCTCACCGAACGCGGCGACCGCCCCGTGCCTCTGTCGCCCGGAGCCTCTGCGAAAGCATGGCGAGTCGCCCTTGCCAAGACCGTCCAGCAGCGCCTCTCAGACCCCGCCCCACCGCCGCACACCCACGACGACAGTGGGCGTCTGGCCGACTTCTTGATCAGCCGGGCACGGACTCCAGCTCGGCGTCCGTGATGGCACCCACCTGAGCAGCGTCGTCGCGGATGAGGTCGCACAGGCGCTCGAGGGGGAGGTCGTTGGGGTCGTCGCCGAAGGGGTCTTCGATCTCGATGCCGGCTTCTTCGATGCCCAACATGGCAAAGGCCACCATCGCGGTGACGGGAATGACCATCCAGTCCATCACGGGCACGAGCACGACGGGGAGGGTGACCAGGTAGAACGCGAGCAGCTGCCGAATCTGGACCACATACGCGAACGGCACAGGCGTGTGGAGGATGCGCTCGCAGGCCTCCTGGTGCTCGACCATCTTGGTGAGGGCGCCTTCGAGCTCGCGGGCCAGCGGTGCGTTGAGGTCGCCGGCCGCCACACGGGTGGCCACCCAGTGGCTCATGGCGGTGGCGAGGAAGGTGGGCGGGTTGCCACGCTGACAGGCTGCAGCCGCCATCTCGGGGCCGACGATGGGCACCAGCGACTCTTCTTTGGTGGCGTCGCGCAGCTCTTCCATCACGGAAACGGCGTAGGCGTGGGCCAACCGGGGCAGCGGACCGGTGAAGCCCACGTGGCTGCGCGCGACCCGAACCAGGTTCCGAGCGCCAGCGATGATGCCGCCCCAGCGCTTGCGGCCCTCCCAGTAGCGGTCGTAGGACGCATTGGTGCGGAAGACGAGCAGCATGCCCATGGCCACACCCACGAGAGAGTGGGCCAGCGCGCCGAAGTCGGGCATGGGGACCGTGCGTCCGGCAGCGGCGACCGTGACCACAGCCGCCCACCCACCGTAGAGCAGGATGCGGTTGCGCAAGCGGGACAGGACGGTGCCCCGCCACGCGAGGGTGGTGGTGGCCCAGTGCTGATGGTCGTAGTCAATCATCGGGAGCTCTCGTGCCCGGACCGCCGCGGTTCGGTGCGTCGGCCCGCTTAACGAGGCGCGTCACCTCGTGGACACCGTTCCGACTCCCAGTGGGCTTCCGCCGAAGTGGTGAGCGGGCCGAGGGTCCAGCTGGGAACGCCCTGGTTGGCCACTCTCTGCCCCCGCGGAAGGGCGCACACGCGGGGTCGGTCGGCCCGAGCGACGGTCTCCAACATCTCCCATACATGCCGGGTGAGGGCTTCTTCGCAGCCCACCTGGTGGGTGAGGCCCTGGCAGTCCGCTTCGTCGATGGGAGTGCCCTGGCCGCCAAGCTCTCGAAAGCGGATGCGCCAGAACTGGAAGGGGGCGTCCTTCAGAGCGTGGATCTGACCGAAGCCTTCGAGCACCGCCTCGGCTTCGGCCGCGGGGAGGTGGATGGTGGCGTCGACGCCGTCTTGGAGGAGGTGCCACGCACAGAAGCGTCGGAAGCGGGACTGGGTGCAGATGTGCAAGGCGAGGTCGAGGTTGCCGGTCTTGCCCACGCGTTCGGCGAGCAGGAAGCGGCACTCATCGAGCCAGACGGGGTCGGTCACGTGGCTGCAGTCATCGGCGGCCACCCGCTCGAAGCGTTCGGTGATGGTGACCTGACAGTCGCCCCGGACCTGCGCATCGCGGATGTGGGTGCAGGCGGTGCGTGCGGCTTCGAAGGTGTCGGCCGTGACCAGCGCAGTGCGGTAGGCCTCGGCATCGCTCGGACCGCGGTCGCAGGCGGTCAGCAGCAGTGTCAGGCCCAGCCAACGCACGGTGTGTCAGTCCTCGACCGAAGGAATGGCGTGCTGGTGGCGTTCTCCAAGGCCGGCGTAGTCGAGGCCCCCCAGGCGAGCGAGGGGGTCGAGCGCGGAGGCATCGACGAGGGCCCGGCCGTCGACTTCAGTGAGCACGTCGTCGTGGAAGTGGAACGCGAGCACCTCGCCCACGAGCAGGTGTGCGGTGCCGAGGTCGTGGCTGTGGATGAGCCGGCACTCGAGGGCCACGCGCGCTTCTTTTGGAAAGGGTGCAGCGACGTGCGAGCCAGACACGGCGGTGAGTCCGGTGCGGTCGAATTCGGAGGTGTCGGAGCCGAAGCGCGCGGCCGACGTGGCCACCTGTTCGAGCTGGGAGACCGATGGGATGCTGACCGTGAACACACCCGTCTCGAGGATGTTCTCGGCGGTGTCTTTGAGCAGGTTGCGACCGGCCCGCGCCACCGAGATGGCCACCGACGGCGGCTTGCTGGTGACGCCCATGAAGAACGAAAACGGTGCGAGGTTGTCGACGCCGGCGGTGGACCGGGTGCCCACCCACGCGATGGGCCGGGGGACGATGAGGCTCGTGAGCAGCCGGTACAGCTCTCGGCCGCGCAGCGAGGATGCCTGGAGTTCCATGAGACCTCGGGGGACGCGTCTGGCGTGACACACGTTAAGCCGCCCGGCATGCAGACGATGCTCCGATCCGTGGTTCTCCTGTCCGTGATGTCCGGCTGTGCGGTCGACGACACGGGGCCCGCCACCGCTGGCAGTCCTTCCGCCCAGGCCGCCCAAGAGGCTGCGGAGATCGCCAAAGAGGCCAAGGCTCTCGAAGCGCTGGCTCGCGAGCTCACCTCCGAGATGGACGGCGCCCGCCAACGGGTGGTCCAAGGTGAGCGCACGCCCGAAGCCGAAGCCAAGGCACTCCAAGCGAAGATGGCCGAGGTCTCCAAGCGCCACGACGCCCTGCAGGAGCGGATTCAGGCGTGGGAGAAGGGCCTGCACGAGCAGTCGGGCGATGTGACCTGGCCCCAGGAACCGGTCAAGGGGAAGCGCTGACCGCCTCTCGCACAGAGCCTTCGACGGCACGGGTGCTTTCCTGGAGGCGCTCGAAGTTGAGGGCATCCACCGACTTGCCCACCTTCAGGGCGTGGCGCTCCAGCTGCGTGCCCGCGGCAAGCGGTTGGCTGGGACCGCCGAGCACCCAGCCGGCGTCGATGCTGTCAAGGGAGACCGGGGGGGCTGCGGTGAATGCAGCGAAGCCGTCGTCGCCTTCCCACGCGCAGAACAGGATGGTCTGGGGGGGCGAACGGCGGGTGTCCCAGGCCTTGGCCAGTGAGATGAGCATGGCCATGCCGGCGGTGGAGCGCGCGGGTTCGTCGGCCGAGTCTTGGACCGCCACCAGGAGCACGCGGTCGGAGCGCCCGTCTTTGCGGCTGCAGACGACGGGGACTTCGCTCGCTGCTCGGTAGGACCGGCCATAGGCTGGGACGGTCTTCATCTGGCGGAGGCGGTCGGACAGCGCTTGCCAGGCTGCGGCCGGGCGGGCGGTTCCGGGGGCGCGGCCCTTCTTCTGCGCTTCGAGGAGGAAGGCGTCGCGGCGGAGGTCTTCCATCCGGATGGCGTCGGGGCCGCCTTTGGGGACTTCGACGCCCACGGACTCGGCCTTGCAGGCGGAGAGGAGCAGGAGTGTGGCGGCGAGAGCTGCTCGGGGGCCCCCTCCGACCGCTGCGCGGCCACCTCCCCCTGAAGGGGGAGGACTTGGGGTGGCAGCGGGTCTTTCCGTTGAAGGGGGGGGGCTTGAGGGTGCTCGGGTGGCGTCGCGTCCATCCGTTGAAGCGGGGGGGCTTGAGGGTACATGGGGGCCCCCTCCGACCGCTGCGCGGCCACCTCCCCCTGGAGGGGGAGGACTTGGGGTGGCAGCGGGTCTTTCCGTTGAAGGGGGGGGGCTTGAGGGTACATGGGGGCCCCCTCCGACCGCTGCGCGGCCACCTCCCCCTGGAGGGGGAGGACATTGGGTGGCAGCGGGTCCTCCCGTTGAAGAGAGGGGACTTGAGGGTGCTCGGGTGGCGTTGCGTCCTCCCATCGAAAGGGGACGACTGGGGACCGCATTGCGTCCTCCCCCTTCAGGGGGAGGTGGTCCGAAGGACCGGAGGGGGCCCCTCACGCGATGTACCCATGCTCGCGGAACCACCGCACCGCCTTGTCGACCGACACCTCAATCGACGTCTGAGGCACACCCAGCTCATCCACCGCACGCTGGGCTGTCCGGTACCGCTCCTCCTGCATCGCGAGCAGCACCCGTGGGTCGAGACCCGCGAAGCGGTGGGGGTTCTGCGCATGGAGCGCCCCGCCCACCCGCCCGGCTAGCCGCATCAGGCGGTCGGGGACCGGGAAGCGGGGCGGGCTCTTGCCCAGCGCTCTCGCCGCCAAGCCCATGAACTCCGCATAGCTGAGGTTGTGCGCACCCAGCAGGTAGCGGCGCCCCGAGGTGCCCCGCTCGAAGGCCAAGATGTGCCCCAGCGCGCAGTCGTCGGCGTCCATGAAGCACTTGCCGCCCGCGGGATGGAAGGGCACAGGCCCCTTCGACATCGCCACGATGAGCTGGCCGCTCGTGGGCTTCACATCCCAGGCGCCCACGATGTAGTCGGGGTTGACCACCACCGTGTCCACCGAGCCCCAGCCCGCTGCCATCCGCTCGGCCTGCACCTTGGTGTCGTGGTAGGCCCGCAGCGCCGTGCCGTGGGGGCCGTACACGCGCTCGGCGTCGAGCGGCGTGTCTTCGTCGCCCGGTGCAGTCCGCGGACCGAAGCCCACGGTGATGCTCGAGCTGCACACCACCATCCGGCGGATGCCCACCTTGTCGGCGGCGCGCAGCAGGCCCCGCAGCCCGAACACGTGCACCGCGCGCATGCGGGCGATGCCGCCAGGGCTTGGGTCGAACAAGCCGGCCACGTGGTACACGGCCTCACAGCCGTCCATCGCACGGGCCAGGCCCTCCACGGACTCGGGGTCGTCGGCGAGGGGGACCTTGTGCAGGTGGAGGTCGAGGCCCTCGATGGCCTTGCGGGGCTTGCGGATGACGCAGTGCACCTCGTCGCCGCGCGCGAGCAGCTGGCGGACGAGGTTGGCGCCGATGAAGCCGGTCGCGCCGGTCACCAGGACCTTCATGGGGACTCCCTCGAGTCGGGCCGACTCAGCGACCGCGGAAGAACAGCTCCTTGCCGATGATCATCCGCTGGATCTGGCTGGTGCCCTCGTAGATCTGGAAGATCTTGGCATCCCGCA
>ENA-OWNT01005228-OWNT01005228.1-seawater-metagenome-genome-assembly--contig:-NODE-5228-length-10850-cov-4.007147_pt1 | contig 10850 bp, 13 predicted proteins | sample MGYA00238136_ERZ651165 | MGnify/ENA primary metagenome ERZ651165 (study PRJEB26861, sample SAMN08777766) | seawater metagenome | isolation source: coastal seawater | place: USA: Florida | collected...
GTTCATTTTGTCGGCCTTCACCAGAATGCACAGGGCACAATTCAACGCCTCACGACGGCATATTCACCACAAACAATCGATCGCACCTGACGTTGTGCGGCACTCTTTGCTTGCGGCGCCTTCGGCGCATTGCCTGGCTTTGGTTGCGTGAATGGGGGGTACGCAGGAGAAAACGACCGACTGGAACCGGACTTATTCGACTGGGATGACTGCGCTGCCGCGGCAGACGGAGCAGCGGCCGCCCAGATTGACGCAGGTTTCGAGGTTGAATTGGTTGGCGGTTTTTGCCCTTTGGGGGCCTGCTTGCGGGTACCGAACAGAGTACCTTTGCGGGCATACTGTGGAGCAGAACCATTCGGCTTGGCATGCACCTTGTTTGGTTGCGCTGTCGCCTTGGGCTGAACGCTATTAAATGGCTTCGCTGTCCGATTAGTAGTGCTAGCACTGCCACTGAATTTCACGCTAGTCGCAGTCGTCTTTTTGAAAGATGGACTAGCTTGCGCCGCTGGCGTCCTGGACTTGTTGCAGCGCTTTACAAACCGGAAAAGCGATGCTCGAATTTGCTGTTCAAGAGCAGCAGGGTCAAGCCCAATAAGAGTTGATACACTCGGCAGACTGTTGTCCCCTAGTGTAGCCATCAATGTCATGAGAATGCGACGAAGCTTCGCTGTTAGAAGTTCAACATCCTTTGTCGCGTTGCGATCACTGGCGGAGTCCTGTTTAGATTGAGTTGCTCCCACTACAAACAAAGCGGCGCAACATGTCTAAGAGGAGGAATCTGACAGTGTGCCCGCACATCGAGTCAGTGCTTACATGGAGACTCTCTGCCAGCATCTACGTTGAGATTGCGCTTGAAGTCTCGTTCTTTCTGCAAGGACACCCTCAAGAGGTCATTTTCTGTGCGAAGTCTTTGTGCTTCATCCGATAATTTGTCACATTTCTTTATTAGAAGCTCTATTTGATCTGTGCTAGATGACCTGCGTGTCGGTACAGCAATGTCATCATTCAACGAGTTTGCACAGCACTTGTCGGCAATACACTATCCGTACACATGCGCGGCGTTTTTCCCGAGGGCACCTTCGTATTCTTCGCGAATACTACGTAGCTCACGTTCGAAAGCGGCCTTGTCCTCCTTTGCTTGGGCAGTGAGCGTTTGCACAAGCTGTTGTGCGTCTTGAAACAATTTGAAGGTTTTCCTAGAGTCCATCTGTTCGAAATAACATGCACACAAACAGGCTGAGCAAAGCGGTCTACGCCGTCCCGAGTCTAAGCAATACCTCCACAAACCTGAGTTAATCGATGCTGCTCTCGTTCAGAGTGCAACTTCTGCTCCAAATCTAAACAACGAGCCTGCGAGCGTGCTCGTTCGCTGCTCTGCTGCTCGTGCTGTAGATGGCGTTGGTGCTCTTGCCTGGCCGTATCCATTTCCTCCTGCAGAGTCACATACTGCTCGTACAGGGACTGATACGAACTTTTCAAGGTTTGAAGCTCTGTTTGCAACTCAATGGCAGACTTTTGGCTTGTCATATTGGAACTATTATCCCCTAACTTCTTCGCTTCGCCAACAGTCAGGTGAATTGGTGTTGCACGGTCACTTGCCGCGGACGGCCCATGCGTGATGTGCGGGTCTCACCTGGACAGCGTGCCCGAGGGAGGCAAGTACGACGGTGTTCTCGGGGTCATTGCAGCGTTTGAGTGCGTACGTGCGCTTCAGGATGCCGGCGTGCAGCCGTACATCGCGCTCGAGGTGGTGGCCACAGCAGAGGAGGAGGGCCGCTTCGGCGGCATGCTCGGCAGCCAGGCCATCGCCGACATTGTTGACGAGAGTTGGCTTGAGAATAGCAAAGACGCGGACGGCATCGCCCTCAAAGACGCAATGCGTGCGCAGTCCTTGGACTATCGCTCAGCCTTAGGAGGGTGTCGTCGTCGGGACGTGAAGGCGTTCGTGGAGCTTCACATCGAACAAGGTCCGGTGCTGGAGCAGAAGGGCTTGGCGGTAGGCACCGTCACGGGCATCTCCGGCACCTCCAACCCGCTCTTCACGTTGAAGGGCGAGGCCAACCACTCCGGCACAACTCCGATGGAGCTGCGGCGGGACGCCGTGATGGGGTTCTGCGAGATTGGTGCTGCGATCCCTAGCATTCTGAAGCAGCACGGCTCCCCGGACGCGCGGATGACTGTTGGCAAAGTCGACGTTCAACCCAACTTCCCTCACACAGTGGCTGGAGAAGTATGCTTCTCAGTAAACATTCGTGACAATGACGAGCAGTGCATGCAAGCAATGGACGACGCGTTCGCGACGATGGCGGCTGAAGTTGCAGCAAGGCACGGTCTCGAGCTTTCAGTCGATCGTCGACTGGGTAAGCTTGCACCTGTGCGTCTGGATCCTCGCCTTCGTGCGGTCCTTGAAGACGAGGCACGCGCATTATTTAACGGGCAGCCCGGCAGGTGGCAACCAATGCCTAGCGGGGCCGGACACGACGCGCAAAACATGCAGCAAATATGTCCCGCAGCAATGATCTTCATCCCAAGCCGCAAGGGCATCAGCCACGCCGTCGAAGAGTTCACCGACGATAGCCAGGTGGAAGTGGGCGTGCAGCTCCTGTGCAACTTTCTTCACCGGCTCGTGACAGACCGACAAGCCCTCTCCAACACCACATCGCGATTGTAAGCATGTGGACTTCCTAAATTATTACAACTTGTGAAGAAAAGGAACTTCATGGTGACGATGCGACGCCTGCGGCACACAGCGCTACACCATCGTCGGCCAATCACTATCGGCAGTCGCAATTTGTTGTTTTGATCAGTCCCAAGTGCACCGAAGATCTGACTTGAACGCCAGCCATCTACGTCAAGGTTACCGTATCACCGTCGAGTCGTCAACCCGTCGCGCACTGCCTTGGCCATCCCTCTTAGTCGTCTGCTCCCATCGACACACGCCACATGAGCCCATGAGCCCATGAGCCATGAACCCACACACCACCAACCTACGCACCACGACATCACACACACACACCACGGCGCGACATCACGCGCGAGCGACACAGCAACGAATGCAGACAGAGTGCTTGACATGGTGCATACATCATACACGGAAGCTGAAGCAACGCAACGCAACGCTGCGTCGTTGCGACCGTTATTGGATACGGCCACAGCGGTGTTGGTGGTTGGTGGTATCTTTGGAGTTTGAAGGCGGCAACGCGGCGACGGCGAACGCAAAACGGTGAAATCGTATCTTGCTGCTTTTCGAATGCACCGCTTCGTCGGTGTCCAACCACACCCGACGCTGTCCGAGACGACGTGTTAGCAAAGCGCAGAGTGTGGTAGTGCCCTTGCTCGTACCCGTGTCACTGATCGCTGGTTGGTTGGGGCGTCGAAACGACCACGCGAACGGAGCCGCTGACGACGAGAGGGAGAGCGACTCAGGCGACGCGGGATGCCGGGCAGGCGATTAAATTGCCGACGATAGTTGACGACATGTCACACCGTACAACGCGACAGAACTCTTGCCTTCGACTTAGTCGTGAAGTCGTGGAGATGTACGATGGTGTTGAACATGTAAGATGTAAGTACAGGAGTGCGGGGAAATAACGACTTGGGGGCGTGGCGAAACGGAGACGATGTGGGGACAGCGGGAGGGTGTCGGAAGCATGGAAACAGAAAGGACAGCACACCTTTTGCTTTCCTTTTTTTTTTTTACTTGCTGTGTCGCCACAGAACGAATTTTGCCATTGCAAAGAGGAACAACATAAAACACCGAGGAGTCGGAATGAAGCTGTTTATCACCGTTGCGGTCACCGGCGTCGCCGCTCACTCGGCGTTGGGGTCCACGTGCATCGGCCCGAACAACGACACGGAAGCCCCGTGTGTGCCCGGCCACGAGTTCTGCTCAACGGGCTTCCAAAATGCGCCACAATACCACCTCATGGACCAGCACGGATGCGGAGAGAACGACCCAAACGGTGCGTTGACACCGCCAACGCGTCGACGCAATTGTTTGTCATTTGTCTCCTGCTCTCATGCTTGATCTGCATCTCAGGCCCTGTGTACGACCCGGTCCATGGTGTCATCCACCACTTCTACCAGATCCACCTGGCTGCGGACCCCGGCCACGGTCCAGATTACGGGCACTTCGTGTCTAAGGACTTTGTGAACTGGGCTCAGATGCCCGTGGCGATCTGGAACGGCCTCGACAACTCGGTGGACCCCATGAAGGTCACGCCGTACGACAACGAGGCGATCTACACTGGGTCTGCCGTTGTCGTCGACGGAGCTGGCCCCGACGGCAAAGGGCCCGGGATTGTGCAGATTTACCCCGGCCTCTGCAACAAAAACGACTGGAGCAGCTGCGAAACCGGGACGCTGCTCGCGCAAGCCGTGCCGGCGAACTATTCAGGCGACGAGCTCCTGGAAAAGTGGGCGAAGATTGAGTAAGTCGCCCATGCATGCCACGGAATCTCATTGCGCCACGTTCGCGATCGGCGAACAATTGGTTCACGTATCAGGATCCGTTTGCTTGCATATGCAGGGCGAACCCGATCGTGGAGAACACGCAGCGAGACCCAACGTCGCCATGGAAGACGAGCTACGGCGAGTGGCGCCTGCGGACGTACGACCAGAAAATCTATGGCTCCGCGTCCGATGAGGACCTGATCGCCGGCAAATGGTACGAAATCGGTACTAACTCGGACTTGCGAGAGTGCGAATGCCCGTCTCTATACCCATTGCCACCGGCCTCTCCCGGATTCGAAGCTGAGTACGTGGGGTTTCAACATGCTGTCTCCGCAATGTGAACGGCTCGACGCCGAACACAACTGACGGTTTGTGGTGTGTGCGTCTAATTGCAACACACAGGTACAATGCTGCACAGCTGGAGGGCTCACTGCCCACGCATGTTCACAAGACAGTGCGTTCTGTTTCTGTTTCGCGTATACCCAACCAGAACATTGTCATCCTCAAGTCTACCATTTGCGTGGGTGCTGTAATGTTGTAGTCATGCAGCGGCGACTGGTGGCAAATTGGCAACTACTACGACGCTCCACCGAAACAACTCGGTGCTTTCAACGCAACGCCGGGCTGGGAGGATTTGTTTGCTCAAAAACGAATCGATCAAGGTGCATTCTACGCAAGCAAGGACAACTTGTACCCAAGTCGCAATGGGACGGATCTGCGGCGCATCAACTGGGGCTGGGCCCAGGTGGACCCCGGGTCGACTCAAACTCTCCCCCGAGAAATCACGTTCAACGCTGCCGCGCGTACTTTGCAGCAATATCCCATAGAAGAACTCAAAGAGCTTCGCGGGGAAGCCACGGAAGCTTCTGGTATGCTTCGCGGATGCCGCCGCTTCGTAAACACACGGTTTGACTCTTGATATACGTTCGCCGCATGCATGGCAGGCCAATACTCCGGCATTGTAAACTTGGTGCTTGAGAAGGGATCAGGAAACCAAGCAGAGGTGATCGTGGCGTTTGATTTGCCATCCACTGCTGAAACCTTGACCGTAAGCATCGGGAACGGAACTGGCACTACGGTGGAACGGCACGTCGTTGTGTGATCACGGCGCAAGATGTCCATGTCATCGCATGTTTAAATCGGGTGCACTTGTGTTTGAATTCGCCAGGTTCATGGAGAACACCGACCTGCCAGGAGACGACTACAACATTACGCACCACCCGGAGGGAACTCCAGCAAGCGTGTGCCAGGTGAATATCCTCCTCATTTGATATCTGTGCATGAACGACGCATGTCCGCGGTGGGCTTAACACAGCTTGGCGTGTGTGCGTTTTGGCAGAGTGTGTGCGACAACGACTCTGCTTGCGATGCATGGACCTACGTCATTCGGGGTGCAGACGGCGGCGGTGATTGCTGTTTGAAAAGTGAGGTTCCGTGCCCACGCACGCCACCTCCGCAGTCACCCAATTGCACGTCGGGTTCAAAAGTGGTACGTAAGGGTCATCATCGATGGTTGCGTTTTTGGCATTTTTGCACGTACATCGAGGTCTCATCGTCGTGTGTATGGATAACTGACGCCCAGGCGACGACATTATCGAACTGCGGCGCCGGGGCCCTGATATGTACCGTCGACTACACCCCCAACACCAACACCTCCGCAACGTTCTACGACGTTCCCGTGTCGTGCGGTGATGTTAAAGACTCGCTCCGATTGCTCGCCGACGAGACGGCGTTGGAAGTGCGCGTTTTCTCGGACGTCACGATGGCGGAGGCGTATTTCCAAGGCGGGCGCGTGGCCATGACGGTACAACTCGAAACGCGCATCGCATCGTTGCATTCGTTCAACCCATTCTTGTGTTGATGTTTGGTCTGTTTGCGTACTGCAACGCTGTAGGTCAAGACGGAGCTCGAGCCGGACGCAGAACTGGGATTTTCGTCGACGGAAGATGAATTTTCAGCAAATGCGTCGGCGTACCCTCTGTCTTCTATCTGGACGACGCCCAACGCGGTTCGCGCAGCGGCGCGCGTGTACCCATGAAGATACTGTTCTCCAGAATAACGTAGACATAGTTAGTTTCACTTGCAATCGACGGAACGGTGCGAGTAGGATTCGAGAAGACTAGCAGTAACAAAAAACGTAAGTTTTATGAGATTACGCCAACATTGCGCCGGGCGTGGAACAGAGGTATCGACGCAGCTGTCGTATCGTTAGGTGTCAGGTTTTCTATGCGGTCGGCTTGGCGAGTGAGGCCGAACAGCAACCCGAAAATCAAAAGAAAGTACGGGTGGACCATGCATGGCTATTTTCGTTGAGCTGGCTTCCCTACAACGGGTTTGCTGTTGGCCCATTCACCAGAAAAGCCCATCGTGCCATCCGCTTTCAGCAAAGTGCCGTGGCCATGCAACTTGCCGCGAGCCCATGAACCCGTGTAGCAACCTTGCGGCTGTTGGCGACTTCCTTTGCCATGGAACAGCCCGTCGACAAATTCACCAATGTACACACCATGCTTCTTGATGTCGAACACGGCACGGCCAATGCCGTGGGGTTTACCATTGCCATTGACTTGACCTTCGTACTGATATTGGTATCCGTACGAGCTTTTCCCGCGCATTTTGACGACATCTTCGAGGCAGTCAAAGGCTGCATCGAAATAGTCCGCGAAATCTGCTCTCTTCTCTGTTTCGCGCATGTAGCGTAAAAACTTGTAAAACCGCTCTTTCTTCGGAGTTGGCTCCTTTGCAGGGGCAGGTTGCTCCGCGGCGGCTTTCGCGTCGGCACCGGCGACCACAACTGTGGTCGCTGCGCTGGCAGCCTCAGCGGCGTGGTCGTGTTGTTGGTGCTTCTTCGAGCGCCGTGGCGACTTCAGCTTCCGAGCTTTCTTCTTCTCTCGTCGTTTGCGTTCCTTCGCAAGCATTTTGGCAGCCGGGCAGCTCTGAATCACCTTCAGTGATTTGGCGAGCTCCGCTCGCAATTGTGACACCTCTGCAGTCAATTCTTCCGTCCTGCTGTCATTGTTGAGCGCTGCGTCTTTCAGCGATCGACAGCGACTGGTCAGCAGCGCAATCTGCCACCTCAAGCGGGCAGCCCCGAGTTTCGACAGCTCCAGCTCCTTGGTGAGGCTCGGCATCAACGCCTGCCGAGCATCTCGCTCGATGCTGGCGAGCTGCTCATCCTTGACAGCTATCCCTTGCGACAGGAAGTCCACTTCCCGCGTCAGTGACGAAATCTTCGACTTCAGTGCGTCAACATCCTCCTTACCCTGTGTGTCGCTCGTCGTCTCGATGTTTACACTCGGTGCTGCAGCAGTTCCTACCATGACCTTACCCGAGGCTGCCTGGTAGAAACGCTCAGGCAGGTTGTGGCCAAGCGTGGCCGCTGGTCCGAGCGACACTGATTTCAGAGCGCTGCATCCTTGGAACGAGCCATCACTGCAGCGTAGCTGCTCGCCAAAAGTCACAGACGCCAGTTTGGGGCAGTCCGCGAAGTTGGAACTGCCCAACACGATGTGGCTGCCACCGACAATGGACTCCAAGTTCGGGCAGTTCAAGAAGCTGTACGCCGTGACGCCGACGTGGCAGCCCATTGTGACGCGCCGCACCGCAGAGTTCCCTTGGTAACCGTCGACTGTGACTCCGTCCGGCACGAAGAGATTCCCGTCGATGAGCACCGGTGCGGAGCCGAAGGGCGTGCCGGCGGCGTCTGCTTTTGCAGTGGCCGCGTCCAGTTCCTCCCGCAGCGTGGCGTTGGAATGTCGCAGGCGCACGAGCTCGCGGCCATCGCGCCCGGTACTGGCCTCGCTGAAACCACGAACGTAAATCTTCTCGTACTCGGACAGTCCTCGCTCGAGGATGGCGGAGACTGCAGCGCGTAACGACAAATACGTCAGGTCGGGGCCTTCCTTTTTCGATACCTCACTGACCGCGTCGGCAAACTTCGGCTCGATGATAATGTAGGTCGGGGAGTTGCGCCGGGCCTTCGACGTGACCTTCGTATTTTTGGGTGTTTTGGACCCGTTCTGTTGCTTCTGGTGCTCCATGGTCTGCAGTTGCTGGCGAAGATCTTCCACGTCACGTTGGGTGCGGTGGCTATGCGTCACCATCGCCGCCAACGATTCTTCCAGATGTTCGATGACTTTCTGCTTCTCGTCCAATGTCTCATTCTTTTCCAAGAGTTCTGCCTCCAGTTCTTGCAGACGCTCGTTGGTTCCGATCTCAGATTCATCCCGTTCGACGTGTATTGATTCCTGGCTCAAGTCCAGAAACTCCATTTGGTCGCCGAGAGAAGGTTCGTTGATGCTGCCAGCGGGACTCTGCATCGGGCTCAAGAGCAGCTCTTCGAGGTTAGCGATGCCCTGCGGCTCGCCCTGCGGCGTTGGACGCCGTCCGCGTCCCTCGAATGGGTCCGCTGCCTCCTCAAGTTGCTGCCGCAGCGAATTGATCTCTTGCTCTTGGAGTGTGACCGCGAGCTGCAGCTCCCCGACTGCGAATTCAGCGGCGGTGGCCTTTTCGCGAAACAGGTCCACCTGTTGTTCGAGGATGGGGATGGCCCCCACCTTCGTTCGTAGCTGGTCATTTTCCTTCTCGAGTTCCTGCTTCTCGGGTGCGAGGCGGCTGATCTCAGCGCTGAGGCGCGCGAGCTTGCGCGGGGTGCCAGCCTTCTTCAGTTTCACCTTGGCCTGGTGTAGTTCGAGCTTCAGGTCGGAGATTTCCTCTTCTTGCTTCTGTACTTGGGCCTCGAGGTCCGAGTGGTACTGCTCATGCTGCGTCTTGAACTGCACGAACTGCTGCTTGAGGTTCTCGTAGGCGACATTGGCTTCCTGCAGCGATGCTCTGCTCTGGGCCTCGTGTTGCGCGATGGCGATCTCCGTCCGCTGCTTCGTTGCGCTTTCGCGCTGCCACATCTCGCGTCGGAGATTCTCCAGCTCCAAGTCCTTGGACTCCAGGGCCTCGTTGAACTTCGCCAGTAGCTTGTCGTCCTTGACTTCGATGCCCAAGTCTCGGCTCGGGTTCCTGCTGTGGAGCCCAACGTTGGCCTCGAAGACGCGGCCGACCGTGCGCTTCGCTGTCATGCTGCGCAGGCGATCCGCCATGCGCGAGTCCGAGGCCGCTCGCCTAGGGTACGACGACATCTTGTTGTCGGTTGCCGAAGCACGCTACGACCGTCGCCGCTGCTTGTGCCGGCGGCGTGCGTGTGCAGTGCCTCCCGCACACGCACGCAGATCTGGGGGTTGGGGGTGGTGTTCGTTTCTCGATATGCGCTGTGTTCAGCCCTGCCCTGCGTCCGACACAGCGAGGCGTGGCTGCATGCGGAGCACGCTGCGCACGGAACTGGCCAGGCAAGAACTTTACAAAACTTTAATTCAGTCAGGTGTTCATTTTTTGGCAAGCGTCGGCAAAGTGCTGGATGTGATGGCGGCGGATCGGAACACGCTGTGGCATCGTTTGTCTGCCGCGCGCACGTTGTCTTCTTCGGCTACAACGAAGCGCCGCGCGCGCAATTCTCTCACCGCTGAGACACCAATCACGTCACTGAATCCGTCTCGGCAGCCCAAGGCCCGCCATGTAGTCACATGCTGTGGATATCCTCGCTCGTCTCCGCGACAGCGCAGTCACGGATGGGAGGATTGCGCTGGATGCTGGTGGACTGGCCGTTGTGACCGGAACGCGTGTCCTTCGCATGCACGCCGTGCATGCTGCCATGCACTCGATCTGGGCCGAGGGAGGAGGATGGGCTGGTGGAGCAGTGCAGTCAACCGCCAGCAAGACTTAGATTGCAGGGACATCACTCCCATCAAGCTCGTTCGACGTCCTCAACCTGGGTCACCATCTCTGCATCCATCCATCATGCACGCATTGCATTGCCATTACTACGTTCACCGCACCGCACCCCACCGCGGCGTAATCGGGGCCGCCACCACCACCGCCACCGTCGTTCGGTCGGTCGTGCACAGAACAACGTAACGCAACGACGCAGTTCAAGTTCAGAACACAACACAACAAACGAAGGAAGGAAGGAAGGAAGTTCCGACGTTGGTTGGTTGGAGTCAACGACGACCGACGACGCGCAGCTGCAAACGAACGAACGAACGAACGAACGAACGAACGAACGAACGAACGAAGTAAGTGGCCGCGAGCGCCGACGGCGTTGTGGGGGATCACAGCGTAAGGAAGATACGACAGCGACAGCGACGGTGACGGCGACGACGACGGCGATGACGACGACGACAACGAACGACGAACGACGTACAGACGACGACGACGTACATACGACGACGTACAAACGATGAACGCTGTGGACGGACACTGCGTCGTTCGCCGTTCGTCGTTCGTCGTCCGCCGTTCATCGTTCATCGTTCATCGTTCATCGTTCATCGTTCATCGTTCATCGTTCATCGTTC
>ENA-OWNT01005229-OWNT01005229.1-seawater-metagenome-genome-assembly--contig:-NODE-5229-length-10846-cov-3.202061_pt1 | contig 10846 bp, 10 predicted proteins | sample MGYA00238136_ERZ651165 | MGnify/ENA primary metagenome ERZ651165 (study PRJEB26861, sample SAMN08777766) | seawater metagenome | isolation source: coastal seawater | place: USA: Florida | collected...
GGGTGCCGTGGTTGTCTTCGACGAACTTCACCGCGTCGCGGATCTGGTCGAGGGTGATCTTCACCCGACTGCTCCTCTTTACTGGGGCACAGAGCGCCCCGCTTTAGCGCATCGCGCGCAGGCCGGCAAGCTGCTTGCGAACGCCTTGGGCGCCTATGCCCATCAGGCCGACGCCATCGTGCTTGCATTGCCGCGCGGTGGCGTACCGGTCGGGTTCGCGGTGGCGATGACGCTCGCGCTCGCGCTCGACATCCTGCTGGTGCGCAAACTGGGCCTGCCGTCCCAGCCCGAGTACGCGATCGGCGCCGTCGGCAGCGGCGGGCTTGTGCTCCAGGGCTGCGCTGCCGTGCGTGGTGACCACGCCGGCGACGTCGGCCAGGTCCTTGAAGGCGGTGGGCATGCCGTGCAGCAGCGGCAGGGCTGCGCGGCTGTCCTCGGCGCCGGCCCGGTTGGAGGCGCGGGCGTGGCGGCTGTCCGCGGCCTCGGCGTCTTCGAGGGCCCGCTCCGCCGTGACTGTGATGAAGGCGCCCAGATGCGGGTTCCCGGAGGCGATGCGGTCCAGGAAGTGCTCAGCGGCCTGGCGGGCGGAAAGTTCGCCCGAGCGCAGGGCATCGCGGAGCGCGACGGCGGAGAGCTCATGGACCTCAGCCACGGGTCAACGGCCCCTGCTGATCCGTCGCGGGGCCCGCTTCGCCGGCGGAGGTCTTCGCTGCCATGGGTCTCCTTTGCGGTCCCCAGAAGCGTAACCTGCCCCGTGTTTGGGCCGTGCCCCGACCGCTGGCGATACGCTGGGGGCAGACCCTGGTTTCAGCGGAGAGGACGACCATGAGCGACATCGACACCGTGACCGTATCCGACATCCCCGAAGCGGCGCGGATCCTGGACGTACGCGAGGAATACGAATGGGCGGCCGGCCACGCCGAGCACGCCGTGCACATTCCCCTCGACCAGCTTCCGGCCCGCCTCGACGAATTGGACCCGGACGAGGACCTGTACGTCATCTGCCGTACCGGCGGACGTTCCTTCCGGGCGGCGCAGTGGCTCGTCGGCCACGGCTACTCCGCAATGAACGTCGCCGGCGGCATGGACCAGTGGCTCGAGAACGGCCTGCCGCTCGTGTCCGACAACGGGCTCAAGCCCGTGATCCTGTAAGCGAAGGAAGAACCTATGCCAGCCTCCCCTGTCACCTACACCTTCCTCGGCCCCGAAGGCACGTTCACCGAGGCCGCGCTGATGCAGGTGCCCGGTGCCGCGGAGGCCATCCGCATCCCCTCCTCCAACGTGAATGCGGCACTGGACAAGGTCCGCAACGGCTCGGCCGACGCGGCGATGGTGCCCATCGAGAACTCCGTGGAGGGCGGTGTCACGGCAACCCTCGACGCAATCGCCACCGGCCAGGAGCTGCGGATCCTGCGCGAGGCCCTGGTACCGATCAGCTTTGTGCTGGTGGTCCGGCCCGGCGTCCGGATCGAGGACATCCGCCGGGTCTCCACGCACGGACACGCCTGGGCGCAGTGCAGGCTTTGGGTGGAAGCCAATATTCCGAATGCGGAATATATCCCCGGTTCCTCCACTGCAGCGGCCGCCATGGGCTTGCTGGAGGGTGACCCGCACTACGACGCCGCCATCTGTGCGCCGATAGTCGCGGCAGAGCAGCCCGGGCTGTCGGTGCTGGCTGAAAACATCGGCGACAACCCGGGCGCGGTCACCAGGTTTGTGCTGGTGGGGCGCCCAGGGCAGCTCCCGGAACGGACCGGCGCGGACAAGACCACCGTGGTGGTGCCGCTGCCGGAAGACCGTCCGGGCGCGCTGATGGAAATCCTCGACCAGTTCGCCACCCGTGGCGTGAACCTGAGCCGGATCGAATCCCGGCCCACCGGCCAGTACCTGGGCCACTACTTCTTCAGCATCGACGCGGACGGCCACGTCGGCGATGCGCGGGTGGCTGACGCGCTGGCCGGACTGCACCGGATCAGCCCGGCCACGCGCTTCCTTGGCTCCTACAGCCGGGCCGACGGCCAGCGCGCCGAGGTGGCGCCGCACACCTCCGACCAGGCATTCCGGGCCGCCCACGCCTGGGTTGAAGACATACTCACCGGGGCATCTGTGGTCACGGAATATAACCCGGAGGCTTCGCCCACAGCGTAGACAAATGCCACATGCGGCACTTCCACCCCTTGGAAACTGTGCGTATGCTTGCCTGATCTATCGGGTTAGTCCTCTACCGGAAGGAGCGGGTCATGGCAGGCACCAGCACAGAAAATGACGGCCAGGGAATGATTGTCAATCCCAAACCGACGGCCGAGAACCAGGATTGGGACGGCGACGACGCTGACCGGGCGGACCGGCTGCGCTTCGAGGAAGAGCAGGCGATGATCCGCGAGCAGTCGGAGGCGCGCGCCGCCAAGGCAGCCGCGGACGCAAAGAAGGAAGCGGACGCGAAGAAGGAAGCCAGCTAAGCGTCTTCCCTGACCCGGACCAGCAGCGAGTGGGGGGCTATCCGGACGGTGACGGCGGTGGCCTCGCCGGACGGATCGCCGTCGACCTGGGTGGGCATCGGTTCGGCGCACTTAATCACGATCTTGCCTGAGCGGTAGTACGTCATCACCGGCAGGTTTCTCTTGTGTTTGAGCACAATCTTCCAGTACATCGCCAGCCAGCCGATCGCGCTGCGCGGGCTCATCACCACCACGTCGAGCATGCCGTCGTCGATCATGGCCTGGGGGATAAAGTCGATCCCGCCCGGGATCAGCCCGCAGTTGGCGAAGAGCACACTGCGGATCTTGCGGGATTGCTCCGGCTGGTCGTCGAGGGCAATGGAGACCCGCTTGCGGCGCCCGGGGAGGTGCCGCACGCCGGCCTCGGTATAGGCCAGCCAGCCAACCGCCTTCTTCAGCCCGTCGTTGGTGTCACCGACCACCTCGGCGTCCATGCCCATGCCGGCGATCACCAGGAAGGCGTGCTCCGCGGACTGCCCGGTCATGGAGTTCTCCACCGTCATCCGGGCGGTGTCGATGAAGCGCTGGTGTCCGAACAGCGCCGTCTCGACGCAGCCGTGCAGGTCACCGATGTCCAGGTGGATATTGCGGGCCAGCAGGTTCCCGGTCCCCAGCGGCAACAGGCCCATCGCGACGTCGGTGTGCGCGAGGACGTCCGCCACCACGCGGACGGTGCCGTCGCCGCCGCCCACCAGCACGACGTCGGCCCCGTATTCGACGGCCGCACGGGTCTGCGAGAAGCCGGGGTCCTCGGCGGTGGTCTCGAAGAAGCGCGGGGCCTCCCAGCCGGCCGCGAGGCAGGCACTCTCGACCAGTACCCGGGCCTCAGCGGACCTGGACTTGATCGGGTTGAGCACGACGGCGACCTTCTGCCGGGACAGGCCGGGATTGTGCGTTTCTTCCCAGACGGCACTGCGCATGTGCTTGGCCTTTAACCGGCGCACACCCCACCAGCTGGAGACGGCAAATGCCAGGGCTCCAGCGATGACGAGGTAGAGCAGCCAATCGCGCATGTTGCTCCAACACTATCCCGCGCGTTCGCCGCGGCAGCACTGCCGGAGGGCGGCCCCCGGATTCGATACTCTTATCTGGTGATCGACGTAAAAGACCTCAGCGAAAACCCGGACAAGTTCCGTGCCAGCCAGCGCGCCCGCGGCGCCGATGAATCCGTGGTGGACGCGATCATCGCCGCGGATGCGGCCCGGCGCGCGGCGTTGATCCGTTTCGAAAACCTGCGGGCCGAGCAGAACGCCTTCGGCAAGAAGGTGGCGCAGGCCAAGGGCGAGGAGAAGCAGGCCCTGCTTGCCGAGGTCAAGGTGCTCGCGGCATCGGTCAAGGAAGCCTCGGCCGAGGCCGACGTCGCCCAGGCCGCCCAGGAGGAGCTGCTGCGCGGTATCCCCAACCTGGTCGAAGACGGTGTGCCGGCCGGCGGCGAGGACGATTACGTCGTGGTCAAGACGGTGGGGGCACCCCGCGAATTCCCCGACTTCGAGCCCAGGGACCACCTCGAAATCGGCGAGCTGATCGGCGCGATCGACATGGAACGCGGCGCAAAGGTCTCCGGTTCGCGCTTCTACTTCCTGCGCGGCGTGGGCGCCCGCCTGGAGATGGCGCTGCTGCAGATGGCCATGGAACAGGCCATCGACGCCGGCTTCGTCCCCATGATCACCCCGACGCTGGTACGGCCGGAAACCATGCAGGGCACCGGATTCGACGTCAAGCACGACGCCGAGATCTACCGCCTCGCCGAGGACGACCTCTACCTGGTTGGCACCTCCGAGGTGGCCCTCGCCGGCTACCACGCAGACGAAATCCTGGACCTCAGCGGCGGCCCGATCCGCTACGCGGGACAGAGTTCCTGCTACCGGCGCGAGGCCGGATCGCACGGCAAGGACACCCGCGGCATCATCCGCGTCCACCAGTTCAACAAGGTGGAGATGTTCATCTACACCACGGTCGAGGAGGCTGCCGCCGAGCACGCCCGTCTGCTGGCCTGGGAAGAGGAGATGCTGGCCAAGTGCGAGCTGCCCTACCGCGTCATCGACACGGCAGCGGGCGACCTCGGCACCTCGGCGGCGCGAAAGTTCGACTGCGAAGCCTGGGTCCCCACCCAGGGCGCCTACCGCGAGCTGACTTCCACCTCCAACTGCACCACGTTCCAGGCGCGCCGGCTGAACATCCGTGAGCGCGTGCTGAACGAGGACGGCGCCCCCAAGGGAACCCGCGCGGTGGCCACCCTGAACGGCACCCTCGCCACGACCCGGTGGATCGTCGCCATCCTCGAACACCACCAGAACCCGGACGGCTCGGTCAATGTCCCCGCGGCGCTGCAAAAGTACCTCGGCGGCATGACGGTCCTGCCCGTCCTCTAGCCATCGGCCGCCGGCAGCTGTTCACCAACGCTTCACGCCCAGCTGTGGCGCGCGTCCTAGCAGCTGTCGGTGCTGTCTGCTCTACTTAGTGGATGACTACATTGACTGAAGCCTCAGTCGCTGGCAACGATGACCAGCGAGATGCAAACGACAAAATGATGATCGCCCTCGACGTCGACGGAACCCTCGTCGACCACGACGGGCATATGTCCGTACCCGTCCGTGAAGCCGCCCAGGCCGTGGTGGCCGCCGGACACGAAGTGATGATCGCGACGGGCCGCTCGCTCAACGCCACCCTGCCCATCATCGAGCACATCGGCATCGAGACCGGCTACGCGGTCTGCTCCAACGGCGGCGTCACGCTGCGCGTGGATTCCGGACTCGCCGACGGCTACGAGGTGCTGCACAAAGCCACCTTCGACCCCGGACCGGCGCTCCGGGCGCTGCGCAAGCGGCTGCCCTCGGCCAAGTACGCGCTCGAGGACGAGAACGGCAACTTCCTCTCCACCGAACGCTTCCAGGACGCCAGCTTCGGCGTCGAGGCGATCGGCGTCGACTTCCAGACCATGCTGGAGGCCACCGCCGTGCGCGTCGTGGTGTTCAGTTCCGAGAACACACCCGAGGAATTCAACGCCGCGATCCGGCACGTGGGCCTCGCCGGTGTCACCTACTCCGTGGGCTGGACGGCCTGGCTGGACATTGCCGCCGCCGGCGTCACCAAGGCCAGCGCCCTCGAACAACTGCGCGGACGGCTGAGTATCGAGGCGCACCGCACGGTCGCGGTGGGCGACGGACGGAACGACATCGAGATGCTGACCTGGGCGCGCCGCGGTGTGGCGATGGGCCAGGCCCCAGCGGAGGTGATCGCTGCCGCCGACGAGGTCACCCACTCGGTCTACGACGACGGCGCCGCCCACGTGCTGCGCAGCATCCTGCTCTAAGGACGCCGGCTCCGCCGCGGCGCGGAACACCGGCGCGGGGTCCGGCCTAGCGGACTTCGAGGATCAGGCCCAGCAGCCGGGCCGCGGCAGGCCGGGCTGCGTGCTCTTCATTCCACTGCGCCCGCGCCACGGCCTTGCTGACGGCCTGGGTGGTGATGCCCAGCTCCTCGGCCACGGCCTTCTGCTGGCCGCGCACGCCGGGGGTGAGCAGGTCCAGCACCCGCCACTCGGCGGCGCTTCGGTCGTGCACGATGTGGCCCAGCAGCCGAAGCACCGACTCGGCTTCCGAGGCCAGGTCGGAGAACGGGCCCTCCACCGCCACCGGGATGCGCTCCTTGCCGTTCCGGAGCCGGTCCACGGCGCGGCGGGCGTAGACCAGACCGTGTCCGGAGGCGTCCTTGATCTGGTTCGGCAGCGGTTCGTTGACCGGGCCGACGCCGATCCCGACGTACCAGGCGCCGGTCCGAAGCGCGATCAGCGCCGCCTCGACGGCCTGGCGCGGGCAGTCCACGATGCCCTGGACCTCGTCCTCCACCGAGCGGTCGAAATCGAGGCGCGCAGGAATATGCCGCAGGTCCTTGAGGAGCTGCGGCACGCGGTCGCCGTCGCGCCGGCTGTCGGTTTGGTTGATGGTCAGCGTGAACATACTGGATGCCACACTACCGCGTGAAAAACCGGAGGCAAGCCCGCAGGGTGTGCCTGCGCATGCCCCGTAACGCACCCGCCGCAGCCGACGGCGCGGCACCCGGCGGGCTTGTTTCCGACCCCGGGAGATGTTGCGATGGGGGAAGACGCTGCCGACGGCGGCACGGACCGGGCGGAGTGCATCAGTGGCTGATGGGTTGGATCAAGGGACAGGGCAGCGGACCGTGGAGGCGGCCGCGGACGAACTTGGACTCGTTGACCGGTGGTGGCGGGCCGCCAACTATCTCTCGGTAGGCCAGATCTACCTGCGCTCCAACCCCCTGCTGCGGGAACCGCTGAGCGCCGGGGACACCAAATCCCGCCTGCTCGGGCACTGGGGCACCACCCCGGGACTGAACTTCATCTATGCACACCTGAACCGCGTTATCCGCCGGGACTCGCAGGAGATGCTGTTTGTCGCGGGCCCGGGCCACGGGGGTCCGGCCGTGGTGGCAAACGCCTGGCTGGAGGGCACCTACTCGGAGATCTACAGCAACGTCGGCCCGGACGAGGACGGCCTGGCCGAGCTGTTCCGGCAGTTTTCCTACCCCGGCGGCATCCCCAGCCACGCCGCCCCGGAAACCCCCGGTTCCATCAATGAGGGCGGCGAGCTCGGCTACTCACTGGCGCACGCCTACGGCACGGTATTCGACAACCCCAGGCTGGTCACCGCCGTCGTGATCGGCGACGGCGAGGCCGAGACCGGGCCGCTGGCCGCGAGCTGGCACTCGCACAACTTCCTGGACCCGGTGGCAGACGGCGCCGTGCTGCCGATCCTGCACCTGAACGGCTACAAGATCGCCAACCCCACCATCCTGGCGCGCATGCCGGAGGCCCAGCTGGAGCAGCTGCTGCGCGGATACGGCCACGAGCCGCACTTCGTGACCGTCGACGATCCGGCGGACACCGCCGCGGCGCACCGGGATTTCGCCGCGGTGCTGGACCGCTGCCTGGCAGAGATACGTGCCATCCAGGCGGCCCGCAGGGACGCAACAACCGCCGGAGACCCTCGCTCGGCCGGAGACATGCCGGCCGCCGCGTGGCCGATGATCGTGCTCCGCTCGCCGAAGGGCTGGACCGGTCCGAAAACCGTCGACGGCCTGCAGGTGGAAGGCACCTGGCGCAGCCACCAGGTTCCCCTCGCCGAAGTCCGCACCAACCCCGAACACCTGGCGCAGCTCGGCCGCTGGCTGGATTCCTACCGCCCGGAGGAACTCTTCGACGACGACGACGGCCGGCTCCGGCCCGACGTCGCCGCCAACGCCCCGGCCGGCGAGCTGCGGATGAGCGCCACCCCGCATGCCAACGGCGGCGTCCTGCTGCGGGACCTGTTGCTGCCTGGCTATGCCGACCATGCGGTGGAGGTCGCCCAGCCCGGCCGGGAGCGGGTCAGCGCCATGATCACCCTCGGCGGCTGGCTGCGGGACGTGATAGCGCTGAACCCGGAGACCTTCCGCCTCTTCGGCCCGGATGAGACGGCGTCGAACCGGTTGCAGGACGTCTACGAGGTCACGGACAAGGTCTGGCAGTACCGGATCGAGGAACTCGACGAGCACCTCGCCAGGGCCGGACGGGTCATGGAGGTCCTGAGCGAACACCTCTGCCAGGGCTGGCTCGAGGGCTACCTGCTGACCGGCCGGCACGGGGTGTTCAGCTGCTACGAGGCCTTCATCCACATTGTCGACTCGATGTTCAACCAGCACGCCAAGTGGCTCAAGGTCCACCGCGAGCTCCCGTGGCGCCAGCCCGTGGCGTCGCTGAACTACGTGCTCTCCTCGCACGTCTGGCAGCAGGACCACAACGGCTTCTCGCACCAGGACCCCGGATTCATCGACCACGCGGTCAACAAGAAGTCAGAGGTCATCCGCGTCTACCTGCCGCCGGACGCCAACACGCTGCTCTCGGTCATGGAGCACTGCCTCGGTTCGCGGGACTACGTCAACATCGTGGTCAGCGGCAAACAGCCCTCGCCCACCTGGCTGGGGCCCGACGACGCGGCGCACCACTGCCGGCGGGGCCTGGGGATCTGGGAATTCGCCGGCTCCGAGGTCCCCGGCGAGGAGCCCGACGTCGTGCTGGCCTGCGCGGGGGACGTCCCCACGGTCGAGACCGTGGCCGCGGCCGAACTGCTCAAGGAGGGGGCACCCGGGCTGAAGATCAGGGTGGTGAACGTGGTGGACTTGATGCGGCTCCAGGACGCTGCCGAACACCCGCACGGCCTCTCGTCCCGCGACTTTGACGGCATCTTCACGGCGGACAAGCCGATCATTTTCGCCTACCACGGCTACCCCTCGCTGATCCACCGGCTGGCCTACCGCCGCACCAACCAGGAGGGCCTGCACGTGCGCGGCTACAAGGAAGAAGGCACCACCACGACGCCGTTCGACATGGCCATGCTCAACGGGATTGACCGGTTCCAGCTGGCCATCGACGCGATCGACCGGGTGCCGGGGCTCGCGGAGCGGCACTCGCTGCTGCGCCAGTCGCTGCAGGACCGGCGGATCCGGGCGCACAACCACACCCGGGAGTTCGGCGAGGACGCGAAGGAAATCAGCGGCTGGACCCTCGGCCGCGAATAGCCGGTTCCCGGCTGAATCCCTGCTGTGGCCGGGGCTAGGAAGCGTCGCCGGTGAGCCCGGCCAGCCCGCCGGTGGGCAGGTGGATCCAGCCCTCGGTGCGGGCAGCCTTCGCGTGCGCTGCGTCGGGGCGCAGGGTGGCGCCGATGGCCACGGCCCGCGCGGTCAGGGACGCGATGACGGCGTCGAACAGGTCGTCGTTGGCGGCCAGCCGGTCCTCGTGCCCGGCAAGTTCCAGCCAGGGTGCGGCCTGCCTGAGCCCGCCCACGAGTTTGCCCAGCCGCTGCGCCTCCGCCCCGCCGCGCCCCTTGTAGCCGCGGGCCAGCAGGCCCCAGGACTTCAGGGACGCCGCCGGGTAGACCTCCGCCAGCCGGCCGCTGCCGTCCCTGGCCTGGGGCCCGTGGTCCGCGGCGACCTTGGCCTGGATGACGGCGCACCGCATGGCCGGGTGGGCCAGCCGGTCGGCCGAGACGCTCAGCGGAATCAGCCCGGTCCGGGCCGTCACGAACCGGTCGGTATCCCGGTAGGCCAGCAGCCTTCGGCCCTCGATGCCGTCATAGTCCAGCACCGGGTGGCTGTCGCCGGCGAGGTGCCCGGCGATGAAGGGCAGGAACGCGTCCGGCCAGCCCACGGGGCAGTCGATCCCGGTCATCTCGCAGCACCCGAACAGCCGCACGATCTCCGCGTCGTCGACGCCGAGGTCCAGGTGTGCCAGGCGGGCGCTTCCGTTGTCCCATTCGACCACGGCGGCCGCGGTCTTCTTCGTGGCCGCGGCCAGGTCCACGCCGAGGGTCCGCATGCTCAGACCGCGCGGTAGCGGAGGGCGCCGGGGATCACGCCCTCGTCGTCGAGCCCCTCGCCGGATGCGAAACGGGCCCAGAGGGCGCGCAACGCCTTCCCCGGGCCGTTGATGTCCTCCCAGCTGGCCCCCTCCAGCAGCCCTGCCCCTGCCCAGGTCTGCTCGTCGCCGAACAGCAGCGGCAGGTCCACGGTGTGCGCGGCGCCGTACTGATTTCCGGGCGCCGCCCAGGACAGCAGGTAGCGGTAGGCCGTGCCGCCGGACCGGGCGTGGCGCCGGGCGAACCGCCTCGCGGAGCGGCCGTAGACCGCCTCGGTCACGGCCCAGTTGATGGCCTTGACGGCGGCGGGCCCCAGCACCGGGACCTTGGCAAAGCGGCTGACCGCCCGGTTCCGCGGCAGGAACATCCGGGCCTCCTCGGAGGTGTGCCCGATCAGGACCTCGATCCCGGCTGCCGTGGCGTTCCAGGCGGCCTCAATGCCGGACTCCGGCGGCAGCGGAGCGTGCCCGTACTGGGTGCCGAAGGGCATGGCCGCGATCAGCCCGAACTTCCGGGCCACCTGGGACACGTGCCCCTCGATCTCCACAACGTCCATCGCCGGGGTGTCCTCGGTGACGGCTTCCGCGGCGACGCCCATGGCGCGGCTCATCTTGTCCCGTCCGCGGGTGATGCCCAGCGGCGCGCTCTGGATGATGGCCCGTCGGAAGAGCGTGGGTGCCTCCGGCGTCGCCATCAGGTGGGCGACGGCGTCCCCGCCGGCAGACTGCCCGAACGCCGTGACGTTTCCCGGATCGCCGCCGAAAGCTGAGATGTTGCGCTGCACCCAGCGGAACGCCTCCAGTTGGTCCAGTAGACCCAGGTTCGCAGGCCGGCCGGTGCCGGTGGCGAGGTAGCCGAACAGGCCCAGCCGGTAGGTCACGGAGACCACAATGACGCGGTTTTCGGCGACGAGGGCGCGGGGATCGAAGATCGCCA
>ENA-OWNT01005230-OWNT01005230.1-seawater-metagenome-genome-assembly--contig:-NODE-5230-length-10841-cov-3.587049_pt1 | contig 10841 bp, 10 predicted proteins | sample MGYA00238136_ERZ651165 | MGnify/ENA primary metagenome ERZ651165 (study PRJEB26861, sample SAMN08777766) | seawater metagenome | isolation source: coastal seawater | place: USA: Florida | collected...
GCCCCTACCCACTACCGGTATGGCTTGTGGGCTTGTGGGTGAACAAAGAAGCCGGAAATGGAGGCAACTTCACGAGTCTAAACCATTAAATGTACATGCATTTGATGTCAAGAGTTTTAGAAGGTTTTGTACACTGTATGATGCAACTCCGGCTTTCGGGCAAAAGCAAACATGTAGACTGCGTTGCTATTCATTTATCAGGCGTTGTCACAGTATTGTTTTCACCATCATCACCGCCATCATCGCTGTCCTCCTTTTGCGGTGGTGCTGGGTAAAAGTGCCGCATCAAAAGCAAGTTGTAGTTTGTGACGTCGTTGACACTTTCAAAACAGGCGGAGGCTCCAATGTAGAAGGTACGATTGATTCCTTGCTGGCTAATAATGGCCCACGGTCCCCCACGCTCCAAACCGGCTTGGTCAAAGCGGTAGAAATAATCCCACGTGTACTGCTTTCGGATTTGTACGCCCGTAATACCATCCTCTTCGAAGTTGACCTGAAGACGCTCCAACAGTGCATTTGCGTCGACTTCTCCGTCGGGTCCACGGCCAACGCCACGATCAAGATATTGATAGCCTATCCTAGCTTGTTTCTCACCTTTGAGTGCCGCTTCTGACAAGTCCAGCTCTTCAGCCGACTCAGCTACAAGTGGGTGTTTTGTCGGTGGAAATTCAGCTTCGGTTCCATTTTCGTTATGAAACAAGGACAAGTGGCAATATCTCTCACCGTACAAGATACCAGGAATCCGTGGGTGGTCCGTGGTGTCAGTGGTCAACCGATCGGGCCAGTATGCAAGAGCACACTGTCGTTGTGGAGGATCAATTTCATAGAGCGTCGTGGTCAAGCAAGCACATTGCAATTCGCTGAACAGTTCGCGTTCCGTATCAGACAACTGCATCACGTCTGTCAGCGAACTAAACGCACATGCAAGGAACACATGGGACCCATCCACTATGAACGGCGAGCCGTCGGTGGTTACTCCTTCACAAGTGACGCCGTCAGGACGACGAGTAATTTTTGTCACCTTGTGCCCAAGCCTCACGTCCAGGTCATCTTGTTTCACCATCTGCTGCCAGATGGCAGACCATCCACACTTGAGCATTCGGAGGACTGGCTCATTTCGCTTGGTGTCCTTTTTATATCGAATGAATGACTCAGCCAAGTCAGCAGTGAACCACATAAGACCATAGAATGCTGGGAGAGTGTCAAGCAACCCATAGCCTTGAATTGTGTGTCCAATCAGAAGCAGCGGCGAGATGCCGACGCAATCATTTTTCTTAAGGAATTCAAGGAACGTCATGTTCATTAGCTCCCACTGAGCAGGCGTCGGCCGTGGTGGTAAGCAGCCAGGAAAGCTAAACTTCTTGTGACCAAACGCTTTACGCTGAGCCTTTTGGTACTTTTTCAACGCATTCAGCATGGGAAGCGCAGCAAGCTCATCGGGGAACGCGTCATAGTTCTTTCCAAGCCAGATTTCCTCATTGACACCCAGCATCCACATACCTACGCTTGTTTTATGCTTAGCTTCATGTGTTTTCGTGTTTGACGTAAAGACATCAGTCATGGCTTTCCTTCCGCCCGGTCTTACGAGAACGTCATCGTCCAATCCAAATTCTTTGAACAATGCCTTGGGTACATGGTATTCAGGATGAATATAACAAGTTCCCATCTCGTGCGGCACACCATTAGCGTCTGTCAAAGTGTACGACTTTCCGCCGACACGATGGGTGCTCTCAAGCAGAATGGACTTGACTCCCTTTTTTTGCAAGAGATGTGCCATGTGTAGTCCAGAAGGACCAGCTCCGACGATAAGGACCGTATCTCCGGATTGGGGGGCTGCCTTGGGCGGAACTTTGAAGCCATATTGCACTGCTAACAACAAAGCTTCCAGGGTTTCCAAGGGGAAGTCTTGTGATTGAAACCATGACGCTAACTCTTTAAAGCTCAGTCCGCTATTTTTCGTTGTCGAGGCGGTTGCAATGGCAGGTTCTGCTGGTTCCGCTGTGCTTTCCTTGGTCTGGATGAGTCGCTGTACCTCTGATGGGTCGATATTGGCTGCAGTCAACGCAGCAAAAATGTTGGTCAATTCAACCGCTTCAAGAACATGATTGGCATCCAAATCAAGGGCGGTGAAAATTTGTTGATACAGTTTGTTCTTCTGCGAAGCGACCGAAGGTGCAGCACCCATTGTGCTAACGCTGTTTAAGTGTGACACCCAACAATCATGGCACAGTTTGGTCCACCTGTAGGGTCTGACATGAAAGACGCATTTCCGAGGCCCACACCTCTCCCGCTGTCACGCCTACTGAGCCAGACCAGACGAGCTATGACAATGAATACGACAAAGAATTTTGCCGACTCGTTCGCCCGTGCTAGAACAAAATTGTTCACTGAGGTAGCTGCGCCTCCGAACGCAGGTCCAATAGTTCGCTGCAGTTCTACACATGACATACCGTGTTTGTTGGAACCTTTGTGACTTAGCACAGGTCGATTGGCTTTCACGAAAGACGAGGAGGAGGATGAGGAGGAGGAGGAGGAGGAATGGTCGCACCCGTACGCCGACCTGCGACTCTGCATGGAGCACGACGCGACAGCCAAGCGCGGCGTTGTCAACGTAGATTGGCCAGGATACTGGGAGTACGTGTACAAGTACTTCTTTTCTCCGCCAGCTCCGGATGGCAACGAGACATCGCCCTCACAACCGGCTACAGGTCTTAAAGGCAACGACACCGCCACCGATGGCCCTGCTCGTGTGCACGACGTCTTCGCGAAGCTGTCTGCGGTTCGGGACGCCCTCACGAAAACTCCGACGGTGGTGTCGACAATTAAAAGCGTGCAGCCGTCTCTTCTGAAGCTGTCGTCCGCTGCCAGAGAGCGCCGTATTCGAGAGCTGCGCCAGCAGCTCAAGCTCCAACGTTGTCGCAATCGTCAAATGGAAGCTGTTGTAGCGGCGCGACTGCGTGAGGAGACCGCTGACTCCAAAGGTGTCATGCTGCCCCCTGTTCGTGCACGGAAAAAGCGCCTGTTCACGCTTTACCGCGAAAACCTGAAATGGGCCACCATCGTTGGGACGCTGTGTCGCGGCCTGCGAGATCGCAGCTGCGCAGCGTTCGAGCAGGCTGCGCCTGCTGCGTCGAAGTTTTTGCCCCCCTCATGGAGAGTTTCTGCACCTGGACGACCGAATCCAAACGATCTCAAAGCTAAACAGAAATCTGAGCACGAGACAGATGAAACCGACGATGTCACCTGCGCTGTCTGTTTCAATGGTGACTCCCTCGACGACAATCAAATCGTTCTGTGCGACCGGTGTGACATTGCGATTCACCAAGCCTGCTTCGGCCTCGCAAACATTCCATCCGGTGACTTCTTCTGCGACCGATGCACTCATTATCAAAAGTCGGGCGAAGTCGCGCAGTGCGCACTGTGCCCTGTTCCACGAGGTGCCCTCAAAAGGACAACGGACGGTGCATGGGTCCATGTCACTTGCGCGCTGGTTCTGCCCGGAGTCTGGATCACCGACATCATGAAAATGGGTCCCATCAACATCAACGCGAACGTGCGCCGGTGCACAAAGGAGCGCGCTCAGGCATTGAGAGATTCTGTGCCCTCCGGCACGCAGCTGCCCAAACTGAAGTTCTCCCACAGCAGGCACTTGCTCAAGAGTGACATCGAGCAGCTCAAGGGCAAGTGTTGCAACGTGTGTGGGCTCAGCACCGGACGCACCATCGGCTGTGCTGTTGAGGATTGTGAGCATCGATACCATATCCTCTGTGCGTGGTACGAAGGACTGTTCGTGCGCTCTCAAAAAGACAACATCGACAAAGTCGGCTGTGGCAGATTCGGCGGAGACGACTTCGGCGTCGAGGTCTTTTGTGGACCGTGCACACCGTCCGTTTTCCAAGATTTCAACCAACAAGTTTCCAAAGAAGAGCGACGCCGGTTCCGATCAAAGGAGCATGTGCTCAAGCCACCGTCCGTGGCATCCGTGCCTGAACCCAACAAAAGCGCCGCGGAGCATGCGCCGGTGCCGGCACCAACAAAGAGGAGCGCGTCTGATATTTCGGGGACGGAGGTCGTTGACCCGAACCCCAGCAGCAAACGACAAGCCAGCGAGAAAGCGGTGTCATCACAGCAAAACACTCCGCGGGTTCCGCCGATGATGCCCGACGTGTACTCAGCTGACTCCTGTGCTGTCTGTTTCACCGATGGTACAACTTCCAACCCATTGATCCGCTGTGCAAAGTGCAAGATCAGCGTGCACAGTGCGTGCGGTCTTGTGGACGTTGGCAAAGCAAAGTCCAAGAGACGAGGAACCAATGCGTGGGTGTGCGGCGGGTGCGATACTGGCACGGCAGAAGCGTCCAACTTGAACGAAGATTTTCTGCTCACACACAGCACATCCATCGGGAGTACTTCGTCTGCTGTGTCCACATCCAGCTCGAACGTGCGGTGCCTGCTGTGCCCCCGCCGTGGTGGGGTTGCCTTGCCGTCTGCGCGGATACCGTCAATGTTCGTGCACATCGCTTGCAGTCTGCATGTGCCGGGGTGCTCTTTGTCAGACGAAGATCGCATTTCGACGCCTCGCGAAGCGTCCAAAGATAGTGATTCACAGTGCTACATCTGCACGCACACGCGTGGCTTCCAGGTGCGGCCACACCATTCTCGACACCAATGCCTCCACCCGACTGTACGCCGTGTAACTCATGCTTCGTCAAATGCTGCAGGTTCAATGCATGCACGATGGGTGCGACATGCGCTTCCATCCGCTGTGCGGCCTCATCGGACACGCCCAGCCCGGTGCCACAACGTTTCGCGAAGGACAGAAGCCGCTGCGCAATTGGGTGCATGCTTTCACTGGCCCGAACGGGGCATGCCTGCCGCAAACGTATTGTCACAACCATCACCCTGTGGGATTTGAGTGGGATGCTGTGGCAGGACGGTGGCGTCCAGAATACGGTTTACAGGTACCCACCGCAATGTTTGTCGTGCTCGCCCAGTGATCTTTGGCGTCACCTTTCCCTTTTCTGTCCGTTGCGCAACAGGAATTTGTTTTACTTCAGCGTTTGCGCCAAAGCCTCGAAGCGGAGAGGACACTGTGCGACTTGGCAACACGCCGTGAAAAGTTGAAGCGCAAGGTCATCCTCGACCACAACAAAATTTTCAACAGTCGTCGCTGCCAGGGTGAACCGGAAGCGGGGCCGACCGCGCGACAATCGCGCCTGCGAGCGAACCAAGCGCAAGCTCAAAGGGACAAGGAAACATCACACACCGCCAATGGAGAGTCTGTCAACGCCGCTGCGGACAAGCCGAGCTTTAAATTCCGCTTCAACACTCCTCAAGAGGTGCGACGGTGGCAATCTCGGACTTCTCGCACGAAACCTCGTCGCAAAGCGCAGGTCGCGCGAGCTTGGGCGTCAAAAAATTGTCCAACGTTTGAAGCCATGTTGGAAAGAGTGCCCGAGGACGGAACTGCGCCAGACCGAAAGGGCAACCTTTCGCTCTTGCTCGGAGTTGCCTTTCAAGGTCAGTTCGTGCAGCCCGTTCAGCAGCTCGGAACGGTGCGCACTTCTGCGAGGCGATTGTCTGAGACGTCGCCGAAACCAGTTGTGACGAAGGCTCCTACGCAGCCGCAGACGCCCGACAAACCGCCGGTGTTGCCGCTGCGCGAACAACTTTCGAAGCATACCCTGCAGGTTTTAGACAGACTCGGAGCCGGGTTGCTCGACCACAACAGCGATGATGCTCACGAGTCACCTGAATTTGAGGCCTCAAATGGGCGCAATGGCAATGTCGACAGCGCGTCTGCTGGACTCGCACCGAGAAATTTCGGGGACTGGTACAACGACACGTTTTCTGCTGGTTTTGGTCGTTTAAGCGAGTCACCGTCCAAGTTGCCCCCGCTGGTCGCGGTTCGTCCTTGCGCGTGCCTGAGTGTCGGTTCATGCAAATTGCAGGCAAGTAATCTCTGCTCTTTTCCTGGTGTTACTCCTCAGGAACATGCTCGCCGATTGCATGAAGGCGTCACCAACATCTACTGTTTGGAAATAGTCAAGCGCTTGGCGATGTAAGTGTGCTGTGGTCGTGGTCAGGTTTGGCTGTGACTTTCGTATTGCTGACGCGCGCTGCGTTTGTGTGCAGGTGCACCGATGTAGTTGACGGCGAGACCGTCTCGATTGGAGAGTTCTTCATCGATCTGCCGAGTGCAGTTGATTATCCACAATACTATGATGTGATCAAAAAGCCGGTACGTGCCATCGAATACGGGCGAACTCGTCCAACGTGTTGGAATGTGCGGTATAAAATGTGTGTGAACTCCTTGAAATGTTAGATCGCGTTGCGCCAGCTGCGGAGTCGGGTAATTCGCGGCGTATACTCCTCGCTGTCCGCGTTTGACGTGGAACTTCGACGGGTGAGTTTTTTTTTATTTTATGTAGTTTACTTTTTTCTGTTCACTGCTGCGACACTCCATGCACGGTTCTTGCGGCGTTTTCCTGACTTCCTTTCTATCCATACTATTTGCAGATGTTCCGCAACGCCCAAAGGTTCAACCAGAAAGGTTCCCTCGTTTTCACTGCCGCTCAACGACTCGACAAGGTGTACGCAGCTCTAAAAAAGGAGCTCTTCGATGGCGATGAGCGCCCGATCACCAGCTCGACGGTGTTCAAGCCGACATCCGATCAAATGCGCGGGTTTCCTGAACAAAATCCCGCCACTGGCGAGCTGGCGGTCGGCTTAGACGCCGGGTGCTGCATTTGCAAGCAAGACACCGAGGCCGCGAAGATGCTGATCTGCGATCGCTGCGACCACGAATTCCACCAATTCTGCCTGCATCCACCACTGAGGAAAGTGCCCGCGGGCGACTTCTGGTGCCCGAGATGCCTGTGTGTCCACGGTTCCGATCTTTTGGGTACGTCAACGCAATACATGAACGCGTGCGTTGGGATCGGTGGCGCTGTGCCTCGTCTGAACGGTTCGGTGTCTCCTTTGGCTTCTTGTTCAGGTCGCCGCGTGGACATCAAGGTCACCGGACCTTTCGCATATGAATGGCGAACAGGAACAATTGTTCGAGTCGTGGTGCGTGTTTTGCGCTCAGTTGTGTTTTGAAGTCGTTGTTCACCGTGCAGCGCGCGCTGGTTGTCCGTGCTCTCATTGGATGTATCGTTCACGTCGACGCCTGTGTTATGCTGGACAGACCGAAGGATACGACCCACAGTTCCCGAAATATGTCGTGCAATTCGATGCCAAGGCCAAGAGCAACACCGACGAATCAGCTTTGCCCTGGGATTGTCTGCACCTATTTTGCAACAAGGTCCGTCTGCACGACGTCGCTAAGCTTGCAGCACCCTAAGTATAACAGACACGAACGAACGCCAAGCCCTCCGCGTGATCAGCTGCGCCTGACTTTGCCCTGGACAACATATTGTTTCTTATGATGCTTTCAAACCACTTGCATTGCGAGTGCATCGCATCCACCACGCAGCCGACAATCCAATCACCACACGCAACACGCCGCACGCCACACGCCACACGTCGGCAACCGCGACCGCGTCTTGTCCACATACATGACCACCGCTTCGTGCAGAAAGCCACGCCGGGATTCGGCCGTCGCAGCAGCAGCAGCAGCCGATCCGTGGAAGTTGTCACATCGTTCGTTCGTTCGTTCGTTCGTTCGGCTGTTGTCAGCTGCCGAGCTGCAACCGTATCCAAAAGTCCGTCGTCGTCGTTCGTCGTCGTCGTCGTCGTCGTCGTCGTCGTCGTTACGTTTTGTCTTTCCTTCCTTCTTTCCTTCTTTCTTGCTTGCTTGCTTGTGACCACGTCGTTCTTTGTCGAAGCATTCTATGGTTGCGGTGCTGACATGCGTGGTGTTATCGCGGAGGTTGGGGCAAACACTGCGGCGTGGGCATTGTTGATGATGAGTGTTGGATGCATTGGTGAAACGTTGAGGTGTAATGTCCGAACCAACAGCAAGATGACTCACAACGACAGAACCACGCAGCGTTAAACACAGAGAGCATGGCGAACGTGTGACACAATATGGTGGGGATCGTTGTCATTTCGTACTTTTTGTCGCTTCTGATTTTTTGCGAACGCATCACTGTCCACAACGCTCACGGTGGCCGCAGCGATGCGGCAGTCACCGGAGATGACGTTTCGGGGCAAGAGTCTGTTGGCCACTGCGTGAACTCCTAAACTTTGAGCTCCTGACGTTGGATGGTCCGCCCAAATATGGCCAATGCACCTACCAGGATGCGTCGCAAGCGTTCGCGCCGTGGCAGCGGGACTTGCACCCGACGAGTTGAGGGTGTAGATGCATTTGCAAACGATCAACGGCGTTTGCGTTGGTCAGACATCGTCGCCCGCGGCTGGGCACTGACACGGCGCATCTTCAACACCAAGTCTTTCGCGATCACGCTGTGGTTCACTAAAGCGAGCGTGGCGACGGCGTGGTCAGATTACCCCCTCGTCGCGGAGCGGACCGCGCCTCGAAATGTGCCGCGATGCTACACAGTGTGCCCACCGCCGATCTTCCCGAACGCGCCGGACCCGTTCTACCAGTCCCCCTTCCACCTGTACCAACTGGAGCACCCGAGCGTCGCCGAGCGCATCATGAACCCACTGCAAGAAGGTTTGCCGGGCCGATTACAGCAAGTCGCGGGCGATCCAGATCACCCCGTGGCCGGATTTTGGTGCGTTGTGATTGTTGTGAGATATGCATGCATGCACATGCACGCATGCCTGCGCGTCGCCGTCGCCATTGCCCACCCATGCGCAGCGCACGGTTGTCTGACTTTGTTGCGTCGTTCCGTCTCCGTCACCAGGCCCGGTGTCGCACCACTGCACCCTTCCATCGGAACGGGATTCGGCGGCGTCGGTCGGGACGTTTTCATGGCACCTCCGACGCATGCGATGATTGTTCCCGGGCGCAAGTACCGCTTCCCCGCCACGGCTTCGGGTCCTTACGGCGCGCAGGCAGGCTACACGTCCTTTGTCGACGTCGACAGCGTAAGTTTTTGTGCTTGAGATGCCGTTGGTCGTCGGCAAACACGACGTGGCATCGTGATTGTGCAGTGCAGCTGATGTTTTCTTTGTTCTCGTGTGTGCGGTTGTTTGTATTTATTCGCACACTTCCTCATGGGCTAGTCGACATCGTCAACCGCGAGCTACTCTCCTGGTTCAGGGCAGGGTTTCAGCCCGCCTGCGATCGAACTTCCCGTGGGAAGTTACGGCGGCGGTGGCGATACACCCCGTGTCAAGTCGCCGACTTCTGAAGAGATCAGAAACCACCTCCTGGAGTGGCACAATGCCGATCACCCCATCGTGGTGCCCCCAGCTGGGAACCAACACACGCTCGAGGACGTTCACAAGGTTGGTGTGCTGGCCGCTCCGCTGTTGCCGCAACCCGCGGCGCTCACGTCGCCCACATGTTGGTGAGCTCACACTGTTGTTGCTTTTTCGCTGATTTCAACATCAAATAAATGTGGACGGCAGGATATTTACGACACGCTGCACCCGAGGAAACTGCAGCCTGCGTGCCGCACCGTATGTCCGTCGGTGAGCGCGCCGTTCGTGGGGGACGAACCGCGCGGTGGGCCGTTCGGCCCGGACATCACGGAGCCGAGCACGCCGTACCTCCGCGGCCGAGATCCAACAGCAGAAGCTCACCGATCGCCGAGGTTCGTTTGCGCCGTTCCAATGGGGGCTACATTTGCTGCATGTAGCCAATCATCGCCCGCTCTCCGTTGATGTAGGCCTTCGAATGGTCCATTCGAGCCAGGCACTCCGACGCAGATCCACGGCCACTTCGCCGCGGACGTCCTGCCGCAATTCGACATGTAGGAAGAGTCGCAGCAGGGATAAGCGAGACTGGTGGGCCGTAGGATGGAATGATGCTGTTTGATATGGGATCAACTTGATCTGGTGTTCGCCGGAGGAGGGGTCCCGACACCTCGACCAAAAAAGCCACGAGGTTGATTGTAAAACGAACATGGCTAGCGCTGATGAAACCAAATTCAAAGAAATAAGAAATGGCGATGGTTTACAGTATTCACAGCTAGCTCTGATACAAACAAACCAACAAAATCGAAGAAGAGCAGAAGACCAGAAGAACACACCAAACAAACCAACATAACAACAGCTGAGCATCCTTTGAAAACCAATGAACAGAACCAATGCAATTGATGATGGCATTCACATGCACTACGAAAAGATCGATCGCTCCTTCATCCAAAAGACCAACAAAAGCACAGACTAACAGACCATCAGAAGCACATGCCAACAGATCAACAGCTCTAGCATCCTTTAATTGAAATAAAAACCAATGAACAAAACCAATGCATGCGATGATGATGATGATGATGATGACGACGATGATGATGATTTGCATTCGCATGTACTACGAAAAGATCGCAACATACCAACAGAGCAGCACAGACCAACAGAAGCACAAAGACCACCAGCTGGAGCATCCTGTGAATAACACAACCAATGAACAGAACCAATGAACAGAACCAATGCATGCGATGATGATGATGATTTGCATTCGCATGTACTACTCGAGTACCATACGAAAAGATCGATCGCTCCGCGCCGCGCCGCCGCTGCTGCAACATCGCCACGTGAGCCCATCCATACATTGTTCAATCCCATCTCTACAGTACCGGGTACGACACAGTTCGTACTTCGGTATCGTCATTTTCGGTATTTACTTATGGTAGTGCTTCGAAGAGGAAGAAAGAAAGAAAGACCAGAAAAATTTCAGCACCACGGTTAGGTTTGTACAGGCTTTGTTCTGCCTCTGTCTGCCAGAGCCTGTATAATTATACCCGTGCGTGCATTGTGATGCT
>ENA-OWNT01005231-OWNT01005231.1-seawater-metagenome-genome-assembly--contig:-NODE-5231-length-10839-cov-4.598402_pt1 | contig 10839 bp, 12 predicted proteins | sample MGYA00238136_ERZ651165 | MGnify/ENA primary metagenome ERZ651165 (study PRJEB26861, sample SAMN08777766) | seawater metagenome | isolation source: coastal seawater | place: USA: Florida | collected...
CCCCCCCCCCCCCCCCCCCCCCCCCCCCCCCTCACTCGCGCGCGTTCTCCCCTCATGCCGTCACCACCACGACGCTCAAGCATGCACGCGCCACCAACCACACGAGCGCCGAGACGTGGGCGCCGTGGCACCCAAGACGGCAGCACTAAAAGCCATCGTCGTCTAAAACTCCCACAGATAATTCAAAAAAAAACTTCCAACACTTTCACAGAACGACAGAACATTTTCAACTCCGCGAAACCGCAGGATAGACAACAGCAGACCAACGACCACAACAGGAAAACAACAACAAATAAAATCACGCGATAGATAGAAACAACAACCAGCAGAAGTAAACAGCGAACAACATGCAGATTTTCGTCAAGACTCTCACCGGCAAAACTATCACACTCGATGTGGAGCCTTCCGACTCGATTGAGAACGTGAAGACAAAGATTCAGGACAAGGAGGGAATCCCCCCGGACCAGCAGCGCCTCATCTTCGCTGGCAAGCAGTTGGAGGACGGCCGCACCTTGTCCGACTACAACATTCAAAAGGAGAGCACGTTGCACCTCGTGCTGCGTTTGCGTGGCGGAGTCGGCAGCATCCGCTCTCAATTGAAGAAGAAGAGCAAGGCACGCACTGCCAAGAAGGCTGCTCGGGCTGACGCGGAACGCAACGCAGACACCGGCAAACTGTTTTTCGCCGACAACAGTGACTCAATCTTAGAGGCCTTGGTGGGTCCAGCCGAAGCGCGCATGGAGAAGCCAACCGCGGCGACAGCACAAACGCAGAAGCACCACCAGCCCATCCCCACAAAGCAGTTCCTTCCGAAGCATCAGCGACCTCGACGCGAGATCTTCTCTGGTCGCAGAGATATCAATGGGCCAGTTCGATCCCGTGGTAGCAGCAAGTAAATGACTTACTTTGTACCCAGTGTCATTTTTTTTATTTTTGATAGATTATGTCATTACCCGTGTCTTGTCATTTCAATCAAGTGTGCATTCTGCCACTCGCCACCCAAACGTACAAACTGTCACTCGCTCCGTTCTATCATAGTTCAGCTGCAACTTCAATCAACAGAGTACGGGTAAGTGTAATGTCGCACCCAGCAGAAAAACGAGTAACGGAGTAGTTGGATTCAACCAAGCGTCTTCGACAACAAGTTTCATGTCACTCGCCTTCACGTAGCACGTGGGCGCGGAGACCGTCGGACCCTAACTGCTTCCGAGCACTGACGGCGTGTATCGTGCGTGGAGGCGGAGGCATCCCCGGTGAACTCTGTGCGGACGTTGATGATGCAAAGAATTCAACCATTTCCACTAGTCGTTGATTCAATTGCGACACGGAAACTTTGTCGGCCTTTGTCAATACAATCGAGTACGGCACAATAGTTCGGTAGTCTTTGTCGTGAGCATGCTTTTTTCGTTGCTGTTGGCAGAGGACATTGATTATGAACTCTTTGTCGGCGCGCAACAGGCCGTGCCGGGCGTCCACCAGCACGTAAACTGATTCAACATTCAATGATTTCGCATCTTTCACGAACGAATTCATTGTCGCCGTCCACTGTTTCACAACATGCTTGGGGGCTTTGGCGAAGCCATATCCAGGTAAATCGACAACATGCAAGCGTGGCTGCATTCCGTCACGCGCGTCATCTGTCTCTTGGTTATCTGAGGCCTTCAAGGCCGTGCGAGGCCACTTGAACCGCGACGCAATTTCGAAAAAGTTGAGCATTTGTGTTCGACCAGGGGTTTTGGATGCACGAGCGAGACCTTTGTGACGGAGCAGGACGTTCAACAATGAGGATTTCCCCACATTGGAGCGCCCCGCCAACGCAATGCTTCTGATCCCGCCGACCAGCGGAACAGCGCGGCCGTCGGTACGCGTAGGTAACTGTTTTTCTTGGGCGATCGAGGTCACAAACGAGGTGCTTCCGGCTGACATTAGACGATGCGCAATGCGTTTGTCCTCCTCCCTATATGTTTCCTGGATGACCTCGAACGGAATGCCATCTTGCGATTCGCCGGCCGACGCAGGCAACAGCTTGAGATAAGTATCGCAAAGGGAGCGCTTTCGTTCGTCGGCGCCCGCGACCTTGGGTGTCGTGCTGCTGCACCGGCGAACATGCCGTGTACATGCTCGAACACCACGCGCAAGATACAAAATCCCGGATTTTGTTGGGAACAGAAGAGAGCAAGGTCGGGATGACAACCGATGCACGTGTCGTAAGCTTGTGCGAAACAAAGTGGGTGACGCGCAGTTCATCGTGCACGCGGCGAGATGAGTGGCCTGGGTCTACCAAGACAAACACGTGGCCTTGTGGGCTGCAGAAATAAAATTCATAATTCCTACGCGTGGAAAGAAAGCATTTTCAGCCACTGAATTTAACAAATTTGCAAGCAGATACTGGACGTTCTTCGCAAAATGACACTCGAACATAAGGAGTGGGATCATTGCCAACCCCACTTCGTGATTCCGCTCATGTGCCGTCCATCCTCTCTCGTTGTCCGACGAATTGCAAGTCGTGTCGCGATCTCGGTGCAGACAATAACGTCCTCACCCACTCTGCTAATCCGCAACGAAGGGCACAAGAAGCAATGCCCGACTCGTCCGCCCGACACCAGACGTCCTTCTTCCGGCTTCATGCTGCATTCGCGCAGTTTGCATCCTGCACCTCACAACTTTCAACTGGTCACTGACTTGCAACCCCCAACGCCCCCTCTCTTAACAAGCAGACATCGAAACGTCTCAACCACACATCTCCATCGCCGCGAAGCAGGGGCAACGGGTCGGGTCGGGTCGGTCATCGTCCAGCGTCGCCGCGCAGCGTCGTCGTCCAGCGTCGCCGTCCGTCGTTGTTCGTTTGCTCTGTGTTGTCAGCGAAATCGGCCACCACTTCACCGCCACTCAACAACGTCACACATACGTCAGACGGCAGACGTCAGACGTCAGTCAGATCGAAGATCTCACACAAAAGTTTCAGACGCGACTTGGTCGTTGCACTGACCGTCGCTTCATCGTTGTTGTAACAATACTTGTTCGTTCTCTTGGCGTTGTTGTTGCTTCGCTCGTGGTGTATGTGTTGCCGTGGTTGTTGCCGTTTTGCGCCCGGTGGCGTGTGCCCTGCAATCGGTTGTCTAGCTTTCACGGATGAGGGTGGTAGATGATGACATCGAGTGTCCCAACACCACAACCTACAACCCGGCATTCGAGTCTGTGAAACGCTTGCGCAAACAGAACAATGTTCTGGTTGCGGCGCAACGATTGTCGCACAGCAGTAGCAGTACAGTCATGGGCTTTGGTGAGGGCAGACGCGGGTGCAATGCTGCTACTACATTTCATGCAGTGACAACCACGGGACGTACGAAAATATCCACGCGGTCAATTTAGCACAGGAGATTCAGGCCCGTTGTTAACGCGTTGTCAAGAGTGTCGAGCGTGTTCCTTCAAAGTTGGAAGTGGATCAACCATGATGCGTGTTTGGCTGTCTGCCGTTGCAGTGCTGGCAGCACTGTTCACTGTAACAGCAACTGATCCGTTCACAGTGCGCTTCCAAGTTTCAAACCTCGACGGAGAAAGCACCACTGAGCTCCACGACTTTTATGTCGAAGTTCACCCAGACTGGGTGCGTTGCTATGGTCGTCTCGCGTCTGTTGTCGGTGCGTTGGTGTAGTAATGTGATCTTATGTAATCTGCTGACAGGCGCCACTAGGAGCTGCCCACTTCAAGGAATTGGTGAATGAAGGCTACTACACCGATCTGCGCTTCTTCCGCGTGATCAAGGGGTTCATGGCGCAGTTCGGAATGCACGGAGATCCCGGGGTCTGGTGTTGTTGCGTGCAGTTGCGGTTTCGTGATCGACATCGATTACAATCGCTCTGTGCCGCATGTTGACTGTCTGTCAGGTGAACAAGAAGTATGGCTCGCAGAAGATTATGGACGACACCCCCATCCAGAGCAATACGTACGGAGACTGGTTGTTGCTCCACGTGTTTCGTTTGTTTGTCGTGTTAATTGGACCGTCTGTGATGTGGCGTAGGCGAGGTTACCTTTCGTTTGCGACGTCAGGTCCGAATTCTCGAACAACGCAGTTGTTTATCAACTTTGGCAAAAACAGCTACTTGGACAAGGTCCGTTGCCATCGGTTGCGCAACGTGGTGACTCCCGTGCTTGTATCGGTAAGGGATGGGTGGGTGTTATGATGACTCTGCAGAGTGGCTTTGCTCCGTTTGGGGTGGTTGTGGGCAACGGAATGGACATCGTCGACCGCGTTTACAGTGGTTATGGCGAAGGGGTGAGTTCATGCGTGCTGCGACTTGCAGTTAGTTTTAAGGACCGAACATTGAGCGTTCGTTGACGTATTTCTTTGCGCGCACAGGCACCATCTGGCAAAGGTCCATCACAAGGACGCATCGGTCAACAGGGAAATACATTCCTGGATTCCGACTTCCCGAAGTTGTCCCACATTGTGTCTGTGGAAATCGTCGGGGTAAGTTCTGCGGCCGTGTCGTCAAAGTTTGCGATCGTGCTGCTCGCAGTCGAAGGCGCGCACTTTCGTCGTCAATGACTTCTTTGGTGATCGCGTTGTGTTCTTGGCTAGGACGACGCTGCGCACGTGAATGTTCTAGAGGGAGAAGGCGTGGAGGAACTGACGAAGCTGGCACTTCGGAAGGCAGTCCACTGAATGTCAGTGTGGTGCCCACTTGCCAATGTCGTTGGATTAGTTTGATATATAACTCGACACATAAAAACGCGCAAAAAGGATGCACTTCGCTTCACCGCATTAGTTCTAAGTTAGGTCACACATTGGTGCAGAATGTATTTCTCACAACGCTTGCACGCCTGCGTTTGGTCGCAGTCCGCATCAGTGGAACAGTGTTGTCCGCAAGTGTGCTTTCCCGCTGGTGCGGGTGCCGGCGCAACCTCACTGCCCACATACAACAAATCGCTGACGCCGATGGCATCGGAGATCGGTGTACCAGCCGTCGAGGAACCAGAAGTGAGGTCGACGATGAGCAAGTTAGTCTGCTTGTCGTCCTTGGTGTACACATAGGCGGTTTCGGATGATGGATCATAGGCGACCTTTGCATCTTGCGTCGCCGCCTTAACTTCGAACGGTTCCTTGAGCCACTCTCCCGTGGTTGTGTTCAAGAACCCCATTGCCAGTGTGGCGTCGCTGGAGCCGCGTTCCTTGGCACTGACTGCCGTTGCGGCAAGCGAGTCTGTTGTGTGAGAGAACTCGAGGATGCTTGTGAGGGTGTAGGGAGTCTTCGCTTGTGCAGCTGTCAAGTTCACGTCCTGGGTAATCTTCCACTGTTGCTTGGATGTGTCCACTGTCAAAAGGATCGAGTCGCACATCACGTACAAATGCTGCCGTGCGATGTCAACGGCAACTCGGTCTTGCATGTCGGTGTCAATGACAGCACAAGCGAAATACTTGGAGTCTGCTGACTCGCCGTTCTGGAACGAGAGCCGCTCGTCGTACTTTGCCTCCTGGCCGGCAGGATCTGCGTTCACGGTCAGTTTCCCGATGGAGAAACTCCACTCCCCGAACATCGGAGTGTACGATGATGAGAAAGCAGCGAATTGCGCACCCTGTGACTTTTCGTCGTTGCCGTGTGGCCCCACGTGTGCCTGATGTTGAAGGGGTGTCAAGCCCCATAGATTCTCAATGCCGTCATCGCAGAACGACACGTTTTGCTCCAGGTCGTGTACGATCAAGGGTGAGTCTGCTCCGCCGGGCATGCCATAGATGACGCCACCTTCAAGGCCCATACGCGCACTCTGGCCGGCTAGGCAGGTGTAATTGTCAGGCTTGACGACAACGCCGGCGTCGTAGTTGACGACGAAGTCAACGTCGCCGCTCGCTGGGTCGATGCGGTAAAGCGTTGTCTTCGTAAACTTCGAGCTTGGCTGGTCTTCGAAACCAGTGAAAGCGTACACGCCTGCTGTGTCGATAGTCAGACCCGCAGCTACGGTAGGCAGAACGATGGCTGCGCCGGCGAGAAGGTGCATATGCAACTGCATTTGCACTAACTTTTGTCGTGTGGACAACAAACAAGTCGCAATACTGCGTGTGAATCGAAGTTACTCAAAAAAAAAAAAGTCAGGACCATCTTGTCACGGTTGGAAAAATGCAGTTCCATCCCCTTCGGCAACATGGTGCCTCAACGTGCTGTGATGTGGACTGGTGAAGGCTGTAGTGGAGGCTGCTCGCTGATGTGGGCATGAACGAATGTAGCAACGTAAAAACAGTCACTCTTACCCGATTAGCATGGAAGTGGCTTGGTCCCTCATCGTCACAGCACACAATCTTCGTGTTGTTGCGATGATGGGAGCATTAAAGTCGCATTTGCCGTGCTCATCCACGCGTCTTCGTCAACACACAACCCCCGCCCTGCGCACTTCGCAGTGCCATCCACGTGTCCGTCTCTATCTCTGCCGTTGGTGTTTTAGCAAACTCACAGCTGTCGTTGTGGTATTGTCGGTGCTGCCGTAGACGCCGACAGCTGGTGATGTATGTGTGTATGTATGTATGTCATGTGGTGGTGGTGTCGTCGAGAGAGAGCGGAAAGTAGTGACACACTTTCGTTCGTTCGTTCGTTCGTTCGTTTGGTCGTTCGCGTTCTTTCGCACGTAGACAACAGGAGAAGGGCGTTGGCAGTAATAGGGTGCGGTGGGGTGGTGAGTCAAGCTGTCAACCTCTTTGTCACCGTCCTTCCTTGTCGTCGTCCGTCACCACCACCACCACCACCCTCACTCCGCGGTCGGGTGCGATGCATGATGCATGCATCTACTCAACACTGAAGGATACTTTCGGTGTTCTAAACGTACTACGTAGTCCAAATGTTACCGGAATAGATAGATACCATGCCATGCGACGAACACCAACCACTCACTCCAACGTCACCAACACGCTGACGACACACCAACAACAAACACACAACACACACCAACGAACGACAACACCCAAGGCAGGTCCACGCGCACGCAACCGCGCAACACCAACACCGACCCCAACGTCCTGACACCACGACACAGCAAGAGACCAACGTCGAAGCGCAACAACAACCGCAGCTACGACAACTCGCGCGTGATATCCATCGCGGACGGACACCGCTGGTGACGGACACTTGCCGACATTAACCAACAACGGCAGCACACACACCTCCGCGAAGTCGGCTTCAACGACAACAGCGAAGGACTCGGAGTGACTTACTACCCGGATACTTAATGTACCAACAACGAATGACGCGAACCAACCGCGGGCAACCTCGGGCAATATCGGCTGATCGGTTGCGTTCCTGCACGTCGCCAACGAAGGCGTGCAGCTAACTTGCAGACACACAGTCCGTCTGTCCGCGGCATCGATTGCTCCCAAAAGTGGTTGGCGTAGTTGGCTACGTTTGTCCCGCGGTCCAGTCCACAGTGTCAATAACGCGGCACCGCGGAGCACCACATGCACGGTCGTTAATGTTAGTTCGTTGCGTTGAGCCAGAGAACGCGAGTGGTAACAAGTTACGCGTTGGGCGAAATCCTCGGTAACAAACTTACTCGCACACGGCACCGTTAGTGACCGCCGCGAACCAGCATCACAGGAGGTGGCCTGCTGCCGCTCCCGCGCGTTTTTGGACTGCCAAGCAAAAAGACGTGCTGATCTTTTCGCAAAGAAAGAGCTGGTATCAAGATTTACCACGCCGCCGCAAGCCAGGAAGCAAGGTAACCGACGAGGCAAACACTCACGATGCGGTCCTACCGCTACTTCCATCTGGATGTGTTCACGGCTTCGCTGTTTGGCGGGAACCAGCTGGCCGTGTTCTTGGACGGCCGTGGGCTGACGACCGAGGACATGCAGGCGATCGCCAAAGAAATGAACTTTTCCGAAACTACATTCATACTGCCACCCGAGCGCGACGACACGGACACCCGCATGCGCATCTTCACTCCAGCAGCGGAGCTCGCGCTAGCGGGGCATCCCACGATAGGAAGCACATTTGCACTGGCTCGCGCAGGAGTGATAGCTCCGGGTCGAAGCGAACCGTTTGTGTTCGGCCTAGGTGTGGGGCCCATTCCAGTTTCGCTTTCATGGTCTTCGTCGACTGGTACGAGCCAGTTGAAGTCTGCTTTTATGTCACAGCCCGTGCCAAAATTCAGCCCCGCTGCAAAGCGCGAGCACCTGACCCTCATTGCGGACGCGCTCCACATCAGCGGCGACGACCTCGACGGCAAACTGCCTGTGCAAATAGGTTCCGCCGGCTTGTCATTTTTGTACGTTGCACTGACTACACGGGAAGCTGTGGATCGTAGCCGGCTGGACTATAATAAGCTGAAGCACTTCTATGCCACAGCTGGTATTGGGGAAGCCAAGGGCTGCTTTGTGTTCACGGCGGCTCCGTCGACCGCACGCACCGACACTGCCACGGTGTACAGTCGTATGTTCGCTCCAAACCTTGGAATTGAAGAAGATCCTGCCACTGGCAGCGCCAGCGGTCCGCTCGGGTGCCATCTGGTTTTGAATCACGTAGTGCCGCCAGAAAAGTGGGGCCAAATAGTCAACTTACAAGGTGTGAAAATGGGGCGGGCGAGCACCATCCACATTGCAATCACAACCAAAGATGGGGCCACCGCAGATGCCGAAGAAGCACCGGAGATCACTAAAGTCGTCGTTGGGGGTGAATCTGTCGTGGCAGGGGAAGGCACTATCTTCCTGCCATAGCATGCCGTTGCTTCTGGGCTTGTCTTTGTCGCCTAATTGGAATGTTTGATTGTTGCATCGATTATCCCGCGTCCGAATTCCCAACAGGGAGCTCGAGCGCAACATGGCATTGGACGACGGTTGAAAGCAAAGACAAAAGAAAGCAGGCAAGAGACAAGGCATTTAAAGTAAAAGAATGAACTTTTCATCTCCTTGTCTCGCACGTGTCAGATTATTGTCCGCAGAGCCGGCGCTCGCTATCACAGGTACCTATGCGGTCGACTTGTCAACATAAAGTGACCGAAGGAGGTCGATGACACTTGAGGCTGAATCTTCGGCCTCAGCGAGCTCCAATGGTGTCTTTCCACTGCTTTCATGTGCATGCAGCAGTGTGTTATCATGAGCGACAAGCACCCGAATTACGTCGAACACTTCGGGTTTAGGTGATTCCGATTTTGCCGCACTACTGATGCCAGCCAAATGCAATGCGGTGAGCCCGTTCGAGTTTCTATGTCCGGGCTGTGCACCTCCGTCCAAAAGTGCGCGTACACACGGCAACGCAGCTACGGTCCCAAATCACAGGTGTTTCCGATTTGAGCGTGCAACCCGATGTCCACACAACATGAAATCATGCGTCGCACCTTGTTCAACCGCCACAAACAGCGGCGTTGCATGAATCGATCGAAGTCGCGCGTTGGTGTCTGCTCCAGCTGAAATAAGCATGCGAATACTCTCCTCACTGCCGGCCTGGGTCACGGGAGTTATCACACTGCTAAAGCGAAAGCCATTCATGTCAGATAGGCAACAATTACTCATCTCACCTGTGCGGCCAGATAGAGCGCAGTGCAGTCGTACAACTTTTTGTTTGCCTGCCCACAGCGCTGCGAATGACTTTTTGTGCGCACTAGTCAATCCACGGCAACAACAATGGGTACCTTGAGAGTGGCATCTGCGCCGTGTTTCAGCAGGACCTCAACGACATCACTGGATGATGAAGATTTGCTCGCCAGCATGAGCGGTGTCACTCCCTGCCGCAAACGCCGAACGAACACATGTCAGGCACGAATCGTGTATCACAGGGTCAGAATGCACCACGAACATGGTGCAACGCACCGTGGAATTAATGCGGGCGTTTGGATCAGCACCGTGATCAAGCAAAATCTGCGCTGCAAGGGCGTGCCCCGCTTGTGCGGCGTAATGCAAAGGCGTCATGTTGTCCTTTGCCGGACTGTTTACGAGAGACTTGCTACTCGCTTGCTCAAGAAGAAACGCCAACACGTCGGTTCGGCCGTCGTGAGCAGCTTTGTGGATTGTTAAAGACTGAGCGCTGGAACTCGCACCAGACTTGAGCAACAGTCCGGCAATGGCAGCCATCCGCTCACGCCTTGGAGCACTTGCGTGTGGCACATGCAGTTGTTCGCTGGCGGCCATCGCTTGTAGGTCGTCGGAGTGGGTAGCCGACAGTGCCATGCTGAGCGCGCTGTTGCCTCTGTTGTCAGTCGCAAGTACATCTGCACCCACAGCAAGCAACTTTTCAACAACCTACACGCACACGATAAATAGTTCGTGAATGACTGGCTAAAAGCATAAACGGCCACGATTGTTGGAGCATCGCAACAACACTGCATACCTTCGCGAAGCCAAAGTATGTTGCCGCAATTAAAGGCCTGGAACCGTCGTGGGGCGTAGCGGCGTCAATGTGCGCAGAGTCGTTGTCGCCGTTCCAATCCAGGAGCTCGAGCGCGATTTCTGGATGGCGATATTGAATTGCAATCAAAAGTGGCGATGCACCTTGCATGGAGCACAACTGCCGAGCGCCTCCGTTAAGCAGAGCACGAACGGCAGCAAGGTGGCCATTTTCGACAGCAGCGTGAAGGGCAGTTGCCCCGTTGCCGACTTCTGTGTTCTTTTCAGCATACCAACTTGCAGCCTTCTCTGCGTTATGAGCTGCCACCTGTCGCCCTTGCCAGGCATTCCGCGGCATGATAAAGTTGGGATCTGCACCTTTTGATAGCAACGCCTGCAGCGTAACACCATCCGCTCAAGTCGTACAAAATACAGCGGGGCATGCAACTCCAGATATTATCCAGAACAAACCTCGATAACGGTATAGAATCCGCGCTGGGCTGCCAAATAAAGTGGTGTTGTATCTCCCATCAGAA
>ENA-OWNT01005232-OWNT01005232.1-seawater-metagenome-genome-assembly--contig:-NODE-5232-length-10833-cov-13.288025_pt1 | contig 10833 bp, 11 predicted proteins | sample MGYA00238136_ERZ651165 | MGnify/ENA primary metagenome ERZ651165 (study PRJEB26861, sample SAMN08777766) | seawater metagenome | isolation source: coastal seawater | place: USA: Florida | collected...
CGGTAGGATTTCTGGAAGCGGAAGATACGGGCTTCCTCGGAGTGATCATCGCCGTCGCTGCGGTCGTCCTCGCCGCCGGCGTCTTTCCGGCTTTGACCGTAGTAGACTACGACAGAGGACTTCTCGCCCTTGCGGACCTTTGCATCCAAGGCATTGGCCTGCGGCAGCGTCATCCAGAAGGGCGAGCTATGGCCCGCCATCACGGTGCGCATGGTCAGCAGGAAATTGTTCACGCCCTGATAGGGCTCACCGCACACGCGCAGGGGGCGAGAGCTGCCACCTGCGGTCCAGGGCTTGCGCCATGGAAGGACGCCGCGCTCGATGATGCGGATGATTTCGTTTGTGATGACCTCGGAGGCATCAAATTTGGGCGTGCAGGATCGGGCCATGGCTGGCCTCCTTTCGAGTGTTGATGAGAGGGAGTGGTGATCAGACTGACTGACGGGGCCGCGGATCGTTGACGATCCTGGCACCAAGCTCTTCGACCATGTCGATGTAGGTGATCAGCGAGACGGACTTGCCAGGACCCCAGGGTTCAGGGTCGGGCGATCCGTCCCGCGTCACCCGCGGCAGATCCGCGAATACGATGACATCGGTGACGGGTCGGATATCGATGAACGGGGTCCCTCGTGCGACCGCAAGAGCGGCCAAGGGAAAGCGCTCGATCGGCGCGAGAGTCGAAACGGTAGTCCAACCGAGATGGATGAACGTGCCGCCCTCTCCGCAGATCACATGCGCGTTTGGCAATAACGCCGCCTGCTTCAAATAGCCGAGATCACGCAGGACAGTCTCGCGCTCGAGCCGTTGTGCCTGCCCCGTCTGGCCGGTTCGGCGTAGTTCCTTGTGTCGCCACCACGAGGCAGCGGTCGCGCGCAACACGCGCAAGACACCTGTTTGCATGGGAATGCCCTTCGTCAGGAACGGTAGACCGGAACCCGGCCCGGACCCATCTGAGGGACCCCAAAGGCCCTCATCCGTCAGTCACAAAACCCGAAGGACACTTTCTCTTTTTCCGGCCCCTTTGGGCACACAACAAAACCGAAAAGCCCGGCCCTTCTGCCGAAGCCATTGATTTCATGCAGCAATTCCAGATCGGCAGGCAAGATCGGCAACGCATATCGGCAAAACCTTGCTTGAAAGTACGAAATGTGTTTATTTTTCAATTACTTTGCAAACATGGAAGATCGGCAAAAATGCTGGAAACACCCGCCAGGATCGAACCCTGCTTCTTCGAGGAGCATATTCCCACAGAACTGGCAGACCTTTCGGTCGACATCCAGAGGGAAGCCACCGGGCTGGGACAAGGGTTGCATCCTGACAGCGCAGCCGAGCTTGCCGATCTCGTCCGCGTGATGAACTGCTACTACTCCAACCTGATCGAAGGACACAACACGCGCCCCCGCGACATCGAAAGGGCGCTGGCGGGCGCCGAGCTTGAGGAAGAAACCCGTCCCCTCGCCCTTGAGGCCCGAGCGCACGTCATCGTTCAACGGGCCATCGACGAGATGCATCGCAAGGGCACCCTGCCCCGCCCCACATCCGTCGAATTCCTGACTTGGGTCCATAAGAGCTTCTACGAAGAGATGCCGGATGAGTTTCGGGTCATCGAACATCCCGACGGCACACAAGAGCCCATCGTTCCGGGACGCATGCGCCAGGATGATGATCGGGAAGTTGCGGTCGGGCGCCACCTACCTCCTTCATCGTCGCGCGTCGCGGCATTCATGGACCATTTCGACAAACGATTTCAGATTGCGGCGCGGTCTTCGAGCGGACGGATCATCGCGATCGCCTCTGCACATCACCGGCTCAACTACATCCACCCTTTCCCGGATGGGAACGGTCGTGTCAGCAGACTGATGTCTCATGCCATGGCCCTCACAGCGGGGATTGGTGGCCAAGGGCTCTGGTCCGTATCACGTGGGCTGGCCCGCGGGCTAACCGATCGGGGCGAGTACAAACGGATGATGGATCTGGCCGACAGTCCACGCCGCGGAGACCGCGACGGACGGGGGAACCTGTCAGAAGCGGCACTGAAGACGTTTAGTGAATGGTTCCTAAAGGTGACGCTCGACCAGATCACCTTCTCAGCAAGATTGTTCGATCTCGGCGGACTAGACCAACGGTATCGTCGTCTTGTTGCAGATACCATCGATGACAAGCGAGCGCCGGAACTAATCTCGGCGGTTCTTCGTCATGGGGCACTGGAACGAGGCGATGCGCAGATTGTGCTCAAGACGTCCGAGCGTACTGCTCGCAACACGCTGAGTAAACTGACCGCCGCCGGATACATGACGTCCGCCTCGCCGAAGACGCCAGTACGGTTGGCGTTTCCGTTGGATTATAGAGAGCGGCTCTTTCCAAACCTCTTTGGAGACGGTGACATGCCCGTGTGACTGGCAACCGAAGCACCCTGTTTCTGGCCAAGTCCGCGAGCGCAGCCTCTGACCGTGTTGGAAAGAAGTTCACAGCTGTGAACTATCCCGAGCTATCCTACTTGTCAGCCGAGTTCACAGCTGTGAACTCATCATGCAGCATCCCGCCGCATCAAGGCCATGATCATCGGACCGCAGGAGAACTCCCCAATTGCTGCCTTTGAAGATAGGGTTCTCAAGTAGCCTCCAGGTGATCGGATATCCGCAAACCGTTCAAGCATTGCAACGATCACAACAGACGCTTCTTCGGGACCCATATAGCGTTTCGCCTCGTCCCACGCGGACGGGGAAATACCCATCATGGGCCTGACCACATCAGCCACCCGGACCAGATCGTGCCAGTGGCGCACGGGCTGCTCGGAATACGCTTTGAATTCCTGACAGGAAGCGAGGACGAGACCAAGCGGTATGTTCGGCATCAGTTGATCGTCAATAGTTGCCGTTGAGTTGCCCTCATCTTCAGAACACAGATGACTATTGGCAACTTCTGGAGTTTCGCGCACAGCGCCTCCGCCCCGCGCTTGTTCTAAGCGAGGTTCAAGATCATAAGAGTCTTTATTTGAATTCTGATAGTGCTGCTCAGAAACAGCATCATTGGTGCTCATATTTTCTGTTTCACAGCCATCCAGAAGGCTTCGGGCGTGATCTAAAGCTGACCCCAAAGCGTCTTCGATGCGCCTAAGGTCTTCCATTTCGAGTTTTCTGCGAAGATCTCGGGCCATTAGGGCCGCAAGATCAGAGAATTGGTCCCAGACGCCCTGATCCGGACGAAGTGAGCGCCCGTACTCGGCCAGCCCTGCGAGGTCACGCCGCATGAGGCTCACAGTGGCACGTAAGCGCTTGTACCGCTCTTCTGCGGCCCGGACGGTCTCAGCGGCCTCACAAACCTCCTGGAAGCGTCGAACGAGCGGAGAGAGGTCGAACCCAAACGCAACCTTTTCGTCGCCGTAGCGGCGGGCATAGCGCTTCCCATTGGGGCTATCGCGCCGGACAACAAAGCCAGTCTGCACAAGGTTGGAGAGGTGGCGCCGCATCGTCGAGCAGGGCATGCCGTTCAGGCGCTCGCAAATCGCCTTGTTGGACGGATGTACAATCAATTCGCTGTCATTGCCTCCGAGAATTGTCGCTTGGTGAAAGCTGACCAGCGCCTGAAGCACCGTCAAATCCCGATCGGACAAGCCGAACGCGACTCGAGCGGCAGCGAGCTCCCTCAGGACCTCCCACTTGTTGGCGCCGGCTGGGGGCAGGTCTTCTTGGGTCGCTGCCTGATGTTTCAGGATGGCAGCATCTATCGTTCGCCGGAACGGCGTTACGGGCGTGTAGTCCATTTTGTCATTCACGAAGACAAAAATATCCCGGTCCGCGAATCACTTTGGACTTGCGGAAAATAGCTCCGGACACTACCTTGAAGGTGCTAGAAACAAGTTAGGGTCTCGTGGAGTGGTCGCTTTGCGGGACCTTTTCTTTTGCCTTTTCGTGCCTCCTTCTTTGATTTCTGCTCTTCCTCAGTCTTCCGACCGCTGCTTCCAGCGTTCGTGAAGGTCTTCAATCATGTCATGCACTTGCGTCTCGACCCAATCGGCGAAGTCTCCACCCGCCAACTCGATCGATAGGCCCTTGGCAGTGCGTTTGACCGTGCCGCCGCGTTTGCCGCCGATCTTCAGCGGGACGCTGGAAGGTGGGGCAGGGGAGGGCGACTTGGCCGGTTTAATCGCCTTGGTCACAGCCTTTTCTACGGCCAGGAACGCTTGGATGGACGGGTCATTGGTAGAGGCAACGTCATCCACCACCATGGAGGTCTCGGCATTTTCACGTGCCTCTTTCGCGATCCCGATAAGGTCCTCGCAGTCCAGACCATTTTCGTCGATGGCCCGACCAAGGGATTCCCATCGGGGTCGGCCAATGCCATGGGCGGCGCCAATGGCGCGTACCAGATCCGGCCCGACCATGTCCGCGATCGCGATCGCCATAGATATGGACGACTTCGTGACGGTAAGAATTTCTGCAACCTGAGATTGATTTCCGAAGCCGGACGACACAAGGTCCTTTGCGAACAGGGCCCTTTCAATAAAAGACAAATCGCGCCGCCCCATGTTCTCCGAAATCTGAGCACGCAGAGCGCTGTCGTCATCCAGGTTGGTGACTAACGCGCGAACCTTGGTAACCTTATCGGACTGACGGATCGCCTCCAGCCTGCGTCGCCCATAGACCAAAAGGTAGCGATCATCTTCACCCGGCGCACGTCGCACGAGGATCGGAACAGTCTGACCGTTCGCCTCAATCGCATCGCGCAAATCCAGTACATCGGCCGGGTCAAGCCGGTCCGCCATACGCCCGTCTTCGATGCTCGCCGGGTCCAGTTCCCAAACATGATGGGAATCGACCGCGTCGCGGGCGGACCGAAGGGCGCGATTCGAGGTCATCATCGGTGTCACAGCACCTGTCTGAGGGGCAGGGGAGGGGGCCCCAGCTGCCGCGAGACTGTCCAGCATTGACATGCGCTTCTTCTTGCCACTGGTCATGTGCGCCCCCAGGTTTTCTGGATTAGGTCGGCGATCTCGTCATTCAGCGTATTCAGGCTCTCAATCGCGCGATCATAGGTGGAACGCGTGAACGCGCTGCGTTCCACTTCATAAAGTGTCTGCTTGGTCAGGCCCGCATCTGAGATGGCTGTGGACTTCAACATGGGCGAATTCAGCACGGCTTCGCCGTACATTGTTCGCAGGAAAGCCACGATGCGGTTCTGCGGCGCATCCTGCGGCTCGTAGCGGGTCAAAACATAGCGCATCCAGTCATGAGACATGTCAGCGCCGCTCTCGGCGATCACGTCCATGAGGTCGGCTGTCATGCGGAGGAATTGCGACATGGACATCACATCGAGCATCTCTGGATGGATGGTCACCAGAACGCCCGTGGCCGCGGACAGGGCGGACATGGTCAGAAAGCCAAGCTGCGGAGGGCAATCTATGACGACCACGTCGTAGTCCTCATCGACCTGGGCCAGCGCCTCCTTCACGCGGAAGAAGAAAAGTCCGGCATTGCCCTGCGCCAGCGCGCGCGGGGTGTCGTGCTCGAACTCCATCAGTTCGAGGTTGCCGGGGATCAAGTCCAAATTGGGGATATAGGTCTTGCGGATGACCGACCGGATCGGCTCCGGGTCCTCATAGCGGATCGCATCGTAGAGAGTGCCGCCATCTTCGAGGTCCAATTCCGGCTGAACGCCGTGCAGCGCGGTGAAGGAAGCTTGTGGGTCAAGATCAATGCCCAGCACACGATATCCGCGCAGGGCAAGCCGTTGGGCGAGATGGGCAGAGGTTGTTGTTTTTCCGGACCCGCCCTTGAAATTCATCACGCCGATGACCTGAAGATGATCACCTTCTCGTCGTCCGGGAACGTAATCGCCCGGCTTGCGAGCGGTTTTTTCAAGGAGTACACGCAGCGCCTGGATATCCTGCGCCGAGTAAAGACGACGGTTGCCGGCGGTAAGCTCGGGAGAAGGCCCTTTGCCATCCAAGTTGAGTTTGCGAAGATAGGAATCGTTTACGCCGAGCAGCGCCGCAGCCTCACCAGAGGTGAATTTGCGCATGGTCTTCTCGGCATCGGGTGGAAACAGGCTCTCACGTTGCGAATGCAACTGGTTCGCCAGCCATTCCGAATGCTGGCGGATCACCGCGTTGAGATCCTCATGCACAAAGGTATTATCCATCTGCCCTCTCGCTTCCGAGACATCGCGTCTTTGGCGTGTTCACGGAAATTGACGTTTTTTGCCTCGTTTCCGTGACTATTGGCGCAAGAGTCGGATTCGCGCAAGGTTTTTCCACATCTAGTGGGCGAGTCGTCACCGAACACAAGGCTGTTAGGCTTCCTGCTGCATGGTGTAACGCACCGCATCTCACGAAAAGGGACAGGGGAGAACTCTTGTCGGAGGGCTCCAGCATGGCTTTGAGCGCACCAGAGCTTGCCTTTTGGCAGTTCTGGATATACATTACTGGATGTTTATCCATGCCTGAGAGGACAAGATGCAAGTTGCCAAATGGGGAAACTCCCTTGCCGTCCGGCTACCCGCGGATCTTGTGAGGGAACTCGGCTTAAAGGAAGGCGATCAGGTCGACCTGGTAAAGGACGATGGAACCATTCTTGTGAGACGCCAAACTCGCGCCGATGAAGTTCTACAAGGGCTGAGGCGGTTTCGCAGAAAACTGCCCAAGGATGCGCGTCTAAGCCGCGACGCCGCGCATGAGCGCTGAATTCGCAGACACGAATGTTGTGCTCTACCTGCTCGACGATGGTCCAAAGGCTGAGAGGGCGGAGGAAATTCTGGGGCAGGGACCCCGGATCAGCGTTCAGGTCCTGAACGAAGCGATGGTCAATTGCCGACGGAAAGCTGGGCTCAGTTGGGAAGATACCGGAGCGTTTCTTGAGGGTATTACGTCCGTATGCCCTGTCGAGGGCCTAACGGTTCAAACCCATCAAGTCGGTCGCGCGTTGGCAGAGAAGTACCAGTTATCGGTCTATGACGCGATGATCGTGTCTGCCGCGCTGATCGCTGGGTGCACGACTTTGTGGACTGAGGACATGCACGACGGATTGCTGGTCGAGGATCGGCTGCGCATCGTCAATCCATTTGCCTGACCAGCAACCCAAGTCGCTCCGCCCGTTCCAACAGCATCCTGACGGATGACGGTTGCCAGCTTGTGCGTCCCCGTGGAGTCCGCTCACGCATGGCTTCCAACCGGTCGCAGATCGCCTGTAGCGTGATATCCGGGTCCGAACCTTTGATGGCCGCAACAATCGCAGGCAGGCGATCGTCGGTTTTGCGGCGTCCAGCGCGTCCAAGCACTTCAGCGGGCAGGAACCCATCCCGCACATATGCCTTCACGGCACGGAGCAGGCGGCTTTGCGTCCAACGGCGGTCTTGGGGCAGGGGGGCATTGATAATCCGCAGCACGTCTTCCCAGGCCATATCCGGCCGTAGGCGGCGCACATGGGGCACCCAATCCTGCGCGGTTTCGTTCAGGCGCTCCATGTAGCCGTCCTGTCGTGCCAGCCGCACCTTGCGCAGCGCGGCGGGGTCTTTGGTGCGAAGCCCAGGATTGCCACCAACGCGACCCTTGGCGCGCGCAGAGGCAAGCCCCGCCTTGGTACGCTCACGTATCAGCGCGCGCTCGAACTCGGCCGCGGCGCCCAGGACCTGCAGCGTGAACTTTCCTTGAGGGGAGGCGGTGTCGATTGGATCCTGAAGCGAGCGGAAGAACGCCCCCTTGCCCTCCAGTCTTTCGATCACCTCAAGCAAGTGCGACAAAGACCGCGCAAGCCGGTCGATCCGCACGACGACCAGCGTGTCGCCCTTGCCAATCCGCTCCAGCACACGTGCAAGCACCGGTCGCGCCCGATTGCCACCTGAGGCGTGCTCTTCAAAGATCTCTATGCAACCCGCAGATTGAAGGGCCTGCGACTGGGGCAGGGGGGTCTGATCTTCGGTCGATACGCGGGCATAACCGATCAGGGGCATCAAAACAGTCTTTTTGCAGTTTCATACATCGCTAATAAACGACCGTTTGAAAACGAATGCAAGCAAGTGATCTCTTGTCGTGCTGGTGCACAATCCCCTTGGTTTTCTTGCACTGAGCGCGATCTGAGAGGTTCCGCCGACAGTCGCGCGTCCGTACTATACAAAGAGCGCGGGCAACTGCCACAAAATCGCTTGGGTAATGTGCATAATATAGATATTTTGCACATATGAAGCCGCAAGCATCTACTTTTCCTGATGATTTTGACGACCCCCTCATCACCACCGAGGGGGATGTGGGGGCTCACGAGGACGACCTCTGGTTCCTGCCGGGGCCGCTCGAAGAAGAACCGGATGATTTGCCGCCCGGGCCACGGGCAGAACCGTCCGACATTGCTGTCATCGACGACTGGGCAAAGGCGGAAGCGGCTCAGGCTGCGCGGCTGGCAAAGGTGGCTGGACGCCTGGGTGCGCTGGATGACCGCTTGCTGCGTGGCCCGGATGGCTGGCGACACAGACTGGCACTGATCGAGGCGGCAGACCTCAGCTGGCTTGCAGGGGATCGGGTGAGTTCTGACCGCCTCGCTCTTTGGATATCAATGCGATTGTCTGGCGCACAGGATGACCCGAATGCCTTGGCAAGAGTTGGCTGGGCTGTTCGCCGCCTGATGGGTGGTCCGGGTCCAATGGTCGATCTGGCGGCCTTTCTGGACCGCCGCGATCCCGAGAACATCGAGGATGCCACCGAGCGGCTAGAGGAGCGCGCGGGCGGATGGCTGGAGGTGATGAAATCAGCTGTTCATCTACACCCGATCACGCGGGCTTGCATGGGGTTTCACCTCTGGAGCTTGGCGGGTCTCGGGCAACAAGGCGACCAGATCGAAGCAGCCGTTACCGCGGCAAGGATCACGGCCAGCGACGGAAAGGGAGCGAACTTTGCACCACTAGCTATGGGTGGGGCAGGGGGGTTGCGCGCGTCGGGCTTACCACCGGAGCGTCTTGCTCGCTGGCTGGATGGGATGGAGACTGCCTGCCTGACCGCGATGCGGCACTTGGACTATATCGAGACATGGTCAGCGAGGACAGAAGCAGAGATGAGCTCGCTCTCAGGCAAAACTCCACCGGCTTTGCGTGCCGTGCTGACCGAATGGCCGCTCCTCTCCGCACCGATGGCCGAGGCCCTGACCGGCACTAGCCGAGCGGCGGTCCAGCGGAACCTGACCTGGATGGAAGAAAGGGGATTGGTCCGTGAGGTAACAGGGCAGGGAAAGTTTCGAATGTGGCGGACAGCAAATTAGAATTTGCCTAAATGCGAACAAGAACATGCCCAAGCGGGATTTCAGCCATTCAGTTTCCAGTAAAATACGCGACCTTCAGGAGAGGCGCGAGCACCTCGAAGCCGCGGTGCCGGATCGAGCGATAAATCTTGCGGTAACTCTGTGCCTGCACCTGTCCGAGTTGATCAGCTTGGCCGGCTACGGCCTGATTCGTGGAAGCGGATGTCTAGGAAACTAGGGGCACCTCAGAGCGCGGTTTCTTCGCTGCCCGCGATATTGGTCACGGTGTTCCTAGCGCGGAAGCCAAGGACTGTCCGGTTTGATTGCCGCGGATTTCCTCAAGAAACCTTTTAGGCCTCCTCCCTCAGCGCATCTATGACGGGGCATTCGGGCACATCGTCTCCGCTACATTGCGCCACGGTGGACGACAGGACGTGCTCAATGCGCTTGAGATCCGCGATCTTGGCGCGGACTGAAGCGAGATGCGCATTTGCCAGACCCTGCACCTCGCCGCAGGTCTGGGCCCCGCCATCGACCAATGCGAGCAGATCGCGAACCTCGTCGAGCGTGAACCCCAACTCGCGCGCGCGCATGATGAAGCGCAGACGCGCGACATGTCTGTCATCGTAGACGCGATAATTTTTGCTGGAGCGCGGCGGCTCGGGCATGACGCCGATGTTCTCGTAGTAGCGAATAGTTTCGAGATTGCAGCCGGTCAGCTTGGCCAGATCTCCGCGCCTGAGGACCTTCACCGATCTGTGATGATTATTCACACCAAACCCCCTTGAGCCTGTACCAGCTACAGACCCTAGATTGAGATCATCACTGAGGCAAGGATGATTCGAACCATGACTGAAACCACATCCGCCGGCCGCCAGTCGGCAATGGGCGAAACCCCGGCAGCTGACAAAAAGGCATGGGCGACAACCGGGCTCGGCGTACTCGGCGCGCTGGCCATGACCTCCTGTTGCATCCTGCCGCTGGTGCTGGTGAGCTTCGGCGTCACCGGCGTGTTCATCGCCCAGTTGGGCGCGTTCTATCAATATAAGTGGATCACCTTCGCACTGAGTGCCGCTTTCATCGGATACGGCTTTTACAAGGCGTATAGCCCGATCCCGGCCGAAGCCTGCGTTGATGGCACCTGCGCGCGACCGATGAACCGAACACTCATGCGGTCCATTCTCTGGATTGCCAGCGGGATCGTCGCCGTGGCGATGATCTTCCCCTACCTGACCCCCTACATCCTGTCCTACTGAAAGGCGTAACCGATGAAACATCTCTCTCTCGCACTCGCAACTCTCGGCATTCTGGCCGCAATGCCCGCCAGTGCCGAAGAACAGCGCATCAATGTCGGTGTCGCCGAACTGACATGCCCGACCTGCTCGTTCACCGTCGCGGCGGCGATGCGCGGCGTGCCCACGGTCGAAATCGTCGACTTCCAGGAAGGCGAGGAGTTTGGCACGGGCACTTACGTCGTGGCCTTCGACGATCAGGCGGCCAACCCAGACATGATCATCGAGGCGGTTCTGCCCGGCCTCGCGGGCGCCGAAGTCGAGGTGAGATCGGAAGAGCACACGTCTGAACTCCAGTCACGTGAAAATCTCGTATGCCG
>ENA-OWNT01005236-OWNT01005236.1-seawater-metagenome-genome-assembly--contig:-NODE-5236-length-10830-cov-5.132428_pt1 | contig 10830 bp, 1 predicted proteins | sample MGYA00238136_ERZ651165 | MGnify/ENA primary metagenome ERZ651165 (study PRJEB26861, sample SAMN08777766) | seawater metagenome | isolation source: coastal seawater | place: USA: Florida | collected...
CGATGCATTAGATGATGCAGACTCCGATTCCGTGTGTGGGGATGTTGATTCATGCCCTTTTCACCGCATGGGCGATATCGACAGCGACGCAATGTGTGCAGACATTGACTCTTGTGCATATGACGCTGAAAATGATGTTGACAGCGATGGAATTTGTGGCGACCTTGACTCGTGTCCGAACGATGCATTAGATGATGCAGACTCCGACCTAATCTGTGCCGACCGCGACTCGTGTCCTTTGGATACCATCAATGACGCCGACAGTGACGAAATCTGCCACCCGTTCGATTCTTGCCCTTTTGATGATGCAAATGACATTGACAGCGACTCCGTGTGCGAGCCTTTGGATTCTTGCCCTCTCGACACAATGAATGATGGCGACTCGGATGCCTTGTGTGCTGACGTCGATATTTGTCCGCGGGACCCAACGAACACTGATGATGACAGTGACACAATATGTAACGACTTCGACAGCTGCACGCTTGATCCAAGTAATGACGCAGATCACGACTTGATTTGCGGCAATGTCGATTCCTGCGCTTTCGATGCCGAAAACGATGCTGACTCTGACTTGCTGTGCGGTGACGTTGACAACGACAACAGTGCCTTTGGTCTCTTTAGTGTGGTGGGTGGCGGAACAGAGAACACAGCTGTCGGCGACTTCTCCACGATCACAGGTGGGCATCATAACGCTGCACTCGGCACAACCTCTTTCATCGGAGGCGGCTCCAAAAATACCGTCTCTGGCGGATTCAGCGCTGCGCTCGGTTTCAACGTTTCCAATGAGCATGACCATGCCGCAGCGTTCGGTTTCAGCCGTCGAGGGTGCAGTAGTATGGGCAACGAGACAGTCAACGTATGCTCGCCGAGTGGATTTTTCGTCAATGGTGAACCAATCGGCGGCAGTGGCGGAGAAGGCAACACAGCCCTCTACAGGTGCGTTTCGCAAATATGAAGCCCAGTTGCGTGTAAACTGCCCCTCGACCGACCCACTCACCCGCTGATTCGCTGACTGTCTGCCTCATTAACCCCCTACCTCACTCATCAAATATATTGTGATTCTTTCATGCAGCCTTGCGACAGTGCCCGGAGGATATTTCAACACAGCCGGTGGCCAGTAAGTTTATTTGATAGTTTGAAGCATCCCATTGACCGCCAAGCTAACCGCGTTCTATCTGCGTTGCCGGTCGTTGTTGTGTGTAGGTGGTCGACGATTGGCGGTGGGGCAAACAACAATGTTTATGCAAGTTATGCCAGCATTCTTGGCGGCCAGCTGTCAGCTGTGTATGCACCGCTGGGATCCGTTTGCGGGGGAGCACGGAACTATGTTTACGGGTATGCTGCAGCCGTTGGAGGAGGCAGGTACAATTCAGCTCAGAGTTCGTACGCCACAATCGGTGGCGGGCAGTACAACTACGTCTACTCTTCCACGGCCGTAGTCGCTGGCGGTGGGTATAACTTTGTGTACGGCTATGCTGCGACTGTTGGAGGCGGCTACGACAACCGCGCATACGGCTCGTGGAGTAGTGTGAGTGGAGGAAACAAAAATTATGCATATGGCGCATGGAGCGTAGTGAATGGAGGATACAACAATTTTGCGTATGGCGGATGGAGCGTAGTGAGTGGAGGGAGTTATAATTACGCTTACAGCTCATGGGGCACAGTCGGTGGAGGTTATTACTGCAAAGCCGGACGTACGTACGGCACAGTCGGAGGAGGATACTACAACAACAATTACGGGTATGCTGCTACTATTGGAGGGGGATATAGCAACTATGTGTACGGGTATGCTGCAACTATTGCTGGAGGCATGTATAATTCAGCGTACGGCTCGTGGAGCGCCGTTGGTGGTGGAAACTACTGCAGAGTTATGAACTCCTACGGAACTGTCGGAGGAGGATACTACAACAACAATTACGGGTACGCTGCCACTATTGGAGGGGGATACTACAACAACATTTACGCGTACGCTGCTACTGTCGGAGGAGGAATCTACAACCACAATTACGGGTACGCTGCCACTATTGGAGGGGGATATAAGCACTATGTGTACGCGTATGCTGCAACAATTGCTGGAGGCATGTATAATTCAGCGTACGGCTCGTGGAGCACAGTTGGTGGTGGATACTACTGCAGAGTTGGGACCGCCTACGGAACTGTCGGAGGAGGATACTACAACAACAATTACGGATACGCTGCCACTATTGGAGGGGGATACTACAACAACAATTACGGGTACGCTGCCACCATCGGAGGTGGATATTACACCAACATATATGCAAGCTACTCCACCGTTGGAGGCGGGGCTTATGTCTACGTGTATTCCGGCTACAGCACTGTCAGTGGAGGCGCGTACCACTATACATATGCTTATGGAGCCACGATCGCTGGAGGGACGTATAACCAGGTGCGCGCGCAGTGGGGCAGCATCGGTGGTGGCTACAACAGCCACATATATGGTCAAGGGGCCTCAATCGGCGGCGGGTACGCAAACACCATATACGGACCTTACTCAACAGTCAGCGGTGGCTACGAAGACCTCGCGTACGGCTACGCTTCCACGATAGGCGGCGGTTCTTACAACACTGCCGCTGCCACCTGGAGCTGCGTGGGCGGAGGGTACAACAACAAGGTGTATGACCAAGGCAGCTGCGTTGGAGGAGGGGAAAACAACATCATTTACAGCTCGAGTGCAACCGTTGGTGGGGGCGCACAGAACATTGTTGGCGCAGACTTTGCGGCGATTATTGGTGGACGTTTCAACTTCGCAAATGGCAGCGACGCCGTAGTTGCAGGCGGATCGTACAACTCGGTGCTTGGTGAAGCCGCATCTGTTGGCGGCGGCAATGCCAACGAAGCCGAAGGCGCATTCGCGGTGGTTGGGGGCGGTGAAGGCAATGCTGCTGTTGGAAATTGGTCCTCCGTCAGCGGTGGATTCCTCAATTCGGCAATGGGGTTGTATTCGCTGGCACAAGGACGCAACACCTTCGTCGAGCATGATTTCGCAGCGGCGTTGGGGTTCTCGTCCCAAAACCAGACCTGCCGCAGCCACTCGCGGTCTTCAATCAGTATGTGCGCGGAAAATGGATTGTTCTTGAACGGCGAGCGCCTCGATACCGCTGTGCAACAGAACACTCTCGACTTGGAAACTCAAGCTGAGCGGATTGGCAGTGTCCAAGCGAATGTCAGCCTCCAGCAAAGTCTGCTAAATTCGCTGCAAGACACCCTTGCTACTCAACGGGCCAATATATCCGCTCTTAGTGACAGCACTTCCAGAAATGCAGCGGCGATCCGACTTCTGCCGAGCAACGAGTCAGTGACTCGAACGTTTGCATTGCTGCAGGATCGTCTGGACATCAATGTCGAGGCAATCAAGGTGGTGAATGCCAGTATTACTCAACATCTAGCCACACAACAAAAGACCGTCGACGACCTCGAGCTGTCGACAGGCCAGTTGCACGCGGTTGACGAGCAATTGAGGAACAACATCTCGACGCTCCAGGAAGGCCTCAATGTGACGAGCGCTCGTCTCAACGAACTGGACGTGGACGAAAATTCTGCCAGGCTGAAAAGACTGAATCGGGACGTAAACTTCCTGGACGCCAACCTTTCGTCGCTGGGCGGCCTCGTTGCGGAGGTCACGGGCACAGTTCGCGAGGTGAACGAGTCACTGGTGACGCTGCAGGCGCTCGACATAGCAGTGGTGCAATCGAACATTTCTGCTGCTGGCCACGCCATACAAGAACTCCAGAATCATGACATGCTGCAGGATGACATAATCCAGAGTTTACAATGGAATGCGACTACTTCGGCTGAGGCGGCAGCCGCATTGCACATGGACGTTCAATTACTAGCGAACGACCTCACGGACCACGGTTTCGGTCTAGATGTTGCTTTCGATCTCACCGACAGCCTGAACGCGTCTTTGCTGACTCAGCAGCGACTGTTGACGTCTTTAGACGAATTAGTGGTCGACCTCACAGACTCCGTTGAATCTGTCAACGAATCCCTGAGCGCGCTGCAGTCGCGTGACGTCGCTATTCTGCACAGAAACGTGTCTGAAACGCAGCAGTTTGCTGTTGCGCTTGGTGTCCAACTCGAGATACAGCACCAAGCGGTGGTTGACTTGACGTCCAATGTCTCGGCGTTGACAGACGTGACCAGCATCGCCAATAATAACATCGAGCTTTTGCAAATAGACCTCGCAGGTCACGGCGTCGAGTTGGACAAGCATTCCGCCGACATCAGCGTCTTGAATGAATCATTATCAAATCAGTATCTCTTCACCCACGCCCTGCAAACTCGTGTTGACGAAGAGCTCGATGTTTTGATCAATCAGACGCAAAGCCATTCGTCGTTGATTCGGCGGTTAACTCGAAATGCCACACGACAAGATTTAGAGATAACTGAGTTGCATGAACAAGTTAGCGTTCAGGCAACGTCAGCACAAATGGCCGCTGACGAACTGGAGCTCTGGACAGGCCGGTTGCACGCCACTGACGAGCAATTGCGATTCAACATCTCCACGCTGTGGGAAAGCCTCAATGTGACGAGCGCTCGTATCGACGAACTCGACGTGGACGAGAACGCTGTCAGGCTGCAAAAACTGAATCAGGACGTTGATTTCCTGGAAGCCAACCTGACGTCGCTGGACGGGCTCGTAGTGGAGGTCACGGGCACTGTTCGCGAGGTAAATGAGTCGCTGATGGCGTTACAGAGGCTCGACATCGCCGTGGTGCAATCCAACATATCGGCTGCCGGCCACGCTATACAAGAACTCCAGCAACATGACAAGCTGCAGGACGACATAATAGAGAGTTTACAATGGAATGCAACTTCTTTGGCTGCGGCAGCGGCTGCTTTGCAGAGGGACAATCAGTTGCTTGCGAACGACCTCATGGAACACGCGGTCAGGCTAGAAGTCGCTCTTGGTTTAACCGACAACCTGAACGCATCTTTGCTGACTCAGCAACAACTATTGACGACTTTTGACAACGCGCTGGATGTGTTGAAGAATCAGACGCAAAGCCATGCATCGTTGGCTCAGTCGTTCATTCGAAACGCCACGAGACAAGATTTGGAAATAACTGAGTTGCGTGAACAAGTGATTGACCATGCGACATCAGCACAAATGTTGATTGGTAACCTCACAAAAACTGCAGAAGCGCAAGCAGTCGCGATTGAAATGCTGAACGCTACGACCGCTGACCAACAGCGTCACATTCTCGACCTCTCGGCCAATATCGAACGTCAGGATTCTTTCATGGAAGTGTTGAACTCTACAACTGTTGACCAACGTTCTAAGGTCGAAACGCAAGCCGCTCAGATTCAATGGCTGAATGGCTCGAGCCGTGATCAATCTTCCCTGCTCGAAATGCAAAGTGCACAGATTCAAGCCTTGAACTCTACAACTGTTGACCAACTTTCAAAGGTCGAAACGCAAGCCGCTCAGATTCAATGGCTGAATGCCTCGAATCGTGATCAATCTTCCCTGCTCGAAATGCAAAGTGCACAGATTCAAGCCTTGAACGCCACGAATCTCCATCAATCTGCTACGATAGATTTGTTGCACTCCACAACCGTGGATCAAGCATTAATTATTGAGACGCAAACCGCGCAAATTGCAACACTCAACTCGACGAGCTTTGAGCAGCAACGGCAGATTTCTACACAAGCTACCACGATTCACCTCCAGAGCGAGCAAATCGCAGACTTGCAATCGAGTGTCGGCGTCTTGAACCACAGCCTGGCGTCAATCATGCTGACATTGGAACAAATGACAAAGTCCACGACATTTGCCCGTGTCGAAGAAACGACGCATCCAGCTACAACTGCTTCAAGCATTGCAACCACTCCGTGCGGCATCGATGCCATCGTTGGACCGTGCTCCGTGACCGACGAAGGCTCGAATGTTTCCACAGAACCTGGGCCAACGACTGGATCAACAACTGGACCAACAGCTGCATCAACAACTGGATCAACAACTGGATCATCAACAGCTGCATCGACAACTGGACCAACAGCTGCGTCAGCGATTTTGAACACAACCAGCCGATATCGAGGCCCAACAGTGACATTGACTACATGCTACGCTTACCCGTGCGAAGGCCAGATCGCCTCGCAGATTGCGTGGGATAGGGAGCTGCTATTGATCGCGGACGTTGCATTTGATGCACACGGCGACACGGAAGGGGAAAGTGATGCGAACGTCCAAGTTGACGGATTCCATTTTGCATTGATGTCAGGCGACTCAGTAGTTTGGGAAGTAGTCCAGCAGTCCCCGTTGGCGTCGTTTGTACCGAGCAGCATCGATGTGAATTCCTTCGGCGTTTACGAACTCCGAGCCACCGCTACACTGACGCTGGCGAACACGTCGACGACTGAAGCTGTAATTCCTGGACTTCGGTTCATGGCTCCTCCGTCCTTGGAGTCGATCCAAGTGCATGTCGAAACCTCTTTGAACTCTTTGAACGCACCACACTCGTTCGGAGCATCGAATATGTCGAACTCGTCTGCAACGTCCGCTGCTCTGACGTGGGCGAGGGTTGTTGTCAACGCAACCGACTCGACTCCGTTGACGTACGATTTCTGGGTCCACGATAGCCAATCGACGTGGAAGTACTTGGCTGCATCGGGGAACGCCAGTTCTGTTCATTTGGCTGTGCCGTCGACCAGAGACGTTGTAGTGGAGGTAGTGGTGACCAACGCGTACGGCTCGTCCACGTCGTGCGACTCGTCGTGTCCACTCCTCGAAGTCGCCAACGCCACAGCAGAGACCGCCAATGTCTTTGAAGCTGTGATGCATTTGAAGGTATTGGAGTCTTTCCAAGCGGCCGAGGTCGCGACAGCGGCACTACTTGCAGGAATTGACGCGGCCCACGACCATGATGATGATGACGAGGGTGACGACGAGTTGTCGATGTTGTTTGCTTCGTTTTTGCAACTGGTCGACGCGCAAAAAACTTCAGCGGCCATGAACGTATTGTTGCTCTACGAGTTCTGGACAGCAGGATACTCAACGGAGTTCCTTGGGGCCATCGAGGCGGTTGGTAGTCAGCTTGACGGTTTGTCGGACAGTATGCTGGCACTTTACCTCGAAATCGTGGACGACTACAGCGTCGCAATGCAGGAAATGGACGATGTGCTGGACGAAGTCGCGGACCTCGACCGGTACTTGAGTTCTGCATGTCTGACCAGTCAGTCCGGCACGCTGCCCGATGGATCGGCCTCGACGTTCGACGAGACGCTGTACACAGTATCTTGTGCGTCCACGGAGACAACCGTCAGCCTTGAGGTGGGTGCAGCGACGCTGACGACGTCTGTGGCAGGATTGTCGACCGTGACAGTATCGCAATGGAACGCAACCGCTCTGCGCTTGAATTCGAGCGACGACACGGTGCTGCTGTCGAGCGTCCACGGCTTCCACATTACTGGTCTTAGTAACGGCAGCATGGAGTATCCCGAAAGCATTCCCGAAGCCGTGGACGCTGACGATGGTCACTCGTTGAAGATCCAAGTGTCGAACTTCCAGTCCGACGCCGTTGACGCTTCTGGATCTGGTAACGAGACTGCTCCAAGTTCTGGCGCTGATGCCAGCGCATCGAAAGTGGTTCTGCGAACCTCGGTGTCGTGCAAGTACTTTGATGAGACCGACTCCGCGTGGAGCGAGCGCGGCATCGTGCTGACGGGGCTGTCGCTCGAACCGGACGGCACGGTGTACGCGATCTGTTCGAGCTCCCACTTCACGTTGTTCAGCCTTGCGGACGACTCAGAAGCGTCCAACGTGGTCCAACAGAAGTTCACGTCGCTGGCGTCGCGGGTGGACGACATGAACAACGTCGACCTGCTTGCACCGGATGCAGTGGTGAACTGGTCGTTGTTTGCTTCGGTGGTCAGCTTTGCGTGCGTGTCATTGGTCCTGATCGTCATGGCCAAACTGTGTGGCCGGACGGCGGCCGTAGCGAAAGGAAAGCTCGTGTTCCAGCAAGAAGGACGACTGAGTAAACCGAGCGTCATTGGTTCGAGAGAGTACGAAGCGATCCTGCGAAAGTGGGTCTCCGGAACGCAAGCGTTGAAGTTGCTGGTGATGGAAGTCTTGACCAGCAATGCAGTCATTGGGCTGCTCTTTTGTTGGGACCACGAAGCGATCGTGTTCGGACGTGCAGACAAGGCCATGGTGCTGTTCAGCGCCGTCTTGATGACCTGCGTGGCGTCGGCGTTCTTGTTCGACCCGACAGAGAGTGCCAGCGACGATGCCATGCTGAATGTGTGGTCTGCATTGGTGACAGCTATGTTGACGAATGTGCTGCTGCTGCCGGTGCAGCATTTCCTGCCCTATATGGTGAGTAACGTCAACTCTGTGTCTTCGTTTACTCCTCTTCCGCTGCCGTTGCTGAAGAAAGAGATGCGACGACTTAGTTGCTGGAAACCAACGCCGAGGAAACCGACCAAGGCTGCAGTGACGGCGCGCATTGTGGAACACTGGATCGGACTTGTAGTCGACCGCCATGTAAGTACCGCGGCAGCAGCTTCAACCGTTGCTCCACGAGCCGGCAAAGCCATGCCAGCACAAAAAACCGTACGAGAACTCACAGATGGACTCCAAGGCACGGGACAGGGTTCGTGCAATGAAACCGAGACAACCAACAACGAAGATGCGGCCGCCAACGAATTAATGTCCACAAAGCTGCGTTTCTTCTGCTGCACGGTGGAGTCACCGCTGGATTCGGCCGTCGCAGCGCAGTCGCGTCGACGCAAGTCCCCAGCGCTCCATGCAAGTCGATACAAAAACGCCGATCTCCAGCCGAATGTATTGCGGGGTTTTGCCAGGTTCCAGCGACGGTTTCTGCGCACGGTCCGCGTGAATCGAGCCGTCCGAGGCGTCGAATTCCATGCATGGTACCGTCATCTACGGCGCGATCGGCACGTTCTAGCAACGCTGAGCGCGTTCGTGCTCCTGGTGCTGACGGCATCCACGTTAGCAGTGTGTTTGCTTCTTTCTGGAACGTTCAACGAGGCGGAGACCTGGATGTGGATGTCGGATGTTGGGCAGTCGTTCGTCGTCCAAGTGTTCGTCACAGATCCGGCAATCACGCTGGCCGTGGTCGTGCTGAAGATGCTAGTCAGTTGGGTGCTGCTGCATAGCGGGAAGAAGCGCATGAAACAAGAACTGCAGACGAAACGTGCGGCAATGGACACCGTGAGAGGAAGGGTGGAGCACAAAGCCAACGTCGCTGTGGCCCGAGCGAAAGCTTTGCGGATGGTCGTCCGCGCTGCTCACACGCACAAGAACAACGTCGCACCGAAGGTCCAAGCCAAGATACAAACCAAGATCCAGAACGCCTTCAAAACGCATGTCCAAGCAAAGCACGAAAAAGAGAAACAGCTCCAAAGTATTTTGGCGTCCAAACAACGACTGGCCGCCCAAGCAAGGAAGCGAGCAACCAAGCTCCGTGAGCACCATGAGGACCATGGGCACCATGTCGAGCAATGCCGAATCCAAACGCAGGACCTGCATGAGAGAGAAACCAGAACAAGAAACTCTCTTGAAACGATCGAGGCGATTTTAAAAGTTTTAGGCAACTCGCGAACGGCGTCAGAGCAAGATCTTGTCGACACTGAAGCGCAGGTCGCAGGCTTGCAGCGTCGACTTGCACATTTTTCCAGAGCCAGGCAAAACCTTCTTCGGCGAGAACTTAAGCTGAGCGACAAGCGTCCAGACACTCAAACTTCCGTGTTGAAAAAGTCGTCCATTGTGCCGATCCACTCGGTTGCGGCTGACGACCTTGATGAAGAGCCTGACGCCGAGCGGACGACGATCGCGACCGCAAATATGGCACACGGGGTTGCGGCGGCACAGCGGTCGGCAGCGTTCGGCCCGAGAAGACGCAGCCGTATTGCGCCAGTCGTTCGCAAAGGCGCGCGACGGCGACGGCGCAAAATCAAGGCAAGCGAAGTCTCCAGCTCTCTCGAGCGACAGAAAACACTGAACTTGAAAGGAGCTTTGAGTCTGCAACAACCAAGTCAGCAGCGACTTGCTCGCGGAAAAATGACTTGGGCACAAATCCAAGAGCTCCAAGCGAGTCTGCGAGCCAAGGCAGCCGCTGAAGCCGCCGAAGCCGCCGCAGCTGGAATCCATGGAAACAAGGCGGCAACTAAACGTCCGAAGAGGCGGGTAATGCGACGTCTGTCGCACGCCGCAATCAAAGCGATACTGGAACGAAGGGAGCGACGACGCGTGCTGCTGCAAGCGAAGGCCGCGGTGAAGTCTGGCGGAGTCGCGAACGTGTGATACCGTCGATGTGGAACAAATAATGCAAAAATGTTGTGGTGATGTGGCATGTTGTATGTGTACCATGCGATAGCATTCCAACCCAATACTCGACTCATAATTTAATTTCGTCCCGATTTCAATTACCCGGCCTAAGCCCCAGGACATGGCCGGGTAATTCCTCCAGCCAGGAAGAGGTGGGTGCTCGCGCACCCACCCGAGAGTCAACCCATGTCCCTGCATCTGGGCATCGCCCATCTGTCCGAGTCGGTTGTCAGGGGGGCGCTCGCGCGCCCCCCCTCCCTGGGAGTCACCTCGGGCAGACCGCTGCCGCGCTCTGCCCCCGCTCCTCGCTCCTCCTCCTCCTCTGAATCAATTTCAAACACGCGACAACGGCGAACGGCGAACTAACGGTTCCACCCCGCACGCAAACGCACGAACGGACACGGACACAGACACAGACACCACACTACTCGAACGGCGACAACGACGACAACGACGACAACGACGACAACGACGACAACGACGACAACGACGACAACGACGACAACGACGACAAC
>ENA-OWNT01005237-OWNT01005237.1-seawater-metagenome-genome-assembly--contig:-NODE-5237-length-10830-cov-3.946713_pt1 | contig 10830 bp, 4 predicted proteins | sample MGYA00238136_ERZ651165 | MGnify/ENA primary metagenome ERZ651165 (study PRJEB26861, sample SAMN08777766) | seawater metagenome | isolation source: coastal seawater | place: USA: Florida | collected...
CGTGGTCGTGGTCGTGGTGGTCGTCGTCGTTGTTGTTTGCTGTCGTCGTTGTCGTGCCGTCGTTGTTTGCTGTCGCATTTTCGTGCCGTCGTTGTCGTGCCGCTGTTGTCTTGCCGTCGTTGTCATCGACGTCGCCGTTGTCGTGCCGTCGTTGCCGTGCCGTCACTGTCGTGCCGTCGTCGCTGTTGTTTGCCGTCGTTGTCGTTTGCTGTCGTTGTTGTTTGTTGTCGTCGTTGTTTGTTGTCGTTGCTGTTTTGTCGTTTTGTCATCACTACGGCCACTGCAACACGCCGTGTCACACTTACTTGTGTCACCATCTTTGCCTGTGTCTTCTCGAGCGACAACAAAGGTGGCGGGCAGTTATGGATTGCGAGCACGACGGTGACAGTGCTACTACCGTTCACCGTTTGAAGTGATTCCACGGCGTCATCGCTGGAGTTGGAAGGCTCACCTTTGGATGGCATGTGCCATGGGCTCCGTACAGTCATTCTTTTCAAGTAGAAGTTTGGCCGCGTCAAAGAAACGTGTGTTTGAAGCCGCGCGTGAGTACAGTGTCTTGGGAGGCTGCAAGTTGTCAGTGTCGCTTGCTGCCTCTTCATCGCAGACCATGTCGTTGCCGGAGTCGTTAATGGAACCGCTCAACGATGGGGACCAGGCTAGGCCTGTTGGCTCACCGAACGCCAGTGGCTTATCAAACGTCATCGGCAAATCAAACGCAGGTAGTTCGTCGAACCTAGAGACTTGCGAACGCACTGTCGAGCAACGAAAACATCTCGCACGGACAGCCACCGCACAGAGACGACGGGCAGCGCACGAGAAAGAGAAGCACGAGAAAGAGAAAGAGGAAGATCTACGAAACCGACGAGCACACATTGCAAGTAGCTGGACATACAAGGACTCCCCGCCCATCAGCCTTGTACCATTGGAGGATTTCCAGAACAAACTGTTCGACGATCGCGCACGAAAGCACTTACGGAGACTGAAGGTTGAATTCGCTCAAGCGGGAATGCGGCATGCGTCGACAGTCCTCGATGCTTTCAACATTGTGGCCGGCGTAGCATTCGCCGAGCAAACCATGTTGGTGAATCGTGCTTTGTACCACACACACGGCGCACGTGCCAACAAAGTCACGCAGCACGAGCTTCGGCTGTGGTTTGCGGAAACCCTCACGAACAGCGTTTTCTCAATTGATGTGGACGACTACAAAGCGCTTATCAAGAACAAAATCGGACGTTGTGGCGGGGCACCCGGCAAATGTTCTTTCCTGCCTGGTGAACGGTTCCGCGAGATCGCGAATCACGTCAACTTTTCGGATTGGAAGGCGTACGCACCATCCAAAGATGGGACATTCCGGGACTCCAATAGCAAGATCCGTGACCTACACAAATGGGCGCGTAGAGCACTCGAGGAAAGCGTCCGTCTCTTTCTCACAGAATATTCCGTCCTCGCAATTGATGATTGGCTCAGTGGTTTGCGCGCACTGGCCATCGAAGCAAAACCCAAAGGCGACGTACCGGATATGATTTGTGACGTGTTCTTCCGATATGTGATTGACGTGCGCCACCGAGAACGCGGTCACGATGCCGAGGATGCTCTGCGGGATACGATGCAAGTCACGCTGCAACAGGCAAGGAGTGATCTGGTTAGGGTAGCATTCTGTGCTGACAAATACTATGTCAAAGAACACATGTGGCGACTGCTCGCCGAGTACAACTCGGGGTTTGTTTTGATATGCGATCCGGTATCGTCGACGACTGGACATCCGTTTGTTGGAGACAGCGAACACTGTTGGAATGGACACCCGCCGCGAGGCCGAATTCCCCAGGGAGTATTCATGGGGGATGCCATATTTCACGCAGTTACGGAAGTTCCGCTGGTGGATAATGTGTCGGGTGAACTCAGGCCAGTTTATGCGTATGCGGTGCGCACCATGAAGACTGTGAGTACGAAGGCACTCGAAGCGCACGAACAAAAAAGTGTGTCCGAAATTCTAGCGTTCTTCTCGCATGGTACTGGAATGGAGCATGCCCTCGCAAAAACGTATGTCATGATACCGCAGCGCAGCTACTTGTTGCCAAATGCGAAAACGACGCTCTTCGTCCCGGAACGCGGCAGTGCATCGGTGGCTTGCCAAGAACTTCTCCAACTCGAAGATTCCTTGCGCACCCGGGTCATCCCGCGAACATACAGTCAGCGGGATGCAGCTTGGTTCATGCTCCGCCGGTTTCATATCACAGAAACTGTCGGTTCTATCATAGCACGACGCTGCTCTGTTAAGAAGTTTCTTTCCCATCAACAGGACAACGAGTGGCAAAAGATCCGGTCGCAGGCAGCCAGAGCGACTCGGTCTTACTTGTCTCAGTATACTGGCAACAGTAGCAGCGAACACGAAGAACTGTGCTGTGACATTGGGAGCATTGGCATCCACGGTACAGACTCGAGCGAAGACGAGTCGTGTGCCTCTGAGTCGGCCCAACACTTGTTGGCCGCCCAACACGAGTCGACCCGGCATGAGTTTGGTGACGTTGAACCTCGCGAATCTGACAATATCGCCGTGGCAAAGCACCTTCTTAACGCTTGGTTTTCACGCAAGCAATCCACTGCCGATGTGAAAAAGAGCGCGAAAGGCGAACCAGCTGTGATGCGAGCTCTCAGAGAGCAGGAATGGATCGGTGCAGTGTGGGACACCGGATTGGTCGCAATGAAAGAGTATCCGTGGATTGCTGTGTCAGCCGATGGAGTTGTGAAGGTACAGAGACCAAGCGCGGAGGAATGGATGACCGTAACTCTAAAGACCAAGACGAAAGTGACGAGAAATGCAGTAAAGCAGGCGGAACGTGTTCGCACGTCGGCTGGAGTGAGCTATTGGGACTGCGAAGTTGGATCTGACGCGTGGTACAAGTCGGTGCCACCACAATGTCGTGCACAATTGATTCACCAGGCATTGGTTTTTGGATTCGACGCCACTTTATTAGTGATTGCGTCGCCCAAGAGGATCATATACTCGGTTCTAGTACGTGTGCCTCGGCAAATACGCCAAGAGTATCTCAACGCCATGGTGGCATACAAAGATGTCGTTGCGTGGGCGCACGACAACCTCGCGGTGTGTTGTTTGTATCCTATACAATTTGGTTCCTTTCTTGTTCACGCAATAACCCTGCCACGTGTTGTCAGGTACCCGCATTTCTGCCAGAGGAAATGCGCAAAGTGTTCCAATCCCACTTGCCGCTTTGGTCAGCTACAATGGGCCAACGCCAACCCTTGCCTCCAATCCGTGCCATCAAAGCAGGACTGCAAGTGATGTACAACTGCTGCGATGAGGGAGTAGATGGTGCAACACAATATCTCACATCGCTGCAGTCCAGTCCCGTGCGCCGAAAGTGGGCACAACGAGTGACGGTGGACGTTTTGCTGTCAATTGCGACCAATGCGGTCTTGATGTTCCGAACCTGGTCCGTGGTAAAAGATCTGGACGACCACGCTGCATGGCCTGGTATAACAGAGTTTCGAGCAATGTGCTCCCGGACAGCAGGTTTTAACTCCCTCATGCTGGAACTTGCTGCTCGCATTACGATGGAAGTTGCGGAGAGCAATAAGCCATCCCCACAACCTTCAATCACTGCACCCGTTGGGCATCTCCCGTATAACCCACCGCGTTACAATCGCCGAGACTACTTCAACTCGGAAGAAGGCCGCAGGTTTCGATTGAGCAACCGTAGGCATCTCCGTATTACGGAGGACGCCCCTAAGCGTTGCATTGTTTGTGGCAGAATTTGCAAGTCCGCTTGTGAGGAATGTTCGACTGACAGTTTCAAGGCAATGTTGTGCGCGAAGCTCAGACGAGGAGCGGAGCGATCCTGCTTTTCGGAGTTCCATTCGCTAACTGAGCTATCCGACCGCAGAGCTCGTACCCAAAAAAAGGAAGTATCGCGTGGCGGTGAACCCAGGTGAAATCATTTGAGCCCAACACGCGCTTCCTCCGCGCTGGACTTGTGGTCGTAAGTAATGGCAAGTGACTGACTACCATGTATAACGTTACAAACAATAAACTTTCTGCCACAAAGTACAGAAGTATCGCATGGCGGCACACACAAGTGAAATCATTCTTCAAGGCCAACAAACACACTTGTGGCGGCCAAGAAACGCGTAGAATCGAAATATTACAGCAACGTGACCCCACATGGACCTGATTTCATTCCCTTCAGCATCAAAGTAGGCGGGCGCATCGCCAACGTTATCTACGACAAGCTCGACAGCTTTTGGAAAGGCGTCAACAAAGATGAACGGGCTCGTGAGCAGCAGAAAGTATATCGTGTGAACACCGTCGTCCAACGGTGTCTGTCCCCTTCCAACACCTACACGACCTCCAAATTCGTGCCGGCAGTGAGTGAAAGCCGATGGCTGCAACTACCGAGATAATCGCCTCTCGAAATCCCTCCCGATTGCAAGTCAAAAGTGGCGATGCCGCCATCGCAGCACCAATTGCAAACGGGGTGATGCCGTGATTTCACAGTAAGTGGGATGACAGTGTTTACAAAGAACCTGCATGGCCGGCGTGCATCAAATTCAAATGGTTGCCGACGTTACAACGTGGCCTGCGCCGGTGTCACCGGTAGTCGCAGATGCAGCTAGAAAGCGCCAGTTTGAAAGTAGGGCGTCGCGGTAACCCCGAAATGTGGCACGCTCCAGAAGGTGGCTCTCTTCGGAGCGCAAACTGCACAGCTTGAGGAACATTTGTCGCTGCATCCGCTCCCCGGCAATGGCAGTGATGGCGCAGATCGGGAATAATGCAAGCGCAGGGAGTGAAAGCGTCAACAACTCAGCAAGTGTAAAGTAAACATCTTCAAAGTTGAAATACAAGTAGAGCCCACCCGCGAACGTCCCGGCCCACGAAAGTACGGATATCGCTACCAACCACACATACAAGTAGAAAGGGAGCCCGAGAACTAGCAGGGTGACAGGCACTGTAAGGTCGCGCAACAAAGGGAGCTCATACGCTAATATTTCCCAGAACAGCCAGTCTGTCTGGCATGACGATGGACACTGCGCAGACAGTGATACGTTGCACAGGCAATAAATTTCCTGCATACCTTGGACGGGGATGTACAATACGTCTGTCCACACCATGGCACACTGCGCAATTTCAGCTAGCAGCGCCACCGTGGTCAACGTGATCATCGAGAAACGCTGGGCACGAGGCAGGAAACTAAAAAGTGCAGCCGCACCGAACAAAACTGTGAACGCCAGCGGGCTCAATGCGTAGCGCCCTCGATTCACTGCAAACATGGCGACGGTGAAAGAGAGTTGCAGCGTGGCCAACGCCACATATGGCCAACGCAGGTAGCGGAAGAACTCCTCCGAGTGCAGGAATGCCACAAATCGGCGTTCCATGTCGTGATCTTCGAATCGCAAACGATGCTTAGTCCACCACGCGCATGGAAGTTTGCGCAGTCCGAATTGGCCGTGCTGGCCGAATGAGACGTCGGCAGATAAATCGATACTTGCAGCAGACAAACGTGGCGTGCGTAGCGGGGGGACACTGTTGTGGAGCGCGTGATCGGACGCTGTGCTTTCCTCGTCCGATCCGCTACGGGATCTGGCATACGACTCCGCGGGCATAGCGGTCGTCTTCACGTTGTCAGTCCATGTCAAGGACCGCTGGCATATATCAGCGAAAGACGGTCGCTTGCCAGGGTCAAATGCACAACAACAAACGCCAAGCTCCGAGCACTCGTGCAACGGGAAGTCGAACACAGTGGGGAATGGTGGGAACTTCCAGTGGCTCGCCAAGTCAATATTGTTGGCGGGGTCGTTTGACGTCATGTTCAGCTTGCGATTGGCCGTGGAGTTGCGGACCAACTCTTCAATGACTCCTGCATCGCTGTCGCTACGAACCAGTTCGCACAATATAACCCCATACGCGTATACATCCCCGACAGTTTCATCGGCAGTTTGTTGCTGCGTTGTTGCGAAAGCTGTTGGGCAGAGCAACTCAGGCGACATGTAAGCCGGTGTACCACCAATGCCCTCCACCGACTTCGAATCATCGACAAACTGCACGCTGACACCGAAATCTGCAACACGCACCGTGTTCTCGCCCGTTAGTAACACATTCTCGGGTTTCAAATCGCGATGGAGCACCTTGCGGCCGTGCAAGAACGTCATGCCGCGAGCGATCTCGCATGCGATTCTGCGTATCTCTGACTGCCATTTCCGTGGTGGCAAGGTGGGTAATACGTTTCTCAACGCAGAACGGAGGTTCGTAGCGCAATATTCTTGAATGATGAACAACGGCAAGTACACGCTCTGTGGAGAGTGCGAGCCATTGGAATGACGGCACAGTCCAAGAAACCGCACGATATTGACATGCGACAGCTGTGCCAAGACGCTAACCTCCGCCGCTAGTTCCTGCAGTTGTTCGGAACCGGTGCGCAGCCCGCCGTAGAGTTGCTTTGCTGCAACGGACTGGCCGTTGTAAGTGGCTTTCCACACCAGTCCACCACCGCCTGCAGCAATTTTGCCGTCGAGCCGCAGCGAGGCGCCGTCGAGTTCCCAGAATTGACGCTTCGCACTGAGCTGGTCACTGCTAGGCAGCCGTACCATTTGCTGCTCTTTGGCATCGTTAAGCCAAGTAAGTAAGCGGCGCCGATGGAACGGGTTGGCCTCGGCGTCAAGCGATTCAACATTCATGCCAATGACCCGATTCCAATAGAACACAGTGCGGGAAGCGGCTTCGTTACGAAGTGAAACCCAAAGCAATGCACCAGAGCACGCAAGCACGGATGTCCCCAGCTCAAACGACATGTGCGTGATCGCGGAGCTATAGTCAAAGACAGGGTCAAATGTTAGCACGCCGATGAAATACACTTCAAGTACCACTCCCGCTAGCAGCACAATGGTGTTGAATGGCACAACGACCATGAGAACACGCGCAGCGACGACGTCAGATATCACCGCCGCTTTTTGGCAAACCCAAAGCAGGGCTAGTGGCGCAAGTGATGTATCGTTGAGAGACACTGTTAACACAGAGAACGCCACCGTCGCAGTGGCCAATGCAAAGCCAACTGAAGCTGCGCGGAGCTGATACAGTTCTCGCTTGTGGCACGCCTGTGCACCACTAACTGCGAAGCCTGCCACTGCAAGTAGTGACAGCAGCACTGCGAGAGTAACCATGGGACCAACTCCGAAAAAGTCAATGAAAACAGACAGCGCAATCGCGCCGCCAGCCAACGCGAGGGTCGTGACGAGTGGCGGCACGATTTTCGCGCGCCGAGAGCTCTTGGCATGCTGAAGAAACAGCGCTTCCACGTTGTGATCCTCAAACAAAGTCATGCTCTTGACGAACCGCTTCGAAAAGCAATCACAAGGACTGCTTCGCCACAACACGGCGTCGAAACAACATGGTGCACACCGACGGCAGCGCTGGCGACAGACCGACGGATCCGTTTGTGTGTGCGCTTCGTCAATGTCTCTTGCCGTGTGCATGACATCATGTGGCTGTTTAGCCAGAAAAGGCGCGTTCAGCGACGCGGCACCAGTTGTGGAGGGCATTGCCCGTCCTGTCGCGCGGTGCGCGAGATCTCGTGCACAGTCAACTGCAAAAACGACCGACCGTACAGACGAACAAAAAAATCGAGCCCGGTGACTATTACGGGTCAGTGGTTGAAGAATAAGTAAATGACGAACGGTCAGGGACAGTTTCGCAGCAAACGAGTGAACGACGCACTTGTGACAAACCCCACCCACGACCAACAAGCGAGCAAGCTGCAGTCGTTCCGAACGTCGTTCAGTCGTTCTGAAGGTCCTTCGTCCCGGAGGTTGGTTTAGTCCGCCGAAGTCCCACCGTCCGGAAGTCTCAACGTGACGAAGTCGCAACTTCCCAAAGTCGCAACTTCCCACCGTCCGGAAGTCTCAACGTGACGAAGTCGCAACTTCCCAGAGTCCCAAAAGTCCAACGTTAGTGGGGTTTTTCCAAGGGTCGTTTATGCATTCGCTTTTGCGAAAGTTCATGCAGTGCAGCGTCCGCTTACGCCATTACTACTGACTTCGTCCACGGTCGATCCCGAAGAAATATCTTCCATTGTTCGGTCGTTCCGAAGTTCGCTCGGTCGTTCCGAAGTCCGCGCGTTCGTTTGAACGTTAGCGGTGGAGCGACTGAACGCTGGAACGAACGCACTTCGGAACCAGCAACCGAACGATGCAACGGGCGGCAGAACGAACGGAAGATCGACCGAACTATGGAACGAACGAACAAACGATGGAACGAACGAACGAACGGAAGATCAACCAACGATGGAACGAACGAACGAACGATGGAAGGAACGAACGAACGGTGGACGCGAACCGAATGAACAATGGCCGTGTGGCAGTTAATCGTGACTATGGATACCTAATGGCCCCTCTATCATAATCCCCGAACGCGCGAAGAGGCAGCAGATACTTACCCGCGAGCGGGAATACGACAGAGTGTCCTTGCTGGGTTCGTTGGTTCGTTGGTTCGTTGCTGCGTTCGTTGGTTCGTTGGTTCGTTGGTTCGTTGGTTCGTTGGTTCGTTGGTTCGTTGCATCGTTCGTTGGTTCGTTCGTTCGTTGCTGCGTTCGTTGGTTCGTTCGTTCGTTGGTTCGTTCGTCGAGGATTGGTTCGTGATTCGCTCGTCGAGGATTGGTTCGTGGGTCGATTATTGGTGTCGTGAGTCGATGATTAGTTCGTTCGTTCCATCGTTCGTTGCATCGTTCCATCGTTCCATCGTTCCATCGTTCGCTTGTCCCGAAGTGCAAAAACAACGTTCGTTCGTTCGGGAGTTTGTCCGCGCTGCCGAGATTCGCTCTGAAGTACGTTCCGAAGTTCGGCTCATTCACGCAAGAAAGGTCTGTCGTTCGATCAGTGTAGGGATGGTTCGGAGATGCGACTCACTTTGAGGTCTGATCTCCCAACGATCGTTCGCGTGGCCGTGCACGCTTTGTCGATTGCTTGGTCGTTCGTTTTTTGCGGAGCTTTTGTTCTTCCGCAATTGGTTCTGTTGTTTGAACGCTGACTCGGTGAACTCGCTTCTCCGTTGGTAGATCGTCAACAGCAACGTTGTTGTGACGCGTCGATTGGTCGTTGCATGCCTGAATATTTCTGTGTGCTTTATTGGCAAGTTGGTTCATCCCATTTGTGCTCACATACGAGTGGTATGTCGTGTGGACAACATACATGAGCACGCACGTGAAGAAGGCAAGAGATTTTCGGTGATATCTTGCTTAGATTAGCTATGTCTTCGCCGTTTGTGACGGCTTCCCTGAATTCGTCGCTGAACTCCTCATTGCTGGCTGTGCATTCGAGTAAAGACGTCCACGCATCGCGGGACGTTGTGTCAAAGCAGGCAGTGGACTCGCCGGTTGACCGACGCTGCTGTCGACGATGCATGCCGTGCTGCTCAGACTCCGTGTCATGGAGAAGTAGCTCTTGCGATTGTCGCTCCAAGCGCTTCGTCGAGAGCATGACCTTGTTCGAGGATCGTAATGTAGAGGCCTTGTATCTACAGCACGCAAAGCGGTCCCGACGCGCTAATATAGTGCCGGTGGGCATTATGACGCTTGCCTTGGCGCTCACAGTCGTTTCTCTCTTTCTACGTGGCTACGTGCAGTTGTTCTTTCTGTGGATTCCCGTCACTGCATTTCTGCTGGCTGTGGCAGGAACAACGGCCAGTTGCGCGCAGAGATGTTTCGGCCGAGTGCAGTACCAACTTCGCGCAGCGAGCCTTGCGCTAGCGCTAGCGACGGCCACGTTGGCGTTCTTCTTTTTCAATTTTGCAGGTGTTTTCAACTTCGGCTCCATAGCGCCGCTCGGGTTGCTGTGGGTGTGTCAAAAAGCGCTCGTGATCTCAGACGTCGTTGCGGCACGCGTGTTGGTCGTCATTGTGCCCTTCAACACCTTAATGCTGTTGGCTGGAGTCGCGTGGCAACTGGAATACTTGCTGCTGGTTCCACAATTCTTTCCACTTGCCGCGGTGGCGCGAGCCATTTTTGAACTAGGAACGTCCGTGGTTACATGCTCCGGTGTGCTGCTGTGGCTGGCTCTTCGCACCGAGTCGGCGTCCCGCACAGTATTCTACTGGAATCGGGTCGTCGGCATCAACGTTGACTCGCTAGATGCAGAGGCAAATCCGTTTCATCAGCGACGCTTGCTTGACTGGCTCAGCCGAGGAACCAGTGAACGTGAAATGCGCAACAGTCGTGGACACACAGGAGCACGCGAATTTTGGGAGCTCGATGGTAAGCTGCTACGTCTGCACTCCAAAATTGCCGCCGGAGGCGGAGGAATTCCTGTATATAAAAAAGGTAAACAGTTGCATGGTATAGAAGCTGTAATTGATAAGGACTTGGCTTCTGCTTGTTTGGCAAAAAATTTGAACGAGTGGCTGATGCAGGGAGACCGTTCTCTCGCTGTGGCACCTGTGGCATGTACATGAAGCTCATAGACCAGCGACCGCGTCGTCTGTACTGTGGCAGTTGCAAGGTACGCCCATGGCGACTGTGATACAGTGCCGTTGCGGGCTCACAACTTACTCTTATTTGGACAATGTCAATGTAGTCACTTTTGAATCTACCGATGGAGGGTGCCCTCCGAGAGTCTACTCACCGCTGTCCACGCGATGCCTTTGGCTTAATTATTCACATCATTGGTGATGGTAAAGTGTCGCACAACAAGAACTTCTTGCTCTGTCCCAATTGCTATTCAACGGCCCCAGATGAATCCAAGGTTCGTGTTCAGTGACGGAATGTACAGAGGCCGCGCAGCTTACATCCACATTTTGTTATTTCACGCATCGCAGACCGACTACATGCG
>ENA-OWNT01005238-OWNT01005238.1-seawater-metagenome-genome-assembly--contig:-NODE-5238-length-10828-cov-3.024091_pt1 | contig 10828 bp, 13 predicted proteins | sample MGYA00238136_ERZ651165 | MGnify/ENA primary metagenome ERZ651165 (study PRJEB26861, sample SAMN08777766) | seawater metagenome | isolation source: coastal seawater | place: USA: Florida | collected...
GCACGATCTGCACCCCGTTGACCACGGTCGGATAAGGCCCTGAGGCTTTCTCGGAGACATTGGAGAGATAGGTATTGGTGTGCCCGCCCACGATCACATCAACACCGGTCGTCTTGGCCGCGACCTCCTGATCGACGCCATAGCCAGAGTGGCTAAGCACGATGATCTTGTTCACGCCTTCAGCGGTCAGCCGGTCCACCTCGCCCTGCACCGCAGCAACCGGATCGGAGAAGGAGATGTTTTTGCCCGGGCTTGCCAGCTCATGGGTATCCTCAGGCGTCAGGCCGATGAGGCCGATCTTCTCGCCGCCGCGTTCGATGACGGCGGATTTATGCAAAACGCCTTCCAGATCGGGTTCGCGGCTGACATCGGCATTGGACATCAGCACCGGGAACTGAACCGCATCCATAAAGCCGCGCAGCACCTCGGGGCCATCGTCGAATTCGTGGTTGCCCACCGTCATCGCGTCGTAGCCCAATTTGTTCATCATTTCAGCCGCGACCTTGCCCTTGTAGTACGTATAGAACAGCGACCCCTGGAACTGGTCGCCACCGTCCACGAGGATCGCGTTATTGGACCGGGCGCGGGCATCGGAGATCGCCGTCACCAGCCGGGCCGAGCCGCCAAAGCATTTCCCCTCGGCGTTCGAGTCGGCGCTGCAGCCGCTGTCATATTTGCTGATCGGTTCGAAACGGGAATGGAAATCATTAGTGTGCAGGATGGTCAGCGTATAGTCGGCTGCGGCGGTGCCTGCGGTCAGCGCCAGCGCGGCGACGGTGGCTAGGTAACGCGTGAACATGGTAAAAACTCCCTGGTTTGATTTTTGACGGAATGGTGCGCTGCAATTCGGCGTCTGTCAAAGATTCAACGCGGCTGACCTCGCGCTAATCACGCTTGATTCCCGGCGCTGCCCAAGGCATCACCCGCCCATGCTGATCTACAAGATATTCCGCGCGAACGAATGGGCCGCGCTGCAGGCGCAGGGGACGACCCCTGGCGCACCGATCGACGTTACCGACGGTTTTGTGCACTTTTCCACCGCGACGCAGGCGGCGGAAACCGCGGCCAAGCATTTTGCCGGCGAAGACGGGCTGATGCTGCTAGCCGTCGAAACCGACGGGTTGGGCGACGCCCTGAAATGGGAGGTATCGCGCGGCGGAGCCGAGTTTCCGCATCTCTACCGTGAGCTGCGGATGTCTGATGTACTGTGGTCCCGCCCGCTTCCGCTGGTCGACGGGGCCCACCGATTTCCGGACGATCTGGCATGAACCTGCTGGAACGGGCCGGGCTGGCCGTGCTGCACCGGATAGACCCCGAACAGGCCCACGACCTGGCGCACAAGGCGCTGAAAGCCGGGTTCGGCCCCAAGCCGGGACCGATCTCTTCTCCCCGGCTCCAAACCACCCTGGCGGGGATGACCCTAGCCAACCCGCTTGGCCTGGCGGCGGGTTTCGACAAGAACGCGACCCTGCTGCACCCGCTGGCCCATTGTGGCTTTGGCTTTCTCGAGGTCGGCGCGGTCACGCCGCGCGCGCAGCCCGGCAACCCGAAACCCCGCCTGTTCCGCCTTGGCGAGGACCGCGCGGTGATCAACCGCTTCGGGTTCAACAATCAGGGCATGGAAGCCGCCGCCGAACGTCTGGCCGCCCGCCCGCACAGCCTGCCGATCGGGCTGAATCTGGGGGCGAACAAGGACAGCACCGACCGCGCCGGCGATTTCGCCCGCGTGCTGAGCCATTGCGGCGGATTTCTGGATTTCGCCACGGTCAACGTTTCCTCGCCCAACACCGAGAAACTGCGCGACCTACAGGGCAAGGACGCGCTGGCCGCGCTGCTGGCCGGGGTGATGGAGGCGCGTGCGGGCCTGCCCCGACGGATTCCGGTCTTTCTGAAGATCGCCCCCGACCTGAGCGAGGCCGAACTGGCCGAGATGGTGCGCCTAGGTCACCGGGCCTTCATGTTCTTTCTGGTACAGCGGACGGACTGTACCCGCTTCGACCTCGCCCGAGATATCGACCCCGGTTATGCGGCCGCATTCGACACTGCCAGACAACAGGGAGTTGAGTTTCTGTGTTATGATACCACAATAGGGACAGATGGGGTCGAACTGGGCCGACCCGTTGCGCCAGTGACCTGATGTCCTCTGGCCCTTTTTGCATTCTGCGACTAAGTAGCCGGAAGTATGACGATGGAGCATTTCTTGAATAACGACAGTCGTGGTCGGACGACCAAGGACGGCATTCGTATCTACGACCGGGCGGACTTTGCCGGTATGCACGCGGCCGGAAAGGTCGCGGCACAGATTCTTGACGACATTTCCGCGCATATCTTTCCGGGCCAGACGACCGCCGAAATCGACCGGTTGATCACCGAAATGGTGGACGCCGCAGGCGCCACCTCGGCGACGATCGGGTACAAGGGCTATCAGCACGCCAGCTGTATCTCGGTGAACCACGTGGTCTGCCACGGGATTCCGGGCGCCAAGATGTTGAAGGACGGCGATATTCTCAACATCGACGTCACCGTGATCGTGGACGGATGGTTTGGCGACACCAGCCGCATGTACGTGGCGGGCAAGCTGCCCCGCAAGGCCGAGCGCCTGATCGAGGTCACCCACGAGGCGCTGCTGCGCGGGATCGAGATGGTCAAGCCGGGCAACACCTTCGGCGACATCGGCCACGCCATCCAGACCTTCGTGGAAGCCAACCGCATGAGCGTTGTCCGCGACTTCTGTGGCCACGGCGTGGGCCGGGTGTTCCATGCCCCGCCGAACGTGCTGCACTACGGCCGTCCCGGCTCGGGAGCGACTCTCGAGGAAGGCATGATCTTTACCATCGAGCCGATGGTGAACCTTGGCCGACCGGAAACCAAGACACTGGCCGATGAATGGACCGCCGTGACCCGCGACAAGTCGCTTTCGGCCCAGTTCGAGCATTCGGTGGGTGTGACCGACACGGGCTGCGAGGTTTTCACGCTGTCCCCGGGCAACAAGTTCCACCCGACCTACGAGTCCTGATCAACCCTCGCGCCACAACAGAGTGACATGCGTGTCGCCGTACTTGCGGGTATCGTGCAGGTCGTAGCCCTCGGGCGCGGCCTGTGGCGCGCTTTCTTCCCAGACCACCAGTGCCCCGGGCGCGATCCAGCCGCCCGCGGCTGCGGCGGTCAGGGCGGCCTCGCCCATCCCGAGCCCGTAGGGCGGATCGAGGAAGACAAGGTCATGCTGCCCCGCGGTGCTTTCGGCAAGGCGGGTGGCGTCCATGCGCAGCAGCCGGGTCTGCGCCCCGACACCGAGCAGCGAGATGTTCTTGGCGACGAGGCCGCCCCCGACGCGACCGTTCTCGACGAAGGTCACGCTCTCGGCGCCGCGTGACAGCGCTTCCAGCCCCAGCGCACCGGTCCCGGCGAACAGGTCGAGGACACGGGCGCCCTCGATCACCCCAAGTGAGTTCAGCGCGCTGAACAGGCTCTCGCGGACGCGGTCTGCGGTCGGGCGCAGGTGCGCGCCCGCATCGCCCTTGCCGACCGGCGTCAGCGGTCGCCCGCGAAACTGGCCGGCAATGATCCTCACGCTTTCAGCAGCGACTTGAGATCGGTCGCGGGGTCGGCGATGGCTGCTGCGTCAGGCGACTTGCCCGCGTCGATCAGGCGCTTGCCCACCATGTAGCCGCGCGGATCGTTCATCGCATCGACAGCCAGCAGCGTATCGCCCTTGTAGTACCAGTAGGACACCGCCTCGCCCTCGCCCGAGCGGACGATGATCCGGTCATAGCCGGTGTTCAGGCCCGCGATCTGCAGCTTGATATGGTACTGGTCGGACCAGAACCACGGCTGCGGCACGTAGTCCTTCGCGGCGCCCATGATGTTGTCGGCCACGCACTCGGCCTGGTCGATGGCGTTGGGCACGCTCTCCAGCCGGATGCGCTCGCCCCGATAGGGGAAGGACGCACAGTCGCCCGCCGCCCAGATATGCGGGTCCGAGGTACGGCCCTGTGCATCGGTGCGAATCCCGTTTTCGAGGGTGACACCCGCCATCTCGGCCAGCTTGGTCGCGGGCTGGATGCCGACACCGACAACCACGAAATCGACATCCAGCTCGGTCCCGTCGCTGAGGATGGCGCCGGTCACCTTGCCGTCACCCACCAGCCGGTCGAGCCCCACGCCCTCGCGGACCTCGACCCCGAACTTGCCGTGCAGGTCGCGGAAGTAGGACGACGTCTCGGGCGCGGCGACGCGCTGTAGGATGCGCTCGGCCATCTCGACCAGCACCACCTTGACCCCGCGCTTGGCTGCGACCGCTGCGGCCTCCAGCCCGATGTAGCCACCGCCGACGATCAGCGCCCGCGCGCCCTCAGTCACGCCCGGAGCCATCGCATCGACATCGGCCAGCGTCCGCACCACATGGACGCCATCCAGATCTCCGCCGATGGTCGCGGGCAGGCGGCGCGGTTCGGATCCGGTGGTGAGAACCAGTTCGTCGTAGGGAAACACCTCGTCCCCCGCGATGACCTTGCGCGCTGCCGCGTCGATCTCGGTGACCGGTTTGCCGAGGTGCAGGTGGATGTTCTGCTCGGCATAGAAGCTCTCGGGACGCAGGTAGAGGCGTTCCAGCGCCATGTCGCCCAGCAGGTAGGCCTTGGACAGCGGCGGTCTCTGGTAGGGTGGCACCGGCTCGGCACCGATCAGCGTGATATCCCCCTCGAAACCGTTCTTGCGCAGTCGCGCCACGAGAGAAGAGCCCGCCTGGCCCGCCCCCACAACGACAATTCTTTTCATTGCGTCCACTTCCTGATTTCTTTCGCCTTCCTGTCCCGCTCAGCTATATGCGCAGGAAAGCGAAATGCCAAACTCTACGGGAGACCATGAATGACCATCACAGTCGGAGACACTCTGCCGGACGCCACGCTCGTCCAACTCGGCGCATCCGGGCCCGAGCCGGTCGCCATCGCTGCCAAGGTCAAGGGCCGCAAGGTCGTGATCTTCGCAGTTCCGGGCGCCTTTACCCCGACCTGCCACTCGGCCCACGTCCCGAGCTTTATCCGCACCAAGGCCCAGTTCGACGGCAAGGGCGTGGACGAGATCATCTGCGTTTCGGTGAACGACCCCTTCGTGATGAAGGCGTGGGGCGAGGCGACCGGCGCCACCGAGGCCGGGCTGACCATGCTTTCCGACGCGGGCAGCGACTTCACCAAGGCCATCGGCATGGACTTTGACGCGCCGCCTGCCGGGCTGATCGCGCGTTCCAAGCGCTACGCGATGCTGGTCGAGGATGGCGTGGTCAAGGTCCTGAACGCCGAAGCCTCGCCCGGGCAGTGCGAAATCTCGGCCGGCGAAGGCCTGCTCGAGTCGATGTAAGACCGCGGGGGTTCGCGCACGGGTGGCGCGAACCTCCCTTTCGGCTTTCCCGGCGGCACGATCCGCGATAGGTTGACGCCCCATCGCTCACCCGCCCGAGACCCGAATGAACAGCCCCCGATCAGATGGCACGATGATCCCCGCCTGGGTCGATGGCCGCCTGCAGCCAGCCGACAAGCTGGAGGTGCATCGCCTCGGCCTGCGGCACCGCGCGGTCTCGGTGTTCCTGATCGAAGGGGAGAGCATCCTGATGCAGCGCCGGGCGCTGGACAAATACCACACCCCCGGACTCTGGGCGAACACCTGCTGCACCCACCCGCATTGGGGCGAAGAGACGGCGGACTGCGCCGGGCGACGCCTTGAGCAGGAACTGGGCATCACCGGCATCGTTCCCGAGTTTCGCGAGACGCTGGAATACCGCGCCGAGGTGGGCAACGGCATGGTCGAGCACGAGCTGGTCGACGTGTTCGTCGCCCTTACCCCTTCGCGGCCTGCCGTGTCGCCCGACCCCGCCGAAGTGATGGAAACGCGCTGGATGCCCTATGACCGGCTGCGCGAGGACATCGCGTTGCACCCGGAAAACTACGCGCCGTGGATCAAGATCTACCTGCGCGACCACGCCGAACGCATCCTTGGCCCCAGCTTTGCCGGGGCGCAAAACAGCTATCGCTCCCGCGCGGCCGGCTGCTAGGCTCTCACCGGACAGTCAGATTCCGGGCGCATCGCGTTCCGACGGGCCAGAGCCAGTTTCAAGCTCTTGTAATCGCCCAAAATACTGCCAAGACTGCCGCTACGTCCCGGGCCGGCCACCGGCCTCAATCAACCGATGGGGAGCATCGAAATGTCCAAATTCAGCAAACTGGTGTTTGCCAGTGCCCTCGCGCTAGCCTGCGGGCTTGGCGCGGCACAGGCGCAAACCAGCCTCACCGTCGCCGTGCAGCTCGAGCCGCCGCACCTGGATCCTACCAGCGCGGCCGCCGGCGCCATCGACACCGTCACCTATGCCAACATCTTCGAGGGTCTGACCCGCTTCGCATCCGACGGCTCGGTTATCCCGGGACTCGCCGAGAGCTGGGACATCTCCGAGGACGGCCTGACCTACACCTTCCACCTGCATGACGGCGTGAAGTTCCACGACGGCACCACGATGGACGGCGAAGACGTCAAGTTCAGCCTCGACCGTGCCCGCGCCGATGACAGCGTGAACGCCCAGAAGGCCCTGTTCGCCGGGATCGACACCGTCGAAGTGGTGGATCCGCTGACCGTGAAGGTGACCCTGAAGCAGCCGAACGGCTCTTTCCTGTTCAACATGGCCTGGGGCGATGCCGTGATCGTCGCGCCTGAGAGCATCGAGAACATCAAGACCACCCCGATCGGCACCGGCGCCTTCAAGTTCGTGAGCTGGACGCAGGGCGACAGCATCCAGATGGAGAAGAACCCGGACTACTGGGGCACCCCCGCCAGCATCGACAAGGCGACCTTCAAGTTCATCTCTGACCCCACTGCTGCCTTTGCCGCGATGATGGCCGAGGATATCGACGTATTCGCCGGCTTCCCGGCGCCCGAGAACCTGCCGCAGTTCGAGGCGGATCCGCGGTTCCAGGTCCTGATCGGCAACACCGAAGGCGAGACGATCCTCTCGATCAACAACAAGGAAAAGCCGTTTGACGACATCCGCGTGCGCGAGGCCGTGGCCCATGCCATCGACCGGCAGGCGATCATCGACGGCGCCATGTTCGGCTACGGCACGCCCATCGGCACCTTCTTTGCGCCGCACAACCCGGCCTATGTCGACCTGACCTCGCTGTCCGAGTATGACCCCGAGAAATCCAAGGCGCTGCTGGCCGAAGCCGGCCTTGCCGATGGCTTCTCGACCACGCTCTACCTGCCGCCCCCGTCCTACGCACGTCGCGGCGGCGAGATCATCGCGGCCCAGCTGGCAGCCGTCGGCATCAAGACCGAGATCATCAACGTGGAATGGGCCCAGTGGCTCGAGTCCGTGTTCAAGGGCAAGAACTTCGGCCTGACCGTGATCAGCCACACCGAACCGATGGACATCGGCGTCTTCGCGCGGCCTGACTACTACTTCCAGTACGACAGCAAGCCGTTCCAGGACCTGATGACCAAGCTGGATCAGACCACCGACCCCGACGGGCGGACCGAGATCCTGAAGGAAGCCCAGACCATGATCGCCAAGGACTACGTGGTCGGCTACCTTTTCGAGCTGCCGGTCTTCACCGTCGCCAAGGCCGGGATCAAGGGCCTCTGGAAAGACGCCCCCACCCAGGCGGCAGACCTGACCGGCGTGTCCTGGGAATAAGCTTCCCTGTTGGATCAAGACAATCGACGCGGGGCCCCGGCCCCGCGTTTTTCGTTCCCGGGGCTGAAAAAGAAATGCGCCCGCTCCTTGGGGCAGGAGCAGGCGCAGATGCGGGCGAAAAGCCCTGCGGGGGACGAATGACAGAGCACACATGCGCTCGGGTCACATCATGTTAACGACACAGCGCCCCGCAAGTTCCATCGGTTTGAAAATAATTCATTTCTTCTTCCAGGTATCCAGCCAGCGCGAGAACCGGCCCCGGCGTTCGGCCATGTTGCCCTCGACCGAATCCCACTTCTCGCCCGCGTCCTTCAGCGCCGGGTCGATGGTGCGTTCGCGGAACTGTCGCCACGCCGCCCGTAGGAAGGCCCAGGCGATCAGCAGGAAGAGGAAGAAGCCGATGTTGAACCAAGGGATCACGGTAACGTTCGGGCCCTCGATCGGGCGGATGCCGATGGCGTTGGGGTAGATCGACAGGTACTTGTTGCGCCAGCCGTAGTGGGTGATCACCACCCACTGGTCTTTCGCCGGGCTGATGTTCGCCGCGGCCTGCGCCTGCAGGTCCGAGCTGTCGAACTTGAAGTAGGGCGGCCAGATCCAGCCGGTGTCCTCGTTGCGGTAGACCATGACCCTGGTCGAGTCGCGCGGCAGGAAGCCGAGCAGCCATGTCTTCTGCTTCTCGGTGTTGATCAGCCGCAGGTCGCGCGTAACCAGCTGTGAGGCGCCGCTGTCGGCCTGTGCATAGAAGATTTTGTTCAGCCAGTTGAAATCCGTCCGGATCACCTCGGTCGAGGTGACACGCGCGATGTCGTGCTGGGGCAGGACATAGTGCAAGAGCCCCGCGAACAGCACGAAGACGATGACTTTCAGTGTGGTGATGATGCGGCGCATGGGCGCTCCTCGGGTAGTCAGGTGTAAGTCGTAATGAAGTGGATCGTCGCGATCAGAATGACCGGGAGCACGTAGACAAGCAGGATAAGCTTGCGGCGCAGACTGGACTGGTAATCCTTCATGCCGAGTTCGATGAAGGTTTCGCGGGCCATCGGATCGCCACCGTTGGGATGCACGTCTGCCCAGTGCTTTTCAAGCTTTTCCCGCCGCACCGAGCGGGAATAGACCGAGATCAGCAGGTAGGCCCCGGTCATGAAGATGAACCCGAATATGACGAGACGGACAAACCCCATGTGCTACCTCCGTACCGCGCCCCAGGGACCAACCCTGCGGACGATCTCCTGTACCGGGTCCTTGACCGGCGCCGACGGCATCCGGTTGGCCATGTCCGGCTCGCTCCCGAACAGCGCCGCGCGGGCGCCTGCCTTGTCCACCTGATACTCCCGCGCGAGGAAGTCGGCGACAAAGGATCGCTTGGCATCGGGCCAGCCCCGGTAGAGCTGATAGAACAGCTCCTTGTGACAGATGAAAAGCTGGCGGATGTCGAGCGGCGCAAGCTCCGCCAGCAGCATGTTGACCAGATCCTTCCAGGGCGTATCGGCTGCCCTGAGCGAGTAGAAATAGGCCGCGTCGTCGGAATCGATCCGGGGCCAGCGCCCGCCTGCCTCGGCCCAGCGCACGAGGTCGCGCAGCCCGTGGTAGGCGTCCGGCAGCCGATCGACCTGATCGCGCGCCAGCCGCCGCAGGTCCGCGCGCGACCGCCCGGCGAGGTCCATACCAAGGTCTGCTGCTGCATCCACCACGATGAAGTCCATCTTCTGCCGCAGGATCGCAGCCGCATCGACACCCCGCGCCTTGACCACCGGCTCGACCAGCCCGTTCAGTTCGAAGAACCGCGCGATTCGGTTGCGCTCGGTCAGATCGAACACCTTGGGGATCGGCACGTCGCGGAACACCTCCTTGTCGCCGCAGGCAATCAGCGCCGGGTGTGCGACCGACTGGAACAGGTAGGCCCCGCCGAAGTGCGCGGTCCAGAAGTCCGGCTGGCTGTAGCTGCGATGCTCCAGCCGCACCGGATTGCGGGTGATATCGCCCGATTTCTGCGCCAGACCGATCATCTCGGCGATCAGAACGTCATCGAACCAGCCATCCTCCTCGCGCCGGAACCGCTCGACCAGCCCATGCAGCTTTTCCGCGTGGGCAATGGTACCGGTGGTGGTGTCAGCCTCGATCTCGACCTGCCCGACATCGAACAGTCGCGCAGGCGTCGATACGTCGAAGACCGAGTTCACCATCTCGCCTGCCACCGCATCGGTCGCCGTCAGCGCGAAAAGCTGCGCCTCGTTCTCGGTGATGAACCGCTTCAGGATTTCGCGGCTGGTCGAGAACTTGACGTTCAGCAGCGGGCAGCGCTTCTGGTCGGTCGAGAGCAGGATAAACTGCCGGTTCACCCCCCGGTGGTTGAGGTAGAGGTCGTCGTCGAATTCGTCACCCACCTCCGGCGAGTATCCCGAGAGGTCGATGTGGAAGTCGGTCAGCCCCGTGCGCCGACCCGTCAGATGCTCCAGCGCGCGGTTGTACCGCTCCACCATCGCCGCGCCGGTGACGCGGTAGAGGTTGCCGAACATCAGGCCCTTTTCGATGAGGCGTTTCATGCGGTCTCTCCTTCGGAGGCGTGACCGGTTTGACCCCTGTTCGCGTGCTGGATTGGTGTACTCCCGATAAAGAGGCCGGGTGTCAGGAGGAGCACGGGAAAGATGTTACCGAGCAGCATGGCTATCCCCCCTCCTTCCAGCGCCGCTGAAAGGTCGCGAGACGCCACGGGACACCCAGAACGGCCATCGTACAGATGGATGCGAGGTTTATCATGAAGGGCTGAACGCCCATGGTTCCCGTTACCCCGACAGGGCTCAAAGTCAGGGCAACCAGCCCTATCAGCAGAAGGCAGATGACCAGAGATCGGGTCAGCCAGCTCCAGCGCCCCAAAGGGTGGGCCCGTGCGACCGCTACTGCGAGGACGGCGGCAACAAGAATGAAGCTGACCCAGAAGGCGTAGATGCTCACCCCCGCTCCTCCAGATACCGCCGCTTTGCCTCTTCCTGGCGCCCGAAGTCGCGCACCATCGCATCGATAGCCACCTCGTCCGACTTGTCGGCATAGCGGAACTCGGAATCGGCGTAGCGGTTGATCTCCTGGATCACCATCTCCGGGGTGATCGGCACCCGCAGGTCGGCGATCATCGCCTTCTTGGTCTCGTAGTCG
>ENA-OWNT01005239-OWNT01005239.1-seawater-metagenome-genome-assembly--contig:-NODE-5239-length-10821-cov-11.524572_pt1 | contig 10821 bp, 6 predicted proteins | sample MGYA00238136_ERZ651165 | MGnify/ENA primary metagenome ERZ651165 (study PRJEB26861, sample SAMN08777766) | seawater metagenome | isolation source: coastal seawater | place: USA: Florida | collected...
CCCTTCGTGGGCATGCCGCCCGCTTGGCTCATGTGGCGTGGCACCCGTTCGGCCGAGCTGTGGCAACCACTTCGTATGACCATACTTGGAGAATGTGGGATGTCGAGCAAGCAAAAGAACTCCTCTGTCAGGAGGGTCATGCTGTTGAGGTGTATAGTCTAGGATTTCAGTGCGATGGGTCATTGGTGGCGACAGGAGACCTCGGTGGCGTCGTTAGGGTGTGTTCGTATCCGTGTGGCGCCCCGGTTATTTTGAGACTCACCGTGCTGCTTGACAACTTCTGTAGGTGTGGGACATTCGGTCAGGCAAGTCTATTCTACTTTTGAAAGGACACGCGAAAGGAGTGTTGTATATAGATTGGGCGCCTTGCGGCTACAAGCTGGCGACAGCGGGTGACGACCACACCGTTCGCTTGTGGGACATGCGGGCAAAGGTGAGGAATAGAATTGCAAGTGGGCCTCACTTGTATCATATCAACAAACTCATTGGTTTCGGATGCTTACACAGGGATGCGAGTACATACTCCCAGCCCACACACATTTGGTCTCGAAGGTTTGTATTTTCTAGCTTTGATCACACTTCGCCTTACTTTTCTTACTGTGTGCCACGGTGGACTTGGCAGGTCAAATTTGCACCAAGATCCGGCGAATATTTTGTGACGTCGTCTTTTGACCGAACCTGCAAGGTGGGTAGCACCAAGACCGCCAAGAATTTCTTGACAAAATGATCAAATAAATGTACACCTTTGTCCATGTTCAGGTGTGGAGCACACGAGACTACTCCTGCCTGAAGACAATGTCGGCGCACGACGACAAACTAATCAGCTTTGACATTTCCAGGGATGAAAAACACTTCGTAACCAGCTCGTTTGATCGGACGTTCAAGGTGTGGTCACACATGAGCGAATTTTAGAGCCCTGTAAGCAAGCTGGCTTTGAAGCGTACCTCCTGCGTAACGTAACAATAAAAAAAAGAACCTTTTCCAAAAGAGTAAGCTTTTAAATCATACCCTCAGTTGTTGTAGTCAACGCGTTCGCCAACGTGTGCCTGAACGGCTTTTCCAACCTCGCAAAGTCCATCCTGTGTCACTCCTTGGGAAAACTTAATTTTGAACTTACTCGATTTGATTGATTCCGAAAGCCATGTTCTTCACACCATTGATGACGTTGAGCACGGCGAAAACGGTGAGGCCAGCAATGCCAGCGAAAACAGCTTTGTCTTTGGCTCCCGCTCTCAACCATGTGGGATCATCTGCACCGTGCAAGTGAGGGTCTTGCTGGTAAGCCTGCTGAAGGTCCTTCACCTTCTGTACTCCTGATCGCACAGAACTAAAACCACGACGGCCAGTTACGCGGCCAGCTTGAACAGCAATTCGAGAGAGCATTTTGGAAGAATGTGGAAAACTCTTGCCAAGGTCAAACAAACGAGATTTCAACTCAATTTTTTTGTCAACCTTGTTTTCTGCTCTTTCTAAGGAACTTTTGCTGCCCCGTGGAGTTTCCAACCATAGGAAATGCACGAAGGTGTTCTATCAGGGGCAAAGCCATTGAGGCGGATGCTCTTTGACGCTTGGTTTGTCGCACACGAAAAAAAAACAAAAAGTGGAAAAGCGGAAACAAAACCACTGACCGCAAAACAACGATCAAAATGGTGTAATAGCGGGTAAACCCCCTCAAAATTATACAAATATACCGGTATGGATGCGGCGATATGAAAGCGTGCGGGGGCCCGATCCAAACCGCTGCCGACCTTTGCACTAAGGAGAAGGAAAGAACAAAGCTGAAAGAGCGAACAGGGCAGGACCTGACGCTGACGCTGACGCTGACGCTGACGCTGATGCACGTGCCCTCATGGTGAGGTATTATATAAAACAAGCGAAAGGTGGAGGTTGTGCTGTTTCTGGTTGGGACCGGGGACGGAGGAACTTATTATCACAGAGTGACAGTTTTTGAACGTCTGAAAGGCAAGCGCCAACAACTTCTCTGCTGTTGCCAGTCACATGGATGTCCAGTCCACGCCGGCCTCTGCGTCTTCCATTTTCACTGCCCACCTTCACCATTCTCTCCAGCTTCACCGTCGAAACAAAGCAGTAGCGGTCAAGTTTTCAAGTGACATTTCGTTTTTTTTGTATTACTCAGTATCTCTGTCACCGCTGTCGTTCTTCTGCCGCCGTCTCAGTAGGATCATCATCATGGGAAGTCTCACCTCAAAGTTGCGCAAGTCGACCCCTCTCAAGGTTGCTCTGGCCCTCGGCGACTTCGATTGGAACACGTTCTTAGCAACAGCCAATCTTGACGACTTGGAAACTTTCAATGCAGCCGTCGACAAATTACGCGACGCATTGCGTGAGAGCATCGCAACGAAGTGCAAGCCTCTTGAACGGCTGCCTCCACCAGCGCAGGGCATATGCGACCGTACAATCCTCGACAATAACCTGGCCGCGAAGCAACAACGCATCGTCGAGACCGTCAAATACGTGGCTTCAATCCTTCCTCGGGCTCACATCAGTAAGCGTTTGAAGACCAACATTAGGCGGATTTTGGGTACAACTGACTTTACCACAAACTTGGGATGGGCCGAGCAGTGGGACACCTTCATGAGGCAGAACAAACAAAACTTGATCACACTTGGTAAGCCACTCGAAGCCTTCTACAGTCAGCAGCGTTTATTTGAAACGCTAGGAAACTACAACCCACCTCTTGTCGCTTTGAGTGCTTCAAACAACACACTTTCACCAAGTACTAACAATCATAGCACCACCGCCACGGCTGTCGCCGATGAAGCACAGACCACAGACAGCGGAACGACTCGTCAGGTTGTGCCACCCCAATGCAGCAGCGACAAATTTGACGAGGGTGACTATCTCTCAAACTTGGAACGGGAATGCGTGTACATACACTTCCTACGTATGGTTGCATTGGGTTTGAACACCGCCTTTCAATCTGCAGTTGAACGAGTATTGTCGAATGAAGGCATCCTGCATAGCTTCTCGTCATCGGACGTTAAGAGCTACGAACGTATGTATGCGAAAATGATGTCGTGGAATGACCATGGCCAACTCCCACCGCCTCGTCCCGCCAATAACATCGACGTTGTTCGGTGCTTGGTGATGTTTGAAACTCCGAATGACATGCGCCTTGCGTTCGACGCCATCCCACAAATGTTCAAGGGTAGTGTGTACAACAAGTTCAAGAACGGAATGGCAACGTCGGAGTCGGAGGCCGCCGAGTCTTATTATCTACGTTTGGTGCTCGGTACAGGACAGTTCGTGTACGACGGTCGACAAACGATCGGTGAGCTGCGGTCAGATCCACAAGTGCAGACACTGTGGCGGTCGTACGTTGCAAGGAGTGCGGTGCCTCCTTTCGTGACACCAAAGCGATGGTACAAGCAAGCCCGGCAAGCGCTGGGATGGTTGCAGGAATTGTCCCCGGACACTCCAGTGTTTGTCCACGGCGAAGTTCAAATGGTGTTGCGGCGATATAACGAAATCCGGAATCGCATGCATGAATTGTACAAGGTCGTACGGGCCCCGGACGAAAAAGCGTTGCTTCAAGACTTTGGTCGGTACGCGTCAGCGTTTCGAGCAACTCTTCGTTACCAAAAAGACGGAAATTCCGAACTGAATGTGGCGTGCCGTGACGGAATTGTAGTTGCATTACCGCGATTACTGGCAGATGTGGATGCAGAGACTTTGGGAGGAGCGTTGGAAATCGCGGCGAGGTATGGGCATCGACAGTGTGTGGTGGAGTTGTTGTCGAAAGCAGCGAAAATGGGGATCGTTTCCGTTGCATCAGATGCGCCGCTGGCGCTGGTGGCATTAGCGAAAGGTGACGGGCGACGTGAACCGAAGCCGACTTTCGATGCTGACGCCGATGAAGAAAGTTGGTTTGATTTTGAAACTAATGAACGCTGCGCGATTGCAAAGTTGTTGTTGGACTACGGCGTGGACGTGAACAAAGCAGACGAGGACGGACGAACACCTGTTTACTGGGCTGCAGGGCGAGGCTACACAAAGTTGGTTCGGTTTCTGATCTCCAAGACCGCAGATGTCAATTTGGGGGCAACGAATGGTTTTTGTCCATCACATGCAGCCGACAACGGTGACATTGTTCGACTTTTGTGCAAAGCCGGGGCCGACTTGAACAAAGCCGCCATTTTAGGTGATTCGCCGCTCGACTTAGGGGCCTTTAAGGGGAAACTCGAGACTGTACAGGCTTTGGTTGAATGTGGTGCGAACATCCACCAGGCACGCGACAACGGCTCCTCAGCACTGTTGATTGCAGCGGAGAACGGAGACGCTGCAGTGGTGCGAGCGCTCCTTGACGCCGACGCACAAGTCGATCAACGCCAAAACGGTGGCGCCTCGCCCCTCACAATGGCGTGTCAGTACGGCCATGCGGAAGTGGCGCGTATGTTGGTCGACGCGAATGCCGACGTGAACAATGTGTGGCGAGGTAGAAGTGCAGTGACTCATGCAAGGAACAACGGTCATCCTGCGGTAGCTGAAGTCATTTTGGCTCGTCTGAAGCACAAACAAACGTCCAACACAGTCTAGAGTGTCGCTGTTAGATCTAACGTGTCTATGGAAGTGTTAATGAAAAAGTTTTAAAGTAAAATTAGAACCAATCTGTTGCTTTCGACACCCCCCCCCTGGTGACCGACCGATTCCGGAGCCATCGCATAACTTCTAATAATAAATAGACTAGTGTTTTTGCCAGTTAAAAAATGGACAAGTGTAGCAAATGGCGACAGCTTGGAGCTCGAGCACTCTCGGAGATATCGCATGAAGATAATCGACCTTCTGTCCTCCGGTACTCCTTTTATAAGCACTGAGCGCTCTATCCTCATTGATTGATCAGTAGATGTGGGAAGAAGCCGTTCTGTGCAATTTGAGAAATGTTAACTGAACATTAGCTGTGTGCCCACGGCGTGTCTTAAAATTATCGGTCCGGGGACATCACACGAATCGTCGTCTTACCACCATCTCAGTACGCGGGGTCAAACACCTGCACGAGTGTGTGTGAGAAGTCGCCAGTGTGCCCACGAGGCGTCACTGGCGTGACCACATTTCCTGGCGTCACCCCACTCGAGAACGCGACTGGTCGGCCGGCACGGTTGATGATCACCCGGGGCCTTTCGCGGCCGTTATAGTCATAGCTGACGACGTTGCCGCTGTCATCGATCCACTCAATCGTTGTGTTGTATGCCGGGATGGTGGCGACTTTCCAGGGCCCGAAGGGGCTTGCGGCGACAGCGTGTGCACAAACCTCGGTGGAAATGTTCGACACGAGTCGGTGACCTAGCATGTGCCAGCGGTACGCAGTCAAGTTGTTCGTCGTGTCCAAGAAAATATCCGGGTCTTCCACTTCCCACGGAAAGATTGTCTGCTCGCTGATGTCGTGGAACGGCTGGAGAGACCCGCCCTCAAGAGGCAGCTCGCCCAGTGCGAGACCCACGTGCTTGTGACCGGCAAATTTCGTGGGAGGATGGGGAGCATTCTTGAGCTTGTTCGCATACGCGAGGAGGAAAGAGCCATTCCCGAGGGGCCAAAGCCTGGGATTGTCCGCAACGACAGAGCCGTGGGATTGGTTGCCGTGCCATGAGTTCGGGCCTGCGCGCACAACGAGACCGTCACCGGACCAATTCGCGAGCTGCCGCCACTTGTTGCCCGAAAAAGCGCCGTCATCTTCACTCAGTAGCACTCCTTTCCACCCTGCCCAGTCACAGTTCGAAAGGCCAGGTGGGCGTTCCGCTGGCGATGGCACCCCCGAAGTGTGTGTGCTCACTGGAGTGGTGCCGTTGCTGCAACCCTCCACGAGGGGCTGTGTGCGGTTCCCGCAGCCTAAGTGTGCGATCAGGACACGGCCGTCTGGCAGCAGTGTGGGAGTTGGACCATGGGCAAACGTAGGTAGCACCGTGCTTTCGACTGAATATGGACCGTCTACTGCAGGGGCTGTCACGTGCACGATGTCGCTATTGTGACCCCAGGAGTGCAAGCCGCAGTGGCCTTCGATGCGAGCAGCAAACATGTGCCAGCGACCCTTCTCGTCCTCCACAGCGCCCCCGCCCCAGGTGGTGGTGTTCGGCAGAGCAAGCCAGGTGTGGCGACGCGAGCAGGCTTCAGGCGCATGGTTTGACACGTCGGCCCGCTCCACAGTGGTGGGCAAACGCATGTGCCTGCAGCTGTGCACTTGCCGCCAAAGCAATCTGGATCAGACACGCACGACGCACTGTGCGACGTGGACTCCCCAACTGGTGCGCCGCGAAGCTTCAGGGTGGGTGTGGTGCACGAAGGATTGCACTGTCCGAAGGGGCCGTCCTGGTGCAGCCGGCACGGCATTTGCCAGTGTTTCGCTGCAGGCTCGTCGAACCCGGATTCCCACCATGCAGTGAGCGCTTGCTGAATCGTCAAACCGCTTGTTGGATTTGTATATGTGTTGAATTCCTTCCCTTGACCAGCGACGTGCTCGATGCAGCTCTCAATGTAACCGCCATTCCCAGGGCGAGTGAAGGCATCGGAACCATTCATTAGGTCCCTCAGGAAGTCAATCTCGTATTGGGCGACTGCGCGACGTTGGGTCTCCGTGCAGTTCTCGAGCTGATGCCCACCTTCAGGCAGGTTTGTGCTGGTGCAGGGATTGCCTATACCGAAGATAGCACCCATTTGCCACTTGTCTACCGCCGATTGCAACGGAAATATGGGAGTCTGCATGTACGCATAGCTATAGTTCGCGAAAATGCACTTCCAGCCATTCGCCGGCCCCAGTGCTGCGAGGCAGCGCTGGTTAACGCCCCCCGAGGAGTTCATCATGTCATAGATGCCATGCATGCGAGCTGGATACTCATCGGTACCGTTCACGCTGTCATGCATCAAGAAGAAGCCCGACACGGGAGCTGCAGCAAATTTCACCACGTCTTGCCCGACGCGCGATCGCACGTAGTCCGCATGGAGAAACACGCTAAGCCCGCCTGCGCTCCCTCCGGACACCAGTACTTCGGTGGCCTGGGTGAGCCCATACTCAGGAGCGCAAAGGTAATCGAGGAGTGCGTCCAAGATGCGCTTGCCGCGGTAGTAAATTGTCACCCCGTCGACCACGACCGGTTCGGCTGCGTCGCCGGTAAATGAGCCACCATCGCAGTACCAGAGTTCAACATGGTTGGCGTTTGCAAAGGATGGGTTTCATTCAGCTCCTTTTTAAAGTAACAAGGTTCCATCCAACCAAGAAAAGACGAAGAGACAGAGGAGAAAAGAAGAAAAGAAGAAAGAGGGGAAGGAAAGAACAGAACGAACAGGGCAGGACCTGACGCTGACGCTGATGCACGTGCCCTGATGGTGAGGTATTTATTTTAAAACAAGCGAAAGGTGGAGGTTGTGCTGTTTCTGGTTGGGACCGGAGAGGGAGGAACTTATTATCACAGAGTGACAGTTTTTGAACGTCTGAAAGGCAAGCGCCAACAACTTCTCTGCTGTTGCCAGTCACATGGATGTCCAGTCCACGCCGGCCTCTGCGTCTTCCATTTTCACTGCCCACCTTCACCATTCTCTCCAGCTTCACCGTCGAAACAAAGCAGTAGCGGTCAAGTTTTCAAGTGACATTTCGTTTTTTTTGTATTACTCAGTATCTCTGTCACCGCTGTCGTTCTTCTGCCGCCGTCTCAGTAGGATCATCATCATGGGAAGTCTCACCTCAAAGTTGCGCAAGTCGACCCCTCTCAAGGTTGCTCTGGCCCTCGGCGACTTCGATTGGAACACGTTCTTAGCAACAGCCAATCTTGACGACTTGGAAACTTTCAATGCAGCCGTCGACAAATTACGCGACGCATTGCGTGAGAGCATCGCAACGAAGTGCAAGCCTCTTGAACGGCTGCCTCCACCAGCGCAGGGCATATGCGACCGTACAATCCTCGACAATAACCTGGCCGCGAAGCAACAACGCATCGTCGAGACCGTCAAATACGTGGCTTCAATCCTTCCTCGGGCTCACATCAGTAAGCGTTTGAAGACCAACATTAGGCGGATTTTGGGTACAACTGACTTTACCACAAACTTGGGATGGGCCGAGCAGTGGGACACCTTCATGAGGCAGAACAAACAAAACTTGATCACACTTGGTAAGCCACTCGAAGCCTTCTACAGTCAGCAGCGTTTATTTGAAACGCTAGGAAACTACAACCCACCTCTTGTCGCTTTGAGTGCTTCAAACAACACACTTTCACCAAGTACTAACAATCATAGCACCACCGCCACGGCTGTCGCCGATGAAGCACAGACCACAGACAGCGGAACGACTCGTCAGGTTGTGCCACCCCAATGCAGCAGCGACAAATTTGACGAGGGTGACTATCTCTCAAACTTGGAACGGGAATGCGTGTACATACACTTCCTACGTATGGTTGCATTGGGTTTGAACACCGCCTTTCAATCTGCAGTTGAACGAGTATTGTCGAATGAAGGCATCCTGCATAGCTTCTCGTCATCGGACGTTAAGAGCTACGAACGTATGTATGCGAAAATGATGTCGTGGAATGACCATGGCCAACTCCCACCGCCTCGTCCCGCCAATAACATCGACGTTGTTCGGTGCTTGGTGATGTTTGAAACTCCGAATGACATGCGCCTTGCGTTCGACGCCATCCCACAAATGTTCAAGGGTAGTGTGTACAACAAGTTCAAGAACGGAATGGCAACGTCGGAGTCGGAGGCCGCCGAGTCTTATTATCTACGTTTGGTGCTCGGTACAGGACAGTTCGTGTACGACGGTCGACAAACGATCGGTGAGCTGCGGTCAGATCCACAAGTGCAGACACTGTGGCGGTCGTACGTTGCAAGGAGTGCGGTGCCTCCTTTCGTGACACCAAAGCGATGGTACAAGCAAGCCCGGCAAGCGCTGGGATGGTTGCAGGAATTGTCCCCGGACACTCCAGTGTTTGTCCACGGCGAAGTTCAAATGGTGTTGCGGCGATATAACGAAATCCGGAATCGCATGCATGAATTGTACAAGGTCGTACGGGCCCCGGACGAAAAAGCGTTGCTTCAAGACTTTGGTCGGTACGCGTCAGCGTTTCGAGCAACTCTTCGTTACCAAAAAGACGGAAATTCCGAACTGAATGTGGCGTGCCGTGACGGAATTGTAGTTGCATTACCGCGATTACTGGCAGATGTGGATGCAGAGACTTTGGGAGGAGCGTTGGAAATCGCGGCGAGGTATGGGCATCGACAGTGTGTGGTGGAGTTGTTGTCGAAAGCAGCGAAAATGGGGATCGTTTCCGTTGCATCAGATGCGCCGCTGGCGCTGGTGGCATTAGCGAAAGGTGACGGGCGACGTGAACCGAAGCCGACTTTCGATGCTGACGCCGATGAAGAAAGTTGGTTTGATTTTGAAACTAATGAACGCTGCGCGATTGCAAAGTTGTTGTTGGACTACGGCGTGGACGTGAACAAAGCAGACGAGGACGGACGAACACCTGTTTACTGGGCTGCAGGGCGAGGCTACACAAAGTTGGTTCGGTTTCTGATCTCCAAGACCGCAGATGTCAATTTGGGGGCAACGAATGGTTTTTGTCCATCACATGCAGCCGACAACGGTGACATTGTTCGACTTTTGTGCAAAGCCGGGGCCGACTTGAACAAAGCCGCCATTTTAGGTGATTCGCCGCTCGACTTAGGGGCCTTTAAGGGGAAACTCGAGACTGTACAGGCTTTGGTTGAATGTGGTGCGAACATCCACCAGGCACGCGACAACGGCTCCTCAGCACTGTTGATTGCAGCGGAGAACGGAGACGCTGCAGTGGTGCGAGCGCTCCTTGACGCCGACGCACAAGTCGATCAACGCCAAAACGGTGGCGCCTCGCCCCTCACAATGGCGTGTCAGTACGGCCATGCGGAAGTGGCGCGTATGTTGGTCGACGCGAATGCCGACGTGAACAATGTGTGGCGAGGTAGAAGTGCAGTGACTCATGCAAGGAACAACGGTCATCCTGCGGTAGCTGAAGTCATTTTGGCTCGTCTGAAGCACAAACAAACGTCCAACACAGTCTAGAGTGTCGCTGCTACATCTAACGTGTATATGGAAGTGTTAATGAAAAAGTTTTACCAAGTAAAATTAGAACCAATCTGTTGCTTTCGACACCCCCCCCCCCCCCTGGTGACCGAGGATGTTCCACACGACAAATACAAATAAAAATGAAATTACAATATTTGCATGACTACGTTACATCATGGAAGGCCGTCTTGAATCAATTCCAACTCATGTCACCGGAGGATCATGGTTTCAAAGGCCATTTCCACGGACAGCTGGGAAAAGAGTGCCTTGGTGATGCGTGGAATGAAACATGTATGAATGAATGCAGCCTTGGCGATGCTTGGACGATCTTTGGAACAAAATGCTTGGGGTCAGCAAACATCCCGAGCTTTATTTTCCTCCGTACAAAGAAATGTCCTTTTTCATGGTGTTTCCTCAAACGGTTCGTTAGGCCGAGAGGAAAGGGAAAGGACGCCGACAATGATGACATTGCCTATTCCGGCGCGATCGAAAGCCCTCCGCTTGATCTCGGCAGACAACAGTTGCGAACGTATGAGGGAGGAACAATCCGTCGTGGATTGCGTAATCAACGAGGTAGGAACCTGCGTGAAGCCCTCCGCTTCATCGGTACAGCACTGCATGCATGGCAAAGCACAAGGCTTCGCCATCAGGCCGGTATCGGGCTTCTGTGAACCTCTCGAATGAGAGCAGTTACCGTTGCGGGGGCAGCGGTGGCTTTGTCTGCGGCGGCCAAATCATTGCCGCGACGCACCACACTTCCCGTTTACCCTGCTCCA
>ENA-OWNT01005240-OWNT01005240.1-seawater-metagenome-genome-assembly--contig:-NODE-5240-length-10819-cov-5.739341_pt1 | contig 10819 bp, 15 predicted proteins | sample MGYA00238136_ERZ651165 | MGnify/ENA primary metagenome ERZ651165 (study PRJEB26861, sample SAMN08777766) | seawater metagenome | isolation source: coastal seawater | place: USA: Florida | collected...
TTAATCCGTTTTCTACGGAGTTTTGAGTTCCAAGTGGTTTCAGTGACAGGCGCTTTGAAACTGCGCCTGATTTGAGTGTTTCTACACACACAAAGACAGTGTTGGCAAAGCGATAATAAACTCCAAATCAAAGCCTTGGGTTTGGCAACTAACAAAGCATTCAAGAGGGATTCACAACGCTTAGCAGTTTTGATTTGAATTAGCTTAAGTGTTTACGGCACAATAGTTTAGTTTGGGTGGAACGCGTTGTTCACCCCTTAATGCGGCGTTATGCGACAAGGGAAAATTTTTAGGTTTCTCTAAATTTAATCTCTTTGGCCATTCATTTTTCGGTATCGGCAAATCAGTATTTTCGGTTCAAATTCTTGAATCACTCCAATTGTAAAACATACCAAGGTTCGTGAAGTTGCCTCATTGAAAATCGTATTTGGTCGTGGAAAGTTTTTAGGGCGCAAAGTGTGGAAAGGGCAAGTTTATGGAAAGCCGGTATTTGCTGAAATCTTGGTTCGTTAAGTTTCTTGCAAGCAAAAGCCAAATCTTCGCTTTAAAGCCGTGTTCCACGCTCGTGGCTGCCTTTTTATTAAATGTTGAGTTCGTTGGTTCTTGAATCACAAAAAGTTATTTGTGCGTTTGTAGTTTTTCGTGTTTAAGGTAATGTTTTCGTTAGTCAATTTGGCGTTGTCGAAACTTCGCATAACAAACAATTCAAGCAGATTCGCAACGCGTGGCAGTTTTGGTTTGCAGTGAGTTTTGTGTTTAAGGTGCAATGCGGCAGCTTTTGTATTGCGTTGTTCACTACTTAATTGGGCGTTATGAGTACTATTGGAAATTGGTGAAATGGAAAATATCTTTTCGAAATGGTTAGAGCTACTGAGTGAGAACCTTGGTCAAGAATCGACATGGGTTATATTTGTTATACTAACTCTGTTTTTGTTGCTGCTCATGTATGAGCGTTTCAACATCTCGATTGCAACATCTTCATCCAACAAATTTAAGAAGTACGAGCTTTTTTTACAGGTATTTGATTCTGATCTGAGCGTTAAGAACCCTATCGTCATAGAGCAGGGATTTGCTAACTACTTTGGTTTTGCTTTATCTTTTGAAGAGATTCAACACTGCTGTAATCTAAATAGACCAACAGAGTTTATAAATGATCTTAAGAGGTGTAAAAGCTCCATCAGCTATGAAGATGGCAAATACGAAAAGCCAAAATTTCACAAGCTTAAAAAGTATTTGTCCAATGCTTTCTATTGGTTCTTTTCATTACTATTAACCTTATGCTTCTACTACTTTTTAGAATCTCAGCAAACAGCATGGTTGGTTCCAATAGCAATCTTTTTCGTATTAGCAGGCTATTCTTTAAAGTTTGTTAGTGCATCTTATGCCAGTGAAAGGATTGCGGGTAATAAGTATACGATAAGGCAGTCAGGTAATCGCATCTTATTGTGCAAGCCGTACTCATAACAAACAATTTAAGAGTGATTCCCCACGCTTGGCATTTTTGGTTTGGGTTTAGTGTAGTGTTTACGGCGTCCAATTTGAGTGTCGTGGTAGCGTGGCTCACACCTTAATTGGGCGTTAGGCTTCACATCGTTTAATCAGAATTTCTATGGAAGGGAAATATAAATGGAAAGGAAGTACTTAATAATTTTGGCGGTATGCTCGATAGTACTAATACTCGCCTCTACATATGTGTCATTTGTGTCGAAGAAAATGCAACTAGTGGCTCATGTGGCAACTGTAATTATGGTGTTAATTCAGGTATTCGCTTTGGTTGTTATAAAACGTCAGCTAAAACTACAAGAGCATATCAATGTTGCAAATTATACGCTTCAGGCAATGAAGGAATTAAGAGAACATGTTGAACTTTTTGAAAAGATCAAGGATTCAGAGGATGCTAATCTTTCAAATGCGGAAATAATGTCGGTTCTGAACGTCTATGAAAACATGTCATCGCTAATAGACAAGGGCGCGATTGAATTTAAAGACATCGATGGCCCATTTGCTTATAGATTCTTCAAAGTTTGTAACCATCCCAAGATTCAAACTCTAGAGCTAATTCCGGATGCAAAGTATTACACCGCAATTTATCGCTTACATAGAAAGTGGCTCGAGTATCGTAAAGATATTGGTGAGTCTACAGAAGAAGAACGTTCACTCATAAATATAGAGAACTACAAAAAACTAGCAGCCTAACAAGCAATTTAAGAGGGATTCACAACGCTTGGCACTTTTGCTTCTACTTCAAATTTAGTGTTTATGGCACAATGTTTTGGGTTTGGGTGAAGGCGTTGTTCACCCCTTAATTGGGCGTTAGCTTACAACAGTAAAATCAGAACCTTATAGCTAGTTCGATGCTGAGCTTATCATCGAGAGTTCGTGCTATGGTTACACATTCTCTTGTTCTAGATGTGCCAGTGAATAAGCTTTTGTTGGCTGTTGGCTGTTGGCTGTTGGCTGTTGGCTGTTGGCTGTTGGCTGTTGGCTGTTTATTTAGCCTCCAAACTTCTAAAGTTGGTACTCATTTCAATTACGCCTTGGCTAGTGCTATTTGCAAAGTCTTGCATGTGAAAACCGCAATTCAAATGTCAGCTTCATTGTGTGAAGTTTCGTGAGTCTCCACGTTCGGCGGTTTTAGCTTGGCGCCAGGTAATTCAAAGTACACAGCCTGAAGTTGTCGGCTTTGATGTTAAGTCTCAAGTTCAGCATGTAAAGCAAAGTAAGGTATGGCTTTTGGTATACAATTGTTTGCATGAAATAAGCTAACAAAGCGTTCAAGAGGGACAGTCAACGCGTGGCGAGTTTGGCTTAAATCTTGGCAATTGTGTTTACGGTGGTAACTGTGAAGTTTGGTGGTAGCGCGTTGCTGCTCCTTAACGCGGCGTTATGCGTCAATGGAGGGAGCATATGATTACAGGTAGATGTCACTGCGGTAATGTTGAGTTATCTATTCCGGAGTTCACTGAAACAGCGACTAGTTGCAACTGCTCTATTTGTTCTCGATACGGAGCGATTTGGGGTTATTTCACGGAGTCCGATGTTGAGGTAAAGGTTGGTCAAGCGGGTTTAAGCTCTTATTGTTACGGGGATAAGTTCATCAATTTTAACCGTTGCAACGAGTGTGGCTGTATTACACATTACACTTCGACAGAGTCAGGTCCAAGTTCAAGGCTTGCGGTCAATTATCGTATGTTTCCATCTTCACTGACTTCCCAAGTAAAAGTCAGGCTATTTGATGGTGCAGATACGTGGCAGTTTCTGGATTAGACGCATAACAAAGCGTTCAAGAGGGACAGTCAACGCGTGGCGAGTTTGGCTTAAGTCTTGGTATTTGTGTTTACGGTGGTAAATTGAAGTTTGGTGGTGGCGCGTTGCTGCCCCTTAACGCGGCGTTATGTGCTTGGAGGGAAATAATGAATTCAAAGGAAGTCGTCTTAGCTTTTTGGGACGCAATGAAAACTAATGATTTCGCGAAAGCAAGTGAGTGGCTTAGCCCAGACTTTGAAGGGTTTTGGCCTCAATCTGGTGAGCTTATTGTTGGACGAGACAACTTCACAGCAATTAACTCTTACTATCCAGCAAATGGTACTTGGGAGTTCGTCGTTCATTCAATCGTCTGCGATGGCCAAACAGTAGTCACTGATGTTTCTATAACTGATAGCGTTCAAAAGGCGCGTGCTATTACTTTCCATACGGTAGAAAATGGGCTTATCCGTAAACAGAAAGAGTTCTGGCCAGACCCAATGGAAGCACAGGAGTGGCGTTCCAAGTGGGTGAGGGTGGTGCAAGAGCAGGCACGCACATAACAAAGCGTTCAAGAGGGATTCACAACGCTTGGCAATTTTGGTTCTAAGTTTAGCTTTTGTGTTTATGGCACAATGGTTTAGGTTTGGTGGTTGGCGTTGTTCACCCCTTAACGCGGCGTTAGGTGCTTGGAGGAAATAATGAATTCAAAGGAAGTTGTCCTAGCTTTTTGGGATGCGATGAAAACTAATGACTTTGCCAAAGCGAGTGAGTGGCTTAGTCCTAATTTCGAAGGCTTTTGGCCTCAATCAAATGAACTTACAGTGGGGAGAGAAAATTTCGCAGCTATTAATTCCTATTACCCCGCAAATGGTGTTTGGGAGTTTGAAGTTCATTCGGTAGTCTGTGACGGTGCAACGGTCGTAACTGATGTTTCGATTACAGATAGTGTTCAAAAAGCCCGTGCTATTACTTTTCATACCGTTGAAAACGGGTTAATCATCAAGCAAAAAGAATTCTGGCCTGATCCTATGGAAGCACAGGAATGGCGCTCAAAATGGGTAAAGGTCTACGCACCTAACAAGCTGCTTAAGGCGGACTATCAACGCTCGGCAATTTTAGTTCTAATTTGATACAGTGTTTACGGCGGCTAGTTTAAGTATCGTGGTTTGCGTTGCTAGCCACTTAGCAGGGCGTTATGTTTTTAAGGAGAAATAGCAAGATGAATCATCTAATTGAAGCTTTAGAATGTTGGGCTGGTCGACCTACATGGTTTAGTCCACATCCAAGTGATCAACAGAACTTTAGAAAGGCGGTTTCAAATGTTAAGAAACTGTCAGTTACTCCTTCCACTGAAGATATTTATGCTGCAATTCTTCATCACGTGGAGGATGCCCCTGTAATGTTAGGTACGCCTTCAAATATCGAGGGTGAAGCAATGAAGTTTGCAGGAAAAATAGCGGCCAAATTATGAGTAAACTATTTATAGAAATTGAAGCTGAACTGGGTGAAGGTACAATTGTGCAGGTTAAGTCATCCTTTGTCCCTCGCATTGGTGAAGTCATTGATATATCTGAGGCAGAAAACTCGAAAGGTTATGGAGAAGTGATTGCCAAAGATATTTCGTACAAAGTAGAGCTTGGAAACTTAGACGCTTGGGTACTTGCTACACCAATTAGGGTGTAAAATTCGGCTCAAAACATAACAAATTGCTTAAGAGTGACGGCTAACCTTTGGCATTTTTGGTTCGGTTGAGTTTTGGGATTACGGTGGCTTTGCTTAGGTTTCGTGGTGTTAGCCGCACCTTAGCAAGGCGTTAGCTGCAATAAAGGTTTCTTTAAGTTTTTCCGGTTACTTTCCTAAATCTACGGCTGAGAATATTGCGTGTGGAGCACCACTTATAGATGCCCAATATTTATCGCCATAGGACCAGTGCCACCATTCAAATGGGTAATTTACAAAGCCAGCAGACTCCATACAAGAAAACAGAAGTTCTCGGTTCTTTCTAACATTAGCGGGAAGATCAGTGAAAAATGAATAACATTTGCCATTAGATATAGTGGCATCGTCATCGTACTTACAACCAAAGTCTATCTCTTTTCCAGATTTGTCTATTAACGAGACGTCAACGGCTCCACCTGTTGGATGGCCTGCTACATTAGGTGGTGCTATATATTCCGCAGTCAACTTGTGGATTTGAGTGGATGTAAGGTTCTCATTTTCCTGAAGGCAGAGCAGTTTAATTAGCCTTCGATTATAAATAAAAGTCTGGAATGATTTAGGTCTATAAGTCTCTTTTATCAATAAATATAATCCTTCAGGAAGAAGAAGTGATGCTTGCTTCAATCTATCAACAACGCTCTTTCTTGCTATAAATTCGTTTGCATATCCAAGTTCAACATCATGGTCTAAAACCAATTTGGTATCTTTTAGTACAATAGGAATCATCGGTTCATTGTTTTCAATGACAGTCATACGTTGAACACTAGGGTGCAATAGATCGATGTTATCCAATGTAAATATCCTCATTATAGAACAGTGAACAAGGGAGTCACAATAGTATGCCGGACATTGTTTATGCAAGTAAAAGTTCTTGTATGTGGCGACAAATTCGGAAGTTTTGTGTGTTGCTTTTAGTTGTTCAGCTAACAAGCAATTTAAGAGGGATTCTCAACGCTTGGCACTTTTGCTTCTACTTCAAATTTAGTGTTTATGGCACAATGCTTTAGGTGTGGGTGGAGGCGTTGTTCACCCCTTAATTGGGCGTTAATAAGCTACTGTTAACGAATGGCTTTTTGGGCAAGTAGTCCTTTATACGCTGTGGTTATTCCGCCTCAAGTCTCAATGTTTGGCGTGCTTCAAGTTCTGTAGTTTCTCTGTTGTAATTGCCATTTGAAATCTTCAATAGCGCTAATATGCCAGCAACCATCTTCGCTCTCAAAAGTTCATCGCTGTGGCAATTAACTGTCCGTGACTTCAATGGGTGGCTCGTTCACTGAAACCTTCGGTTTGGTGTTAGTTGTAGTTTAGTTTCTGGAAAGCAAAGTGGGTCAGCAGCCAACAAAAAAATGGTTGGTTTGTGGTGTTGAGTTCAGTGGTTTGTTTGGCTCTAGAGCGCGCCGAAAGTACTTTATTAACAATTTGCTTAAGACGGACTGCCAACACGGGGCGAATTTACTTCAAAGTTTGTTCTGTGTTTACGGTGGCTTGTTTACGTTTTATGGTATGTTGTCAGCCACTTAGCAAGGCGTTAGTTGGTATTGGTTTCTTGGTTTAAGGTACAAGTTTCGTGCGTGTTGTTTGTATTCGTTCACCGTATCTCGGCAAGCATCAAATCGTCAGGCTTGAACAAGGTTCAGGGTTGCTTGCCTACTCAGTTCGGTGTCCGGTTTGATTAACTGGCGTATCAGGTTCATTAATTTCAGTTGCCTCGGCATGCAATGAACTCGCTTAGCTTTTAAATTGCCTGAGCTAAGGCAACAGTGGACGTTGGGCATTAGTTGCTTACTGCTTTTTAGGTCGCACCTGCTTCTACGGTGGAACATCGAAACTTCTGAGTAACCTAACCAACTAACAATCTGTTAAAGACGGACTGCCAACGCTGGGCATTTTTGGTTCTGGTCTGATACAGTGTTTACGGTGGTTTAATTGGGTTTCGTGGTATGTTGGCAGCCACTTAACAGGGCGTTAGGTTGCTTTAAAGAATGTAGGCTTGGTAGCTCTGCACTCAGCCACTTTAAAAGTTGTGCTTGTTGGAATTTCTGTGCCAATGTGGCTCAACCGTATTCAGGTGAAAGCTTAGTTCAGTGAGCAAATATCATGTTCTGCGGGTCACCGTTTTCAGCCTTGCTCTATTAAGATTTTCGTTTGGATTTCAACTCCGTCCTTTCGTGTTCATCGTATCGGTGCTTTCAGGTTCAGCGCTTATGGGGTTCAGTGAACCACCGCAAAGTAGCTATGCGTTTGGTTTAAAGTCCAGTGGCCGTTGCGGTGCTGAAAGCATTGTTGAATATTAGGCTAACCTCCGCATTTCAAATCAGCAAAGGCGCGCGTAATAAGCATTCCTAACAATCTGCTAAAGACGGACTGTCAACGCGGGGCATTTTTACTTCAAGTCGGGTATAGTGTTTACGGTGGTTTGTTTAAGTGCGGTGGTCGCGTTGTCAGCCACTTAGCAGGGCGTTATGTTTTTCGAGGATTAAATGTACTTAATAGAACTATTTTCGGCTAAGGAAGACCAAGTTAAACTGATTACTTTCGTATTATCAGCATTATTAGCAGTTGGCGTTTTGCTTATAAATCAGTATTTTTCCCAACGTAGAGTGCGTCAGGAGTATTTACTCAAAAAGATTGAAGAGTTGGCTCAATTATCAATCGAGTACACCGATCTATGTACTGAAATCCTAGATGATGTACAAAGTCAAAGAGGTGATTACCCGACAGTAAGTCGAGAGCACAGACGGCGCTTGATGACTAATATTCGTCAAATGGAGCTGATCGTAGGGCTATATTTCCAAGACTCAGGGTTTGACCCGAATGATTACAATATGTGGAACATGCAAGTTCTAGACGTTTTAGAGAAAGGTAAGGCTTGTGAGGAAGGTGAAGTTTATTGTTTATTTGAAGACGCTCGTCAACATGTTGTAAACAGTGACGCTAAGTTAGCAGTGATTTGTTCTGGTTTGGTTAAGAGGTTCGGGCACAAAACATAACAAAGCGTTTAAGACGGATTCCCAACGCATGGCGTTTTCGGCTTACTTCGGTTTAAGTGTCTATGTCACAATGGTTTAGGTAGGGTGGTAGGCGTTGCTCACCACTTAACGCGGCGTTAGTTTATCCCGCACCATCATAGAGTGCGGGAATACGTGAGATTTCTAGAATAAGTTATCTCGAATGGTGGATACGTTGTTTTTACCTGCATGAGCATCACTAGCAGTTTTAGCGAAAGTCACGCTATAGCGTTCTTCATTAATAAATTTAGCTTTATTGTGGCTTCCATCGGTGATGACTTCGATGTTTGCCATAGCAAAGATTTCTCGCAATTTTGGTGTTAAAGAACGATAATCTTTTAGCTCTTTTTTGAGTTCATCAAAGAACTGCTCTTTAATCTCTGATGATTGGTTATGCTCGATAATATCTAGAAGAACATCTTTCCTACGTGAATATTGCTTTGCGGATTCATGCGCAGGTTTCAGAACATCCAATAGGATGTTTAAAATCTCACCCTCATAAAGATCACTTTCTTTGCCAAGGTTTAGTGCTGGTAAACCTACGGTTTTACCATTAAAATGAGCTTCTAAATGTTCTACTTTTGCACGAAGCATAAGAAGATTGTTTTCTAACTCCTCTTTGTCCGACTCCGCATCAAAGTACATACTCTCTGTATCTGTAAGGTTTGTCGTTAGTTTCTCGATCTCGGCATTTGACGCTTCTTGTTGACGATCTAATTCTTGCATCGCCTCATCCAAAAGCTCTTTATAGTCAGAATCATCCGTCAAAGAAGAAACTTTTTTTGTTAATGCAATTCTTTGATCTTTCTGGCGTTTTGCTCGAACGTCAGTAGGTGAAAAGTGCTCTTTTCGGTACTTGCCGTTAGTTGTATGAGTAACAAAGGACAGTAGTTCATGTAAAACATGAACGTTGTTTTGTTTCCAGTTTTCAATCTGGTCACTAAGAATTAGTGAGTTTCGAGGGACTTCACCACCAAAAAGAGGTTGCACGATATTTACAGCGCCATCCCATGCAGAATATCGTTTGGTCAAGATGCTTTCCATTAGACCGTCATCAGTATCTTCGGGGAAAACGACCACTTGAGCTAGTCCGAGTAATTGCTGTTGCAATCCGATATTGTGGATGAATTTGTTTTTGCTAACGAGTACAAGCGGGAAGTCTCGCTCAGGTCTAAAAATCTCCCATTTCAGCGCTCGAATATCATCTGGAGTATTCAAAAAGTTTACTTTTAGGCCGACAGTATCTCGTTTTAGTAGTCGACTATCTGAAAGGTATTTAACAATCAAAGGGCGTGTAGTGACGACAGTTCCACGTACTTGTGTACTGATGTCGTTTACTTTGAGTTGAATAGAAAACTGTGTTTTTCCGTCCTCTTCTTTAATGCCGATTTCAGTTTCCCAGTGACGACCTTTAATTTCATGATCAGGGTGAGTTAGTAAGATGGAGTACATCTTTGGTTCTAGTGCTACAGCACAGAATGTTCTTACCGTAATGTTGTCAAACTTGCAGTTGCAACCGGTTTTTAGTGTATCAACATCAAATTCTTCTTTCGTTTTGAATCTGATCCAACCACATACGGATTGAAGTGCGCGCTCAGTAGCATTTTTGCCACTTAACTCAAAATTGTTTACGTAAACTAACATTGAAAGCTCCAAATATACGACCAGAACAGAGTATCATAAAGTTGCTTTAGTGCAATGAGTAGCACAAAACTAACAAAGCATTTAAGAGTGATTCGCAACGCTTGGCAGTTTCGCTTCGCTCAAGTATAGCCAAGCGCCGCTCACACCTTAATGCGGCGTTATAACGCAGTTGAGTTCATCGATAAGAGGTAATATGAACAATCAAATTTTAGTAACTGTTCTGTCGGGTGTCAGTGTTTTCGTTTGTGGGCAAATAGTACTAAAACTCTTTATTGAACCAGTAGTTACGTTAAAGACTACATTTGGCGAAATTTCAGGGCTTTTCCTGCGAGAACAACCAAAAATCATCGGTGCTACAGCCAAAGTTGAAACCCGTGAAGATATGTTTAGGTTTGCTTCACTGTTGTTGGCACAAAAGAGTGCAATTCCGTTTTACTGTATTACTCGTTTGTTGTTTGGCTTACCTAGTGAAAAGGCATTGCTGTCAGCAGCTCGCTCATTGAACAGGTTAGGTTCACTTACAAATGAAAAAGCACCAGATATTATTGGTGAGAATAAGCACAAAGCAGTACTCGACTCTATGAAAAATATCTCAAATAAACTTAATATCGTTACTGACTACGCAGCGTTATAACAAAGCATTTAAGACGGATTCCCAACGCTCGGCATTTTTGGTTTACTTTGAATTTAGTGCCTACGGTACAATACTTTAAGTGTAGTGGTCTGCGTTGCTCACCACTTAATGCGGCGTTAATAAGCTACTGTTAACGAATGGCTTTTTGGGCAAGTGGTCTTCTATGCGCTGTTAGCTTTCTGCTTCAGAATTCACTGTTTTGTGCGCTTTAAGGTCTGTGGTTTCTCTGTTGTAAATGCCATTTGAAATCATCGAAAGCGTTAATATGCCAGCATCCATCTTCGCCCTCAAAAGATCATCGTTGTGGCAATTAACTGTCCGTGACTTCAGCGGGTGGCCCTTTCTCAGCCACTCTGGTTTCGCTACTCGCTTAAAGTTGGTTTCCGGAAAGTGCAGTGGGTCAGTAGCCAATAAAAATTAGCTGTGTTTGTGTTGTTGGGTTCAGTGGTCTGCTTGAGTCTAGTGGGTGTGGGGAGTACTTTATTAACAATCTGCTAAAGACGGACTGTCAACGCGGGGCATTTTTACTTCAAGTCGGGTATAGTGTTTACGGTGGTTTGGTTGGGTG
>ENA-OWNT01005241-OWNT01005241.1-seawater-metagenome-genome-assembly--contig:-NODE-5241-length-10819-cov-3.674642_pt1 | contig 10819 bp, 12 predicted proteins | sample MGYA00238136_ERZ651165 | MGnify/ENA primary metagenome ERZ651165 (study PRJEB26861, sample SAMN08777766) | seawater metagenome | isolation source: coastal seawater | place: USA: Florida | collected...
CGGTGTTCGACACCGAGAGCGTGTGGTGGACCAACAGGGTGAGGGAGCGGGACTCGCCCCACACGTCTCCCCCGTGGCGTGCAGCCTGCAGTGCCTCCACGAGCAGCGTGCGCGCGTCTTCGAGGCGGGACTGGCGCTGGGCCAGGCTGGCGTGCACGGCGAGCACCGCCTGGAGTGCGCGCCAGGCGCGGGCCTCGTGGAGTTGCTGCCGAATGTCCGGGAGCGTGCGGTCGATGGCCTCGGACGATCCGGGGCGTTCGTAGTGGCCTGCCAGCGCGTCGATCTGCACCACCCGGTCCTGCGCCTCCTGCTGCGGCGGCTGCAGCAGCAGCGCGCTCTTCCTGAAGGCGCTTGCGGTTCTCCTCACGTTTTGCCTCCTCGTCCAAAATCTTCTGAACAGCTTCCTGGGCGGCGGAAACTTCGTCGTCGGTTCCAGAAATGCGGCAGGTTTGGTCGATGAACTCGAGTTTAGCACCAGTGTCGGCCTCGATCTTGCGAACGGTCGCGCCACGGCGGCCGATGACACGAGAGACAGTGTTGCCAAGTTCAAGAGTTTCCGAGCTGACGCCAGCAGCCAGAGGAGAGAACGTGCGGGGGGCTTCGAGGACGGCGGTGATGGCAGACTTGGCGGCGGCAATTGCGGACTTTGACCCGGAGATCGTGACCACGTTGGTGGAGCTGTCGACGTTGATGCTAGCACCGGAGTCGCGCTGAAGTTTCGAGATGGTGGCTCCCTTGGATCCAATGATGGTACCGCATTGACGGCCGTCAACTTCCATGGTGAACGAGGAGTAGTCGGCGAGGATGTTGCGGATCTGCGTCGCCGCAGCCTTGACTTGCTCAGGGGTGCCGAAAATTTCAACTTGTGCATCAGTGATCTTCAGTTGAGCGCCGGTGTTATCCTTGATGCGGTTGACGGTGGCGCCCTTGGTGCCGATGACGACACGGGCTTGGCCGTCTGCGAGCGCAAGCGTTTCGCGAACGCCGTTCAGGAGGCCGCGTCCAGCAATGACCTTCTCGATGAGCGCCTTGGCGGCGTCGATTTGGTCTTCGTCGCCACGGATGACAACGGTGGGAGTGCCTTCTTTGGACACGTTCAAGGAAGCACCACACTCGGCCTCGATGAGCTTGATGGTGGAGCCACCACGGCCGATGACGAGGCGGACGTCGTTTTCATCGATGGTAATGGTTTCAGAGTCGCGGTCGTCGACGTATCCGGGGCTACCGCCGTCGATCTTGGCACGGATAAGCTCGAGAGCAGCCGTGACACCGTCGGCGTTGCCGCTCACGGTGACAACGGTGGAGTTCTCGTCGCGTCGCGGGATGCTGATGTCGACACCGGTTGCTTCGCGAATAGCCTTGATGTTGGATCCGCCTCGGCCCATCAGTGCAGGGATGTTGCGGCCAACGTCGATGGTTTTGCGGACGGTGGGTCCTCCAAATTTGGACTCTGCCTTCGCCTTCGGTGATTGCTTCTTCTTCAAGCGAATAGCGGAAACGGACTCCCATTCGCCTGCGTCGTCGTCCTCGTCCTCCCAAGTCGACTGTGCCACAGTTTCGTCAGCGGCAGAGGGTTCAGCAGCGGCGGCGGGAGCGGCGGCGGCTTTCTTGGCAGCCTTCTTGGCTTTCTTCTTCGCGGCCTTCTTGGCAGCAGCTTCAGCCTTCTTCTTCGCGGCGGCTTCTGCTTCCTTGCGAGCCTTGGCGGCAGCCTTCTTGGCCTTTTTCTTCTTGGCGGCCTTGGATTGCTTGGGGGCGGGGGCGGGGGCGGCTTCTTCCTCACTTTCAGATTCGACTTCGGGCTCGGGAGCCTTCTTCACAGGAGCAGGCGACTTGGCTTTCTTCTTCTTGCTGCTCTTTTTCTTCGGTGCCGGAGCAGGCGCAGGAGCCGGCGCCGATGACTTGGGCGACATCAAGAAGAACACCGCCAAGGCGCCGGCAAGCGCGATCAGCAAAATGCTGACGAGGTCCATGGTTGAACGTGAGAGAGGGGAAGGGGACAGCCGGTGATGGCGTTGGAGGCAAAGGGTGTGGGGGGGTGGTTGTGGCGCAACACAAAACCCGGGAACAAAGCGCGCAACCTCACGCGCGGAAAGAAAAAATGCACCAAGCACCCACTGCCACGTGCTTCCACGCGTTAGTCGTGGACCCAACCGCCCGGGCTACGGCACACAGTCACTTGCTACTGTTGCACCATCTGCGAGCCAACGTGTAACGTGGCGATAGCAGGTGTTGGTGTCGTTTCTGTTTCGGCGTCTCCTTGCTGAGTCTCGTCCAAGGCATATCTTTCAACGTCCAAGGCAATTCCCACCACCTTCCTCGTCCCGCGTTGCGTCCTAAAGGCCAACAAACCAACCCATCCCAACGCAAACCCACCAACGAACACGAACACGAACACGAACACGAACACGACACACGACACACGCCAAGCCAACGAACGCGTCGTTCCACAACGACCTGCACATACATAAAGGCGTCTCCAACGACACAACAACAACGCAGTCCAGCCACCACCACCAGCAGTAGCAGCGAGCAAGCAAGTGAGCAAGTGAGCAAAGCAAGCAAGTGAGCAAGCAAGTGAGCAAGCAAGCAAGTGAGCAAGTGAGCAAGTGAGCAAGTGAGTAAGTGAGCAAGGGACGCCTCCGCGGACAGACAGACAGACAGACAGACGATCGCGGCCGACAACAACCGATAACAGTGCACCGCACCAAACGAGTGAACGACCGAAGCAGTGAACGACCGAACAACGAACGAACAACGAACGAACGAAGCAGTGAACGAACAACGAACGAACGAACGAAGCAGTGAACGAACAACGAACAACGAACGAACGAACGAACGAATGAACGCCAACACGGCACTGCTTCCCTCAGTGAGTGAGTGAGTGAGTGAGTGCGTATGAGTGAGATCCACAGCTCCAACCAAAGCCAACAACTCCCTCCCACCACCCACCCACACAGTCACTCACTCACAGTCACTCACTCACTGCACTGTGACTGACTGACTGACGGTGAGTGACGGTGAGTGACGGTGAGTGATTGACTGACGGTGAGTGACGGTGAGTGACTGAAGGTGAGTGAGTGGCGTTGACTGTCTGTCTGTCTGTGGCCGCGCACTCTCGCTCGCAGTTCGCGGTTCGCGGCCACCCCACCCAACCCCACAACCACTGCGACACTGCGACACTGCGACACTGCCACTACCACTACCACCTCGTTGGATAGATACTACGCTACGCGTTATTCCCGATACCGGAACACTCCATATCACAGAACTAACCCGACATTTTACATACCCTTAACCGGGACTTTAGTAGCTGCTGTGAAAGGTGTTTATTGCTGATTATGGAAGTGTAGATGACAGTGGGAAAGGGGGGTGTGATGTATATCTACATACAGGACTACGTCGATGGCCGCACGCGGTCGGCAGGCAAGCAAGGAAGGCGTGGCGGCGTGGCATTGGCAGTCGTCAGTCGTCAGTCAGTCCGCGCGTCGTCTCTCACAGTCTCACACCTTCACTCACTCACTCACTCACTCACTCACTCGGCGTCGTTCCACAGCCCCACAGCCAGCACCCAGCCACACACCGACCCGACCCACCAACGCAACGTACATTCCCGGCTGGATGGATGGATGGACATGTACGGTGGACCGACCGAGATCGATCTTGGGCACCCCTCAATGCATGCGTGTACTACATCTGTGATGTGGTCGGCGGCAGGCAGAGATGAGATGGCAGCTTGGGTCGAGACTCGATGAATGGGCTAGATGGGCTAGATGGGTGGGTACCCGGGTAGGCAGAAAGATGGAGCTAATTCCGTCACAGATAGACAGATAGTGGCAGTAATCAAGGGGTCGATCACGAAATGTGGGCTCTCGACTGCTTTCTACAACCTACTAAGGAACATTACGTAATGGCACATCGATTCGCCGGTACTCCTTGGACAGACGAATAGCAGCACCACGCCGTTCGCGAATGGACTGCCACCTATCTACTACGGTGTATCTTGTTGAAGTGTGCTCACAGTGATAGTTTGCGAAGCATCAGCTGCAGGTTAGTCAGCAGACAATATGGAGCTGAATGAAAGGCAGACAAGACAAGGCAAGGCACGGCGATGCTGTAAAACCGTAAAACTATAAGATGAAGATGGTTGGGCGGTTGCCCGCGGATGGGCAGTTCGTCAAAAACTCTCTGCCTCTGCTGATACACCCTTGAGTTCCAACAACTCCTTTTCTCGGGACTGGCAGATCTTCTTGAATCGACGCAGTTCGCGTTTCAATTCCTCATTTTCATCCATCGCAGTGGCCAGCGCCACATCTGCCGCGGATGCGATATTTTCTAACTCTTTTTGAACTTGGCGCAACTGATCATTCTCGACCATCACCTCTTCGTGTTGCTTTGATAAATTCTCCAAGTTTTGCATTGATGTCTCCAGCAATCCTAGGGACTCCTTGACCACGCCCTCCTTGTCCTTGAGCTCTGCTTTCAGTTGTTTGACTTCTGCCTCCAACTCTGAAACGCGCTCTTCAGACGGGGGTGGGAGTGGCATATGTTTTGAGGGATGAGTCCTCGCCGGTGACGGATCCTGCGGCCCGTTTGCCAATGCGGTGCGTTCCATCAACAGTTCCAGCGCTGCCTTGATGTCGCGCATTTCATGCTTGGATGCAGCCAAACTATCGCGACGTTTATTTGCCGTCAACGCACCGGCGACGTTCCTTTCTTTGCTGTTTGATGACGATGCAGTTGGTGTACTCGGAGCAAGTACGTGATCTTCACCCAACAAACCGCCTCCGAGGGTGGTCTCGGAGCCTCGTCGTGGCCTTGACTTTGCTGCACCGTTATGCTCCTTCGAAGTGGGTACATCTTCAGATGGCGTCGGGGGCGTTGACGTAGACAACTTCTCGGAATCGAGAATCATGTCGTTCAGCTGCTTGATGATGCGTTGCAACTGAGCCTTGTCTTTCTCTTCGACCAACAGCTCAGCATTCGAACGCGTCGGAGATAGACCCGGGGCAGGAGTGCTTTGCTGGTACCTACGCGCAGGCGCACAGTTGCGCAAGAGTGAGTAAGAGATCACAAAAACTCAATGAGATACACCCCGTCATGGACTCACATTTGCAATTGCTTCTTCAGCTCCTCGATCTCCTTACGGTATCGATGCAGCAGCGCGTGAGAGTCTTCGACCTACAGGGAACACATGGCAACTGGTAAGGTCCAAAAGCACGGAGTGGAACCACAAACGCGTGCCACTGCTTACCTCGTTGATGATGGCTTTGTGTTTGATGCGTTTCGCACGCGCGGCAAATTTGAGAGTGTTGACTGTCTCGTCAACGCAGCCGCTGGCCGGGGTGACGCAGCATACGATCGAAATCTTGGAATTCCCTTTCAAAGAGCTTTGAAGAATCTGTTTCAAGCACACCATATGACAATGAATCCGAGCGCTTGTCGCGACACGAAACACACTATGAAGCACTTACCCTCGTGAGCTTCGAGTCACGGTACGGCACGTGCATGTTCGGATTGTTCTTAGTGGCGGAGTCACTCAACTTGTAAATGATCTTTCCTAAGGTCAACAAGCTTTTGTTGATGTAACCGCCTTCCGCTTTCCTAGCACCTTTGGCCCCGCTCAGTTTCAAACTTTCTGAGCCTGCTAAATCAATCATGCTCAAAGTAGAGATTCGAACCGCACCCTGCCACAGCCACAGCGACAGTCATGTCAGCGAACGCCATCCCCTCGCCGCAAATACTCACGGCCACGTACCCGTTTCTTGGGCGCTTGGCCCTTTGGTTTGCTCTCAATTACCATCCGAAAAATCGTGTGCGACCTTGAAGATTTCGCGTTGTAGTTTGTAGAGCCAACTTTACGATGCCGTAACCCGCTGGAAACCAGCTCCAAAATGCGTTCTTGTGTTGTCACGACCTCTTCAAGAAGCCCTCTTACTACGCACCCTTTCTTGGAGTGCTCAAATATGACGAGATTCTTGCTGGTGGGGACCAGCAAATCATTGAGTGCCTCGTTGTAGATTTCCATGAACGATACTCGCAACAGGTATTCACGCCGGTTATTGCTCTTGATGAGGTTAAACACATCATTGACAGCATGTCCTAAAATGCCGCTGATGTGTGATCCTGATCCCAGCATCGTATGCGTCTTTCCTGTGCTAGTCTGCCCATACGCAAAAATCGACGAATGGAAACCGCGGACCGCTCCTTCCACCACGTGTCGCCCGATCGTATCATAAACTTCGTCATTGTCGCAGTGCGGATGGAACAGTGTGTCGAACGTGAAGGCTGCTCTCGGGGGATCGTTGCGCCGCTTCGCCGGTGAGGAGGCACTCGCGAGCGAAGGGAGATCCCGACCTTTAAGCTGGATGCTTCGATCGGTCCAGTCCCAAGCAATTGTGTGCTCGTGCTTGAGTTCACGCCGATTCAAGGGCCGGATACGGACACAGACTTTAACATTGTCTGTCTCCGGCTTCTTCTTTGTCGGCGGAGTCGCGTTCATCTCAACAATGCTGTATGTTATCTGCCCTCAGCAGGCATGACGCATGCTGCTATATCACCACTATTCGATAGTGGCGAAGTCTTCCCCCCCTTTTTTTTTCACGATGATTACCAAAGAATCGTCCGAGGACTTTTGCTCTGCAAACTCAACAGCGTAGTCTTGTATCACTATTGCGCTTGTGCTCGCTCCAGCTGACATTAACTAACTCCCTTACTCTCACGCAACGTTCGCATTGTGTTCCCTGCCTCCATTACTCAAGTTGCACTCGTAGGTGTTTGTTTCGTGGCGGTTAAGAGAGTCAGCTAGCTTCTTCAGCTTGTTCCTTGTTCCCGTGTCTCGTTGCTTTCGGAACTTTCTGGGAAAACAACGTCGACTCCGACATTGTTGCAGATTCGTGGGACAAGAGTGAGTAGGGCACGCAGCTGCCAACAGTCAGTGCAACGATGGTCCACCAATGTTCCAACACTTAATTCAGCATTCCATCCCTCCAACAACACTCCACACCATCTCTCCAACCCCCCAAACGACATCCTCCAACCCCCTTACCCTCCAACCCCCCAATAACAACAAATGACAAATTGCACGACAACAGCGACCGACAACAAAAACGAAGGAACGAACGGCGAAGGGAAGGAACGAAGGAAGGAACGAAGGAACGGCGAAGGAAGGAACGATGAACGATGACAACAACAACGACGAACGAACGACGAACGACGACGACAACGGATGGATCGATCAATCGGTGAGTGAAGTGAAGTGAAGTGAGTGAGTGAGTCAGTGGGTGACAGCGACGGCGCCTGCTGCCTGCTGCCTGGCGAGCAGTGAGACTGTGAGTGAGTGAGAGTGAGTGAGTGAGTGAGACTGTGAGTGATTGCACTGTGGGAGAGTCAACGACCAATCAACGATCATTCTTCACGAAGAAGTGCTTCACGACATAAATCGTCGCGTACCTACGTCACGTCTGTGTTGTGTGGCGGCGCATGCCGCGCGGTCGTTGCGCGCTTCGTTCGTTGGTGTTCCGTGTTGCGCCTGTCGCGTGTCGCGTGCCGTGTTGCCGTGTTTGGTCGTTCGTTGTTGCGTCGTTGCGTCGTCGCGGCGTCGCATTGTTGCGTCGTTGTGAATTGTGTAGTGGGGTTGTTGTGGTTGTTGTGGTTGTTGTGGTTGTTGTGGCGTTGTGGCGTTGCATCGTTGCATCGTTGCATCGTTGCATCGTTGCATCGACGTTGGTCGCATTGCATTGTGGTTACATGTATTTGAATTGCACTATTCGTTGCCTTGCCTTGCTAGTTGCTTTACATTGTTGGTTGCATTGCATTGTTGGTTGCATTGAATTTCATTGTCGGTTGCCGTATTGGATGATGTGCGGCTCTTATAAACTAAGTGTGACACGTGACCGCGTGGTCGAGGTTGGGCTGTTGAGGTGTTTGTTGGCTGCGTTATTGTGCTGCTGGATTGTGGTTGTGGTTGCTATGCGGCGAAGTTCAACGCGTCTGGACGGCGTCAGGTGCAACAGAGTAAAGTAGTATTGCTGTCAAAATAACGCGAACGTTGCCGATATTTTAGCGTCAACTTCAAATGGGAGGCGGTGTCGTTCAAACGCGTGTTGCCATGCAACGGGGTTTACCGTGAATGAATTGCCTGTGTGATGAGGGAGTTCCGGGCCTATTGACTGCTCAGTGATGAAAGCTTCTGCCACCGCTAAACTTGCGGTCGAGCGGCTGTTGCCAGAACTGCAAAAAAGTGCAGCGCGCGTTCAGAGACAAAACTTTTACACCCTTGGATTGGATGTGAGCTCTTCGTTCACAGGGTTTGCTGTCCTGGCACCGGAAGGTTCGGTGCTAATAAAGTGACTTGTCCTGACTGTCAACCGCGACTGCATTCACCACCGTGGCTTCACATTTTGTGTGCCCTTTTGAACAGGCCAGCTAGTGAAATGCGGGGCAGTAGATTTACGAAAATGCTCCACAATTTTGGAAGCTGCAACAGTTGTGGAAAGGGAGTTGGCCACCCTGAAAACAACGGTTGCTAGCGGCACCGACGTTCACTTTAAGAACGGGAGCTTGCAAGAACCAAGAACGGCAGTACCCTGGCACGTCGGAATTGAGGATTTTATGAAGAGTTTCGGGCGTGCCTCCTTCCACACACAAGGGCTCTTCAAGCTGGCACAACTCAATGGAATCGTGTCGTTTCAGTGCAAAAAGACATTTCTGGATGATGGTCCAAGCAGTGGGACAGTTGTCAAATCACAAGCAGAGCCGAGACTATTTATGCCGAATGCAATTCGTGCGTTCCACGGACTGAAAGCACCTAAAAAGCCGAGAAGTAAAAAGCAGGCAGCCAGCTCGAAATCTAAGGGCTCTGAGGCGTTGGGGACCTCCACGCAAAAAAAGAATGCAAAGACGAAAGACATCAAGAGAATCGTCTGGGAGCGAGCTGCCGAAGAGCTGCCAGAATCGCTGGTGAGTAGAGAAGGCCGAAAACACCTGTGATGCGACGGTCATGTTTTTGTGTTGTTGCGGTCGTGTGTTGGGATGGAGCGCCCGAGTCCTTAGTCGCTGACCTGTCCCACACTGTGCTGTGTGCGCTGTACTGTGACTATCTCCAGTGGACATACGGGGTTCGCGGCGGATTTCAGCCATCGAACTACGATATTGCCGACGCCTATTTCACGGCCAAGTTCATGCTCAAAGTTTGTGTGCTCGCGCTATCGTACAGGCGGATCGTATTGTGCTAATGCGTGCGACCGTCACACTTGCACAGACCATTCTTGAAGAGACCATGCTGGAGGATGATTGTCTGTTGGACGCAGTGCAGAGTACGACGGTACGTCGCCTACATTCAACTGACCGACGGAAATTGAGTTGAGCCCTCGCTCATCAACTGCAACCCGAACGCTGCTCAGGACGTCCAACCCAGCGACATTATAGATAGTTTCCTTGCGGACGGACACCACTTGAAACAAGTCTAGGTCCCAAGGCCCAATCCCGTCGGAGCATTTGAAGAGAGCTAAAATGAAAGATGCAATGCACCGGGCTAGCAACGACTCGCGGATAAATTAGAAGCTCGGGAAACTCGCAAAGATCAGAAAAAGGAACCTCGCGTAGCTTTCAGACTGACTTGAGTGCACGAACCACACTCCTGCTACAAAATACTCTTATAATTGGTAATTGGTGGATGGGCACGGTGATCACTGGTCTTCCTCCTCATCATAATCATCGTCGCAAGTGAAGGCGCTCGAGTATCGTACAATGGCCCTGAAAGGAAAATCATAGCGTCCACAGCGAACATGCACGTCAGAAAAGTGCAGGGAACGAGCCAAGCGACGAAGGCACTGCATCACTTACCGTCCAATGGCGCCAATCCACTCATCTTTTTCCTTGTCGGTCTCTGCAAACATGTAGTAAGTTGCTGAGTCTGTGGCAACCTCGAAGCAATGCCTTTTGTTTGTCTTTTCTTCCGCGGATTTGACGGTCAAGCACGTGGACAAGTCCACGACACCATGAGGTTCCTGACGCGGGTTCTTGGAGAAGTACAATTTGTTGCCTTTCAAGAAGAAGTATCTACGGCGCCAATCCTTCAGCCACTGACTGCGCTTGGTGAGCCATCCACTGAAGTCTGGCTCACTAACATCGACCTTCCCGACTACCTTTTCTCCCATTTTATGTCACTGCCGAGCACTAATCACGCGCCAGTGTGCACCAAAGTTGTCTCTACCCGACAACAAAGATCCAGCCAAAAACAAATCCGGCCTTCGAAAATGTCAGCAAAACACCGCGAATCAAATGAGGAGAAACGCCCCGACAAGCCAAACAAAAGCCAGCAGCGAGAGACACAGAAGTGGGGTCCTGGGAAATTAAGGGCGGCCGGGCACTCATCCAAAACTGTCGTCGGGCACAGGCTGTCATTGTTGAACGACCACACGTCATTGTCAATGGGAAGCCCGTGATAGAAGACACGCACGCTGCCATCCTCTTCACTCCGATTCGATTGTGGTCAACACGAGACAGTTGTGGGGACAGCGGACTCTGGGAACGTTGTTGAACACGCTCACATTTCAGGCATCGACCGCAATAACGGAGGAGTGGTCTTTACTGCCGCTGACGTGACGCAGCCACCACCCTACAACAGCGCGCCACCAAGCTGCGCAACGCAAAGCACCACAGCACAAAGCAAAAGAAAAACAAAACAACGAACGAACGATCGCACGAACGAACGACGGAACACGCACAGCAACAGCACCAACGACCACGGCAGAGCAACAACAAGAGAACAAACGACGACGACGACGACGACGACGACGACGACGACGAAGGAATGAGT
>ENA-OWNT01005242-OWNT01005242.1-seawater-metagenome-genome-assembly--contig:-NODE-5242-length-10817-cov-4.464804_pt1 | contig 10817 bp, 9 predicted proteins | sample MGYA00238136_ERZ651165 | MGnify/ENA primary metagenome ERZ651165 (study PRJEB26861, sample SAMN08777766) | seawater metagenome | isolation source: coastal seawater | place: USA: Florida | collected...
ATCAAATTCACGTGCAGGCGTAAGCCTTACTATTGAAACGACCACGCTATAAATCGACTAACTTTGTTACCCTGCCCCATTTCTTTCACAGTAAACGCCGTGGCTTCGTAATAGCGAATGCTTGTCTCAAGCGGTTTTATATGCGCACTTTTCGATACTAAACAAGTGAACCACCCTACGTTGGTTTTATACTGTGTGCTTTCTTTTATCATTCGCTGAATAAATGCAAGCTCTCCTCCCTCACACCACAGTTCATTACTGTTACCTGCAAAGTTAAGGTTCGCAGACCCTTTGGGCAGCTTCGACGATGCACTTCCTCGCCTTTGTTTATTTTTGGCTAGGTTGCTGGTTTTTCTCTGCGTTCCCGTCAATGCCTCTTTCGCTGACTTGTGAAACGGAGGGTTGCACATAGTAAAGGTGAAGTAATCGTCGGGCTTGATAACGCCGTTAAAGATAGCCAGCTTATTCGTTTGTTTACGCAACGAAAGTGATGCGGAAAGTCCTTTATTTTCTGCAGCAATTTTACGTGCGTTGGCAAGTGCCCCGTCATCAATATCACTACCAACAAATTGCCACTTATATGCACTTATCCCAACAATAGGATAAATGGCATTGGCACCTACCCCAATGTCTAGCCCGAAAACACGCTGGTTCATTTGCCCCTTGGGCGATGACGACAGCAAATCCGCAATACCGTGAATATAATCAGCTCGCCCCGGAACTGGCGGGCACAAATACCCTTTTGGTAACTGCCATTGGCTTACATTGTAGTAGTGTTTCAACAGCGCAGTATTTAGTGCCAAAACAGCGTCAGCGTTTGAAAAATCAATACTTTCTTTTCCGCTCTTGGCTCGTACGACAAATGATTTAAGTGGCGGGTAAGACTGGCACAATAACCCGATGGGATAGCCGTCTTTGTGTAGATTTCTTGGGTGCATTCGGATTTTCAAACCTTGGCAATTACGATTTATGAATTAATTATTTGCGGTTGTTATTGTGCAAGCCCTGCGGGCTTTGAGTACGAGTAAGCGCAATGACGGGCATTGTACCGTTTACCCTTTTCTAAAAACAGGCGGTGGAGTTATATACGAAACAATTAGCCAAACCTTTCCAAATTCCAATAACAAATGGTACAAAAGAGATAACAACACTGTTGCCGTAAAAGTAAACATAATTAAGACGGCATCGCTCTACTGTTTTGCGAGTCATTGCAATAAAAGGAACCTATATGCTACGCACATTGATTTTCGCGCTTTCACTTATGAGTATGGCGGCTCATGCCAATACCATAATGAATATGAAAGAGCGCAGCGAACTTATTGACGCCATTCTAGTGGAACGTTTTGAAACCGTGCTACCCGATATCATGAATAGAACAGGTATTGATATGTGGATAGTCATGTCGCGCGAGTACAATGAAGATCCTGTACTTAGAACAATGCTTCCTTCTACTTGGGTCTCTGCCAGACGGCACACCATGTTAGTAATATACAACCCCGGTGACGGTAAGCCACTAGAGCGCCTTGCCGTCGCAAGATATGCCGTGGGCGATCTGTTTGAAAAAGCGTGGGACAAAGAAGCTCAACCTGATCAGTGGCAAGCCCTTCGCGATATCATAGAACAACGAGATCCAAAGAAGATTGCTATCAACAAATCATATGCATTTGCATTAGCAGACGGCATGACGTCATCTGAATACAATGATTTTATGGCTATTCTTACTCCTAGATTGAAAAAGCGTGTTGTTTCAGGCGAAAAGCTGGCTATTGGATGGTTGGAAACCCGTAGTGACTTGGAAATGCAGCACTATCCTACCCTCGCGCAAATTGGACATAGCCTGATTGCAGAGGCATTTTCTAACGATGTTATTACACCTAATGAAACCACAACAGACGATGTAGTATGGTGGCTTCGCGATAAAACAAGATCATTGGGCTTAACCAACTGGTTTCATCCTACCGTATCTATTCAAAGAGCCGACAACGAAGTCTTCGATCAAATAAAAGCATTTAGTAAACGCCCAGGAGAAAATGTCATTCGCCCCGGCGACCTGATTCACGTTGATTTTGGGATTACTTATTTACGTCTTAACACCGACCAACAACAGCATGCTTATATTCTAAAACCAGGGGAAGCTGACGCTCCTGAAGGATTAAAAGCTGCGCTTGCTTCTGCTAATAGACTACAAGATATCCTGATGGATAATTTCAAACGTGGCCGAACCGGCAATACCATTTTGAAAATGTCCCGCGAGCAAGCCATTGAAGAAGGTATTACACCTGCAATTTATACTCACCCTTTAGGGTTACATGGGCATGCGGCCGGACCTACCATTGGTATGTGGGATGCGCAAGAAGGTGTGCCTGTTAAAGGGGATTACCCGATGTATCCCTATACAGCGTACTCTATAGAGCTAAACGCAGCTAGCGATGTACCCGAATGGGGAAAGGAAATTAGAATAATGCTGGAAGAAGATGCGTATTTTGATGGACGAAAAGTCACGTTTTTAGACGGTAGACAGAAATCGTTTCACTTAATACATTCTGAATAAAAAGTAAGTGGAGTTTGAGTATCAGGCCTTTCACCTTTACAAGATGAAAGGCCATGAAACTGTGCTTATAATCGCTAGATAGCGTTTGGTATTATTCCGCTTCTACGTTAGCGCGAACTACCACGTTATCTGCACTATATTGACGAACGAAATCGTTAATATTTTTGTGGTTGCAGATAATGTTTTCACCTTCAAGGCCGTACTTTGTAAGTGCAGCGTCTTTACCAATCGTTAATGCTTCAAGGCATGCTTGTGATGCCACATCTTTGTTTCGTGCTACTAATGCAATGGTTTTTGACGCATTAGTTTCTTCGTTATTTTTGTACATATGAGCGAAAGTACGTAACGACTCGCCGTTACAACGCAATGACGCATTAAATTCTTCTACGTTATAGCCGCTGTTGCGGATAAAGCGAAGCGCAGGACCAAAACCTTCTTTTGCTGCTGTTAAGCAAGCTTGAGTTTCAACATTGTTGTTTATAGGTTGCAAGCGTACATCTTTAGCAAAAGACTGTGCCGCAGCAACTGATAAAGTAAAAGCGATAGCGAAAGTAGACAGTTTCATAATGTGTTCCTATTTTATAACTAAATTAGATATCACCGAAGCAATGAGCACATTATGACCAAAACTTTCAATAAATAAAGCATTTTATGTAATTTAATTACAACAAATGCGAAATAAACATCCAGATCACCGCAAAAATGAAAGTTATTTACAAAAAGACATTATTTTTATACAAAAATTAACAAATAAGACGGATTTATTACGCTTTCTCACGCTACCCCTGTGCAGAAGTTGAGGCTGTAATTGCGAATATAAAACAATTAACGTACTGTTTTAGTCCCATTTCGTGATTGAGCATCGATATGACTAACTTGCCTCGTTTTGAAACACATGTTGTTGAAAATCAACCCCAACCTATGCCTAGCTACAATTTCTGGCAAGACGACAAGCTACTGCAACAATGCGTTATGCAGCATATCAGCAGTCACGACATCGCACCTTTAAATTTGCTGTCTGAATTTGGTGCTATCGCGGGTAGCTCACTGATGCACCACAGCGAAAAAGCCAATAAAAACAAGCCCACCTTCCAGGCGTTTGACCGCTATGGGCGACGTATAGATCATGTTGATTTTCATCCTAGTTACCACGAACTTATGCATTCGGCGATGAAGTATCATGTTCATAACTACTCGTGGCAAAATTCATCTAAAGAGGGAGCCCATACCGTTCGCGCTGCATTAATGTATATGCATTACCAGGCGGAAGCTGGCACCTCTTGCCCCCTAACCATGACGCACGCCGCAGTGCCCGCCCTTCGCTATAGCAAAAACATTCCTGACTATTGGTTACACAAACTTATTAACGGGGTTTACGATAGCAGGGATATTCCGGCGAAAGACAAAAATGGCATCACTATTGGAATGGGAATGACTGAAAAGTCGGGGGGCTCTGATGTGCGCCGAAATACGACAACCGCCACAAGACAACCCGACGGTAGCTATCACATTGTAGGGCATAAATTTTTCTTCTCTGCCCCGATGTGTGATGGACACCTAATACTCGCGCAGGCTGATGGCGGATTAAGCTGCTTCCTTCTCCCCAGAAGACTTGAAAGTGGTGACTTAAACAAGGTTCGTATACAACGCTTGAAAGACAAACTAGGCGACTGGAGTAATGCATCATCGGAAGTAGAGTTTCAGGAAGCCACGGCATATCTAATAGGTGAAGAAGGTCGAGGTGTGAGCGTCATTATCGATATGGTTTCGCTAACAAGGCTAGATTGTATGATTGGCTCGTCTGCACTTATGCGCCAGTCTTTAGCCGAGGCACTGCACCATGTACAGCACAGAGATGCATTCGGTCAGACACTTATCAATCAACCGCTTATGCAAAATGTACTCACCGATTTAACCCTTGAATGCGCCGCGGCAACAGCATTTACCATGCGTATCGCAAAAGCAGTGGATGCTGCACCAAATAGCAAACACGAAGCGGCACTGGCACGCATTGCCACAGCAATAGGAAAGTACTGGGTTTGCAAACGCACGGTGCCTTTTGTTAACGAAGCTCAAGAATGTATGGGTGGTCTAGGCTATGTTGAGGAAAATCCTATGCCGCGATACTACCGCCAAGCACCGCTTAACTCTATTTGGGAAGGAAGCGGCAACGTGCAATGCCTTGACGTTCTGCGTGCACTGGCCAAAGAGCCTCATATTAAAGATGCATTATTCGAAGAACTCTTTTCACAAAGCGACAAAGACCCTAACTATCAGCGTCATATTGAAAAGCTGGTTGGCGAATTTAACAATACGAGTAACTTAGAAGTTCGAAGCCGCTACATAACAGAGCAAACAGCGTTAGCACTACAAGCGTGCGTGTTATTGCAGGGTGACAACAATGCATTAGCTTCTGTGTTTTGTCGCAGCAGGCTGGCAGGCGAACATGGCTATTGCTTTGGTAGTTTGCCCGCCGACACACCGTTTAACGATATTTTGTCGATTGCACTAACGTAATAGCTTACTGGGCTGGCTTAAGAGAACCATTCCAAAATGCCTGTTGCTGTTGATATATAGGGTTTGCCATTATGTGCGGTAAAGCTTGATTAAGTTTTGTAACGGCTTCTTCTCCCCACGCATTGCTTGTACAGCCCACGGCACCAGCAACACGTTGCCCCGCAAGTTCTGTGGTTTGATAATACCTAAGCGGTTCGTGCTCAACCGCTTCACGCACATTGGTTAAATTGTAGTACTTCAAAATAGACGGATACTCAAGAGTGTAATCTATACGTCCTACCTCTATTTGACTGAGTACCCTTGACGTAGCCTTCTCACCATTGATTTCAGCAAATGTTCGCGCTTTTTGGGCAATATCAATGTGGATTTGCAATACCTCTGGATAGCGCCTGGCCCGTGGCTTACCCAAGCGAAGCTTTTTACTTGTAGTAAGGGCTTCCAAGGAAATTCGACCGTTATCGTCAACGAATGCGCCTAATACACTTGGCTTACCAATTATACCAAGGGGTGCATGATAAACGGTTACATCTGAGTACACCCATACATCGTTGTCGGTACGTTTAATTAAGCACGGAAAGCACATATTTTGCTTTTGCTTGGTCAGCATTTTAATACGGCTTTGCGGCATGATGACAGTATCGAAGTGAGTATCAGGCATCACTTCTGAAAACGCATCAATCAGCACATCGCAAATTCCACTATTTTGAAGCTCACCTTCAATTATATGAAAAGGCGGGGCGTCGTTTACAGCCCACGTTATAGTAGATTTATCGTTTCCGAAGGTTTTAAAACTAACGGTGAGTAGAAACAATACTGCGAAAACTTGCACACTCGTCAACTTCATTTATTCACTTAAATTCAAAATGCGTTAATCTAAAACTAGCTGATAGTGGGTAATAAACAAGTATTCAATGTTAAAGTATAAAGCGTAAATTCAGTGAAACAGTGACTAAGGAAGCACTTACATAAAATGAACAAACATAAAGTTAGTTTCTCATTTTTTTCGATAGTTAAGGTTATGTGGCTAAGTTTTATTGCCGCCTTTTTTCTCACAGCTTGCACAACAACTAAGCCACAAGTCAGTGTTGACGATAATCAAAACTTTTCAGAAATAAAAACCTTTTATATATCTCCCCCTGCAACACAAGTAAATGAAACACTGAAAGCCCATGTTGAATCAACAATATCTGATACGCTTCAAGCGAAAGGCTTAACCTACGCAGCAGAGGATGTAGCCGACGTCACGGTAGGCTATCTACCATCAACCTCTTCAAAAGAGGACGGCACTACGTTAAGTTTGGGTTTAGGTACAGGGAGCTACGGACGTTCGGGCGGAATTTCTCTAGGAAGTATTTTTAATATCCCTGTAGGAGAGCAGGTCTCACTTCATCAAACATTACAAATTGATATCGTAAAGGACGGGCAATTTATTTACAGCGCGTCGGGCAGTATAAAGTTGGAATCGAAAGACAGTCTTAGCGTGCAGCAGAAATTAGACGAGTTAATTTCCTCTTTATTGGCGCAATATCCAAGCAAGTAACCTTTTGTGATAACTGCATTAGCGATAACTTTGTCGGAACTACATAAAAACTAAGGCATTGAGCAAGAAATAAAGCTATGCTTGACCCCATGCAAATGCAAAGAAAAATGCAATGACAGCGCCACAACCGCTCTCTATTCACCAGAACCTTACCATTCGGTTGCTCCGTGTTTTGCGATACAACAAAGCGCGGACCGAGCGCGCGCTTGCGCTTTTACCTACGAAACACAAACCCTTGTTTCATATTTTGCCGTTTCTTGTGCACGTTAATCATCCGTCATTACCAGGCTATGTTGAGAGTACCGACGAAGATGTTCCGTTTGGTATTAACAACTATTCATTTCGCAATGACATTGAGCAAGCGCTGCACTCATGCTTCCCTGAACAGAAAGCGCTGTTTGAAAATATCAAGCAAATCTGGCCTCGCCAGCGTGCTGTTGATGCACTTGTTCTTATGGGAAGTATTGGCACAATTGCACAAACCGACGACTCTGACTTCGATTATTGGGTATGTGTAGACGGTAAACGTTATTCCGAGGCCTCACTCGCCCTTCTCCAGATGAAGCTTACCGCTATCGAAAAGTGGGCTCATAAAAACCACAACATCGAAGTACATTTTTTCTTATCTGAAATCGATAAAGTAAAACAAAACGATTTTGGTGTTGCCGAAGGTGAAAGTGCAGGCTCAGCACAAGCGTTGTTCCTCAAAGCAGAGTTTTACCACACCAACATTGTGGTAGCAGGGAAAGCCCCTTTCTGGTGGCTTACACCGGAAAAAACCAATTCTCGCCAATACGCCGCACTGCACAACAGCTTAGAGAAAGGTGGGTCGCCCGATGTCGACTGGTTTATGGATTTGGGCAACATAGATCGCTTAGACGCCGGTGAACTATTTGGTGCAGCCATATGGCAACTAGGTAAAGCCATGGACTCGCCTTTTAAGTCGCTCTTAAAAATGGCAAAGCTAGAGGTATACCTTGCCAACATAGAGAACGGCCAACCTTTGTGTAACGTGCTAAAAAAGCAGGTACATCGTGGGGCTGAAGCCCCAGGTCATGTTGCCGATATCGACCCATACGCGCTTATGTTCGACGAATTAATAGCGCATTATAAAGAATATGGTCAGCCTGAAGACATTTTAATTCTGCAGCAATGTTTGTATCTAAAGTGTGCTTGTAAGCTCAGTGATCCTTTAAATGATGGCGAAGAAGCCACGTTCAAAAGAAAGATCATTGCCAGTTACGCAAAGCAGTGGGGCTGGGGGCGTAAAACCTTATACCACCTTGATAACCAACAAGAGTGGAGCTTCAATGAAAGGGTTCAGCTTAGCAGCCGTATCCATCGTTTTCTTATTAAGTGCTATCGCAGAATTTCAAAAGAATTAAGCAATCAACAACAAACGCTTGATCAAAAAGACATGACAGTATTGGGAAGACGTCTTAGTACATTTTACGGCAAAAAAACCGATAAAATTGAGTTTTTACGCAGTGCTTTCGACGAAAGCCTTTACTGTGAAAAGGTAACGGTTGCGTTAAAACAACTTAAAAATGGCAAAGAAGTTTGGTCGGTATACGCGGGCGATTTACTCAGTAAATCAGGCATTATCGATGAATCTCAGAAAATGGCACAGGCATCGAGTGCCCTGGGTTTAATGGTGTGGTGTGTTTCAAGTAAAGTCATCGACGCCAACAGTAAGGTATATCTTGACTATAATTATGGTGAAATAACTGAGTTAGACTTAAATGACTTAGTGAGACACCTTTGCAAACACTTCCCGCCTGTTAAAGTGTCGTCGCTTCCTCGTGCAGATTTACTTAAACCCGAGCGTATTAGGTCGTGTTTGACCGTTGTGAATTTCCCAACCCTGCGCCAAAAAGCCGTGATTGAAGATGTTGCCGTGCTGTACACCACAACGTGGGGCGAGACCTTTCTTAAACACGGTGAAGAAGTACTGGATAATCTATGGTACGAACTACGAGAGGTTAGCCCACAGCCTACTTGTCATCTTATGGTACCGCGAGGCAATCAACAATCGCGTATTGTCGGCCAGTTTATCGAGTCTTCAGACATTTCCTTTAACGTGCTTTATTAGCCAATAGCCTGCCTCGTTTAATTACAGCACAAAATTTATTCACTTTTTTCTTGCATTAGCGAATTACAAGTGTAATCTTTAATTAAGACTACAAACGTAATCCATAATAAATGAAGTTAATGCTATGAGTACAAATTCTGAAAAGCCTGATATTTCAAACGCTGAGTTCGATGTGCTAGAAGCCCTTTGGGAAGGCAGCCCAGCAACGTCAAATGAGGTTATTTCACGCTTAAACACGCGCAAAGACTGGCATGAAAAGACAGTAAAAACATTGCTTGGCCGATTGGTGAAAAAAGGAATATTGAGCTTTGAAAAGCAGCAACGTCAGTATTTGTATTACCCTCTCATTGCTCGTGAAGACTATACCAAGAAAGAAGCGACTAACTTTGTAAGCCGCTTATTTAAAGGCAAAGTTGCACCTCTAGTGGCTGGCTTCGCAAACAACAACTCATTATCTAAGCAAGATGTTGACGAACTAAAAGCCCTTATCGACAAATGGGAGAAAGATAATGATTGATTGGATAGTGGCGCAACAAGGCTTGCTATGCGTATCGCTGTTATTGTTAATGGTTGCAGAGCACTTTTTCACGCGCAAATTAGGGGTGATGCTCACTTATAAACTATGGCTTTTCGTTCCCATATTACTGGTACTAAATAACCTCCCCTTTGATATGGTGCCCATTCCCTCTAATAACATGACGCGTTTCGTTGTGGGCGTAAAACCCACTATTGAAAACATCGAATTAAACATATTCTTCACGTTTTGGGCTGTGGGCGTTAGCGCTATTTCGGCCTATGTATTGGTGCATCACTTTTCTACATGGCGCTCTATAAGCACAAGAAAAGCCATACATACCGACGCGTATTACTCCAGTAAGGCAACGACTCCCATGCTTTTCGGCTTTATCGCGCCAAAAGTACTTCTTCCTTATACCTTTAAATCTACCTTCTCGTCGGCACAGCAAGCCTTAGTACTAGAGCATGAACAGATTCACCGAAGACATAAAGACCACCTGTGGAACACGCTAGCTTTAGGCATTGCCGTTGTTTTTTGGTTTAACCCTTTAGTATGGCTTGCGCTTCGCTCTTTTCGCGTAAACCAAGAACTGGCGTGCGATCACACAGTACTGAAACGTAAATCGCAGGCCGACAAACTTAATTATGCAAAAGCACTGGTGCAGTGTGCCGAGCATTGTTCAACCAATATTAATCTGTACCCTACCTTTGGAGACAAAAGCACTATGATTAAACGCTTAACCTTAATTCAAAAACCCATGACCGGAAGTAAAATGCTTAGCGCTGCCGCACTTACCGTTGCTGCACTTCTAACGGCCAACACTACCCTTGCTAACGTGCCACCGCCGCCGCTAAAAAGTGCCGACGCAAAAATAAACGAAGCAATGCCGATAAAGCGCATTGAACCTGCCTACCCTAAAAAAGCGATTAAAGAGAATTTAGAGGGATATGTTGTGTTTAAGTTCGACATCACTGAAAGTGGCGAAACAGACAACATTGAAGTCGTTAAGTCATCGCCTAAAGGCGTATTCGACAAGAGCGCTATGATTGCTTTCAAACAATGGCAATATAAACCAGCAATAAAAGGCGGAACGGCGGTAAGACAAAAAGGGTTACTGGTACAACTAGATTTCAAACTAGGGCCTGACCCATTAAATGCTAAAGCGAGTTCTTCAAGCATGTAATCAGTCATTGTAGAAGAACAGAATTCTAAAAGGAGCAGGCGCTCCTTTTAGTGTTTTGTGAAAAACATACTGTTTTAAAGATTAGCGCTTTGGCTTTTCAATTTTGCCCCACACCGAGCTACCAGATGCAGCATTATTGGCTTTTTTCTCTTGTGTAGGCTTATTCTTATCCCTCGGTTTTGCGTGACCACCCGTCTGGTTAGGCTGCTTCTTTTTAGTACTTGCAGTTTGTCGGGTTGAATCAGGACGGAGCTTTTTAACCAGTCCTTGAAGGAAGTTACGCACAACCTGGTCGCCTGCTGGCTTGAAGTTACGGTGATCAGGTTTTCTGAAGAAAGCCGAAAGTTCGCCTTTGCTCATTCTAAAGTCGGCAAGCTTTAACACTTCAATCATGTCGTCATCTTTAAAACTCATCGC